>Ga0207657_10007289_pt1 | contig 11347 bp, 10 predicted proteins | sample KBSC33metaG_FD_184316 | JGI IMG/M metagenome (GOLD analysis project Ga0207657, IMG submission 184316) | Corn rhizosphere microbial communities from Kellogg Biological Station, Michigan, USA - KBS C3-3 metaG (SPAdes) (version 2) | ecosystem: Host-associated > Plants > Roots > Rhizosphere > Soil ... | reverse complement strand
CGGCGGTCGGCTTAATAAACAATAATCTGCTCAGCGCGCCGTCGATAGTCATCGGCCTGTTCGTCTACGAATTGGTGGTGCGTCCGATGGGGCATTTCTCCGGGCTCGCCGGAGCGCTCGCGCTCGCAGTGATCCTGCTGCCGATCGTCGTCCGAACGACCGACGAGGCGCTGCGGCTGGTGCCCAACCCGATGCGTGAGGCGGCCTTCGCGCTCGGCCTCCCGGCATGGCGCGTGACGTCGCGCGTGATCTACAAGGCCGCGCTCAGCGGGATCGTCACCGGCATCCTGCTCGGCCTCGCCCGAATCGCCGGCGAGACCGCGCCGCTGCTGTTCACCGCGCTCAATAACCAGTTCTGGAGCGCCGACATCACTGGCCCGCTCGCCAACGTGCCCGTCGTCATCTTCCAATATGCGATGAGCCCGTACGATGAATGGCACGCATTGGCCTGGGCCGGCGCGCTGGCCCTCACCTTGTTCGTGCTCGGGCTCAACCTCGCGGTACGCTTCTTCGCCCGAAAGGGAAGCAAATGATCGACCTCATGGACCGCCGCGCGGACGAATCGGCGCTCGCCGTATCGCCGCCCAAGATCGAAGTCCGCGGCCTCGATTTCTTCTATGGCAAGGTCCAGGCGCTGAAGGCCGTCGACCTCGCCGTCCCGGCCAATGCCGTGACCGCGATCATCGGTCCTTCGGGCTGCGGCAAGTCGACCCTGCTGCGCACGATCAACCGCATTTATGAAATCTATCCCGACCAGCGCGCCGCCGGCGAGATCGTCATCGACGGCGCAAACGTGCTCGAGCCGCGTTTCCCGCTGTCGGCGCTTCGGCGCTCGGTTGGCATGGTGTTCCAGAAGCCGACCCCCTTCGCGACCAGCATCCGCAAGAATGTCGCTTTCGCTTTGTCTTATTACGAACGGCTGCCGAAAGCCGAGCTCGCCGATCGGGTCGAGGACGCGCTTCGCCAGGCCGCTTTATGGGACGAGGTGGCGGACAAGCTCGACGCCAGCGCGCTGTCGCTATCGGGCGGGCAGCAGCAGCGGCTGTGTATCGCGCGGACGCTCGCGGTGCGGCCCGAGATCATCCTGCTCGACGAGCCGACTTCGGCGCTTGACCCGATCTCGACCGCCCGGATCGAGGAGCTGATCGACGAGCTTCGTCAGCGGTTCACGATCGTGATCGTCACGCACAACATGCAGCAGGCCGCGCGCGTCTCGCAGCGCACCGCCTTCTTCCACCTCGGCGAGCTGATCGAGGTCGGCGACACTTCGCAGATTTTCACCAATCCCCATGTCCAGCGCACGCAGGACTATATCACCGGCCGCTACGGCTGAACGGGAGCGCACGCATGCAGAAAACACCCGGCCATACGCTCAAGGCCTTCGACCAGGACATGGCCGAGCTGCGCGGCCTCATCGCCGACATGGGCGCTTTCGCCGAGGCGGCGATCGAGGAAGCCATGCGCTGCCTTGTCGAGCGCGACGTCGACGCGGCCGCCGCGCTGGTCGAGGCCGACGACCAGCTCGACGAGCTCGAGGCCGAGGCGGAACGCCGGGTGGTCGAGCTGATCGCGCTTCGCGCACCGATGGCCGATGACCTGAGAGACGCGATTGCCGCGCTCAAGATCGCCGGCGTGGTCGAGCGCATCGGCGACTATGCGAAGAACATCGCGCGCCGTGTGCGCCGGCTTCCGGAAAAGGGCGAGATCGAGCCTTTGTCGCTGCTTCCCGAAATGGCCCGGATTGCCTCGGGGATGGTCAGGGATGTGCTGGCCGCCTTCGCTGCCCGCGACCCGCAAGCCGCCGAGGCGGTGTGCCGCCGCGACGACGCCGTCGATGATTTCTACGAAAGCATCCTGCGCACCCTCCTCACCTACATGATGGAAAGCCCGCAAAACATCGGCCCCTCAACGACCTTGTTGTTCGTTGCTAAGAACCTGGAGCGGATCGGCGACCATGCGACCAACATCGCCGAGATGGTGTTCTATGCCGCCACCGGCGAGCGGCTGACGGACGGTGCGGATTGATGTGCGTCACAAAAATGCAGTGCGACTGCAATATGGGCTTCACAGCGCGTGGCTAATCGGGCTCCAGCCCCAAGGGGTTCGGACTATCCTTGAAGAGAGTTGGCAATGAAACTGAATGCAATCGTCCTGGCCGGCATGGTGTCGGCGTTCACGGCCGCCACGCCGGCGTTCGCCGCTTCGGACCAGCAAATCTGGACGAACTTCAACGTTTCGGTGAAGCTCAGCGACAGTTGGCGCCTGTCCGAAGAGGGCACCGTCCGCTTCAGCGACAATCGCAACGGCCTTTACGAGCTCGAAGCCAATACGCTCCTCGGCTACAAGCTGAACAAGGTCGTGACGCTGTGGGCCGGCTACACCCACAACCCGCAATATTCGTCCGGCGACTTCACGGTGATGGAGCACCGCGCCCGCGAGCAAGTGACGTTTGACGGGTTTGCCAAGCTCGGGACCGGGAAGCTCAACGGCCGGATTCGGTTCGAACAGCGGTGGCGCGAGCATGTCGATGGCACCGGCTGGCGCTTTCGCCCCTACCTCAAATATTCGGTGCCGATCGCCGGCAAGACAGCGCTCAACTTGTCCACCGAGCCCTTCTTCAACTTCAACACCACGCCGTTCCAGAAGCGGACCGGGCTCGATCGGGTGCGCAACCTCGTCACCGTGTCGACGCCGCTGACCAAGAGCCTCAGCGGCGAGGTTGGCTACATGAACCAGCACGGCTTTGTGAAAAACGGCCCGGATACCAGCGACAATGTCGCTTATTTCGGCTTGGCCATGAGCCTTTAGCGCGACGTCACGCCGGGATATTCAACAGCGCGCCCAGCGCCTTGCTGATCTCTTCGATTGAATAGGGTTTTGTCAGCCGCGGCCGGCCTTCCCATTTCTCGGGCATCTGCCAGTCGGCGTAGCCGCTGGTGAAGACGAAGGGGACGCTGTTCGCTTCAAGCATTTCGCACAACGGAAACACGCGTTCGCCGCGGATGTGGATATCGAGCAGCGCCGCGTCATAGTTGCCGTTCTCGGCTAGCTCGCGCGCCCTGGCCATGTTGGGCGCCGGCCCGATGACCTCGAAGCCGAGTTCGCCGAGCATGTCCGCGGTGAACGGACCGACAACCGGCGAATCCTCGATGACGAGGATCCTTCGGGCGGGCGGTTGCTTGCTCACCGAACCCCGGCGTTTAGTGGACGAACCTCGCGACGACATCGCGGTACGAACGCGACACTTTCACTTGCGCTCCCGAATCCAGCACCAGGAAGCATTCGCCGTTGGTGTGCGGCTTCACCTGACGCACCAGGTCGAGGTTGACGATGGTCGAGCGGTGGACGCGCTGGAAGCGGCGCGGGTCGAGCCGCTTTTCGAGGTCCTTCATCGTCTCGCGCAGGATCAGGGTATTCTCGCCGGTCTGGATGCACATGTAGTCGCCCGCAGCGTCGATCCGTTCGATCGTGTCCACGTCTACCCGGAAAATCTGGCCCTGGTCCTTGATGTTGATCATCTTCTCGTAGCGGTTGGCGGCCGGTCCTTCGGGCGCGGCATCGGCCAGTTCCTCGGCGGCTTCAGGGGCGTGCTGCTCGAGCGCTTCCTTGAGCCGCTCGGCCTCGCCGGCGCTGCGCTTCTCCGCCAGCCGCTGGCGAACGCGGTCCATGGTCGCCGCCAGCCGGTCCTCGTCGACCGGCTTCATCAGGTAATCGACCGCCTGGGCGTCGAACGCGCGCAGCGCATGGTCGCCGTAGGCGGTGACGAACACGAACAGCGGCGGCTCGATGTCCATCAGGCCCTGGATCACCGAGAAGCCGTCGAACCCCGGCATCTGGATGTCGAGGAAGACGAGGTCGGGCTTGTGGGTCTTGATCTGGCGGATCGCCTCGCGGCCGTTGGCCGCGGTGCCGACCACTTCGACATCGTCGTGCGCCTGTAGCCTCAGCTGCAGGCCCTGGGTGGCCAAGGGTTCGTCGTCGACCAAAATGGTCCGGATGGTCATCAGGCCGTCTCTCCGGTTTCGTATGGGATTTCGATGATAACGCTAAAGCCCCCTCGTTCGTTCGTTTTGGTCTCAAACCGATTGGCCGCGCCATAGGCCTGCGACAGTCTGTCCCGGATGTTCGCCAGGCCGACTCCGGTGGAGGGGTTTGCGGCGATTTCCCCACCCGTCCCGTCGCCGTTGTCGGCGACTTCGATCCGCACCGCGCGGCCCTCGCGGGCGGCGGTGATCCAGATATCCGCCCCGTTCTCGGCCGGGGTCACGGCATATTTGATCGCATTTTCGATCAGCGGCTGGAGCAGGAGCGAGGGAAGGCGCGCGCCGATCGTGTCGGCTTCGACCTTGAAATGCGGCCTCAGGCGGTCCTCGAACCGCATCTTCTCGATTTCCAGGTAGAGTTTCAGGGTCTCGACTTCCTGCGCGAGCGTTACCTTCGCGGTCGGTTCATTAACCAGCGTGTAACGCAGGAAGGAGGAGAGCCGCGCCAGCATCGCGTTGGCCCGCTCGGTCTGCTTCAGCAGGACCAGGGTCGAGATTGAGTTCAGCGTGTTGAACAGGAAGTGCGGGTTGAGCTGGTAGCGGAGCATCGCCAGCTGCGCGCTCGAGGCCTGGTTTTCGAGCCGTTCGCGCTGGTCGATCTGCTCTTCGAGCAGCAGGAAGTAGTTGATTCCATAGTATAAAGCGGCCCAGGCGGCGAGCAGCGAGAAGTTCAGCAGGATCGCGCCCAGATATTCGATCCCGGCCGGCCTCGAGGTGGGCTTGAGGAAGGTCGCGTAGCTCCACGTCTCGATGACCGAGAAAGCGGCCGAGGCGATTCCGACCGCGATCAGCGACAGGACCAGGGTCCAGACCGGCTGCATCTTGATCAGCCGCCGGAACAGGGATGCGAGCAATAAGGTCAGCGAGTAGCCGGTTGCGGTCAGGAGGAGGGTGTGGATCAGCCACATCCAGCCCATTGAATTGGCGAATCCCGAGAGCGAGCGCAGGAAGAAATAGCCGGTCCAGCCGATCGACTGGAGAATCCAGAAGGCCCGGTTCTTGTCCTCGAAGAACGGCCGGTTGAGCCCCATTCCGCGGGCGATCGGGTCGGCCGGCGATTGGATCTTGGGCACATCGGACGCGCGGCGGTGCGTGGCCGCCCGCCGGTCGAGGGTCGCGCTATCGGTCGCCATCAAGCGCGATATAGAGAGGGATTTCGGCCATTGCGAGCGCGTGTCGCCCCGTCTCGACGGCGACCGGTCCGAACATCGTCCTTAACTCCCCTTCAACTCTCTTTCCCTACATCCGTGGCCAGAAACCTGGCAGGAAGCGGATGTACGAGGCTCCGGATCGTTATAAGCGTTTGATTTCGGCTCGACTTCCAGGCGGAGAGTCGGCCGGCCTTGCCGCGCGCGAGACGGAGTCCGAAAGCTCTCCGCTGCGCGACGTGCAGCTGATCTCGCGGGCGCACCTCGCGCCTTTCTTCACGGCGGCCAATATCGTCGCTTCGCTGATGATGGCCGCCAACCTGTGGGGCCATGCTCCGGCGGCCTGGCTGGCCGGCTGGGTCGTCATGGTCGGGGCGGTCAATCTCGGGGCGATGCAGCTCGCCCGCACCCAGTCGATCACCTGTGTCGGCCGGTCGGGCCGGCGCGTGCCGATGTGGTCGCTGGTCGGCGAGGTCGCCGCGCGGGCGCTGACCTGGCTCAGTTTGCCGCTCTATATTTTCCCCTCGCTCGACCCGGGGACCCAGGTCATCGCCGCCTCGATCATGGCCGGCCTTGGCGTCGGCGCCCTCGGCCTGGTCGTGATTCCACCTTGCGCCACGGCGTGGATGGTGGCCTTCACCGGCGGGGTCGGCGGAGCGCTGCTGATCGGCCGCCACACCGTGCCTTTCCATCACATGCTGTCGATCGTCTTCACCCTCGGGGTCTCGATCTTCGGCGTCCTGACCGTCGCCCGCTGGGCCTTCCATCAGCTGAAGACCAATGCCGACGTCGGCAGCCAGAGCGAAAGCGCTGCCCTCCTTCTTCAGGAATATGAGCAACGCGGTGTCGGCTGGCTGTGGGCGGTCGATGCCGAGAACCGCGTGACCTACATCAGCACCCGGATGAGCGCGCTGCTCGGGCGCCCGGGCGCGCAGTTCCTGGGCCATGCGCTTCCGGCTTTGCTGGGCGGCCATGCCGAGCTCGGCCGGGTGCTCCTCGAAAAGCAGCCCTTCAATTCGCTCGAAATGGAGCTCAGCACGCCGCGCGGCGCGCGCTGGATCTCGATGGCCGGCGACCCGATCATCGACACCGCCGGTCGGTTCGAAGGGTTCCGCGGGGTCGGCTCGGACATCACCGAGATCCGCCAGACCCAGGAGCGGCTGACCCACCTCGCCAACGTTGACGTCCTGTCCGGGCTTCCGAATCGCGGCCGCGTGCGCCAGCTGCTGGGCGAGGCGCTGCGCGCGGCGACCACCGGCAATGTGCCGTGCGCGATCATGTTTCTCGACCTCGATGGCTTCAAACCGGTCAACGACACGTTCGGTCACCCGAAGGGCGACGCGGTGCTCCGCGCCGTGGCCAAGCGGCTGGTCGACGAGGTCGCCGATTTCGGCTGCGTCGGCCGCATGGGCGGCGACGAGTTCGCGATCGTGATCAGCGACGCCCAGAGCCGCAAGAATGTCGAGCAGCTCGCCGACCGGATCATCGCCGCGATCCGCGAACCGTACATGATCGACCAGACCGAGATCCGCATCGGCGTATCGATCGGCTGCGCCTTCGGCCCGATTGACGGTGCCACGGTTGACGACCTGATCCTCAAGGCCGACCTCGCGCTCTACCAGGCGAAGGACGCCGGCCGCGGCTGCGCGCGCTATTTCTCGTCCGAGCTCCAGTCCGAGCAGGAGGATCGCGTGCGGCTCGAGGCGGACCTGCGCTCGGCCATCGCCGCCAAGCAATTCCACCTGGTGTTCCAGCCTTTGATCAATGCCAAGAGCCAGAAACTGATCGGCTTCGAGGCGCTGATCCGCTGGAACCATCCGCAGCGCGGCCTTGTGCCCCCCAACGTGTTCATCCCGGTGGCTGAAGAATCCGGCCTGATGCCGCAAATCGGCGAGTGGGTGATCGACCAGGCCTGCCGGGCGGCCGCGACTTGGCCCGAGGCGGTCAGCGTCGCGCTCAACATCAGCCCCAAGCAGATCCTGCCCGCCCTGCCCAACGTGGTCAGCGAGGCGCTCGGCCGTCACAAGCTTGCTGGCAACCGCATCGAGCTCGAGGTGACCGAGGGCGTGTTCCTCGGCGACAACGGCTCGACTCTCGACGTCCTGCAGCGCCTGCGCGCGCTTGGCGTCGGGATCGCGCTCGACGACTTCGGCACCGGCTATTCGTCGATCGGTTATTTGAACAAGGCGATCTTCCACAAGCTGAAGATCGACGGCAGCTTCGTGCGCGAGGCGGGCTCGCGGCCCGAGAACGTGGCGATCATCCAGTCCATCGTCCAGCTGGCCAAGAGCTTCCGCATGTCGGTCACCGCGGAAGGCGTCGAGACCGCCGAGGATTTCGAGCGCATGCGCGACCTCGGCTGCGACACCATCCAAGGCTATCTGTTCGGCAAGCCGCTCGCCTACGACCGCGCCAACCAGATGGTGCTCGGCCTTGGCGCCAAGCGCATGGCCAGTTGATTCACCGCTGTTGATTTTGCGCTAAACTCAGGCGGGGCTACAATCGCGGCCCGAAGGGGGCAAGCGCTGCAGCTCGAAACGGTCCAGAAGCTGTTCAAGTACCAGAGCGGTCGAGTGATCGCGCTCGGCCGCGCCGTGCTCGCTACCTTGTTCCTGCTCGCCATCTGGCTGGATCCGACCCAGCCCGCCCAGGCCCTGCTTTATTACTTCCTTATAAGCTACATGATCTTCGCCATCGCGCTGACCATCGTAACCTGGCGCAACTGGTGGCTCGACACCCGGCTCGCCGTGCCGGCGCACCTCGTCGACATGCTGATGTTCACGGAGATCGTCTTCTCCACCAACGGCTACACCAGCCCCTTCTTCCTGGTGTTCATGCTGCCGCTCCTCTCCGCCGCCATCCGCTGGGGCTGGCGCGAGACCGCGCTCACCGCCGTGACCCTGATCATGCTCTACTTCGCGGCGGGGTTCCTCGTCGCCCACCAGGAAAGCTTCGAGCTCCAGCGGTTCATCGTCAGGAGCGCCCACCTCGGCATCCTGTCCGCAATCCTGATCTGGTTCGGGGTCCACCAGCGCATCACCCGCCTGTTCTTGCGCCTCGATGATCTTGCGTCCGGCGCATCCGACGGTGATCCGGTGGTTGAGGTCGTGGAGATCGCCTTGGCCGCGGCCGGTGCGTCGAGCGGGCTGCTGGTCCTGCGCGCCCGGGGGGAAAAAGGCTTCAGGGGCAAGCAGGTCGATCGGGCCAGCATCGAGGAAGTCGTGATCGACCGCCCGCTCGTGCTCGAAGGGTCGCTCGGCCAGCCGTTCCTGTTCGATCTCAGGAAGGATCGCGCGCTGACCTGCGACAGCGGGCGCAATTTCGGCTTCGCCGTCGCGTCGAAGCTGCTCGATCGCAAGCTGGCGGCCGAGCTCGGGCTCACCGAGGGGCTGGCCAGCCCCGTCTCGACGGGGACCACCGAGGGCTGGCTGGTGCTCAACCGGATCCCTGACCTGTCCAGCGACTTCATCGACCTTGGACGCGAGCTCGGCGTTGCCGCCGGCGCGGTCATCGCCCGGTCCGCCCTGATGGCCGCGATCGAGGAGAGCGCGGCCGTGCGGACTCGCCTGACCCTGGCGCGCGACGTCCATGACGGGATCGTCCAGTTCATCGCCGGCGCCACCTTCAGGGTCGAGGCGATTGCCCGTGCCGCGCGCGGCGGGGCGGATGTCGACAAGGACCTCGCCGACCTCAAGGGCCTGCTGGTCGAGGAACAGCGCGACCTGCGCGGGTTCGTCACCGCGCTGCGCCGCGACCGCGAGCTCAAGCTTGAAGAGTCGCTCGACGAGCTGCGCGCGCTGGCTGCCCGGCTCGGCCTGCAATGGTCCGTGAAGTGCAGCGTCAGGTCCAACGGCAAGCAGGCCCCGATCCCGATCCGTCTCCAGCTCGACCTCGAGCAGCTGCTTCGCGAAGCGGTCGCCAATGCCGTCCGTCACGGCGGCGCAAGCAAGGTCGAGGTAAACCTCGCGGTCGACGGAGACCAGCTGCGCTTTGACGTCCGCGACAATGGTTCCGGCTTTGCCGCCCTGAACGGCGATTCCCCGGTCGAGCCCTGGTCATTGCGGGAACGTGTCGATCGCGCCAAGGGTTCACTGCTGTTGGTCTCCCGCAAGGGCCGGACCGACATTTCGATCAGCCTTCCACTGTCGGGAGCATCCGCATGACCAACATCCTCATCGCCGACGATCACCCGATGATCGGGCAGGCGCTCGAGATGCTCTTGCGCGACACTTCCTATCAGATCGTCGGCCGCGCCCGGAGTGGGGAGGACACGCTCGACCTGGTCCAGCGCCTGCGGCCCGACATCCTGCTGCTCGACGTCAACATGCCGGGCAAGTCGGGGATCGACATTTTGCGCCGGATCCGGCGTGAGGACCCGCGCCGGCGGGTAATCCTGCTCACCGCGGGGATGGACGACGCCCAGCTGATCGCCGCGGACAAACTCGAGCCCGACGGGATCGTACTCAAGACCTCGGACCCGGCGCTCCTGCTCCAGTCGCTCGACGCGGTCCGTGATGGCCGCAACTGGGTCGATCCCGAAGTTGCCTTGAGGATCGACTCAGTGAAGGGCCGGGCGGCGGGCGGCCCGGCGCTCACCCCGCGCGAGCGCGACCTGGTCGACCTCGTCCGGCGGGGCATGCGCAACCGCGAGATTGCCGAGGAACTGGGCGTCACCGAGGGCACGGTGAAGGTCTATCTCCATGCTTTGTTCGACAAGCTCGGGGTCGAAAATCGAACCGAGCTGGCGATGCGCGCCGCCCAGCTGCTCGGCGCCTGACGTCCTTCTCCGGCGTTTCGGTCAAGGAATCCGTCGCGGCGGTCATTCTGGCCGAGGCCGGCGTACCTTAGGGCCGTTCCCAATCCAGCAAGGGAACGAGCTTCAAGATGACCGTCCATCACAGCATCCTCGACGCCATCGGCAACACTCCGGCCGTCCGCCTTCACCGCCTGGCGCCGCCGGGAGTCGAGCTGTTCGTCAAGCTCGAAGCCGCCAACCCGATGGGCTCGGTCAAGGACCGGCTCGCACTGGGGATCATCGAGGCGGCGGAGAAGAGCGGCGAGCTGAAGCCCGGCCAGACGGTAATCGAGGCGACGAGCGGCAACACTGGCCTCGGCTTGGCGCTGGTCTGCGCGGCCAAGGGCTATCCTCTGGTCGTGGTGATGGCCGAGAATTTCAGCCTCGAGCGCAGGAAGATGCTGCGTTTCCTCGGGGCGAGGGTCGTGCTCTCGCCGCCCTGGGCGAAAGGCAGCGGAATGCTCGCTGTCGCAGCCAGGCTCGCCAGGGACAACGGCTGGTTCCTCTGCCGGCAGTTCGACAATGAAGCCGGGGCCGACATTCACAGCCGGACGACCGCCGCCGAGATTGTCCGCGATTTCGGGCCGAACGGCCTCAGCCACTGGGTCACCGGTTTCGGCTCGGGCGGCACCTTGAAGGGCGTCGCGCGCGTGCTTCGAGAGAAAAGCCCCGCCACGAAGATCGTGGTGTTCGAGCCGGACAACGCCGCGCTCGTCGGCAGCGGCGTGGCCCAGCCGCTCGATGCCAAGGGTGAGCCGACGAAAAGCCATCCGGCCTTCCACCCGCACCCGATCCAGGGCGTGGTGCCGGACTTCATTTCCAAACTGACCCGCGACGCGGTCGCCGGCGGGATGGTCGACAGGACGATTGGCGTCAGCGGTGCCGAAGCGATCGAGATTGCGATCCGGCTGGCGCGCGAAGAAGGCGTCTTCTGCGGGATCAGCGGCGGGGCCACCGTGGCCGCGGCCCTGAAGGCGGCGCGCGATGCGGCGCCGGGCTCGAAGATCCTGGCGATGCTTCCGGATACCGGCGAGCGCTATCTGTCGACGCCGCTGTTCGCCGACATTTCCCTCGACATGAATGCCGAGGAGCAAGCGCTACTCGATTCGGCGATGCCCGCGATTGCCGCCGCGCCCCCTCCGGCGCCGGAACCGGCAACCGTCGTGGTGGACGAGGACGCCCGCCGGTTCGTCGCCGACGCCATCGCCGGCCACCCAGGCAAGATGGTGATGTTCGCGATGAGCTGGTGCGAATTCTGCTGGGCGGTTCGCAAGCTGTTCGCTGCGCTCGACATCCCGTTCGTGTCGATCGACATCGATACGACCGACTTCAGGGAAGCCAATGACGTCCCGAAAATTCGC
>Ga0207657_10007288_pt1 | contig 11347 bp, 13 predicted proteins | sample KBSC33metaG_FD_184316 | JGI IMG/M metagenome (GOLD analysis project Ga0207657, IMG submission 184316) | Corn rhizosphere microbial communities from Kellogg Biological Station, Michigan, USA - KBS C3-3 metaG (SPAdes) (version 2) | ecosystem: Host-associated > Plants > Roots > Rhizosphere > Soil ... | reverse complement strand
ATCTGGGTCGAGACGATGTCCTCATATTCGATCTCGGCCTCGGCCAGCGCGGTCTTCTCGACCGGCGACCACATCACCGGCTTGGCGCCGCGATAGAGCAGGCCGTTGCCGGCATATTTGAACAGCTCGGAGACGATGGTCGCCTCCGCGTCATAGTTCATCGTCAGATAGGGATGATCCCAGTCCGCGCCGATCCCGAGCCGCTTCAGCTGCTCGCGCTGCACGTCCACCCAATGCTGCGCATAGGCGCGGCACTCGGCGCGGAACTCCCTGACCGGCACCTCGTCCTTGTTGAACTTCTTCTTGCGATACTGCTCCTCGACCTTCCATTCGATCGGAAGACCGTGGCAGTCCCAGCCCGGAACGTAGGGCGCATCCTTGCCGCGCAGGGTCTGCGTCCGCACCACCATGTCCTTGAGCACATGGTTCAGCGCATGGCCGATGTGGATGTCGCCGTTCGCGTAGGGCGGGCCGTCGTGGAAGATGAACTTCTCGCGGCCCGCGCGGGCTCGCCGGACCTCGCGGTAGAGATCCTGTTCCGCCCAGCGGGCAAGGATCGCCGGCTCCTTCTGCGGAAGACCGGCCTTCATCGGGAAGTCGGTCTTCGGAAGGAATACGGTCGGCCGGTAGTCGGGTTTGTGCGGCGCGTCAGCCATCGAGGGCGGGCCTTAGCGGCGCGATTGCGGAATGCAAACCGGACTATTCCGGGAGCGCCAGCAGCTTGCGCGCCGCGGCCTCGTCCTCGCGCATGTTGGCGACGAGCGCCTCCACTTGCTCGAACTTCTTCTCGTCGCGGATGAAGGCGTGCAGGGCGACCTCGATCTTCTTCCCGTAAAGATCGCCGTCGAAGCCGAAGAGGTGTGCTTCCAGTAGCTCCTGCGGCGGTTGGAAGGTCGGGCGCACGCCGAGGCTGGCGACGCCCGGATGCTCGCTTCCGTCCTCCAGGGTCACCCGCGCGGCATAGATTCCATATTTCGGGCGCTGGTAGTCGCCGAGGCCCAGGTTGGCGGTCGGATAGCCCAGCTGCCGCCCGCGCGCATCGCCGCGCTGGACGATGCCTTCGATCGCGAAATCGCGGCTCAGCATGTGCGTTGCGGTCCCGGTATCGCCCTCGACGAGCGCTTCGCGGATCCGCCCGGACGAAATCCGCACGCCGTCGAGCAGCACCTGCGGAACGGCCTCGGCCACGATCCCATGAGCCTTGCCGAGCTTCTTGAGGAGACGGACATCGCCGGTACGGCCCTTGCCGAAGCTGAAATCGTCACCGGTGACGACGGCGGCCGAACCGAGGTGCTTCGCCAGCACTTCGGCGACGAAATCCCCCGCGTCCATCGAAGCCAGCTCCTTGCCGAACCTGAACACCAGCATCGCGTCGGCGCCGGCATGGGCGAACAGGGTTTCGCGCTGATCCAGGGTCGTCAGCCGGAACGGCGGGATGTCGGGCTTGAAGAACTTGACCGGGTGCGGGTCGAAGGTTGCGACGATCACCGGCCGGCGCTCGTGGAATCCAAGCGCGATCGCCCGGTTCACGACAGCCTGGTGACCGAGGTGGAAGCCGTCGAAATTGCCGAGCGCGATGACGCTTCCGCGCAAGTGCTCCGGCAAGGACTGGTCGTGGGTGAGGCGGATCATTGCGCGCGCCTGTATCGGGGCGGGGCAGACTCGGCAATCGCGCCGGCCCCCGGCTTGACTCGCGTCCGGCCGAATCCTACATGCCCTCTATCCCGATCAACCGGTTTCCGGCGGCGCATTCGTGCGCGCGTCGGTTTTTCGTTTGGGAAGGGTGCACATAGCGACGAGATAGGTAGCGGATTTCGCGTGGGATTTTCCACTTCGGTGTGGCGCTCCTCTTCGCAGATTCGACGCCTGTGGAGCTGAAGAAGGGTAGAGAATGGCTCGTATTGCCGGGGTTAACATCCCATCGAACAAGCGCGTCGAAGTCGCGCTCACCTACATCCACGGAATCGGCCGCACCACGGCCAAGAGCATCATCGCAAAGCTTGGAATCAGCCCCGACCGGCGGGTCCAGGACCTCACCGACCAGGAGGTTCTGCACATCCGCGAGGCGATCGATTCCAGCCACACGGTCGAAGGCGACCTTCGCCGCGAGACCGCGATGAACATCAAGCGGCTGATGGACCTCGCGAGCTATCGCGGGCTTCGCCACCGCAAGGGCCTGCCGGTCCGCGGCCAGCGCACGCACACCAACGCGCGCACCCGCAAGGGCAAGGCCAAGCCGATCGCGGGCAAGAAGAAGTAAGGCTGATCCTTCGACACGGTTCCGACCTCGATCGGGGCCGCGCCAGGATGAGCGGATATTGGATTTAGGGACAGGGATACCCAAATGGCTCAAGCACCCCAGCGACTTCGCAGAAGGGAGCGCAAGAACATCACGGCCGGCGTTGCTCACGTGAACGCCAGCTTCAACAATACGATGATCACCATCACCGACGCGCAGGGCAACGCAATCGCGTGGAGCTCGGCCGGGATGATGGGTTTCAAGGGAAGCCGCAAGTCGACCCCTTATGCCGCGCAGGTCGCGGCGGAAGACGCGGGCAAGAAGGCCGCCGAGCACGGAGTGAGGACGCTCGAAGTCGAGGTGAAGGGCCCAGGCTCGGGCCGCGAGAGCGCTCTTCGCGCGCTTCAGGCGGTCGGCTTCACCATCACGTCGATCCGCGATGTGACGCCGATCCCGCATAACGGGGTCCGGCCGAGCAAGCGGCGCAGAGTCTAAAGGGGTCGTTTCATTTCGTGCCCCGCCCGTCGGGGCACTGGATGGAATGTCCCGAAACCGAAATGAACCTAGAGGGTTTGGCTTCATGCCTCCCTCGCACTGCCAAGGGATGAAAATGGCCGTCAACGCGAAAAACTGGCAGGAACTGAAAAAGCCGAACGCGATCGAGAAGAAGCCCGCCGGGGGCGACAGCCGCCGCCGCGCCGTCTTCGTCGCCGAGCCGCTTGAGCGCGGGTTCGGGATGACTCTCGGCAACTCGCTTCGCCGGGTGCTCCTCTCCTCGCTTCAGGGCGCGGCAATCACCTCGATCAAGATCGAGGGCGCGCTCCACGAATTCTCGAGCCTTGCGGGCGTCCGCGAGGACGTCACCGACATCGTCCTCAACGTGAAGCAGATCGCGCTGAAGATGGAAGGCGAGGGGCCCAAGCGGCTGCAGCTTTCGGTGACCGGCCCCGCGGAAGTCACCGCCGGGATGATCGCCACCAGCGGCGACATCGAGATCACCAACCCCGACCTGGCGATCTGCCACCTCGACCAGGGCGCGACTCTCAACATGGAACTGACCGCGGACGTCGGCAAAGGCTATGTCCCGGCCGCGGCCAACCGGCCGGCGGACGCCGCGATCGGGCTCATCCCCGTCGACGCGCTTTATTCGCCGGTCCGCCAGGTCGCCTACAAGGTCGAGAACACCCGCGTCGGCCAGGAGCTCGACTACGACAAGCTCACCCTGACGCTGGAGACCGACGGCACCGTCGCCCCGGAGGACGCGCTCGCTTATGCGGCGCGGATCCTGCAGGATCAGCTGCAGCTGTTCGTCCACTTCGACGAGGCGGCGATCCGCACCATCGCTCCAGCGATGATCGGCCAGCCGGCGATGGCCGCCGAGACGCCGGCCGACACCAACCAGCTCAACCGCTACCTGTTGAAGAAGGTGGACGAGCTGGAGCTTTCGGTTCGCAGCGCCAATTGCCTGAAGAACGACAACATCATCTACATCGGCGACCTCGTTCAGAAAACCGAGGCGGAGATGCTTCGCACTCCGAACTTCGGCCGCAAGTCCTTGAACGAGATCAAGGAAGTGCTGGCGTCGATGGGGCTTCGGCTGGGGATGGATATCCCGGGCTGGCCGCCGGAGAATATCGAGGAAATGGCGAAGAAGCTCGAACAGGAAATGCTTGGTTGAGCCGCACGGCGGTAGCGCGAGCTACTGCCGCGACGGCGTAAACCGGCCGACGTGCGAGCGAGCGGCCCAAGCCGCGAAACGAGACACGATCGACGTCACGGGATTCACTCCCGTGACGAAACGCCTTCGAAGGGCTGCTCCGTTGGGGCGGCCCTTTTTGATTCACTCCCGATATAACGAGCAATGCGCACGTCCGTAAAAGGCGAACGCCCGCTTGCTTGCGGCGGCCCGAGCCGAATGATCCCCGACACCAATTGAAGCTTCCGGTGCTTCGGCGTCGAATGGTCCGTCGTTTGCGGGGGTCGTCAATGGTTAGCACGGTCAAGTCTCAGCCCAGTCATTATGAAAGGCTGGGCCTTGCTCCCACCGCCAGCGATGAGGACATCGCGCAGGCCTTCGCGCGGGAAATCAGCCCGCTCCGGCCGCGGTCCGTCGCCGACCTGGCCCAGCTCACGCTGGCATATGAGACGCTTCGCAATCCCGTCAAACGCGGTGCCTATGATGCTTCGCTTCTTCCCGAGCCCGAGCCCGAGCCCGAGCCCGAGCCCGAGCCCACGCCCGAGCCGGAACCGACGCCGAGTCATTGGCCGGCGGGGCGGGACGGCTGGCCGTTCATCGCCTCCGCGCGGATCGGCTCGGCCGAGCTGCCGGCCATCGACACCTTGCCTCGGCCGACGCCACGGCCGCAGGCCCAGGCCCCCGTCGAACGACGACCGGCGCCGTTCATCGCCTCGGAAAAGCCGCCGCTACGCGAACCGCCGCGATTGCCGATCGCGCGGGAAGGCAATGATCGTTCGCTCCAGGCGCTTTTCGAGGATCGCTTTCGGCTAGTCGAGCACACGTCGATCGAATGGAAGCGGCCGCTTGCAATCGTGGGCGGCATGTTCCTGGCCGTTGGCGTGATCGGCGCCGGGCTGGGCTGGTATGCATCGCGCGACATCGAGCCGGCGAAGGCGGCGGAGCCGGCACCTCTTGCCGTCCCGAAGGCGCTTGCGCCCGCCGTCGAACCGCCCCCGGCCGCAACCCGGACTGTGGAGACGCGCGGCGAGCCGCGGGCGCGCGCTGTCGCCGCCGCCACGGAACGAGTCCGCCACAGACAGCCACGGCCGAAGCCCGCGGCATCGGAGGAGCAGCCCGCCGAGCAGGTCCCGGACATTCCGACCGAGCAGGTCGCGGCCTTGACTTCGCGCTCCGAGGTCACGCCGGCGGCGGCCATGCCGCTTCCGAACTCGGTGGTCGCCCGAACCATTGGGCGCATCGGCTATTCCTGCGGCGAGGTCGCCTCAACCACCGCCGTCGAGGGCGCATCGGGCGTGTTCAAGGTGACCTGCACGTCGGGGGATTCGTATCGCGCTGCCCCGGTTCGCGGCCGGTATCACTTCAAGCGGTGGTAAGCCGGAGCACCCCCGGAATTCCTCTGGGCGGATTAGTCTAACAGGGCCCCTGGCCCTGGCAGCTCATCATCTGGATCTCCTGGATCTTCTCGCGCGCGAGTCGCTCCTGCTCCGCCCATTCGGAGGCAGCCTGGCAGATCTTCCGGCCCTCAAGCTTCGAAGAGGGATCTTGCTCGTAACGGCAGACGATCCGGTTCGCATCCTTGCTGTCCTGAGCCTCTTTCAGCGCCCAGTCGGCCTTGCTCTGGCACATGCGATACGGCTTGTTGTCGCGAGAGGAGCCCGCGGCGACCACATATTTGCAGATGATCTTGGAATCTTCAGTGTTCGGGGCCGGGGGCGATTGAGCAATTGCCATGGCACCGCCAGCGGCGGCGGCCAACCCGATGACGATCGCCGCGCTTGCAAGGATGAGCTTGATCATCGTCCGCTCCTTCGCTCACAACATGATCCGAGCAGAAGGAAATTACACCTGCGGCAATGATTTCGCCAAGGGCGATGTCGTGAGTGAACCGGAAATGCGGTTGAATCGCCTTACGGCGGCCGGTTCCAAAGCGCAGCCAGAAGCATCCTGCAACGCGGCGCGCGGCCGTAGTTGCGTTCGATTAGGCTTCGGCGCTCAGGCTCAGGCGGCTTCGAACTCCTCCTCGGTCATCACCGGACCGCTGTCCTGGCCCTTGGCGGCAAGGTCGCGGTCGACGAACTCGATGACGGCGATGGCGGCAGAGTCGGACTGGCGGATGCCGGCCTTGATGACGCGGGTATAACCGCCGTTGCGATCCGCATAGCGCGGCCCGATAACCTCGAACAGCTTGCGTTCCTGCGCCTCGTCCATGATCCGTGAATGGGCGATCCTGCGGTTCGAAAGGCCGCCCTTCTTCGCTAGCGTCACCAGCTTTTCGACATAGGGGCGAAGCTCCTTCGCCTTGGCCGTGGTGGTGGTGATCTGCTCGTGCTTGATGAGCGCGGCCGCCATGTTGCGGAACAGGGCCGTACGGTGGCTCGAGGTGCGCTGAAGTTTCCGTCCGCCGACGCGATGACGCATGTTCTCTCTCCGTTCGTCAGGAGCCCGTGTCAGGTAGCTCCGGCCACGCAGCCCTTCGGGCGGCCGCGCAAATGCCCTTTGAAAACAAAAGCGGCGGGGTTGCCCCGCCGACCCGGCCCCTCAAGCCGACGAGCGCGCGAAAGTCAAGTTGCGAAGCACTGGCGATCGGTGCCGCACTTCGGGGCGATTAGCGGCCAAAGGCTCAGCCAGACGTTCCTGAACGGCGGCAAACGGCGCGTTCAGCCACCTTCTACCCAAGGCTTGATAGACCTTCGCCATCCTCATTCGTTTTATTCGGCGAATGGAAGATGTTCGAAGGAGAACGGCCATGAAGGCTGTAAAGACGATCGTCATCGGCGCGGCCGGACTTGCCGGGCTGGCCGGCGCGGCGGCACCGGCCTCCGCGCAATATCCGGGCTACGGATATCCCTACGGCTACAACAACCCGGGCGCCGCGGTCGGGCAGGTCATCAACCAGGTGCTGAACCCGTACGGCGGCTATGGCCAATATGGCTATGGCTACGGCTATGGGATGAGCCCTCAGATCGCGGCGCAGCAATGCACTGCGGCGGTCCAGCAGCGGCTGAATTACAACGGCTACAACCGCTACAACGCCTACAGCAACGCCCGCGTGCTCGGTGTGACCAGGATCGAGCAGCGCTCCGCCGCCGTGACCCGCGTGCGGGGAACCGCGACCAGCGGCATGAATTACGGCGGTTATGGTGGCTACGGCGGTTATGGTGGCTACGGCGGTTATGGTGGCTATGGCGGTGGGTACGGTACTCCCGCCGATCTGACGTTCCGGTGCGACATCGATTATCGCGGCTACATCCGCGACATCGACATCAACCGCCGTTACTGATCCGGTCCGCCCGGGTAGTCGATCCTGCCGTCGCGAACGTCGGCGCCGGGCGTGAGCCGGGCCGGCTCGGTACGCCCGGCACCCATCAGGTGGATGACGGTCCGGCCCCGCGCAAGCAGATAGTCGGCGATGATCCGGCGATGGCAGCGCCACCAAACGGCCTCCGCGCACATGATCGCCGCGCGGCGGCCGGCGCTCAGCTCCAGTAACTGGTCGAGCGCTGCGGCGAATTCGTCCGAAAGCGCGTAATCGGCATAATTGTGGAAGCTCTGGTTCTCCCAATAGCCGTTTACCTCCGGCGGAACGTCGCGCGACCGGCCCCGCAGCCCCCCGAGCGCGGCGATACGCGCATAGCCGATTTGCCATGGCTCCAGCTCGGCAGCCAGCACGCCCTCATTATATTGCGGGTTGCGGCGCGATTTCGGGACGGTGCGGACGTCGACGACGAGATCGGCCGGGCCCGCTCGAAGGATATCGACAAACTCGGGTATCGACCGCGTCGAATGGCCGATCGTGAAGATTGGCGGCTGGTCCGTCACGGCCGCTGCGAAACTGCCGCTTACACCAGGGATTTCACAAGCTCCTCGAGTTGGGCGGCGCAGGTTCCCCAGCCTTCCTGGAAGCCCATCTTCTCGTGCGTGTCGCGGTCGGCCGGGCTCGCGTGCATCGCGACGGCCCGATAGAGGGTCTTGCCGCCGCCGGCGTCGGCCAGGTTGATGATCGCCGTCATCGGAAAGGATTCGCAGCCCTCACCCATTTGGGCGGGACGGTAGCCGGGCCCGAGCGCGCTGGTCCAGGCGAACCGCTCGCCGTCGACGACCTCGAGGACGCAGCCGGCGTTGCCATGACCGGTGTCGAAGCCGTCGGGACCGATCATCCGGATCCGAAAGACTCCGCCGGGCCGAAGGTCCAGCTCGCACTCCGAAATCTCGTAGGGCCTCGGCGCGAACCACTGCTTCAGGTGGCGGCAGTCGGTCTGTGCCTTCCAGACCAGCTCGCGCGGCGCATCAAGCGTCCGCTCAAGCACGAGATCGAGGTCAGCGGCCATCACTGGTCTCCATTGCACTTCAGGGTTGAAACATAATCCTCCAGCCGGTCGATCCGCGATTCCCACTCCGAGCGCCGCTCGGCGATCCAGGATTCAGCCACGGAAAGCGCCTTCGGGTCGAGACGGACGGTTCGGACCCGCCCCTTCTTCTCCGATGCGACGAGACCGCTCGTCTCGAGCGCGTGCAGGTGCTGGAGAACGGCGGGAAGACTGATCGGCAGCGGGCTCGCAAGCTCGCTGACCGAGGCGGGCCCGCGGCTGAGCCTGGCCAGAATCCCGCGTCGGATCGGGTCCGATAACGCCGCGAAGGCGCGATCGAGCGAGGGTGAATCGTTAAGCATAAGCTTAACTATCTCGAGACGTGGCCCCAGTCAAGTTACTTAAGGCAATGCTTAACTGTCAGGCTCGATGGGCGATCGGCACTGCGGCGACGGTCCGCGGCACGCAGTCTGCTGGAGTAAGCGGCGGCGGCGCATCGGCGCGCAGATGCAGGCGCGGCGTAAGCTGCGTCAGGCGGCGAACATAAGCATCGGTGAACACCGTCGCGCATTTGCGACTGAGGTGCGACCATTCGGGAATCACGAGGCCCTGCGCATTGGGCAAGTCGTCGAAGTGAATGCCCTTGGCGTGGGTGCCGGCGATCAACAGGTCCCAGCCTTTCGCCCTCGGCAGCCGGCCGTCTTCGACCTTGCGCAATTCGGGCGCGGATGGCGGCCGGATGAAGATCACGTCGCCTCCCCGGGCCCGGATCCGCCGCACCGCCTCGGCGCTGTTGGCGACGACCTGCCTGGCGATCGCCGGCGGCAGTGGCGGGCCCTTGAACAGGTTCCAGGCGTGGCGGGCGTGGGTCCTGAGGAAGGGGTCGGTCTCGATCTTGTCCCACATGTAATATTGCCGATTGTCGACCGTCTCCGACAGTTTCCAGACATCCTCGTACGGGCTGTCCGTCCCGGGCCGGAGCCCGCGGTCGAACCGGATCGCCCATTTGCTCAGGCGATAGTCGCCATCCATGAAGGCGAGATGGCGCTGGAGCCAGCGGTCGATCCACAGGCCCGAGAGCTGGGCCGGCTTGTCGTTCTTGTCGTACGCCTTGAGATATCCCTCGCCGAGGCCGACGCCTTCGGGGCGGAAATAGCTGAGATCGGCCAGCCCGACGATGAGCAGGCCGTGGAACCCCGGATCGTTGGCGTAACTGGCGAGAAGCGCTCGGGCATTGGTCCCGACGATCGCGGTCTGGATGGGACGAATGCCGGTCAGCTGCTGGAACCGGTCGAGGTCGGTGTCGAACAGGATGCGGCTGTCGCCGACGATGGCGACCGGAGCGGAGTCGGCGAGGCGGCGCTGCTCGGCCCAGGATTGCGGGCTGTCGTCGATATCGCCGGCGTGAAGGCCGATCCAGGTTCGCGCCTCATATTCCCAGAGCGAGAGAAGCAGAGCGACGAGGACGAAGACGACCGCGCCGATCTTCGCCCAGGGCTGAGTCGGGATGTCGCGCGTCGGCACCGGTTGCGCCTGCCCGGGGCGGTCCGAGGCGGTCTTGCGAAGACCGGGCGGGAGCGCGCCCTCGTGGGTCCCGTGGATCTCATATTTGCGCGCCTTAGAAGGCGAAATAGATGAAGGCATTGCCTTGCCCCTGTTCGACCAGGACCGCGAAAGCCATCAGGGTCCAGACGCCGCCGATAATCAGCGCCGGCGTGCGCTGAAGAACCGCTTCGAGCGTCGTGTTCCGCATCGCCACGTGGGTCCCGAACAGCCCGCCGACGATGGCGAGCGCGAAGATCATCGGCCCGGCCGCGATCAGCGGCTCGGGCTTGGCGGCAAGTCCACTCATTCCCGTCAGCACGGTGCCGGCCCCCGCAAAGGTCTTGGCGCGGAAGAAGACCCAGGTGACATTGACGAGGAGGAAAGTGAGGAGCGCCAGGCCAAGCAATGTGAGCCTGCCCGGAGTGAAGCCCTTGAAGCGCGCCCGCAGCCACCGCTCGGCCGAAAGATAAAGCCCGTGAAGTCCGCCCCAGACCACGAATGTCCAGTTGGCGCCGTGCCACAGGCCGCCAAGAAGCATGGTCCCCATCAGCGCCGCATAGGTCCGCGCCGGTCCGTGCCGGTTCCCGCCCAGAGGAATGTAGAGATAATCGCGAAGCCAACTCGACAAGGTGATGTGCCAGCGGCGCCAGAAATCGGAGAAGCCGACCGCGCCGTAGGGGAAACGGAAATTGTCCGGCATCGCAAAGCCGAGGCACAAGGCGACGCCGATCGCGGAGGTCGAATAGCCGGCGAAGTCGCAGAAGATCTGCCCGGCGAATGCGAGGGTCGCGACCCAGCTGTCGAGCATTCCGGGAATCTTGCCGTGGGCGTCGTAAACGCTCTCCACCACCGGCGCGAGGAAACCGTCGGCGAGCACCACCTTCTGGAACATCCCGAGCGTCAGCAGGGCAAGGCCGAAGAAGAGCTGATTGGTGCTTGCCCTGCGCGGCGTTTCGAACTGCGGAACGAGCTCGGTCGGGCGCATGATCGGCCCCGCCACCAGGTGCGGGAAGAAGGTGACGAAAAGCGCGTAGTTGAGAAAGCTCCCGGCCGGCGCCGAGCGGCGGAGATAGACGTCGAGCGTGTAGGACAGGGTCGCGAAGGTGTAGAAACTGATCCCGACCGGAAGGACGATGTCCCAATTGGGCGGGTGGTAGAGGATCCCGAGCGAGCCCGCGATCTCCACGAAATTGCTCATCAGGAAGCCGCCATATTTGAAATAGCCGAGCATCCCGAGGTTCACGACCACGGACGTCAGCATCCATAAGCGGCGGGTGCGCTCGCGTTTCGCGCGGACCATCCATTGTGCCGCCCACCAGTCGACGACGGTGGAAATCCACAAGAGCGCGACAAACGGCGGATTCCAGGCCGCATAGAAAAGATAGGAAGCGATCAGAAGATTGATCTTCTTCTGGTGCCAGCTGAACGGCATGTTGTGCAGCGCCAGAACGATCGCGAAGAAGACGATGAACGTCAGCGAATTGAAGATCATTGGGCGCTACTCGAGCGCCCGTCAGGCCCCTCAAACATGCACTGCACTCCCCAGTAGTGGCACGC
>Ga0207657_10007287_pt1 | contig 11348 bp, 6 predicted proteins | sample KBSC33metaG_FD_184316 | JGI IMG/M metagenome (GOLD analysis project Ga0207657, IMG submission 184316) | Corn rhizosphere microbial communities from Kellogg Biological Station, Michigan, USA - KBS C3-3 metaG (SPAdes) (version 2) | ecosystem: Host-associated > Plants > Roots > Rhizosphere > Soil ... | reverse complement strand
CGCTGCCAAGCGCGTGCCCGCCATGATCATCATTGCCCCGGATTCCGGCGGCAGCGACGCGCAGGGCTCTCAGCGCGGCCTGGAATACGACACTTTGTCGGATCGTTATTCCAACTGGGTGGAGCAGGAATTGCTGCCCGCCGTGTCGCAGAAATACGGAGTCAGCTTTACCTCCGATCCGGAAGGGCGCGCCACCATGGGCGGCTCGTCGGGCGCGATCTGCGCCTGGACCATGGCCTGGTTCCATCCCGAGCGTTACCACAAGGTGCTGAGCTATTCCGGTACCTTCGTGAACCAGGCCTCGCCGCAGGATGCCAAGACGCCGCGCGGCGGCTGGGAGTATCACGCCACGCTCGTTCCCAAGACGGCGAAGAAACCGATCCGTATGTGGATGGAAGTGGGCGAAAAGGACCTGCACTTCGACGATCCGGAAAATACCTGGCACAACTGGCCGCTGGCCAACAACCGCATGGCGGCGGCGCTGAAGAAAAAGGGCTACGACTACAAATATGTCTTCGCCATGGACGCGCACCATGTCGACAACGCGGTGGTGCGCCAGACATTGCCGTCCGCTTTGGAATGGCTGTGGCGCGGTTATCCTAAGTAACCCCCTCCGGCCTTCGCATCGCAAGCGATGCTACGGCCACCTCCCCCTCCTGTGCGCTGCGCGCACGAAGGGGAGGCGGGTTTGTGCTTGCCTCAAACAGTCGAAGACATTCGCTTCGCCCACCAGGCCGTGGTCAGCGGCACCGTCAGCATGGTGACCACCACGCTGGCCGCCACCAGCACGGTGGCGGCGGGCGCCGCCGCCGCGTAAGCGGGATTGGCGGCGGCGACCAGGGCCGGCACCGCCGCGGCATTGCCCGCTGTGGCGGCCGCAGCCAGGCCCGCCACGCCCTTGCCGCCGCTGATGCGGTCGGCCAGGAACATCACGGTGCTGGAAACCACCAGCACCACCACACCCAGCGCCAAGCCCAGCAGCCCCGCCCGCCAGACATTGGCCAGGTTCAGGGAGGCGCCGATGGCGAAGGCGAAGAAAGGGATCAAGGCGGGCGCGGCCTTGCCCAGGAATTCGCGCATCTCCCGGTCCAGATTGCCCAGGGTGATGCCGATAGCCAGGGGCAGGATGGCGCCCAGAAGCGTCTGCCAGGGAAAGGCCAGCAGCCCGCCCAGGGTCACCATGGTGATGAAGGGACCGGACTCCAGCGACATCAGGGAATAGGCGGCGATGTCCTGGGGGCGGCCATAGCGGCCCATCAGCGCCATATAGAGCCCGCCATTGGTGTCATTGATGGCGGCCACCACGGCCAGGGTCGACAGCCCCGCCAAAAGTCCGGTCTTGACCGGCTCGGTGCCCAGGAAATGCCCCACGATCAGCGCGGCGCTGGCTCCCAACAGGACCTTGGATGCCAGCAGCACCCCGCCCTTGCCCGCCACCTGGGGCAGGGTCTCGAAGGGGATGGTGGCGCCCATGCAGACATAGAAAACCGCCAGGATCGGCAGGGCGCCGGTGAACAGGGCGCCTGTGAAAGAGCCGAAGAAGGTCCCTGTGCCGGGCGCGAAGGTGGCGATCAGCGCCCCCAGGGTCAGGGGCACGATCACCATGCCGCCGGGGATGCGTTCAATGCCCCGCTTGATCGGTAAGCCCATTTTTCCCCCTGATTTTCGGGAAGCTTAGCTGTGGCAGCGCTTGGTTGACAGCCGGGACGGCGATGGGGGACGCTTGGCGCCAAGACGGCGCTTTGACCGTCATCGGGGACCGCATGACCAGGATTTCGACCACGCGCAAACTCGCGGTATTGACCGCGCTCATTCCCTTATGGGTTGGACCGGCAACGGCACAGCAATTGGCGCCCCCGCCGCCCATGCGTCCCGAACCGCCGCCGGTGCTCAAACTGATCGAGCCGGGTCCGGCGGTGACCGACTGGCCGTCCTACAATTACGATCGCGAACGCACCGGCTGGAATCGCGGCGAAACCATCCTGACCAAAAAGACGGTGGCGGGTCTCAAGCCGCTTTGGAACAGGCAGCTGCTGACCGGGACGCCCGCGCTGGTTCTCTCCACACTGACCGCGCCGGTGGTGGCTGCCGGCGTGTCCACCGCCAGCGGCGCCAAGGACCTGGTTTTCACCATCGGCATGGACGACAGTTTGAGCGCCCTGAATGCCGACACGGGAGAGATCGTCTGGCAAAAGCATTTCGCCAACACGCTCAAGCCGCTTCGGCCCATGGTGATCAGCTGTTCCAACACAGAACAAGCGACGCCCACCATCGATAAGGCAAAGGGCATCATTTATTTCACCACCAGCGACGGCAAGCTGCGCGGCGCAAAATTGGGCGATGGCGCCGAAGCCATCAAACCCACCGACATGGTGCAGCCCTTCAGCCGCAACTGGAGCCTCAACCTGATCGACGATGTGGTCTACACCACCACCGCGCGCGGCTGCGGCGGCAGCCCCGCCCAGCCGATTGAATTCGGCACCGTGGCGGCGATGGATGTTTCCGATCCCGCGCATCCCTCCTTGTCGCGCTTCTATACCGGCAAGGGCCGTCCCGCCGGTCCCTGGGGCGCGGGCGGCGTCGCCTGGGGTCCGCAAGGCGCCTATGTCGCCACCGCGGACGGTCCCAACAATCCCGGCAGCGGCGTCTATGGCGACATGGTGCTGGCGATCCGCCCGCATGCCTGGGGCCTGAATGACAGCTTCACGCCGACCCATTGGAAATACATCAACGCCCGCGACCTGGATTTCGGGTCGGGCGGGGTGATGCTGTTCCCGTTCGGCAAGCGCAACATCGCCGCCACGGCGTCCAAGGAGTCGGTGGTGTTCCTGCTGGACGCCGACAATCTGGGCGGGGTCGATCACATGACCGGTCTCTACCAGTCGCCGCGCCTGGGCAATGACACCCAGGATTTCCAGGCCCAGGGCGTTTGGGGCACCCTGGCAACGCAGGTGAGCGCCAATGGCGAGCGCTGGCTGTACACGCCGATGTGGGGCGCGCCGGGCAAGGCGGCGCCGAAATTTCCCATGACCAATGGCGATGCGCCCAATGGCAGCATCATGGCCTTCACGGTGGTGGAGGAAAACGGCAAGCCCGCGCTCAAGCCGCAATGGATCTCGCGCGATCTATATCTTGCCTCGCCGCCGGTGGTGGCCAATGGCGTGGTCTATGCCTTGCAGACGGCGGAGAGCGCGGTCCAGGTGCCCAAGGGCATCTTCAATGCCGACGGCAGCCGCAAACCCGGCTGGACGCCGGAGCAGGGCGCCATCGACCGCATCATGGTTTCGCATGCCCCCATGACCCTGTTCGCCTTCGATGCCGAGACCGGCAAGGAATTATGGTCGAGCAAGAAGACCATGGACGGCAACACGGTGCACTTCACCCAGCCGGTGGTGGCGGCGGGCAAGCTGTTCGCCGTGGACCATGCCGGGCATGTCTGGGCCTTCGGACTGAAGCGCTAGGCATCGCGGAAATAGAAGACGCAATCCTTCTTCTCTCCGCTGGCCAGAAGCACAGGCCGCGATTGGGCGATGGTGAAGCCGTTCTTTTCCAGCACCCGCGCCGCGGCGCGGTTTTCCGTCTGCACCACGGCCGCCAGCCGCGTCAGCCTGAGTGCGGTCAGGCCATGCGAGACCACCGCGCCCACCGCCTCGCTGGCCAGGCCCGCGCCCCAATGATCGGGCCGCAGCACGAAACCCAGTTCCGCCGAACCGTCCTGAATCAGGCTGAGATCCATGCTGCCGATCGCATGGTTGTTCAAACGCACCGTCCAATAACGGCAAAGCCCTTCGGCCACCGCCGCTTGTTGTTCGCGCATCAACTCTTCGACAACTGCCAGGCGCGAGATGGCGGGCCGATTCCAGAACCGCATGGCCTCAGGGTCGCTGAGGATCGCGAACAGATCCGGGGCATCGGCCAAGGCTTGGGGATGGAGGATCAACCGGTCGGTTTTCAGGATCACGGGGCGGCCTTCCGCATGCGCTGAAAAACCGAGAGGCGGCCGGCTGCTTTCGCGCCGTAACCGCCTCTCACTGCCCCCTTCAAAAGGACCATTGGACCGGACCCCCATCCGGAACCAACCACTCGCGGGGTTCCCCCGAACCGTCCAACCGCAAGCCCGCTAACTGTGCCGCAGCCACGGGCCGGTGCAATGGTTTTGCTTGTATTTACTGTGACTTGGCGATGCTTTGACGAAGGATGTGGATTTTCCGCAACATTTGTTAGGAGCGGTTCGCGTCAAGGCGCCCGGAAATGCTTGGAGAGCTTCAGGCCCTGGCGCTGATAGTTGGAGCCCAGGCCCTCGCCATACCCTTCCGGGGGCGGATCGGTTAACCGTTCGAAAACCAAGCGGCCGATGACCTGGCCATGTTCCAGGATAAAAGGAACTTCCCGCGAGCGGACTTCCAGCACCCCCCGCGCCGAAGGCGGCTTGCCGGGCTCGTAACCGAAGCCGGGATCGAAGAAGCCGGCATAATGCACGCGAAACTCGCCCACCAGCGGATTGAACGGCACCATCTCGGCCGCATGGTCGGGGGGAATCGCCACCCGTTCGCGGCTGACCAGGATGTAGAACTCGTCGGGGTCCAGCACCATGTCGCCGCGGCTATTGGCTTCGATCGGTTCCCAATAATCCGCCGGATCCAGGACGCCGACTTTGTCCACGTCGATCAGGCCGGTATGGCGCTTGGCGCGAAAGCCGATCCGCTTGCCGATGTCCGCGCTGCCCTTGAGGTCGATGGAAAGCGCCAGGCCATTGTCGATATTGGGTTCGCCGTCCACCAGGGGAGTCTGGTCGTGCAGCCGGCGCAGCGCGGTGTCGCTGGATTGCGGCGAGCCGTGACGAATACGAAGTTGATTGAGCCGCGAGCCCTTGCGCACCAGCACCGGGAAGGTCTGCGGACAGATTTCGGCAAACAGCGGGCCGCGATAACCCGGCTCGACGCGGTCGAAGGACGGGGCATAGTCGGTGATCAGGCGGGTGAAGACATCGATGCGGCCGGTGGAGCTTTTGGGATTGGCGCCGCCGGAAATACGCTGGGAAAATTCCGCGCGTTCCAGCAGGGGCACGATATAGACGCAGCCGGCTTCCAGCACCGCGCCGTCGCGCAAATCCACTTCATGCATGAAGACGGTGCGGAGTTTTTCCGCCACCGTGGCGGCGGGGCCAGGCAGGAAACTGGCGCGCACCCGATAGGCCACCGGCCCCAGCCTGAGATCGATGCTGGCGGGCTGGATCTGGCCTGAAGCAAAGGGTTCCGAGGCGGTGATCTCGCGCCCCTGATCCAGCAGGCGCTTCAGCACATGGCTGGGCAGGATGCCGGTCGAGAAGCGGCCATAATTTTCGTCGCCAGGGGGATGCAGGGTTTCCAGGGTCGCGGCCATCAGCCGGTTATAAGGGGGGGAGGGCCCCGGGTCACCGCTTCCGGCCCCAAGAACTCGCGGATATCCCCAATCGCCTCGGCCAGGCCGCAGCGTTTGACCGGGGATTTTTCCGGAAAGGCGCTCAGCAGCCGGGTCGGGGTCGCCCCTTCCAGGATCACGAAGCAGCCCCGATCCCCGGGCCCCCGGATCAGCCGCCCAAACGCCTGTTTGAGGCGGAAACGCGTGATCAGGTCGTCATAGCCCTTGCCGAACTTGGCCCGCCGCGCCTTGTGCAGGATGGTGGGTTTGGGCCAGGGCACCTTGTCGAACACGACAAGGCGCAGCGAGCGGCCCGGCACGTCGACACCGTCGCGCAAGGCATCGGTTCCGAGCAGGCAGGCATTTTCCTCGGCCCGGAACAAATCCACCAGCGCGCCGGTGTCCAGCTGGTCGATATGCTGGGCATAGAGGGTGAGGCCGGCCTGGGCCAAGGGCGCGCTGATGCGTGTTCCTACCTCGCGCAGCGCCCGCACGGCGGTGAACAGGCCCAGCGCGCCGCCGCCCGAGGCCAGAAACAGTTCGCGATAGGCCGCGGCAAGCGCGCCGGCATCGCGCCGCTCGACATCCTTGACGATGAAAATGCGCGACTGATCCTCATAGCGGAAGGGCGACTCGAAATTGGCCCGGCGCGCCGGCTGCGGCAGATGACCGGCGCCGGTGCGTATCTCGGCGCTGGCCCAGTGATCCTCCTGATCGCCGCCCGTATCGCGCAGGGTGGCGGAGGTGATCAGCGCGCCATGCGCCGGTTCCAGCACGGCGGCGGACAAAGGCTTGGTGGGATCGATCCAATGCCGCCGCAAGCCGACATCGGCATCGCGGCCATCCTCGCGCTGAATCTCGAACCAGTCGACGAATTCCTCCGCGATCTCGCCTTGCTGCAAGGTGTCCAGCATCTGGATCCAGGCCGGCAGGACGGCCTTGGCGCGGCGGTCCAGTCCGCGCGCCGATGCCGCCAGCCGCGCCTTGGTATAGGGCTCGAGCGATGCGGTCTTGTCGTCCATCTTCTTGCGCAGCAGGCGCGCCAGGCCCGCCAGTGGATCGGCGATGCGCTTGAGGGCGCGGGCCAGTCCGCGCACCGCTTCCAGCGTCTGCTCGTTCATCGGATGCGGCTCGGCTTCCAGCGAATAGAACGCATCGGCGTCGGAACTGCGGGCGCGGACATGGCTGTAAGCGGCGGCCAGGAACACCTCGCCGGGGCCGCGCGGTCCTGTGCCAAGACGCGCGGTCCAGCCTTCGCCCGCCAGCGCGTTGGCGGCCTGGACGGCATCGTCCAGCGTGCGTTGGGCGTTCTCGTCATCGGCGATCAGGTCTTTCAGCCGTTCTTCCAAGCCGCGCATGCGGGTATGGCCGCGTCCCTCGGGGCCGCGTATCCAACGCCTGAGCTCCGTCATTTCCCGCCCGGACAAAGACGCGGAAAAGCCGCTATCGGCGGCATCGAACAGATGATGGCCTTCGTCGAACACATAACGCAGGCGCCGTTCGCCGTCTTTTTCATAAGCGGGCGGCGTGTCGGTGGTCTCGTCCTCGCCCAGCCAGTCTTGCGAAGCTTGCGCGATGACCAAAGCGTGATTGGCTACCACGATGCTGGCATGGCGGGCGCGGCGGATGGCGCGCTCGATGAAGCAGATGCGGTAATGCGGACAGGCGGCATAGATGCATTCGCCGCGCCGGTCGGTGACGGTGGAGAGCGGCATGGCGGCGGCGAGAAAAGCCGGAAAGCCGATGCCCGACAGGTCGCCGTCGGTGTGCGAGGAAATCCAGCGCGCGATCAGCGCCAGCGCCACCGTGCGCTGGCCGGGCGCCAGCGCGGTGCGCTTCGCGGCTTCTTCGAAATTCAAAAGGCAGAGATAATTCTCGCGCCCCTTGCGCACCACGGCTTTTTCGGCGCGCTCGACCGGATCGGGCCACAGATGCGCGATCTCCTGCACGATCTGGCGCTGCAGATTGCGGGTATAGGTTGAAATCCACAATCCGGGTCCGTTTTTCTCGGCCCAGAGCGAAGCGGGCGCCAGATAGCCCAAAGTCTTGCCGGTGCCGGTTCCCGCTTCCACCAGCGCCACGCGCGGACTGCCGGGCTGCTCGCGCGGCCCGAAGGCATAGGTCGCGGCATCGGCGTAACCGGCCTGTTGCGGGCGCATCACCCCCACCATGCTGGCCAGGCGGGCGCGGACTTCCTGCGGCTCAATGCTTTGCGAGCCGGGATCGCCCACCGGCGCTTCGTCTTCCCATTGCGGCAGGCCGCGCCAGGCTTCCAGTCCGGCGATGGGCGAGCCATGCGGCACCGCGCCGACCTGCGCCTTCAGCAGCGGCGCCCAGCGCCAGCCGGCGCGATCCAGGGTGCCCACCAGCGGCGCCAGGTTGCGGCGCACATCTTCGGGCCAGCGCGCCACTTCCTCCAGCAAACAGGCGGCAATGGCGTGCAGCGATGCGGCGCATTGCTCGGGCGTGTGCGGCACGCCCAAGCCCAGCGCCCGCGCCAATCCCAGGGCGCTGGGCACAAAGGGCAGGCCGGGCCGCACAAAGGCAAACAGTTCCAGCACGTCGAACAGCATGACATTGGCGCGGCTGCCCAAGCGTCCGGCAACGAAGGCGGCGTGCGCGACCAGCACATCGCCGCTCTCGAACAAGGCGCGCGCGTCGCGCAGTTCGATCCGCTCGGCATCGCCGCCGGCGCGCGCGATCGCCGCGCCGGGCGGCGCGGGAACAAGGGCGATCAGGGTTGAGAGCGATTCCATGGGCGCGCGATCATGCTTCGCATGATCGCACTTTCCAAGTGACCCCCATCCGTCGCAACTCGGGTTTGCTCCGCAAACACCTCGTTGCGACACCTTCCCCCTTCCTGGCGCTTCGCGCCGAAGGGGAAGGAAGCTGGCGGATGCTGCACGTCGCGCCGCGATGTGCGGCGCTCGAGTTACGCTACATCCGGATAAAGATGCGCCAGCGCCCGGCGAGTGCGCAGATGCTCGCCCACGATGGTCTGGGCGGCATTGCGCAACTGGTGGCGATCCTCGCCCTCGCGCGTCTTGCGCGCGAAGTCGCGCGCCGCCTGGGTGACGGCCGACAGGCCCAATCCGCCCGCCGCCCCGATAATGTCCTGCGCCAGCCGCGCCGCCTCGTCCCACTGCTCGTCGGCGCAGGCTTGCGACAGTCCGTTGGTCAGTTGCTCGGCGGTGACATTGTAGCATTGCAGGATTTCCACCAGCGCCTTGGCGCCCACGGATTTTTCCAGCGTGTTGAAGGCCGCGGGATCGATGGCGCTGATCGCCTCGCTCTCGCCAGGCTTCGATGCCTGGCAGATCTGTTCCAGCACGCGGTACAATTGTTCCGGTTCCACCGGCCAGCGCAGCAAGTTGGTGGTGCTGGCGGGCGCCCGCCCGCCGCGCAGCAGAATCGCGATCAAGGGCGTGGCGCTTCCCGGCGCGGCCGACAGCATGTCGGCGTCGCCCGCCCCGGCTATGATGGCGTCGAAATCCTGGCGGCTTGCCAGTTCCTGCGCCTCGGCCAGGGTATCGGCTTGCACCACGCGGTTGCCGAAAGGCTCCAGCAGGCGGGCGGTGGCGTCGGCGATGGCGGTGACGGGCAGATACAGCAGCAGCGAACGGCCGGCGGGGGGGACGACACGGCTTTCACTTTCGCCGGCTTCGCGGGCCGGGCTGTGCGCCAGGCCCGACACCGGAAGAGTGAAGAAGAATTGCGCGCCTTCGCCCGGCTTGCTGTCGAAACCGATGGTGCCGCCGGCCTGTTCGACCACCCGCTTGGCCACCGAAAGCCCCAGGCCCGCGCCTTGCTGCTTGCGGGCATAGGAGGTGTCTCCCAGCGCGAAAGGCTCGAACAAATGCCCTGCCGTCTCCGCCGCGATGCCCTGGCCGGTATCGGAGACGCAGAAGCGCACCGCTTCGCCGTCATCGCTGAGGTCCAGGCGGATATCGACCAGGCCCCGCTCGGTGAATTTCAGCGCATTGTCCGTCAGCTTGAGCAGGACCTGGCGCACCTTGCGCGGGTCCGCCGCCACCCGCGGCAAGTCGGGCGCGAAGCTTAGGGTCAGGTGAAGGTGCTTCTGCCAGGCGCGGGGCTGGAGCAGCCGCGCCACGACGCGTGCCGCCTGCACCGGATCGCAATCTTCCTCATCCAGCCGGTGAAGGTCGTCCCGGTGGATGTCGTCGCGGGTCAAAGCGATCACGTCGTCGATCAGGGTTTGCAGGCTGCGGCCCGCTTGCAGCATGACCTTCACATGATCTTTCTGCTGTCTTTGCAGATCGGCGCGTTCCAGCAATTGCGCCATGCCCAGAAGCGCGTTCAAGGGGGTGCGCAGTTCATGGGACATGTTGGCGATGAAGACGGATTTGGCGGTGGCGCTTTCCTCGGCGGCCTCGCGCGCCTGGACCGCATCCTCTTTTTCGCTTTTCAGGCGGATGACCAATTCGCCATTGGTGTTGCGCAGGCGGATGCTTTCATTCAACAGCCGCGCCATGCCTCGGCAATAGCTGGTCAGGACGATGGCGAAGAGGACGATCAGAACCGCGCTGCATCCGGCATAAAGACCGCCCTGCCAGGCCAATAGCCCGACCAGCGGCCCCAGCGCGAACAGGGTATGGGCGATATAGGCGGGACGATGCGCCGCGCGGGCGATGAATTCCGTCGCCGTCATGCCCAGGAAGGCCAGGGCCAGATAGGCCTGGGCGGGGAAAGAGTCCGGCACAAACCAGACCAGCGACGCCACGCCCCAGCTGGCGCCGGAAATCGCCGACACGAAGGTGTAGCGCCGGGCCCAGAAATGCGGATCGCTTCCCGCAGGGCGGCGCTTATAGGCGGTGGTGAGCTGCTCCGCGGCGATCACCACCGCCAGCTGCAGAAGCAGCGGCATCAGGGGCAGGACGCCGGGGGGATGATGTGCGATCAACGCCGCCGGGACGCACAGCACCGCGAAGGGAAGGGAGAGATAGTGCCGGCCGAGCGCGTACAGGATATCGATGCGGCCGGCGAATACCGGATCGTCGCGTTTTTCCTGTGGCACCAATGGCTCGGTCATTGCGCAAACCCCGGCCAAAGCTTAGCTTTCGCGCCCTTTCGAAACGCTTAAATCGGCCTTAACCAAAGGTGAAGACGTCCGTGAAAGTAACGACCGTACAGGCGCTTGCCGCCAAGGCCTGGCCGTTTGAAGAGGCCCGCAAGCTGCTGGCGCGCATTGAGGCCCGCAAAAAGGCGGGAAAGCCGGTGCAATCGGTGCTGTTTGAAACCGGCTATGGCCCCTCCGGCCTGCCGCATATCGGCACTTTCGGCGAAGTGGCCCGCACCAGCTGGGTGCGCCATGCGTTCGAGACCATCAGCGATGTCCCGACCCATTTGATCGCTTTTTCCGACGACATGGACGGGTTGCGCAAAGTGCCTGACAATCTGCCGCAGCCCGAAATGCTGGCGGCCAATCTGGGCAAGCCGCTGACCGCCATCCCCGATCCCTTCGGAACCCATGAGAGTTTCGGCCATCACATGAACGCGCGGCTGCGCGCCTTCCTGGACCGTTTCGGCTTCCGCTACGATTTCTATTCCTCCACCGCCACCTACAAATCGGGCCGCTTCGACGAGGCGCTGCTGCGCATCCTGGCGCGCTATGACGAGGTGATGAAGGTGATGCTGCCGACGCTTGGCGAGGAGAGGCAGCAGACCTATTCGCCTTTCCTTCCCGTCAGCCCCAAGAGCGGCAAGGTGCTGCTGGCCAAGGTGGTGGAGCGCGACGTGGCGGCGGGCACCATCACCTATGTGGAGGAAGACGGCAGTCTCCAGACCGTGCCGGTGACCGGCGGGCACTGCAAGCTGCAATGGAAGCCGGACATGGGCATGCGCTGGGCGGCGCTGGGCGTCGACTACGAAATGTACGGCAAGGACCATCTCTCCCAGGCGCCGCTCTACAGCGCCATCTGCAAGATCGC
>Ga0207657_10007286_pt1 | contig 11349 bp, 11 predicted proteins | sample KBSC33metaG_FD_184316 | JGI IMG/M metagenome (GOLD analysis project Ga0207657, IMG submission 184316) | Corn rhizosphere microbial communities from Kellogg Biological Station, Michigan, USA - KBS C3-3 metaG (SPAdes) (version 2) | ecosystem: Host-associated > Plants > Roots > Rhizosphere > Soil ... | reverse complement strand
ATTGGGGCCCGAAAATCCTCATCGCGATTCTGATTCTGATCGCCACCTACATTGTCGCGCGGGCCGTCAAATGGATCATCCAGAAAGCGATCGACCGCACCCCGGCACTCCGCAAGCACATGACCGGCTCGCCCGACGAGACGGTCGGCCACCAGCTCGGCACAATCGCCAAGCTGATCATCTGGCTGGTCGGCATCATGGCCGCGCTGCAATTCCTCGGCTTCGCCCAGATCCTCGCGCCCATCAATGAGCTGGTGACGGCGATCTTCGCCTTCCTGCCCAAGCTGATCGGCGCCGGCCTCATCTTCTTCGTCGGACTGATCGTCGCGCGGATCGTGCGCCGCCTGACCGAAACCGTGCTGATTGCCGCCAACGTCGACGGCTTGCTGGCCCGCGTCGGAATCGGGTCGACCGAGGGGACGGTGCGCACCTCCCCCGACGCCGTCCCGCCGGGCGCCGCGCCGGCGAGTACGCGCGCCAGCCTGGCTCGCGCCGGCGGCGTCCTGGTATTCGCCCTGATCATCATTCCGGTGGCGATCGCCGCCCTCCAGGTGCTCGGCATCGAGGCGATCTCCGGCCCGGCGATCACCATGCTCAACGAGATTCTGGCGGCAATCCCGCGCGTGCTTGCGGCGGCCTTGTGGATCGGCATCGCCTTCATCGCGGCGCGTTTCCTCAAGACGATCATCGAGGCCATCCTGCCGCCGACCGGCTTCGACGACGCGGTGCGCTCGACCGGCGTGCTGCCGGCCACCGCCTTCCCGTCGCGGATCATCGCCAATATCGCGATGGTCGCCATCATCCTCGCTGCCTCCATCGAAGCGGCCAAGCAGCTCGGCGGGGGGACGATTGCCATCTTCCTCGCGCAGGTCACCGAGCTGGGCGGCAAGGTAATCTTCGGCACGTTGATCATCGTCGTCGGCATCTTCCTCGCCCGCATCATCGCCAACCTGGTTGGGAGCGGCACGGGCGAAGGCGGCTACGCCCAGACCCTCGTGCGCTACGCGATCATCGCCCTGTTCACGGCGATCGGCCTGACCTTCATGGGGCTCGCCGATCAGATCGTGATGATGGCGTTCGGCCTGATCCTCGGCTCGGCGGCGGTCGCAACCGCGCTCGCCTTCGGGCTCGGTGGGCGCGATGCGGCTGCGCGGGTGCTTGAACAATGGACCGACCAGCCGCCACCGGCCCGCCCGGCGCCGCCGAAGCGACTTCGCGGCACGCCGCCACCGTCGGACGAGCAACCGCCGCTGGTGTGAGCGAGCGCTTCGCCGCCTGGGTCGCGATCGACTGGTCGGGCGCGAAAGGCAAAAGGCACAAGGGCATCGCCATCGCCGAAGCGCGGGGCGATGCCGCGCCGCGGCTGATCCGGCCCGATCATGTCTGGTCGCGCACGGAGGTCGCCGAGTGGCTGCTGCGGCAAGCGGCGAAGGAGCCGACCCTGTTCGGCTTCGACTTCAGCTTCGCGCCGCCGATTGTCGAACACGGCGAATATCTGATCGGCGAGCCCGGCGTACCCAGGACGGCGCGGGAGTTCTGGGCTTACGTCGACACACGCTGCGATGACGAGGACCTTGGCGCCGCAAGCTTCCTCGAACTCGCCCACCGACGGCATTTCTATTTCGGCATCGCCGACGGGGTGAAAGCCGACTTCGTGCGGTTCCGGCAATGCGACGCTCGGCTCAATGCCCAGGGCGGCCGCAAGACCGCTAGCGCCTACGACGCGATCGGCGCGGCGCAGGTCGCCAAGGCGAGCTTTGCGGGGATGCGTTTCCTACGCCGGATCGACGGCAAGGTGGCGATCTGGCCGATGGACGCCCTGCCCGAGACCGGCAGCGCGGTCGTCGAGATCTATACGCGCATTTACCTCCGGCGTGCGGGCCTGAGCGGAGCCAAGCTGCGTAGCCGCGCCGAGCTCAACCACGCGCTTAAGGGCTTGGATAGCCCGCCTGCCCGCCTCCGCTTCGAACCCAACGATCATCAGACCGACGCACTCGTCACCGCGGCGGGGATGCGGCAGCTGGCCCGAACCGAGTCACGCGCCTTTCATCCCGAGGGCCTCACGCCGCAAATTGCACGCACCGAAGGCTGGACCTTCGGCGTCCTATGACGCAGATGCACGCGCGAGCGCCGGCTTAGCACAGTGGTAGTGCAGCGGTTTTGTAAACCGAAGGTCGGGGGTTCAAATCCCTCAGCCGGCACCATTTTTCCGGATCGTTCACAGAGTCGCGCACGACTCCGCGCACAGCTATTTGCGGTGGACACCCAGAATCCGCTGGAACCAACGGCCGTTTCGGGTATTTAGAGAATGTGTTTCGGAGACTTCGGTCAAAGAAACATGGAACCCCGCCAACTTCGGTTGGCGGGGTTTACTCGTTTCTGGGCCCAGCGCTTCGGCGCGGCCCCGCTCCCTACAGCTTCAACTCTACCCACATCGGCCCGTGATCGCTGGTCTTCTCCCAGCCGCGCGGCGTCCGGTCGACGCCGGCCGCCTGCAGCTTCGGGGCGAGCGCCGGACTGAGCAGCGCGTGGTCGATGCGAATTCCGGCATCGCGCTCGAACGAGTTCCGCCAATAGTGCCAGAAGGTGTAGATTCGCTCGTCTGGGTGCATCTTGCGCAGGGCGTCGGTCCAGCCCTGGCCGACCAGCTCTCGAAATTTCTCGCGCGCCGCCGGCGCAAACAGGGCGTCCTTCTTCCAGCGTTCAGGCTTGTACACGTCCTCGTCGGTCGGGATGATGTTGTAGTCGCCGATCAGAATCGCCGGCACATCGCTGTCGAGCAGATCCTGCGCGTGCGCTAGCAGTGCGTCGAGCCAGGCCAGCTTATAATCGAACTTCGGCCCCGGCTGCGGATTGCCGTTCGGCGCATACATGTTGCCAATGAGGACGCCGCAGATCGCCGCCTCGATATATCTGCTCTGCTCGAGATTCGGATCGCCGGGCAAGGCGCGCCGTGTCTCCACCGGCTCACCCACCTTCGACAGCAAGGCGACGCCATTCCACGCACGCTGCCCATGCCAGATCGCCGAGTAGCCGAGCGCTTCGATCGCCGCGGCCGGAAAGGCGTCGTCAGTGCACTTGAGTTCCTGCAGGCCGACGATGTCCGGCTGGAACTCCTGAAGCCAGCGCGACAGCATCGCGAATCGAGAGTTGATGCCGTTGATATTGTAGCTCGCGATTCGCAGCTTCTTGGCCATGCTGCCGGAACGCCGGAACGCGATTTCGGTCGCAAATCCCCGAGTCGCGGCGGGACTCACAGGCTTATCCACCGATTCGCCACCAGCTTCCGCGCGAGCCACTGCAGTTTTGACTCGCCAAGGCCGGAGAATCGGCTATTCAGAGACTGTGTTTCGGAGACTTCGGTCGAAGAAACATGGAACCCCGCCAACTTCGGTTGGCGGGGTTTACTCGTTTCTGGGCCCCGCGCATTTTGACGTGCCTTGATCTACAGCGTCGCGGGGTCCGCTTCCGCCAGTTTCAGCGCCTTCGACCGATCGGGCAGCGGATATTTGTTGCCGTTGGCGCAATTGAACAGCAACACCCGCTCGTCCTTGCGCACCAGCCCGTCGGCCAGCGCCTTGCGCCAGGCCGCGAGCACCGCGCCGCCTTCCGGGCATAGCAGGAACCCATCGTCGCGCGCCGCATCCTCGACCGCCTGCAGGATCGCCTCTTCGGCGACCGCAATCCCGGTCCCGCCGCTTTCACGCACCGCGCGCAGGATGAGGAAGTCGCCGACCGCCTTGGGCACGCGGATCCCGGTCGCCACCGTCGCGGCATGCTCCCAGCGCTCGGCGAACTCGTCCCCCTGCTCGAAGGCGCGGACGATCGGCGCGCAGCCTTCCGCCTGGACAGCGTACATGCGCGGGCGTTTCGATCCGATCAGGCCGACGGCTTCCAGCTCATCGAATGCCTTCCACATGCCGATCAACCCGGTGCCGCCACCGGTCGGGTAAAAGATCGCGTCCGGTACGTCCCAGCCGAGCTGCTCGGCCAGCTCGAACCCCATCACCTTTTTGCCCTCAAGGCGATACGGCTCCTTGAGGGTCGAGCAGTCGAACCACAAGCCCGCGGCAGCCCCCTTCCCGACCAGCGCGCCGCACTCGTCGATCTGCCCATCCGCGACATAAACCCGCGCGCCATAAGCGGCCGTCTCGGTGACGTTGATCTCGGGCGTTTCAGCGGGGCAGATCACCACCGTTTCGATCCCCGCCCGGGCGCCGTAGGCGGCAAGCGCGGCACCGGCGTTGCCGTTGGTCGGCATCGCGATGCGCTCGATCCCGAACTGCTTTGCCATGGTCACCGCCATCGCCAGCCCGCGGGCCTTGAACGACCCCGTCGGCAGCCGCCCCTCGTCCTTGACCATCAGCCGCGACGCACCCGCTCGCGCGGCCGTGATCGGCAAGGCGACGATCGGCGTCTCGATCTCGCCCAGGCTCACCGGCTCGCCGTCGTTGGGCAGCAGCTCCCGCCATTTCCACATGCCCGGCTCACGCGCGACAACATCCTCGCGCGTCATCGTCCGGGCCGCCGCCTCGAGATCGTACCGCACCAGCAGCGGCTTCCCCGCGCGCGATAGATTGTGGATCTGCCCGGCTTCGTAACGCTCGCCGGTCAGCGAGCATTCGAGATGGGTGACGTTCAACTCAGCAATCCTCCGTCTCGCAATTGCCGCGGCTGCCGGCATGGCCACGTTCCACCTGCAATGTGGAATGTTCGATATGGAACCGGTCGTGGAGCATGCGCTGCGCCGCGCGGATCAGCTCGTCGGCCGAACCCGCCGGCTGCACCATGTGCGCCGTCAAAGCAGTTTCGGTCGTGCTCAGCGGCCAGATGTGGACGTGGTGCACGTCCGTGACGCCGGGCAGTTCGCCGAGCGAGGATTCCACGTCGTCCAGGTCGATCCCGCTCGGCACGCCGGCCAGCGACATCCACACCGACTCCTTGAGCAGGCCAATACTCCCCCACAGAATGACGATCGCGACCGCCAGGCTCATCACCGGATCGACCCAGCGCTGGCCGGTCCACAAGATCACGAACCCCGAGAACACCACCGCCACCGATACCAGCGCGTCCGACAGCATGTGCAAATAGGCTCCCCGGACATTGATGTCGCGGTGGCGGCCCTTTGCGAACAGATAGGCGGTCAGGCCATTGATGACGATGCCGACTGCGGCGACCCCGATGACATATTCCCCGTTGGTCGTCGAAGGATGGAACAGGCGCCGCACGGCCTCCGCCCCGATCGCGCCCACTGCAACCAGCAGGAACAGCGAATTGACTAGGGCCGACAGGATTGACGCCTTCTTCAACCCATAAGTGAAGCGCGGGGTCGCTGACCGCCGCGCCATCATGGCCCCGGCCCAGGCGACCACCAGCCCCAGCACGTCCGACAGATTGTGGCCGGCGTCGGCAATCAGCGCCATCGAGTTTGCGTAGAAGCCGTAGATCGTCTCGATGACCACGAACGCGGTGTTCAGCGCTATGCCGATCGCGAACGCCTTGCCGAGATCGGTTGGCGCATGATGGTGGTGATGGTCGTGCGCCATGGCGCTTCCTAGCAAGGGCGTGGCCGGAAACTCAAACCGCCGCTCGTCGAAAAGACCGGCACATTTCACCAGATGTTCATCTTGCGATAATATATCATACGCTCTACCCGCCGCGAAACTTCCGCGACTGGGAAATCATGAAATTGCCAATCGGACTGCTGGCGACGGCAGCGATGTTTGTTCCTGCCCTTGCGTTCGCCCAGCAAGCGCCGATCGCTGATTCATCGCCGATTGTCGACCACAGCGAATCCGCTGGCGCCGGTGCGCCTACAGCGCCGCCGACACCCGGCAATGCGGCCGACGCTCACCCGGACGAGGATCAGGCGATCATCATCACGGGGACCAAGCGGCGTGCTGGCGACGTGCTCGGCAACGTCTCGGTGCTCGATGAAGAAGAGCTGGCACACGACCTCAAACCGAGCATCGGCGATACGCTTGCCGACTTGCCGGGAGTCAGCGCGACCAGCTTTGGCCCATCCTCTTCCCGCCCAATCCTGCGCGGCGAACAGGGCGAGCGCGTTCCCATCCTCGTCGACGGCATCGGCAGCCTCGATTTGTCCGCTTCCGATCCCGATCACGCGGTGACGATCAACCCGCTAACCGCCCAGCGCATCGAGGTTCTGCATGGTCCCGGCGCCCTGCTCTATGGACCGTCGGCCGTGGGCGGCGTCGTCAACGTGATCGATTCCCGCATTCCCCGGCGTCACCCCGATGACGTCGATGGCGACCTGCTTCTCAACTATGGCAGCGCGGCCAACGAACGGTCGGCCAATGCCGGTATTGACGTGCCCCTCGGCAAGAGGTTCGTCGCGCATCTCGACGGCGCCTACTCGAAATACGACGACCTTCGCGTCGGCGGCTATCTGTTGTCGAAGCCGCTGCGGGCGCAGGCCCTCGCCAGCAGCGATCCGGAGATCCGCGCGCTCGCCGACCTGAAGGGGAAACTGCCCAACACCGCCGGACGAACCGACGATGTCGCGGGCGGGCTGGCCTATGTCGATGGGGATTGGAACGTCGGTCTTTCCTATACCCATCACGACTCCAGATACGGCGTGCCGATCCGCTTCTCGCTCGACCCGTCGATCGAACCCGAAGCACCGACCATCGACGCGCACCAGAACCGCGTCGACGCGCGGGTCAACGCCCCCATCGGCGGCTTCTTCAAACTATTCGAATTCCGTGGCGGCCTTTCCAAATATCACCACGCCGAGATCGAAGCGGACGGCGCGGTCGGCACACGCTTCTTCTCCGATGGTGGCGAAATGCGCGCCGATCTCGTCCAAACCGAGCGCGGCGGCTGGGGAGGCACGACCGGGGTCCAGTATCTGAACCAGGACGCGCGCATTCGCGGCGACGAGAAATACCTGCCTGACAGCCGCAAGAAGAACGTCGGCCTGTTCACCGTCCAGTCGATCGAGGCGGGCAAGGTCCGCGTCGAGGCAGCCGCCCGCGTCGATCTTGCCCGGCTCACCGCGAAACAGGACGGCATCATCGCCAACCTGGTCGATGAAGCGGGGGCGAGCAGCGTCGTTGGCGCCGTCCCCCTCAGCCGGAAATTCACCGCAGTCTCCGGATCCGTGGGCGCCAATTACGAATTCGTGCCCGGCTGGCGCGCCGGTCTGTCGATCTCGCACAGCGAGCGCGCGCCTTCGATCGGTGAGCTCTATGCCTTCGGCCCGCATGGCGGAAGCGAACAGTTCATCATCGGCGACCCCAATTTGAAGCTCGAGCGGAGCAACGGCGCGGAACTCAGCCTGCACCGCACCACCGGCCCGATCCACATCCAGGGCAGCATTTACTACAGCCGTTTCTCCAACTTCATCTTCCAGGCGCCAACGGGCGCGGTCCAGGACGGCCTGCCTGTCTACGACCACCTTCAGGGCAAGGCCGAATATTACGGCTTCGAGCTGGAGAGCGACGTCAAGTTGGGCAAGGCGCTGGGCATCGACTGGGGCGGCGAAGTCACCACCGATGCCGTGCGCGCGAAGATCAAGGGCTTCGGCAATGCGCCCGAAATCCCGCCGTTTCGCGTGCTTGCGGGCCTGACCGGAACACGCGGCCAGGTGGACGGACGGATCGAGGTCGAGCGGGCGTGGGCTCAGCGTAGGATTGCGCCCAACGAGACGACGACGGCGGGCTTCACGCTGGTCAACGCCTCGTTCGATTGGCATCCCTACGCCGCCAATCCCGAGCTGACTTTGTCGCTGACCGCCAACAACATCTTCGATGTCGACGCGCGGCGGCACGCCAGCGACCTCAAGGACTATGCGCCGCTGGCGGGCCGCGACGTCCGCCTGACCGCCCGGCTCGGCTTCTAGAATGGAGAGTGGCCCGGCGTTTCCGCCGGGCCACCGGGTCGCGCGCCGGGAAGCAAAGGCGCGCTGGGGACTTGTCTCTTAGATATCGATGCCGGCGGCGATCGCTTCGAGCTTGCGGACGCGTTCGCGCAGATCGGCGATCTCGATCCGGCCGGTCGCTGGCGGCATCGCCCGGTCACCGACCGTGTGCGCCAGCTCCATTTTCTTGAGCTCCAGCCATCCGCCCCAGGCCTTGAGCCCCGCCCAGCTGGCGGCCGCGATGCCGACCAGCACGCTTGCCGCGATCACGGCCATGCTCAGCAGTTCCATCACTTCTCCTCCTGCCGGAGCGCTTCGATTTCGCGCGCCAGCTCATCATTCTGGCTGTTGATGTGATGATCGATCGCCATCAGCCGGCGGTCGGTCGGGTCCAGCTCGGTGCGCATCGCGTGCACGCTGGGCCGGCGGCGCGCGGCCTCGTCCATCCGGTCGAAGTCGCTCATCCGGCTGTCCCCCGTCATTGTCTTCTTCTTTTGAAGGACGAGGTACAGGGCCACCGCCGCATAGGCGACCAGCGCCAGCGTGATCGGGATGTGCGTCAGCAAGGGCACGGCGATCCAGGCAATCCGGATGAAAGTCGGATCGATGCCCGTGCGCGCACCGATGGTCGAGCAGACACCGGCGATCTTCGCGTCCTTGCGATCCAGTGAATAAGGATATTTACGCGCCATCGTCATTTCCCCGTCCTTTTTCCTCAGTTCGCGCGCGCTTTGAGCGCCGCTTTCATGGCTGCCAGCTCGTCGCCGATCTTCTCGTCGGCTTTGAGCTGGTCGATTTCGTCTTCGAGGCTGGTGATCCCCAGCGCCTCGCAACGCCCTTCGGCGAAGTCGGCGCGGCGCTCGAGCAGTTCGAACTTGGCGAAGGCGTCCGCGGTGCGGCCGCCGTGCATTAGCTCGCGGGCCTTGGCGCGGGTCACCGCGCTTTCGAACCGCGCCGCGATCGCATTCTGGCGAGCACGGGCTTCTCGGAGCTTGCCCTGGAGTTTGGCAATGTCGGCTTCGTAGCCGCGCAGAACCTGCTCCATGTCGTTGAGCTCGCCGCGGATGCCGTCAGCCATTTCGGCCGCCTTCTGCCGCTCGACGAGCGCCGCCTTGGCGAGGTCCTCACGGTCCTTGCTTAGCGCCAGCTCGGCCTTGCCGGTCCAGTCGGTCTGCAGCTCGTCCAGCCGTCCGACCGCCCGCCGCATCTCCTTGATGTCCGCGATCGAGCGGGCCGCCGTGGCGCGAACCTCGACCAGCGTCTCTTCCATTTCCAGGATGATCATGCGGATCATCCGGGCGGGATCCTCGGCGCGGTCGAGCAGGTCCGCCATGTTCGCCGCGAAGATGTCGCGAGCGCGGCTGAACACGGGGCCGTTGAGCCAGCCGGCAACCGGGGCAAAACGTCCGCTGTTCGGCGTGCTCTCGACCTCGATCAGGCGAGGCGTGCGTGCAGGGACCTTGGCTTCGAGGATCTCAAGTTCAGGCATTGATGGACACTTTCACAGGGTTGGCATTGGCCTGGGCCGGACCAACGGCGGCGCCGATGGCGATCGTGCTCATGAAGAGCGCGGCGGCCATGGCTGCCAGGGTGCGGGTGAACTGCGACTGCGACGACATTGGTAATCTCCCTTTTTCGGCTGCCCTTGTGTGGCGGCTCGATGCACCATCCTAATCAAGGAGCGTGCCAATCCCGGAAAACCGCTAAAAATGCTGCAAGGGGAGGATGATTGGCGGAATTTCCCAACCAACAGTTGGCGCCGAATCCCAAGCCCCGGTTGGGAACATTCACCGGTCCCGGCGCGTCGAACAGCCAAGCAATTCGCGAAGGAGTTTTGATGATGTTGGGTAAGCTTGCAGGCGCATGGCTGGGCGAAAAGATCGCGGGCCCGAATAAGGGCACGAAAGGCGCGTTGCTCGGCTACGGAGCAGCCGCGCTGGCACGGCGCAGCGTTCCCGCGCTGGCCGCCGTTACCTTAGGTGGATGGGCATTCCGGAAGTGGCGCGACCGTCGCCGCGCCGGCGCGGCTTATCCCTCTGACGCTTCGCCGTCCTGAGCGGCCGCGTCCTCATAATAAGGGGCGACGTCACCCTTTAGCTTGATGGTCATCGGCTGGCCGAACCGGTCGCGGCTCTTGCCGGCCGCGACGCGGATCCATCCCTCGGACACGCTATATTCGATGACGTTGGTCTTTTCCTGACCGTTGAACTTGATGCCGACGCCGCGGTTGAGCAGCGCTTCGTCATAATGTTCGCTGCGCGGATCGAGCGAGAGACGGTCGGGCGGGCTATCGGTCTGTTGGTCGGCCATGGGCTGCGGCTACCGGCAGAAGTGCTGCCCGGTCAACCAGCAGCCGCGGCAGTTCGACCAACGGCGGCCATTGCCATTGCCTTCATTGGCGGGGCTGGCCACTAATCCCCCACGGATCAGGGGGTGCCTTCCATGAATTTTCGTTCGCTGCTGCTCGTCGCCACGATGCTCGCGCCCGCGCCACTAGCCGCGCAACCCGCGCCAACGCCCCCCGTCGCGCCGCCCCTGCCGCAGCCCGGCGCCGCCGAACCGATGACGCAGGCCCAGCCGCCGGGCATCGCCTCGGCGCCGACCGGCGGCAAGAAGGATCAGAAGTGGGACGTCAGCGCGCGCCACGGCCCGGGCCACGACGTGCCGATCGACGTCACACAGGGCACCTGGATGAACCTCGACGTCTCCCCCGACGGGCGGGAGATCGCGTTCGACCTGCTCGGCGACATCTACGTCATGCCGATTACCGGCGGCGAAGCGCGCCCGATTGCATCGGGCATCGCGTGGGAAATGCAGCCCCGCTACTCGCCCAACGGCCGAGAAATCTCGTTCACCTCCGACCGCGGCGGTGGCGACAATATCTGGGTGATGAACCGCGACGGCTCGAACCCGCGCGCGATCACCAAGGAGACCTTCCGCCTGCTCAACGGCGCGGACTGGACGCCCGACGGCAACTTCTTGGTCGCCCGCAAGCACTTCACCTCGTCCCGCTCATTGGGCGCCGGCGAGATGTGGCTCTACCACCGCAGCGGCGTCGGCGGCGGCGTGCAGATGACCAAGGCGCGCACCAAGCAAAAGGACACAAACGAGCCCGTCTTCTCGCCCGACGGCCGTTACCTCTACTTCTCCGACGACGCGACGCCCGGCGAGATCTTCCAGTACAGCAAGGACGTCAACGGCCAGATCTACGTCATCCAGCGTCTCGACCGTCAAACCGGCGAGATCGAGCCCTATGTGACCGGCCCCGGTGGCGCCGTCCGCCCAACGCCGTCCCCCGACGGCAAGACCCTCGCCTTCGTCCGGCGCGTGCGCGGCAAGTCCAACCTCATGCTCCTCGACATCGCCTCGGGCCGCATCTCGGCACTGACCGACCAGCTTGAGCGCGACATGCAGGAAACCTGGGCGATCCATAACGTCTATCCGGGGATCAGCTGGACGCCGGATGG
>Ga0207657_10007283_pt1 | contig 11352 bp, 5 predicted proteins | sample KBSC33metaG_FD_184316 | JGI IMG/M metagenome (GOLD analysis project Ga0207657, IMG submission 184316) | Corn rhizosphere microbial communities from Kellogg Biological Station, Michigan, USA - KBS C3-3 metaG (SPAdes) (version 2) | ecosystem: Host-associated > Plants > Roots > Rhizosphere > Soil ... | reverse complement strand
TCTGAAGTGTTGGATATCCCAGTCTTTGATTTATTTAGTAGTCTTAATAATAATTCTAATTATAAAAATTTTAGTGATTCCTACGCATTTAGATATAATAGTGAAATAATTTGGGGGGCTACAGCAAGAATTTTAAAACAAATACGAGATTGTTTTTATTGATAGTTTAATATAATAAATTTTTTTGTTTATATTCACATCTACTAAGAACTATAAGACAAAGGGTAAAGATTTTTTGCAAATAATTAATAATAATAAGTAATAATAACAATAAATAATAATCTTAATAAAGTTAATAAAATCAAAAAGTGTTATCAAAATTATAAGTCTTGGTTTATTGTTGTTTCGATTACAACTTGGGGTTCCCAGTTTTGTCGTTCGTAGTATTTTTCAAGTCTGTCACTGTTATAGTACCGTTTGAGAATTTGTCCTTTGTCATTTCGTAATTTATATGCACCATTTCCGAGTTTAGCACATATAGTGTAAGGTCCTTTTCGTTTATCCTCAAACTTGACAGATCTAGAAGATTCTATATCTTTCCGTTGTACCCAAACTTTTTCACCAATTTCGAATCCTACCGGTTTTATCCGAGCATCATGTCTTTGTTTCTGTTTCTGTTGTGATGTCTCTGTATTTTTCCGAGCATGTTCATGAGTTTCTTCTAACTTATCCATTAATTCATAAGCTCGAGTTAAAATACTATCTTCAAGGTCTATTTCTGATTCTGTTTCAGTAGTGGGTAGTATAGCTTCAATGGGTAATACAGCTTGTCGTCCGTAGACAAGTTGAAATGGAGTATATCCAGTAGTGGCATGTTTTTTGGTTCGATATGCAAATAATACTGGAGGTAGATATACATCCCAGTTTTGGCTTGTTGCAACTTTTGCAAGAGATTCACATAAGGTTCTATTTAGTCGTTCTACCATTCCATTTGTTTGTGGATGGTATGGTGATGAAAACTTATGATGTATCAATAATTTTTCACACAAGATTCTAATCATATCACTTCTAAAATTAGGTCCTTGATCCGAGAGAATAATTTTTGGAATTCCATGTCGACATACTATTTCAGTAAATATAAATTGAGCAAGGGTTGCAGCACTGGCATCAGGTACTGCTTGTGCTTCAGGCCATCGTGTAAGGTAGTCAGTGGCTACAATAATATATCGATTTTTCAGAGTCGTGATTGGTAAGGGTCCTACTAAATCAATTCCAATTCGTTCAAAAGCTTGTCCTATTTTGATGGGATGCAAAGGTTCTTTTCTTCGTGACTTGCCTTGTCTTTGGCATTGTTCACAAGTTTTAACATATTCTTTAATATCTCTATACATTTGATCCCAATAATATCGTTCAGCAATTTTATGGTACATAGCATCGATTCCTAAATGCCCAGCAGTAGGATGACTATGCATCATATAAAGTACAGAGTCTACTTCAGGCCATTTGATTACTCGAAATGGCTTGCTTGGGTTCTTTCTATTGCGTTTATACAATAGTCCATTCAGAATCTCGAAGTATTTAGCTTGGGTTTGTAATTGTTTCCGTTGATAATCAGTAAAGTCCGTAGGTATAGTTTCCGATTTCAAATAATTATATAAATTAGAATATTGATCCAAATTCATTTAGAGAATAGGATTTTGGTCAGAGTCTCGATAAAGCATCCACATTAGAGTGAATCCTTCCAGGTTTATGCACTACGACAAAGTTGTAAGGTTGTAATTTCAAAATCCATCGTCCAATTCGTCCTTTTGGTTCAACTGTTTTAAGCCATTTTAATGCTAAGTGATCTGTTACAAGGGTAAATTCTGTAGCTCCCAAGTAACTATGATAATGCTCTATAGCCCATACTATAGCAGCACATTCAAGTTCAGTAGCATAATAATTTTGTTCAGCTGGTTGAAGGCTTTTGCTTGCATAGGCAATAGGATGCTCTTTTCCATCTCTATCCTTTTGGCTTAAAGTCGCACCAAAACCATAATAAGAAGCATCAGTAGCAAGAATAAATCTTTTGCTAAAGTCTGGGTAGGCTAGTACAGGTGCAGTAACAAGCTTTTCCTTTAGTTTTTCAAATGCTTGTTGCTGTTTGCTTCCCCAATAATAAGGTTCATCTTTATGTAGAAGTTGATTCAACGGTTGAGCGATAGCAGAAAAGTTTTTAATGAACTGTCGATAATATCCAACTAATCCAAGAAAAGATCGTAACTTGGTAGTGTTTTTAGGAGGTTGAATCTTTTGAACAGTTTCTATTTTTGTAGGGTCTGGTGCAATTCCTTTTTCACAGATGATATGTCCTAAAAATGGTAAGGACTTCATCCAGAAATTGCATTTTTCTATATTTAGTTTTAATCCAGCATCTCTAATACGTTGAAATACAATTTTCAAATGTTTTAAATGTTCATCAAATGTTTTAGAAAATACATTGGTATCATCAAGATACACAACTACAAACTTCCATGCAATTCCCTTATAAACTCGGTCCATAAGTCGTTGAAAGGTAGCAGGTGCATTGCATAGACCAAATGGCATTACATTGAACTCATAAGTACCATATTTTGTGATAAATGCAGTCTTTTCCCTATCTTGTTTATCCATTAACACTTGCCAATATCCACTTGCAAGATCAAGGGTAGAGAACCATTGGGATCCAGCTAAAGTATTTAGCATTTCCTGTATTCGAGGTAGAGGATAAGCATCCTTTTTAGTAATGCTATTGAGTTTTCTGTAATCAACACAGAATCTCAATTTGCCATTCTTTTTGCGAACAAGAACAACAGGTGATGCCCAGGGGCTTGGGCTTTCGGATGATCGAATGATTTTGCTTTCCAACATTCGTTCAATTTCTTCTTTGATAAATTCTTGTTCACTTGGAGGAACATTATAAGCTCGTTGTTTGATTGGAGGTACATTCTCAGTATAGATTCTATGCTGTACCAGATCTGTTCGTCCAAGTTCATTGATATCTTTTGCAAAGAGATCAGAGAACTCATCAAGTAAGGCTCTAAATTTTAATCCTTGTTCTTTTGTTAATGGTCCAATATTAACATGGTCTGTTTTCTCTAATACGTATTCTTCATAGGGAATTAATGTTTCTATAGTATATACAAAATTATATTTTTGTGCATTCCTTTGCAACGTCAGTTGCAAAGCTTCTGATTTTGTTGGTAATTCTTCTGATTCTTTAGGTAGTTTTTCATCCTGCCCAGGATAATTTAAAAATTTTGCCGGGTGGAGTATAATTGAAAGTAATAGTCAGCTCGTTGTTGATGATGAAGAATTTGGTCCTTGAAGAAATTAGTAAGTTGGTCATGGGTTTCCTCAAGATATTGAACTCGGGCCTCCAACCGTTCAATAATTTGTAAAAGAGTTTCATCATTTTGGCTAACTTTAGTGATCATTTCAATATCAGGTTGGGGTTGTTTTCCTTTAATATCCTCCATAGGCTGGTCAGATACTTCAGGCAGCAGTAAAGAAGAGTTTGATGATCCTTCCCCAGGATCATTAGGTAGAGTAAATTTGTTGATATCTTGGTAGCAGTCATTACAGTATCCTTGGTTGGGATCAAGCTCAGCAAGTTGTGTTGCCATCAAGCATTCATGGCATAATGCAACTTTCCCTTCAAAGTTTTTCCTTAAATTTTCAATTGCTTGTCGAGCATCAAAATCTGGTTGGGATATATCAAATGATTCCTGTAAGATTTGTTGTAGGGTGGCTTCCTCAACTTCTGTAAGAGCGATTCGTTCTGATTCTGATCGTAATAAGATAGTAATTTCATCATTGGTCCAGTCTCGGTTGTATTGGTCAGTGTCTTGTTCTTCTAGTATTTCCATCATGTCTTTATTATTATCATCCTCTAACAAAACTTGTACAATCCGATAAATTCTGCTTTGGTTCAAGTTATACTGATGTCCAGCATTTCTGGTAGACTCAGTATAGTGTCTAATTCGAGTCCAAATTTCATAGTTTGGATTATGTTGTAGATCCTGGCTTACTTTGTAAGCATACATATGTTCTAATTCACAAAACCATAACTCATCTCTAATGCTTTCTAAACGATGCATTCGAGCTCTGGGTTTTTGTTGTGCACAAATTTTGCAACTAACTAGGGTTCCTCGTCCTAGTCCATGATGATAGTATTCCTGGCTGAGAGGATTATCATGGTCCAATGCCTCGATATAAGTTTTATAGCAAGTAGTACATATAAGTCGGTTTTCATGTAATTGTAGTCTTTCAGGTTGTTGTGGGTTTTTGTATTGGCAGCAATGATGGGTTCTATATTTACCTCGGTAAAACCATCTGTTTGCATCAACATCACTTTTATTACAACCACATCGATAGGTTAGGTTATCCAACTTCTGTTGTGCCATAGGACAATTAATTTCAATATGTCCTAGTTGTTGACAACCATGGCACTGATTGAAAGGGCAGTCCTTAAATAGATGGTTTGTCTCGTTACAAGTTCTGCAACTTGCACGCCTAGGCTGTCTATTTGGGCAATTTAAAGTTATATGACCCATTCTATGGCAATAGCGACATTCATTATTTGGACAATTTTTATATTGGTGAGTTCTTAACCCACAAGTTTTACAACGAGGTAGCTTCCTAATTTGGGTTGGGGGTCGATAAACAGTCCATTCTTCCTCTCCTTCAGAGGATACGACAGAAAAAGCATAAGCTTCATGAGGGATTAAAAATTCTTCTTCATAGAGCTCTAAATCTTCAGGAGTAGTACAAGTAGGATGTTTCTTTGGGGGTTGGTCTTGTTCATAGGAGGTGTCCAAAATAATTTCTTTTCCTTTCCAGTACATAGTATACTGACAGTTTTTCCAATTGTAATTGGCTTCTACTTTTCTAGACCAATCATTTCCAAGCAATAAAGAATAAGAAGTAGTAGGCACCACTTCAACATCAATAGGGATAATCCTTCCCTGGATTTTAACTGGTAAGTTGCGAATAATTCCTAAGGGTCTGGAAGAAATTCCAGTAGCACCAACAATCAAACTTTGGGATGGTTCTTCAATTTTAAGTCCCAATTCCTTAACAGCATCGTGAGCAATCATACTAACAGATGCTCCACTATCAATAATAGCTGGGTAAGTTCTATCCTTTATATCAACATAACATTTAACAGGTGTAATATGTACATCTGGTTGTGGTTTGGTATTTTCACGGTTCAACTCAGTAATATAGTTGGTAAGGGCAGTGCGAATAGAGTAGTTGTCCAAAAAGTCTTCCCAGGTTCTAGATTTAGATTTAGGTTTGGTTTTAGCAACCATGTTTACATTGCGACAATAAGGCGAGGGTGAGCGAGTATAGCGTGGTCCCCATCGCTCTTGGCTTCTATCTCTTGATCTACTTCGATCTCGAGAGCTATTTCTGTTTCTATTTTGTTCTCTATCTCTAGAACGACTTCTACTTTGATTATTTCGATAGTTATTATTATTGTTAGATCGGTTATAGTTGTTGTTATTGTTATAATTATTGTTATAATTATTTCTTCTGTTTTGATTATTGTTGTTGAAGTTATTTTTTCTAGGTTTTCCTCTATTTTTGTTTCTTGAGTCATACTGTCGTTTGCGACAATCAGCCATAAAGTGACCTGGCTTTCCACAGTAATAGCAGACAGCTGTAGTTTTTGAGGAATTGAATTTGGTTTCAGTAGTATAGACAGGCCGTGGTTGTTGTTGCTGTGCTAAATTAATATTCAATTTAGCAATTTGGTCTGTTAATTGAGCCATGACATCAGGTTCAGATGAAGCAACAAATTTTCCAGTTTCCCATTGCTTTGCCGTGGTAATAGCAGTATCCAGATTGGCAGGTCCTGAGGCTTGAACAGGCATTGCGAACTCAGATCGTAGGCCTTTAATAAACAATTGTAGGATAAAGTCATTTGGTAGGCCTGTTACTTTTTCACTAAGATCCTTAAATCGTGTAGCATAAGCATCAATTGTATCAGCTCCTTGCTTGATTTCAAAAAGCTGTTGTTGCCAGGAAGCTTTTTGTTTCATGTCACTAAATCGTGTTTTAAATTTGGGTTTGAAGCTGTGTTCCACATCATCATTATTGTTATAGGCCGTAAGTCCAGCACCATTAACCCATTCAGCAGCAATTCCTTTCATGTAGGCTTTAGCTAGAGCAAGCTGTCGATTAGCACTCCAGTTATTAGCTGTAGCAGCTCGGTCAAATTCCTTAATCCAGTCAATAGGGTCTTGGGTTCCATCACCTTTAAAAGGTTCGATTTTGATTAAATTCTTTTCTCCTCCTTGGTTCCGCTCAATAGCTTGGGCCAGTCGGTTAAGAGCTTCAGCTGCATCATTCATATCCATATTGGCTTCGTCGTCAGATGAGTCTGTTTCTGATATAGAGTCTCGGTCGTCGGAGTTGTTAACTACCTGATTAAGAATGCTAGTAATATATTCACCAAGAGATGTAGTAGATTCTGTATCCGAGTAATTATCTACTGTCCTTGGAGCTATTTCCTCAGTATTGGTAAGATCAGGGTATAGAGGACTATAAGGGGTTTCAATATCTTGATTATTGTCAATCCAATTAGCTTCGTCTGTGGGTGGATATAGTAGTGTTTGTTCAAATCTATATTGGGTATTATCTAAGTGAAAGCGTAAGACAGGTGAGGATGAAGGGACTAATTCGTCAATTGGATCAGAAGTATGATAAGTGGTAGGAAGAACTAAGGGACTTAAAGGAGCAGTATAAGGGTTTTGAATAAGTGCGGGGCTAAATGTAGGAGTAGTATAAGCTCCAGGAATATAGTTTATTTGATCAGTATCCCAATTATTAGCAGTCTCTACTAGTTGTGGATATAATGGAGTATACTGCCTTGAAGTTGATTGCTCTGTATCACGATCTACAGGTGCAAAAGACCACGGGTTAGTTGTACCAGAGAGCGAAGATATGTCAGGTGAAGAGGAATTATTTTGTAATGCTAAAGGAGTAATAGGACTGATAGGAGCAGATCCGTCACCGATAGCTTGTTCAGGACTTGGTGAGACAGAATAAAAAGTAGTTGTATTTTCTGGTTCAATTTCTATAGTTGAAGTAGATATATCGTGGATTTCACCAGCAAATTCAATAATAGTTTCACTTGGTTCAGTTGGAGTAGAAGGAGATGAAAATGAAGTATCAGGAAGAGGTGTATCAGTTGCTATTTCAATATTAATTTGAGAGGTTTCACTATTTGAAGCAGGACTATTATTGTGTTCAAGAGTAGTGGTTTCAATATCAATAACAGTTTCTACACTAGTAGATTGAGTAGAGTGAGTAGAAAGTAATTGTGTGTTTTCTAAATTAACAGGAGAAGAGGTAGATGAAGGAGTATAACTTGGTTGATCAATATAAATATCGTATTGGTTTTTATATATCTCGTTAATTCGAGGAATTTGTATATGGGAAGTATATTGTCTAAATAAAGTAGAAATAGTTGCACGTGGAGGGGGTACGTTGTGTGAATACCGGCAACTAAAAATAATGTCACGGGCAGCAGATCGAGCAAGGTGCCGTCCAACAGTACGAAATCGGGCAAAATTATGTTGGGTACGCTCACTATAAGAGGTGGCGTTATAAGTACTTGAATACCACACCCAAAAATTATTAAAATTTGTAGGAAAAGTATAGTTGCGTGGAGGAAAACACAATTGACAAGATAAATCAGGCGCACTGTATTGTAGAACTTGGATAGCCAATGAGTTATTGTTATGGGCTTGTTGGTGTCTGTCAATAGCGTTGTTATATAATCGAGTTAGGGGATCTCCCATAAGATCTAAATAAATTCAAGAAAAGAGACGAGAATTTATCTACCAGAGATAAGTTAGTAATAATATAGTTGACTAGTCGAGAATGTAAACGATAAAATAATATTTTGCGCGTGAAGAAAGAAATACAATAAAATATGTTTTGAAAAATTCAATAATGTCGACAAATAAATCAATAATAATAGTTAGTAATATCAATTCAATTTCAATAGCATGCAATAAATTTGTTAATATGCCGGCTACTTGCAAGAGGTGAAAGCATAAACTCTCCAAGTTTGTTTTACAAAATAAAATACAATTCAATTTAAAGATTAAATAGTTATACTTAATAATACCAAAATTCAAATATTGCTTTTTCAGAGGCCAATCCTGCAAATAATAAATAAAAATAGAATTCAAGATGTACAGTCCCAGTAGAGCTTGGTGATTTCGTCTATGATTTCACACTTTTCCCTAGGAGGTCCACTTGATTCCAAAATGGTTTCCTTTAAAGAAGCAGAGTTTCGTTTAGGCGATAAAATTTCAAAGGGCTGTTTTAGTTTCAAACGGGCAGAGTTTCCCTTAGGCTGTAGTAAGTTTGCAAGAAAGGAACAAGGGTTTGCTTAAAAAAAAAAAAGAAGTGTTTCCGCCGTTAAAAGAGGATTTCCGCCAGAAGGCACCAAAATGTTACAATGCTATAGCCTTCTTGTATTGAATATAGCAAAGTAACAAGATCACCCGGTGCAGTGATGTATTTATGAATATACACGGGGTGGAGGTGAAGTACACTTTTCACTTCACAGCAGGAGGCAAACGATTCGGGATAAAGATAATATATATAATTTTATTAGATAATATGAGATGGTAATAAGCCTTGCCTGTAGGAATTACCCTAGAGGGGGAATATTACACTTTATAAGATAATAATGAAGGGATAAGGATATTATCCTAAGCTAAGATTCTAGGTGAGGGTATTGAACTCTACTTTTGCAGGAAGGGAGAAATGCTTCCTTTTTATAACTTTTCTATCCTAAAAGGTGTAACAATTCTATTGTTAATTTGTGCAGAGATAACTAGAGATAATTACTGCATTATTGTAGAGATAGTTAGAGGTATTTGTACAGAGGTAATTAGAGATATTTGTTTGGGATAAACAAGACATTTATGTGGTGATAGATAGGGATATTGTGTGGGGATAAGTGGAGATATTTGTATAGAGGTAGGCAGGGATATTTGTGCGAAGGTAAGTAGAGGTATTAGTGTGGAGATAGTTGGGGGTAGTCGTGTAGAGGTAGTTGGGGGTAGTCGTGTCGTGTCTCGTATCACCTAAGTTACTAGTTGGTGTAACCTTGTGTTACCTAGTGTAACCAAGCCGCAGTATTGTGGCGTAGTTACTGTGCCTCATTCTTTTACCCAATAGAATCTTTTCCTATATTTATACTAAAATAATACAATAATAAAATATGCTAATATAATAATAATATGACTAAATATATAATAATGAAATATTAACTATGTGAAATAAATTATACATTCACGAAGTCTATTCTGTGCTACATCACTATGCTATCCTAAAAACCTGTTTTGTAACATTTTCCTCCCCTTAAAGATTTTGCTCCGCAAAATCTACACATTCCTTTGTTGTTCACAGAAGTTAACAAGTTCTGCAAAATTTTCCTTATTAATATCATTAAAGTCTTTTACCTTTAATCTGTGGGTCCGGTATATTTGTTCATACCCACAAATTGTGAACAAGTAGAAAACTCGTTTAAAAGTTTTCACTTGGTTATCCCCAATTGGTTCAGTAATTGAACTTCTATTATTCCACAATATTGATCCCATGTGGAAGGCATAAGCTAAGGCATGAATCCTGTTATAGTTTGTACGTTGGGTAGCTTCCTTGTATCTTTGGTATATTTCCCTGAAGCATGTGTTTGGGTCACTATTAATAGTCATTGGTACATGAACTGGAAATATCTGGTCAGTACTACGGCATACTAGATCATCCTTAATAGTAGCCATTGGATCGACAAATGTGGTAATGTTTCTGGCATGATCCGCTGGAATAGTACAGGTATGACTATTATCCTGCATGATGGTCACATTGTTTGGGTCCACAATAATTGTTCCAGTATATTGTAACCTGTTGCAAAGTTGTTGGAGTTCACACACTTTTTGGTAGAGTTGGAGGTGGAGCCAAATAGGTCGAGTAGTCATTTTGTTTAAGAAAGTGTTTAATATTTGTATTAATGATAAGAAGGAATTTGTTGGAGTTAGGATAAAAGCAAGGTAATTTCAAGCTCATTTTATATCTTTAAAATTGTTTACTTGTATCGCTATTTTGAAACAATTTTAATTTAGCTTGGAACATTGGTTCAACCCATGCTTTTGCTTCGCGATTCCCACATGCTAATATTTACTTGCATGTGCTTTTTCCTATATTTCCCACATGTTTTGTTTCTGTGCTAACCATGTGGCAAAATTTATGTTGGCAATTTTATTGTCTTTCCTTCCCTTAAAATTGTGAGGTCTCCGAACTTTCTAGGCTAATTCATCTAAAATTAGCTTCTATTATTCTGATTGGTGTTCATACAAGTTCTAATTTCTAATTCTGTAAATCACATTATTATTGTTGTGATTCTCATTGTTTGTTTACAGTCAATTGATTTTCTATTTTGGAATAATCCTTGTAATCATCAGATTCTATTTATTTTTGAGTCTTGGATGTTTGTTCCTTCTCAAAAATTTTATCATTCCCAACTGCCTTGGTTAATATTCTTTTCTCTTGTTCTTTTCTTTTCTTTCCATATCCTAAATAATTTATCTCTTTTTCTTTTAGATAAACCTTTTGTTGTTTGAAAATCTTTGTTGAAATTTTTCCGTTGCTTTATGTCGCTTTGCTTTTTCCAGGTGTGTATACTTTCGGGCTGTGAGCTTAGCCTCAGCACTTGCTGTGTGCGAAGCCGGTCTTCTACGGCTGGGAGAGCGCCCTATATTGTGTTCTATAACCTCTATAGAGGTCGCCCCGGTAGATATTTTCTGATTCAACTCGGTCCTTCACAAGTGTGGTGGCCAACGCACTTGTGTTCTTTTTATTTTCCCTTTTTCAGTATACATAATGCTTAGAAATAGTTGTTTCTAATTTTATTTTTATTTTATAGATGACTCGTACTAATAAAGCTGATTCCGTTTCTTCTCGAATGGCGAGGCTCCAAAACCGTTTAATAAACTATCAAGAGCAAGCGCAAGAAGTAAATCCTCCTGACGTTGAAGCCCTTCGGCAAGCAAGTCGGTATGAGCAGATGATTCTAGAACGAAATAGGTGGAGGGCTTGGGCGGCAAACTTGGAAGCTGAAAAAGAAGAGTTGCAAAGAAGAGTCGGAGAAGTAGAAAGAAGAAGGGTCCAAGAAGCTGAAGAGTTGGAAGAAGAAAATCGAAAGTTGGAAGAAGAGAATAGGGAGTGGCGAAGAAGGATAGAAGAAGTAAATAAAAATCGTCGTATTATTTTACAAATAATTTTTGTATCTATTTTAATTTTCTTTGTAAATAAAATTCTTAAAGTTTTCGAAATTTTGTAAATAATATTAATAGTAATTATGATGGTTTT
>Ga0207657_10007282_pt1 | contig 11352 bp, 8 predicted proteins | sample KBSC33metaG_FD_184316 | JGI IMG/M metagenome (GOLD analysis project Ga0207657, IMG submission 184316) | Corn rhizosphere microbial communities from Kellogg Biological Station, Michigan, USA - KBS C3-3 metaG (SPAdes) (version 2) | ecosystem: Host-associated > Plants > Roots > Rhizosphere > Soil ... | reverse complement strand
CGAAATCGTAGTATCTTCGGGCCACCGGATGGTGCTTGCAGCGTTCGCAGCATCGATCGTCGCGACGATCGGGGTCGGCGCGAAGCCGTGCGGCTCTGCGGCCGCCGGCGCGTACCTCTACCAGGCCGACTACGGTGGCGGAACGCTCTCGAAAGTCGATCCGGGGACGAACCGTGTCGTCAAGACGGCACGGGTCGGGCTGGCGCCGTGCGGCATCGTCTTCGGCGGCGGCTCGCTCTGGGTCGAGGACTACTTCGACGACACGATCGTGCAGGCGTCCGAGTCGGGTCTCGCCGAAATCGGCGCGACGGCGATCCACGATCGCGCGCACCTCGCCAGCAGGCGTGGGCAGCACGAGACCGCGGTGACGCTGCAGTTCCAGGCATTCAAGGGCGTTCGCAACCAGATGGCTCGCGATCGCGTGCTGAACGACTTGGGCGCGAGCTTCGTCCAGCTGGGCATCTACAGCGCGGCGCGCGATGCGTTTCTCGTCGTGGCATCGACCGCTCACGAGCAGTACATGCGCTGGACCGCGACCATCAACTTGCTGGATGTCTCCGTGCACGAGCGCAGGGAGCCGCTCTTCGAGCAGTATCGCCGCGACCTTGAGACTGCGAGCATGCCGCCTGCGCTCGCGGTGTACTACTACATCTATGTCGCGCAGGGCTACCGGGCGTTCGATCAGCCATCGCTGGCGACTGCGGCGATCAACAAAGCGGTTGAGATCGCCACGACCAACCAGCTGGGTCAAGCACTATTCGAGGCGGAAGAGTTCTCGGAGACGCTCAAGCGAGACCAGGTTGAACAGCAGCGTGAAGAGCGTCTCAGGACTCAGAGCTCGCCCTGGAGTCCGCAAGTGGAAGGCATTGCAAAGGCACTGCACGAGTTACGCACGATGGCGGGCGTCTAGGGCGCAAAAGAAAAGGGGTTCCGGGTTGCAGCCCGGAACCCCTGATCTGGAGCGATCGCTCGTTACTTGGTGCAGCCGCTGCCGACGCTGATCGCGCAGTCCTGGCTCGGGGCGGTGGGGGACGTACACGCGGCAAGAGCAAAGGAGGTCAGAACAACGGCGATCAGGGCAATTCGGCGGCGGATCATGGCGACCTCGAAGGGATCAAGTTGTAATTGGCGTTGCACTTGATCCCGAAGGTACGGTGGCGCGCAGGGTCGTAAACGCACATTTTCGGACAGTGATGTGCTGTTTTAGGACAATCTGCGCCGTCCACCCTTGGAAGTCCTCGCCCGCCTCCCTGCCCCACTCGTCGCCCGGCTTCAAATCGCCCTCGCGGGAGAGCACTCGCTCTCGCTGGTCGATAGCTGGGGTGCGCTGTTGCTAGCCGTCCGCGAGAGCTCCGTCGATCTCGTCATTCTTGATCCCCGGACCTCCAGCGGACTCGAATTGGGGCAAGCTCGTGAACTGCTCGTTCGGCATCCCACGTTGCCTGTGGTGATCTACACCACCCTCGTGGCCGACTCGATCCAGGCCACAGTGATGCTCGCACAGCTCGGGGCGCAACACGTCGTGCTCGCCGACTTCGATGACGAGCCACGTCGCTTTCGGCACTTGATCGAGCAGCTCCCGGCAACTCGGCTCAGCAACTCGGTTCTCGGCTACGTACTACCGCGCCTGCACGATGCACCGTTCCCGTTCGTTCGCGCCATCACGCGATTGTTCGAAGCACCGCAGGAGTTCGTCGACGTCGACGAGCTCGCGCGCATGTCGGGGATGACGCGGCGCAGTCTGGATCGATGGTTCTACCGCTCGGGATTGTCGTCCGCACGCACGATGATCCTGGTCGCGCGGCTCACGCGGGCGAAGCACTACATGGGCGACCCTGGATTTCTGCTGGAGGACATCGCCAAGAAGCTCGGCTACAGCTCGATTCGCCGTTTCGCACGACAGGTCCGCGCGGCCACGGGAATGACTCCGTCGACCATGCGATCCTCGTTCTCGACGGAGGAGTTCACCACGCGCATGGCGGCGCTCGTGTGCCGCCCCGACGATGGGAGCAGTGAATGGGAGATCGCGCTCGATGACTGAGGATCCGCAGGCGACACGTGTGCTGGTGGTCGACGACGAGCATTCCATATGCCGTGCGTTGGAAATCAGCTTCAGGCGCGCCGGCTACTACGTGCGCGCGGTGGAGTCGGCCGAGGATGCCGTGCAGCTGCTGCATCGCGAGCACTTCGACTGCCTCGTCGTCGATCTGCGCATGCCCGAGATGGGCGGCGATGAGCTGTTCGAGATCGCCGCCTCCGTGCAGCCGCATCTGCGTCAGCGCACGATCATCACCACGGGCGACGGCAGCGAGCGCGCGCACGAGCTGATCGCCGCCTGCGGCTGCGCTTCCCTCGGAAAGCCATTCGACCTTGGCGACCTGCTCGACCTCACGCGGCAGCTCACGCTGCGCATCCGGGACGCGCGCGCGTAGCGACCACCCGCTCGCCGGCCATCCTCACAGCGTCCAGCTGCGCAGCGTCGCGAGCGCCTGCTCCACCGCCCTGAGCTGATCCGGATCGGTCGCCTTGCGGCGCAGCTTCTCGTAGCTCCGGATCGCGATCTGCAGCGCCTCGCGATCGCGCTCCGCCGACGCCAGGCTCGTGGCGTTGTCGGCGAGGCTCGCCCGCGCGAGATCATCCTCCGGGAAGCGCTCGACGATCTGCTTCCACCGCATCATGCGCTCGCGCGGCTCGCCCTCGGTGAGCGCCCAGAGATGCCACGCGCCGCGATTGCCCGGATCGGCCGCCAGGGCGCGCGCCGCCAGCTCGCCGGTCGCCTCGGCGCCCCGTCCCGTGAGCCAGTACGCGTTGGCCAGGATGACCAGTGCCCGCGCGTCGTTGGGGCGTTCCGCCACGATCCGCTCGTACAGCGGTCCGGACACCTCGGGGATCGCGAGATAGGGCTCGGCCGCCCGCGCCAGCGCGTCGGGAGCTGTGACGTCCGCGAGCGCGAGCAGTCGCTCCAGCAGTGCGCCGTAGTCGTTGGTCTCGGTGTAAGTTGAGACGGCGGCCGAGAGCTCCGCAGCGGGATCGAGGGATTGTGGGGACATGTGCAATGGAATTTACCGTTCCTGCAGGAGGCACGTCAGCCGTGACTGAAGCATCGAACGATTCGTCAATTCCCGAGAACACGCAACGGCGCGAGGATCTGGAGCGGATGACCGCCCTCGTGCAGCACTCTCTGAACAACCCGCTCGCGGCATTGCTGGCAGAGGCGCAGCTGCTGGCCATGGAGACCACGCTGGATCCGGAGCACCGGGCAGCGGTGGACCGGATGACGGAGCTGGTGCGTCGGCTGATCGCGCTCGTCCGCGGCCTGGACAGCAAGGTCAACGAGAAAATGTTTCCCAGGTAGGTTGCCTGGCCGCGTGTCGGGTGGAGGGCGGGGTGACGTAGGGTCTACCCTTCGTGGTGCTACGCCATCTCGCCCGAAGCCCTCACGCAAGGCGATTTCGCGCGCTGGAGTGCGCAAGAGGGTTGCGCATTCGCCCAAAACAGGTGATACTCTCACAATCGTCGGCACGCCGACGGTGACCCAAAATACTTTGGCAATGCCCGCGTACCACGAGTGCGGAGCGAGCTACCTGACGAACAGCGTCACCGGCTCGCTGCACGTACAGCAATGCGTGGTGCGTGTCTCGAACAGTGGCTCGCGTGATGTATCCGCGGCCGGATCGGCGGAGCGCCCCCGCAGTCGGGGTTCACACCGATCCTCGTAGCAGGTTCCCGGCTTGCCGATCTCGATCAGCGCATTTGTTCGCAACGGGATGAACTCGCGTGCCGCACAGGGCGGCGCCAACTCCAGTTTCATGTTCGACCAGCGTATTGGACGCCCGAGTGCCGGGCACGATTCGCATGCACGCCTTCACCTCATGACACCTTTCGCAGCATGAACGAACGTCGACGTCCGACCCGGCGCGGTCGCGGACACCGTCCGCCCAATCGCCCGCCGCTCGACACCAACATCGAGTCGAGCCCGTATCGCGATGACTCCTCCGTGCCGGCGCCGAGCGACACCGCGCTGCCAGACACCGGCTCGAGCCCGACTTCGGATGGTGGCAGTTCCGGCATTCCCGCGGCACCCGCGCAGCAGCCGCCCTACACTCCGCCGCAGCAGAACGAGCGCATCGATCGCGGTGGAGAGCCCCGCGGTGGAGAGCCCCGCGGTGAGCCCCGCTACAACAACATCCGGAACCAGGGAAATCGCGACCGCGACGACAATCGTGGCAACCGCGAGCAGGGCGGAAATCGCGACAATGGAAACCGCGACAACGGCAACAATGCGAACGGCCGCCGCGGTCGCCGCGGCCGGCAGCGCAATGGCCCGCGTCCCGACCAGCAGTCGAATGCGCCGGTATCCGTGCTCGTCGCGGACGGCACGACCACGGGATGGTTCGACGCCGCGCGCGATGGCGGGTTCGTTCGGCGCGCCGAGGAGAGCTATCTCCCCTCGCCCGGAGACGCCTTCGTTCCGCCGCAGATCGTGCGACAGCTCGCACTTCGCCGCGGCGACCTGATCGAAGCGACAACCGGACGCGACCAGCGCGGTCGGCTCGCGGTGGCCGAAGTGACGACGGTGAACGGCGGAGAGCCCACCGGTGTCTTGCGCCGCCCCGATTTCAGCTCGCTCATCGCGTCCTATCCCGAGCGTAAGCTCACGCTCGAGACCGGGCAGTCGCCGAAGATCAGCCCCGAGCTCACGCGCCGGGCCATCGATCTCATCGCACCGATCGGCTACGGACAGCGGGCGCTCATCGTCGCACCGGCTCGCGCCGGAAAGACGATGCTCCTGCAGGCGATCACGGAAGGGGTGGCGATCAATCATCCCGAGGCGACGCTGCTCGTGCTTCTCGTGGACGAGCGTCCCGAAGAGGTGAGCGAGATGATCTCGTGGGGGCGCGGCGAGGTCGTGGCGTCGAGCTTCGATCAGCCCGCGGAGCGCCACGTGGACGTCGCGGACATGACGCTCGAGCGCGCGCGGCGACTCGTGGAGAGCGGCAAGGATGTCGTGATCGTGCTCGATTCGATCACCCGTCTCGCGCGCGCGCACAATACGGCCGAGCGTGGTACGGGGCGGACGCTGAGTGGCGGCCTCGACGCGACCGCGATGGCGAAGCCCAAGGCGTTCTTCGGTTCCGCGCGCTCGGTGGCACCGCAGCACGGCGGCGGCTCGCTCACGATCATCGCGACGGCGCTGGTCGAGACCGGCTCGCGCATGGACGACGTGATCTTCGAGGAGTTCAAGGGTACCGGCAACAGCGAGATCAAGCTCGATCGCGGGTTGGCCGAGAAGCGCATCTTCCCGGCGATCGACGTGGCGACGAGCGGCACGCGGCGCGAGGACAAGCTCTTTCGCCCCGATCAGATCGACGCGATCTTCACGCTCCGGCGCGGGCTGCAGCAGATGCCGCCGCAGGCGGGCATGGAGTGGTTGATCAAGCGCATCCAGAACACGGCCAACAACGACACCCTGCTCGCTGGACTCTAGCGAGGGCCTCTCCCGGCCTCGCAGCGAGGCGTAGACGGGAGAACGGGAGCCCGGCCTACCGCTTGCACTAGGGACCTCCCATGGGTGGTCCTCGTCGTCACTGGCGCGCGCACTTTTGTCTCGTGTTCGCCCTCCTCGCGTTGTTGTCCGCGCGGGGACTCTTGGCGCAGAACAGCCCACCCCAGGACCGCACGCATCCGGTAGTGGATGCCGTCAAGTTCGTCGGTGTCACGAACGTCATCGACAAACACGACATGGCCAGCGGGCTCGCGACGCAACCGTCCGGCTGCAAGAGCATCCTGCTCGAGCCGTTCTGTCTGTTCACGAAATCGTCCGCCATCTACGATACGCGAACGCTCGACCACATCGAGCTCGCGCGCGATGTCGTGCGCATCAAGGTCTACTACTACCGGCGCGGCTATCGTGAGACCGAGGTGGATACGCTCGTCACCCGGGCGAAGAACCACACGAATCTGGTGCGCGTCACCTTCCGCGTCACGGAAGGAAAGCCGGTGATCGTGAAATCCGTCGCCGTGCAGCAGGCCGAATCGGTGCTCAGCAGGGGGGCGCTGAAGGAGGCCGTGCTCGTGCGAACCGGAAAGCCCCTCAACCTCATCGACATCGACACGACGCACACGCGCCTGCGCGATGCGCTCTGGGACAAGGGCTACGCCGACGCGGAGATCACCGATACGATCGAAGTGCACGACAGCGTGCGAACCGCGAGCGTCGGGATCAGGATCGATCCGCGCTGGGTGGCCACCGTGGAATCGGTGACCGTGCACGGCGATTCGGCGCTCTCGCCCGACATCGCGAAGAAGATGGTCTCCCTCAAGCCCGGGAACATCTACAAGCGCGAGGATGTGATCGAGAGCCAGCGGTCGCTCTACAACTCGAATCTGTACCGCCGCGCGACGATCGTTCTTCCGCCGAGGGGTGACAGCGCGAAGCTGGTCGACATCAATCTCGCCGAAGCGCGCCTGCACAGCGCGAAGCTCAGCGCAGGCTTCAGCACGATCGACTTCATCCAGACCGAAGGAAAGTTCACGAACTACAACTGGCTCGGGGACGCGCGCCGGCTGGATCTGCACCTGGTCGTCTCGAATCTGCTCGCGCCAACGCTCAACGGCACCGGGATCTTTCGCGACGTGCTCGCGGACAACGGGCTGCCGGGCACCTCGTCGAAGGGGTATCTCAGCCCGACTTATCAGGCGAGCATCGATGTCACCCAGCAGTGGATCGGCGATCCGCGCAACACCGCCGGCTTCGGACTCTTCTCGCACCGGACGAGCCAGCCTGGCATCTACATCGACAAAGGATACGGCGGAACGATCTCCTTCACCCGCAAGGTCACGACGCGGTCGCCACTCAGCCTGATCTATCGCTACGAGCTCACCGAGGTGGACGCCGGGGATGTCTATTTCTGCGTGAACTACGGCGTCTGCGAGCAGGCCACGATCGGACTGCTCCGAAACCGCAGTGCACTCTCGCCGGTGGCGCTCGACTATTTCATGGACCGCACCGACGTCACGCTCAACCCGACGAACGGCTACACCCTGCGGGCCGATCTCGAGCATGCGTCGAGGTACACGCTGTCCGACTTTCGATACAACCGTGCGAGCGGCGAGGCCGCGATGTATCGGCCGGTGGGCCATGCAGTCATCGCCGGGCACATTCGGGGCGGCTGGGTGAAGGCGATTTCCACGAGTGCGCAGGTCGAGGACGGCCTGAACGAGGTGCTGCACCCGCGCAAGCGGTTCTACGCCGGCGGCGCGAACTCCGTGCGCGGTTACGGCGAGAACCAGCTCGGCCCGCGCATTCTCACGATCGATCCGGCAAAGCTCATCACCGGCGCCGGCTGCACCACGGCCACCATCGCCAACGGGACGTGCGATCCGAACGGGCACACCGACACGTCGCACGTCGCCGGGAACGATTTCACGGCGCTCCCGACCGGCGGCACGTCGCTCATCGAGGGGAGCGTCGAGTATCGCTTTCCCTTCCTGATGAAGAATCTGCAGGGGGCGGTGTTCGTGGACGCGGGATACGTGGGCTCGGGCTCATCGGCGTTCACCAACGGGAAGGCGGCGGTCACGCCGGGATTCGGCGTCAGGTATCTGTCGCCGGTCGGGCCCATTCGCGTCGATCTCGGCATCAGGCCGTCGATCACCGACCATCTCTCGGTGATCACCGAAGAGGTCGCGCCGGACGGAACGCATCGCCTCGTGGAGCTCGACACGAAGCGAGACTACAATCCTGTCGAGGAAGGCAGCGGCATCTCGAAGCTGCTCAACCACCTCGCGCTCCACCTCTCGATCGGACAGGCCTTCTGATGTGGAAGATCCTCAAGATCGCCGGGATCACGATTGCCGTCATCGCGCTGCTCATCATCGGCGCGGTGCTCGGGCTCACGAACACGGATTTCGGGCGCGAGCGCGTGCGGCGGATCGCGGTGAGCGCGATGAACAAGAGCATCCACGGCGTCACGCGCATCGGCCGCATCGATGGCAATCTCCTGCACGGCATCACGCTGCGCGATTTCTCGATCACCGACAGCACGGGCGCTCCGTTCTTTTCGGCGCCTCTGATACAGGCACGCTATACCATCGGCAATTTCATCTCGAAGCACATCATCATCGACGCGCTCGGCATCACCAAGCCGTCGGTGGTGCTCGACAGGAAACCGGGTGGCGACTGGAATTTCGCGACTCTGTTCGCCACGGCCGACACGACCAGGAAGGATACGACGCGCGGCTTCGGCTCCTGGATCACGCTGCGCAACGTGCGCATGTCGGATGGCCACGTGCTCGTGCGCATGCCGTGGACGCCGGGCGATTCCCTGCCCCCGGCGGTGCGCGACAGCATCGTTCGCGTCACGCTGGCCGGGAAGGCGCGGCAGCACGTGATCGAAGCGCCCGGCGGGTACCAGAGCGTGATGGAGTTCAGCACGATGAACGCGGCGCTGCCGCACATCAGGCTCGCGGACCCCGACAGCACCACGCGCGTATTTCAGGTGGGCTCGCTGGCGACGACTGCCGCGCTGTTCAACCCGCCGGATGCGGAAATCCGGGACATGCGCGGCACGATCTACATGTCCACCGATTCCCTCTGGTTCCGAGGACTGTCGGCCGCGCTCCCGAACACGCAGCTGAAGGGCGACGTCACGTACATGCTCGCATCCGGCGATCTCGACGCGAGCTTCCACGCGGCGCCGCTGGCACTCGCCGACCTGCGCTTCGCCTATCCGTACCTGCCCGCGAGCGGCGGCGGCTCGATGGATCTCACCGCCGCGATGCGCCCCGAGGGCGAGAGCGACTACGTGGTGCGCAACATCGATCTCGCCGTGCAGGGCGGAACGCTGAAGGGCGAGCTCGGTCTCACCATGGGCAAGCGGGCCGGGCAGATTCGCATGCACGACACGCAGCTCGCGTTCAACTCGATCGACACGCGCACCATCGAGCAGCTCGTGCCGACGGTGAAAGTGCCGCGGCGGGGGCTCATCACCGGTCGCGCCACGCTCGCGGGCACGCCCGCGGCCATGCACGTGAACGCCGACGTCGCGTTCACCGATCGGCGATCGGGAACGAGCCGCGTGCTCGTGGTGGGTGTGGCGGGCTCCGGAGCTCGCGGGTTCAGCGCGAAGGATCTGCGCATCACGATCACGCCCCTGCAGATGGGGCTCGCGCGCGTCTTCGATCCCTCGCTTCCGATCGGCGGCGTGCTCACCGGCACCGTCACGGTCGATGGATCGATGACCGGCCGCATGACGGCCCACGCCGATCTCGCGCACCACGAAGGGGACCAGCTCACGCGCATGGTGGCGAGCGGCGAAGTGATCGATGCCGGCAAGCACGGCGTGACGGCCGACATGCGCTTCGATCCGATCTCGCTCATCACCGCCGGGAAGTTCGCGCCGGCACTCGGCCTGCGAGGCACCGCGAGCGGCACGGTGCACCTCAGCGGCTCCCTGCGGGCGCTCGACCTCGCGGCCGATCTGCACCTTCCCGACGGCGGTGAGCTCGCGACCACGGGCACGCTCGATCTCGAGAGCGCCCAGAAGGGCTACGCACTCGACACGCGCCTGCGACTGTTCAATCTGCGCAGTGTCGCGTCGCGTGGTCCGGTGACGTCGCTCACCGCCACTGCGATCGCGAAGGGGCGCGGCTTCGATCCAAAGACGATGCAGGCCGCGTTCTCCGCCCACGTGCAGCACTCGGCCGTGGACAGCCTCGCCGTCGACTCGGCGAACATCCGCGTCGCGGTGGACGGCGGCATGGCGACGTTCGATTCGGTCACGATTCACACGCCGTTCGCGCAGCTCTTCGTGGATGGCAGGATCGGCACGGCACCGGGGCGCACCGGCGATCTGCGCTACATCGTCTCGGTCGACACGCTCTCCGCGCTCCGACGCTTCATCGCGAATCCGGACAGCAGCACCGTGCCCATCCGCCCCGCGGTCCGCGCCGCGGCGCTCGCGCGCGCGCGCGCCGATTCCGCGCGCCAGGCGAGCCGCAACGAGGTCGCGTTCCAGGCGACGGGGCGGCCGCAGCCACCGATCAAGCTCGATTCGCTGCGCGCGCTGCGCCGCGATTCCGTGGACGGCTCCGTGCGAACGGCGGGCATCGTTCACGGCACGATCACGGATTTCGATGTGCGTGGACGACTCTCGGCCGAGCACATCATCGCGCGCGGGAGCGGTCTGAATCGCGCACGCGTGGAGTACGCGGTGGCCCACGGCGGGACGCCCCGGATGAAGTACGTCGTGGGCGGCTCCTTCGACTCGCTCTCCGCCAGCGGCTTCGCACTCGACTCGGCGACGCTCCAGGCGACGTACACGAAACCCTCGGGAACCGTGGAGCTCGCGGTGTTTCAGGATTCGGGCTACGTGTATCGCGCCGGCATGGAGTTCCTGCTCGCGCTGGACAGCAGCCAGGTGAAGTGGCGCGCGCTCTCGCTGCAGCTCGACACCGCGCTGTGGGTGTCGGCGGTGCCCGGATACGTGCAGTGGGGGAAGCGGAGCGTTCTCGTGCACGATCTCGACCTGCGCAATCACTCGACGGGACGCATCTACGCCAACGGTGAGCTGCCGGTGAATGGTCCGGCGAGCTTCGTCCTCGACATGCATGGCCTCGAGATCGCGAATCTCGTCGGCCTCGCCGAGAGCGATCTCGCGGCGACGGGAACCATCGATATGCGAGCGAGGCTGGCCGGAACGCAGCGCGCGCCCGTGCTTCGTGGCGCCTTCAGCGTGATGAACGCGTCCTACCGCGGTGCGCCGCTGCCCGATCTGCGCACCGGCTTCGGGTACGCCGATGAGAAGCTCGTATCACACGCGGAGATCGTCCGCAACGGCGGCCAGCCGCTCGCGCACATCGATGTCGATGCGCCGATCAATCTCGCCCTGGCGGGCGCGACGACGCCGCGAGTGCTGGACCGGCCACTCAAGGTCGACTTCGTGGCGGACTCGCTTCCACTCGATGCGCTGCCGCGCTTCACGGACGCGGTGTCCGACGTGCATGGGCGAATCATCGGCGCGATCGCCGCGCGCGGCACGGGGCGGAAGCCGGTGGTGCTCGGGCAGCTCGGGCTCGACTTCGCGACGTTCAAGCTTGCGGCGCTCGGTGTCACGGCGCGTGACATGGGCGGCCTCATTCACATGACGGGGAAAGAGATCGTCATCGATACCCTCGGTGCCAGGACGGGCGAGGGGACACTTCAGATCGCCGGGACGATCGGAATCGCAGACGCGGCGAACCCGAAATTCGATCTGCGGTTCAATGCCAACGACGCCACGGTGCTCGACAACGACTTGGGAGAGCTTCACGCGAACGCCGACATCGCGGTGAAGGGGCCCATGGACGGCG
>Ga0207657_10007281_pt1 | contig 11357 bp, 9 predicted proteins | sample KBSC33metaG_FD_184316 | JGI IMG/M metagenome (GOLD analysis project Ga0207657, IMG submission 184316) | Corn rhizosphere microbial communities from Kellogg Biological Station, Michigan, USA - KBS C3-3 metaG (SPAdes) (version 2) | ecosystem: Host-associated > Plants > Roots > Rhizosphere > Soil ... | reverse complement strand
ATGATCAGGCCAGGGACGATGAAGGCGCCGTAGCTCACGCCCTCGATGTGCTGCATGCGGCCCCCGATCGCCGCGCCGAAGACGATGAAGTACAGCGAGGTCGAGAGGACGGGGGCGATGATCGACTGCAGCAGCGTCCGCCCGAAGCGCGCCATTTCCTGTTGATAGATCGCCGCGATGCCGGTGAGGTTCATGTCCGGTCCCCCACCAGATGTACGAAGATGTCCTCGAGCGAGCTCTGCCGCGTGTCGAGGTCGCGGAAGCGGATGCCCGCGTCGTTCAGCGTGCTCAGGACCGGCGTGATGCCGGTGCGGGTGGCCTGGATGTCATACTCGTAACGCAGCGCCGACCCCTCGTCGATCAGCTCCAGCCCGTGCTCGGCGAGGGCCGGAGGCAGCGTATCCATCCTGTCCGCCAGCTGAATGACCAGTTCCTTCCGCCCCATCTTGCGCATCAGCTCGGTCTTGTCCTCGACCAGCATCAGCTCGCCCTTATGGATGACGCCGATCCGATCGGCCATCTCCTCCGCTTCTTCGATGTAATGCGTCGTAAGGATGATGGTGACACCGCTGTCGCGCAGCTGCCGGACCAGTTGCCACATCTCCTTGCGGAGCTCGACATCGACGCCGGCGGTAGGCTCGTCGAGGAACAGGATCGAGGGTTCGTGTGCCAGCGCCTTGGCGATCACCACACGGCGCTTCATGCCGCCGGACAACGCGATTACCTTGCTGGCCTTCTTGTCCCACAGGCTCAGATCGCGCAGCACCTTTTCGATATGCGCATCGTTCCTCGGCTTGCCGAAAAGGCCGCGGCTGAAACGGGCGGTGTCCCAGGGGGTGGTGAAGATATCGAGAGCGATTTCCTGCGGCACGAGGCCGATCAGCTCGCGCGCCCGGCGGTAGTCGCGCACGATGTCGTGGCCGTCCACTGTAACGCTGCCTGAGCTAGGGGTGACGATGCCGCAGATCACTGAGATCAGTGTCGTCTTGCCCGCGCCGTTTGGTCCGAGCAGCGCAAGAATTTCGCCTTTCTCGATGTCGAGATTGATGTGCTTGAGGGCCTCGAACCCGGAAGCATAGGTCTTGGACAGGTCCTTGACCGAAATGATTGCAGGCATGCGAAATCCTCCCAACCCCAGCCCGGTCACATCGGTGTGCCGGTGGCCGTTGTCAAGTCGAGCCGATCGCCTGCCGTAACGGTGGCCGTTTACTGCATGTCAGGCTGGTTCCCGGTTCGAGGCCGGTGTCGCCGGCAAACGCCCCGCGCCCGACGCCTACGGTCGTGCCGAACCCTACCGGGCTATACGACGTCGCGGCCGGGCAGCAACCGCCGGGTCGAGCCGCGCAGGATGATGTCGCAATCGAGCACGATCGTATGGGGGGCGTGCATCGCACCGCGCTCGGAGAGTCGCGAGGCAAGAATGCTGGCGATGGTCTCGGCGATCTTTGCAATCGGTTGCGCCACTGCGGTTATACCCGCCTCGTGCAGACGGAACAGCGGCACGTCGTCGAAGCTTACCAGCGAGATCTGGTCCGGCACCTTGATCCGCTGCTCCTTGATCATGCGCAACGCACCCACCGTCATGTTGTAGTTGCAGCAGAACAATGCCGTGGGCGGCTCGCGCAGAGTGAGCAGTTGCAGCATGCCCGAGAACGCCTCGTCCTCGCTCCAGTGCCCGTCGAGGACATAGTCGGGATTGATCGTAAGGCCGCGCTCCTCCATCGCCTGCCGGTAGCCGTCGAAGCGTTCGCGGCCGGTCCAGTTCTTGATGTCGCCGGTCATCACCGCAATCCGCGTATGGCCGATATCGAGCAGATGGCTGACCGCGCGGAAGCTCGCCGCCCGGTTCTCGACGAACACCCGGTCGACCAGCGGACCTGGCACGTCATTGTCGTAAAAGATCACCGGAGTGCCGCCGCGTACTGTGTCTCTGATGCGGTCGACGGCATCTGTCCGGCCATCCATGATGACGCAGTCGACCCGGTGCCCTGCAAAGAAATCCAGCAGGTCGACAACCGAATCGACGTCTTCATTGTGGCAGTAGCTCAGCAATGCCCGGCCCTGTCGCCGCAGCGCGTCGCTGAGATGTTCGAGCACGCCGGCATGATACTCGCTGAGCCGCGGCACGAGGAAGCCGACCATATTGGTCAGTTCCGACTTCATTGCTGCGGCAAGTGCATTCTTTCGGTAACCGAGCCGCCTGATCGCCTCTTCGATCTGGTCGCGGTTGGCGTCGCGGACGGCCTGGCCGTTGAGGTAACGGGACACCGTTCCGACCGCCACCCCGGCAGCGTCGGCTACATCCAGGATGGTGGCCGCGCGCTGCCTGCCCGTCGTCTCGTTGTCGTCGTCCGCGCTCAAATGGGCTCCCGCCTACGCCTCGAACACCAGAGCCGTGTGGATCCGGAGTCCGGGAATGCGCACCTCTATCTCACCCGCCGGCGTCGTCGTCCACGCCACATCGTCCCCCGACAGCGCGTCATACACACGCCTGGGGATCTTGGGCAGCCGGACACGGCTGGTGACGGGACCGATCGCCGGCACGTCCTCGATCATCTCCATGACGCGTGTCGTGCCGTCATCGAGCTTGACCTCCTTGCCGCGCACCTGCGGAATGCCGCAGAGCAGATGCAGGATATGGCGGTTCTGCGCTTCCTGATGCGTCAGCGACGCACGGCCCGCCGAGGGGAGGTCGGTGCTGAGGGCTGCGTCCGGGAGCAGCCGGGCCAGCAGGCCGCGCACCATGTACTTGTAGAGCGGCTGCCCCATCGCGCGGTACAGCCGGAAGATCGGGTAGGCCACATAAGCAAGCCCATTATGCTCGGTCACCGCCGCACCCAGCGGCTTGGCCGCCGGATCGTCCGGGGTCTGCTGATGCGACGAAAAATGTGCGTAGGTCCGGTTGAAGTAGGACGGGTAGACCTCGGCCAGCACCGTCGCCCCGGTAGCGGCGATCGTCTCGGCCGTCTCGTACATCACGAACGCCGTCGCCGGCATCGCCGCGTCGAGCTCTTTGCTGGCCCGAACATAGGATGGGTTGAAGGTCACCGGCCCGCCGCTCCGCCGGATGCCGAAATCGAGCGCGAACGCGCCGTCGGACCGCTGGGCGGAGTGCCACGACGCGATGACCTTTCCGCCGCCCGCGACGAACGCTTTGAGCTTGCCCTCCGTCTCGGCATCGACGTCGATCTCGTCGGGCAGGATCAGCACCTTGTACTTGCCGAAATCCGCGTAGCGGTCGAGGACGTCGAACGGCACATGCAGCTCCAGCAGCATCTGCGCCGCCCCGTCGTCGCTGTGATTGTTGCGGGCGCCCGCCGGGTGGAAGTGCTCCGCTGACAGGATTGCGACCTCCGACACCTGTCGGGCCGCCTCGAGATAGGGTTCGAGCTTCTCGATCCGGGCATAGGCTGGAGCGACCGATGCATATGTATCGGGATTGATCATCCCGTCGGGATGCAGCTGGTCTCCGACCAGGCACTTGCTTCCGAGCGCCACCATCTGCGCGCACTCATACTCGAGTGCGTCGGGATGCTTGAAGCCGCCGAACTCGCCCCAGCTGGTATGGAACTTGCCGGTGTGCGCCACGAAATCGAAGCCCAGGGTCGCAGCGTAGCGCGCGCTCGAGGGGAAATGGTCATAGCCCCAACCACCCGTCGGCAGGCTCTCGAGTTCGAGATGTGTGTACGTCGAAAAGCGCTGCGGTCCCTGCTTATGGATATGTCCGCAATTGTAGAAGATCCGCAGCCCGGGGAACTCGGCCATCAGCGCCGCGCTCACCTCCTGCCGGAATTGCTCGTTCACCGCTTCATCGTTCTTCAGCCGGTCGGCCGGGTTCATCGGGTCGAGCCCGTTGGCCTGCATGCGGGCGATGCAGGCAGCGCAGACGCAGTCCGGCGTCAGGATGATGTCGAAGAAGATGCCCTGCGTTTCATAGCGTGACGCGACTTCGCGCGCCTGCTCGAGGACATAGGTCCGGTAGCCCGCGTGGTTGAGACAGATTGTATGCCAGGCGGGGCTGAGGTTCTTGCCCGACGAGGGGTCGGAGGGCAATGCGTGCTGGTAGCGATTGCTGGCGCTCACCGCGCGCCACTCCGGATGCTCGCGCGCCGTCAGCTCGTCCCACTGCACCGAGATGTAGATCGGGCACTCGATATCGGCGGCACCGAGCGCCGTCACCATGTCACCGAGCAGATCGGGCCGCGACAGATGTGGGTGCGGCTTGCCAACCTTGGTGGGGTAGTACGACCAGCCGTGGTGGCATTTGGCAAAGATCGTGATCGAATCGACGTGTGACTGTTTCAAAGTCGACACGAATACGTCCGGATCGAACGCCGCTCCAATTCCGGGAATATGTTCCGAGGTGTGGAAGTCGAGGTGAATCTGACGGTAGCGAAGCGGCTTATTGGTCTTGGTCGGCATGTTATTCCTTCGAGCCGGAAGAGGTGAGAGCGCCCCCGGCAAACTGGCGTTGGAAGATCAGGAAGATCACGAGCGGCACGGAGGTGGTGAGGATCGCTGCGACGGCCCTGAGGTCCCAGTTGGCGTCATAGGTACCGGCGATCTGGGCGAAGATCACCGGCAATGGCGCCTCGGTCCTCAGGAACAGCAGTGGAATGAGAAGTGCGTTCCAGCAGAACAAGAACTGCAGGATGCCGACCGCGGTGATCGATGAGAGGGTATTGGGCAGGACGACGTAGAAGAAGGTGGTGATCGGCCCGCAGCCATCGATCTTGCTCGCCTCGACCAGCTCCCTGGGGAAGTCCTCGAGGAAGTTCTTCACCAGGAAGATCGACCAGGCAAAGCTCAGGCCAACATAGGGGATGAGGACCGACAACACGTTGTTGATCAGTCCCATCTGCCGCCACAGCGTGAACAGAGGGATCACCACCACCTGCTGCGGCAATACGAAGGCGTTGATGATGATGATGAGCAGGGTGCGCCGAAACGGAAATCTCAGGAACTGGAAAGCATAGGCCGCAGCCGGCGTCAGGATCATGGTGCCCAGCGTCGCGATCACGGCGAGCTTGGTCGACATCCAGAAGCCTTCGCCGAGCTTGTATTTGTCCCAGACCTTGAACCAGGCATCGAGGGTGAACTGCACATGGTCGAGCCGCCACCAGCCTAACACCGTGTCCTGTGGCGGACGGATCGAGGTCATCACCACACCAAGAAGTGGCACGATCCAGACGACCGCGAAGATCCAGGTGACAATCGGAACCCAACGAGGTGCTTTGCCCATCATGTCGTCGTTCTCGTCCGTTGGATGATCGCGGGGATCGAGACGATCAGCACAGCGGCAAGCAGTATGAGGGTTGCGGCGGCACCGTAGCCGAGCTTGAACTGCGTGAAGCTCTCCCGGTACATGAAAAAGCCGATCGTCTCGGTGCTGCGCACTGGGCCGCCGCCGGTGAGCACGTAGATGGTGTCGAATGCCCTGAGGCTTCCCAGCAGATTGATGAACAGTGCCACGCGCACGCCAGGCATCGAGAGCGGCGCGATGATGTAGCGCATGATGGCGAGGGGGGAGGCGCCATCGACGTAGGCGGCCTCGATGACGTTGCGCGAGATCGCCTGGGTCGCTGCGTAGATCACCAGTAGCGGCAGGCCGGTCTGTGCCCAGGAGTAGGCGGCGATCAGGCACCAGGTTGCGGTTTGCGCGTCACCCAGCCACGGATGCGCGAGCCCGCCAAGACCCAGTGCACCCAGGAGGGAATTGAGCAGCCCACCGGCGTCGCCCCTGAATATGCCGATCCAGACATAGCCCGTAACGGCCTCGGAGACGCCAAAGGCGGCGAAAATCAGGACCCGTGGAATCAGTGTCTGCCGGGGGGCCATCGAACACAGAAGCGCCATCGCCCAGCCCATCCCAACGGACAGCGCTGTGGTGCAAGTCGTCCATGTCAGGGTGGTTACGACCGCCTGCCGGAAGTTGGCATCCTGCGCAAGCGTGACAAAGTTCCCGAAGCCGTAGAACTTCGGTTTACCGAGCCCCTTGATATCCCAGAAGCTCAAGATGATGGTCTGGATCAGCGGGTAGACCACCGCAAAGGCAAACAGCGCCAGCACGGGCAAGAGCAGCAAATAGGCGGCCGGCGCGTCGGCAATCCATCGCCGGAGGGGGGTAAGCTCGCGCCCACCGCCCCTCACCTGGGAGGACTCCCTTTCGTCCGGGCCGCGCGAGGTGAGCGCGACCTGGGACATCAGTCGAACGTCTTCGCTTTGGCCTCGATGGCCGCCGTGACGGCGTCGATATTGGCATCACTCGGATCCTGCAGGAATTTCTGCAGCTGTACGCGGTACTCGTCGACGAGGTCGCCGGGGAGCAGGTCACCGAGGACGAATTGCACGTCTCCCTTGGCCACCGCATCGGTCGCGGCCTTGATCACCGGCCCATAGAGCGACGAGTCGACCTTGTTGCTCGGCGAGGCAAGGCCCGCCTTGGCAACGATATTGGCCGCATCCGCCGTCGTGACCCACGCGAGGAACGCATCGGCTGCCGCCTGGTTCGAGCCTGAGGTCAGCTCGGAGAACTCCTTGGAGTCGACCGAGGAGACGTTATCGTGCCCCGCTCCCATCGCCGGGAACTGCTGGATCGAGTAGTCCACGCCTTCCTTGAGTCCGTCGGTCGTCTGGGCGATGTTGTTCACCCACATGCCGATGATCTGGTAGCCGTGATTGCCGGCGACGAGGACGGAGTCGGCGGCGTCGTTCCAATCCATGGCAAGCATCTGTTCGGCCGTGCCGCAGCAGCCGGCCTTCAGGAGCTCCGCCCACTTCTTGAGTGTGTTCTTCACCGAATCGTCGGTCCACGGGATCTTGTGGGCGGCAAGGTCCGATGCCTTCTGCACCCCGTTGAGATGCTCGTAGATCGACTCGAACCACTCGGTATGCGACCACACTTTGGCGCCGATGCCGATCGGGGTGACGCCGGCGGCACTGAGCTTCTTGAAGTTGCCGACGAACTCGTCCCAGGTGGTCGGCTGCTTGTCGATGCCGGCCTTCTGCATCGTGGCGGTCTTGTAGAACATCGCGCTACGGTCGCCAAAGGTGTAGGTGACGCCGTAGACCTTGCCGTCCGACGATCCCAGGGCCTTCCACGAATCCGACAGGTTGTCGCCGATCTTGGCGCTGTCCCACAGCGGGCCCAGGTCACGCAGCATGCCGGCGTCTGCCAGCTCCTTGCGGAACGCCGGCCAGGTGTTGACGAACAGATCGGCCTTTTCGCCCGACTGCAGCGCCGCGCGGATGGCTCCGCGGGCATCGCCCTGCGTCGTCAGGTTGATCTCTTTGAAGTGCACATTGGGATAGGCTTTCATGAAGCCGTCCTCGAGCGCCTTGATCATGTCCTGCTCGGAGCCGGCGGCCCAGTCGAGCAGCACGAGGTCGCCGCTGATATCGGCGGCGAAGCTTTGCCCACCCATCAGCAACATCGCGATGGCGCTCGTCCCCACCATCAGCGCGCGACGTGTCATAGCCGCTGCCTGCGGCACTAACTTCGTGGTCATCCTTGTTCCTCCTCCCTTGAACGCCGCCATTGTGGCCGTCCGTTTCAAGTTAGTTGAAACGTTATCATCTAAATTGAAACGCGCAAGCCCCGGGGCGTTTCCGCCATGCGGCCTTGGCGAACTCCGCCGCCGACCGCGGGGACTCTCCCAGCCTTCAGGGAATTCAGCGCCGTGCGCTCTTCGTGATCGAACTCGCCGAGACCGCGATCACGATGATCGCGCCGACCAGGATCTGCCGGACATAGCTGTCGACGCTCATCTGCGTGAGACCATTGTCGAGCACGCCCAGGATCAGCACGCCGATCAGCGTCGCGAGGATGCGCGGCTCGCCCTGTTCGCTCATCGTCATGCCCAGGAACACCGCCGCGATGGCGTTGAGCATCAGCCCCGAGCCCTGCGTCGGGTTGGCCGACGCCACCCGGCTCGCATAAAGCAGCCCGGCGCCGGCCGCACTCAGGCCGGTGAGCGCGAATGCCAGGAGCTTCAACCGCCGGACGGGAACGCCGCTCAGATACGCCGCCTCCACGTTGCCGCCGATGGCGTAGAGACGCCGGCCGATCGTCGTCTGTTCGAGCAGGACCCAGACTGCGGCGAGCACCAGCACCGCCACGATGGTGAGGTTCGGGATCGTCGCCGTGCCGATCGTCAATCCCTGTCGCGCGAATTCGCCGAACGCCTCCGGAATGGCGCGCCCCGAGATCGTCTTGCCGCCGGAGACGACAAACGCGGCGCCGGAAAAGATCGTCAGCGTCGCCAGTGTCGCGACGAACGGCAATATGCCGACCAGGCTCACCAGCGCGCCGTTGATCACTCCGCCCAGTAGCCCAACCAGTAGCGCGACGCCCACCGCCAGCCAGATCGGAAATCCCAAGGTGAACAGGATCGCCGCGACGATCCCCGACAGGCTCGCCATCGAACCGACGCTGAGGTCGAAGTCGCCCATCACCATGACGATCGTCATGCCGGCGGCGACCACCATCAGCATCGACAGCTGCTGGGTGATGTTGAGCCAGTTCTGCGCCGTCATGAAGGTGTCGGGCAGGCGCATGGCGAAGAACAGCAGGACCACGGCGAAGCCGGCTAGGGTGCCGTAGCGGCGGAGGAAGCTCAGCATCTCACGCCGCCATCGCGTCGCGACCGTAGCAGAGATTGAGCAATGCCTCCTCGCTCAACCCGCGCGCCTCGACCGTCGTGACGATGACGCCGTCGCGCATGACTGCAATGCGGTCGGCCATCCCGATCAGCTCGGGCAGGTCGGACGAGACCAGCAGCACCGCCATTCCCCTCGACGTCATGTCACGGATAATCGAATAGATATCGAACTTGGCGCCCACATCCACGCCGCGCGTCGGTTCGTCAAGCAGCAGCAGGCGCGGCGCCCCGCCCAGTGCCTTGGCGAACACCACCTTCTGCTGGTTGCCGCCGCTGAGCTCGAGCACCCGCTGGTTCACTCCCGCGGCGCGCAGCCGAACGTCCTCGCCGAGCCGGGTCGCGAACTGCCGCTCGCGTCGCGGGGTGAGCCAGGTGCCGCCCAGACTCTGCGCGTGAAGATGCGGTAAAGTGATGTTCTGATAGATCGGTCGGCTGGTAACCAGCCCCTCCGACCGGCGTTCCTTCGGCACATAGGCGATCCCCGATGCCCAGGCCTTTGCCGGATCGCCGAAGATCGCACGCAGCAGCTCTGTCTGCCCCGCGCCAGACAGCCCGGCAACTCCGACGATCTCGCCCTTGCGCACCGCAAGTCCTGGCCGCTCATAGGCGACCTCGGCCGATGGCAGGCGGCTCGCCGCAGGATATGCCTCGCCCGCTTTCCGCCCGATCATCAGCGCCACGAGATCGTCGTGGGTGATGGCACTCAGCACCCCGCTGTCGATCGGTCTGCCGTCGCGCAACACCGTCGCCCGGTCGCAGATTGCCATCACTTCGTCGATCCGATGGGACACATAGAGCACCGAGTTGCCGCTCGCCTTGATCTCCCGCAGCACCTTGAACAGCCGCTCGGATTCCTCGCGGGTCAGCGCCGCCGTCGGCTCGTCCATCACGTAGAGCCGGGCCGGCGCACCGTCCTCGCCAAGAAACGCACTCGAGATTTTGACCAGCATCCGGTCGCCCGTCGACAGCCGCGCCATCTTCTGTCGCACGTCGATATGCCTGATCCCCAGTGTTTCCAGGGCTCCGAGCGCCACACGATTGAGCGCCTGCCAGTCGACGAGCACACCGGCCCGCCGTGGATAGGGTCGCCCGAGAACGATGTTCTCGGCCACCGACAGCGTCGGCACCACGCTCAGTTCCTGGTGGATGAAGCGCAGGCCGAGCCGATGCGCGCCCGCGGGGCTGTCGATGTTAACGCCTTTGCCGTCGATCGCGATCTCGGCGCTGTCCGGCGCTACCACGCCGGCGAGAATCTTGATCAGCGTCGACTTGCCGGCGCCGTTCTCTCCCATCAGCGCGTGGATTTCACCGCCCGCCACATCGAGGTCGATACCGCGTAGCGCCGGTATCCCGGCATATGCCTTCGAGACATTGCGGAGCGAAAGGAGGGGAGCAGCGTTCAACGATCAGCGCCTTCGTGCCTGGCGCCCTCCTCCTCTAGGTGGAAGGAGGGTGTCGACCCTCTGGTCGTGGTGTTTCAGTCAGGGTCCCCTCCCCGTGAGGGGAGGGGATAGCTAGGAGCGGCTCTTCGCCGCGCTAAAGGGGGTCAGCCCTTCGCGTTCGCAGACGTCACCAGTTTGGTCGGCACGTAGATCACGCGCTGCTTCAGCGTCTCGCCGCCCAGTACGCGGGCCACTGCGTCGGCGGTCGCCGAGCCGATGCCCTTGAAGTCCTGCGCCACGGAGGCCTCGAAATTGCCGCCCTTGGCGATCTCGTCGCGCGCTTGCGGGTTGGCATCGATGCCGGTGATCACGATGCCTTCCTTGTCGCGGCCGGCCGCCTGGATCGCCTGCAGCGCGCCGAGCGCCGGCTGGTCCCAGGCCGCCCAGACCGCACTGATTGAGCCTGGCGTCGGATTGGCAGCGAGGATCGCTTCCATCTTGGCGCGGCTGTCGGCGATGCCGCCGTCGGAGACGTCCGGCGTGACCTTGTCGAGGATCTTGATGTCCGGGTAGTTGCCGAACACCGCACTCGCCACCACTCCGCGCACTTGCACCGGCGGGAAGGCGTCGAACACGAACATCACCACATTGCCCTTGCCGCCGATGCGGTCGGCGACATAGCTCGAGGTCTCGGCCGCCATCGCGTAGCCGTTCGAGGTCACGTTGGTGACCAGCAGCGGATCGGCGCCGGCATCCATCCCGAACACCGGAATGTTCGCGGCTTTGGCCGCCTGCAGGCCGGCTTGCACCTGGGCCGGATCGACATTGATGACGATCGCGTCGACCTTCTGGGTGACCATGTCCTCGATGCGGCTGATTACGGCGGCGACGTCGTTCTGCGTATCGATGACATTGACGTCCCAGCCTTTGTCCTTGGCCACGGCCTGGAAGGCCTCGACATAGAACTGCGTGCCCGGCTGGGCGAGGTAGGGGGTGATCACCGCCACCTTGGCGGCGAGTGCCGACCCGGCGATCGACGCCGCGGCCAGAGCCGTAGCCGCGAACACCACGCGGCGAAGAGATTTGCTGAGCATGTTGGAAGCCCTCCTGGAGACCCGCGCGATTGTTTTCCTTGCGCTTCAAGTCACTATAGGGGAGGCAAAGGCCCGTTGCTACGGGCATCTGGGGAGGCACGGGCGTGGTCGCGACGCTGATCGGCATCGATGTGGGAACCACCGCCACCAAGGCAGTGCTGATCGATCTCAGCGGTCAACGTCTCGCGGAGTTCGCGCGTCCCTATCCCATCTCCCGCGTT
>Ga0207657_10007280_pt1 | contig 11358 bp, 11 predicted proteins | sample KBSC33metaG_FD_184316 | JGI IMG/M metagenome (GOLD analysis project Ga0207657, IMG submission 184316) | Corn rhizosphere microbial communities from Kellogg Biological Station, Michigan, USA - KBS C3-3 metaG (SPAdes) (version 2) | ecosystem: Host-associated > Plants > Roots > Rhizosphere > Soil ... | reverse complement strand
CTCCATCTACCTTAATGCCTTTGCCAAGCAGTCTTCCCCTTTTTCGTTGTTGAAAAATACCTGCATAAATAAATGCTACGCCGATGCACAGCATGAACAAATAATCGTACCATGGAATCTCCATATTAATCTCTATTTAGGTTAGGTCACAATGAGTCAGGCATATTGACAATTTTTCATAATGAAAGGTAGTAAATATGAGATAACACACGAAACGGAATTCCATTATTTACCTGGCAGTTGGTTCAAATGATAGATGATAGTGCCGAAAGCAAACGCAAGCAGGCAAATGCCAGCGCCAAGCAGCGACAACCAAACCAGCCGGCTTTCGGGTTTGCGGCCCATCTTAATGAGCCGCGAACGTTCCATTTGCCGGGCAATGCCGCCGAGGATAAACAAAAAGCCGCCTATGGCAGCAATAACTTCATGGTAGCCGATATGCATACTGAAGGCATTAGTTTGCAAACATGAACTTAGGTAATTTTTTGAACAAATCCCCTCTTTCACAAATCTGTTACAAGCAACGCACTATACAGAGACGCAAGGTATTGCGTCTCTACGTTTGTATAATACCTACGTTAAACTGCTTCTCAATCGGCGCATGGTTGGCGGCCTCGATACCCATCGAGATCACCTTTCGTGTTTCGAGCGGATCAATAATGCCATCTACCCAAAGGCGGGCTGCGGCGTAATATGGCGTTGTTTGTGAATTATACCTGTCGGTGATCTGTTTTAACAGCTCTTCTTCTTTTTGCTGGGTGATCTCTTCACCCCTGGCCTTTAATCCAGATTCCTGTATCTGGAGCAACGTTTTTGCCGCCTGCGAACCACCCATTACGGCTATTTTCGCGGTTGGCCAGGCATAGATGAGCCGGGGATCATAAGCCTTGCCGCACATGGCGTAATTGCCGGCGCCGTAAGAATTACCTATGATGATTGTGATCTTGGGCACCACTGAATTTGCGACCGCGTTAACCATTTTGGCGCCGTCTTTAATAATACCGCCCTGCTCCGACCGGCTGCCGACCATAAACCCGGTTACATCCTGCAAAAAAACCAGCGGGATCTTCTTTTGATTACAATTCATGATGAAACGCGTGGCCTTATCCGCCGAGTCGGAATAGATCACACCGCCGAATTGCATCTCACCTTTTTTTGATTTCAAAACTTTGCGCTGGTTGGCTACGATGCCCACGGCCCATCCATCAACCCGCCCCAGGCCGCAAATGATAGACTGTCCGTAACCCGTTTTATATTCCTCAAATTCTGAGTTGTCCAGCAGGCGCAGGATGATCTCGCGCATATCATAAGGGTTTTCACGGCTAATGGGCAGGATACCGTATATCTCTTTTTCGTCCAGTTTTGGCGCTGCCGCTTTGATGCGATCGAAACCTGCTTTAGGAAAATCGCCCGTCATGCTCATGATATTGCGGATCGAATCCAGGCAAGCCTTATCGTTGGGCTGTTTATAATCGGTAACGCCCGATATTTCGCAATGCGTGGTTGCGCCGCCTAAAGTCTCATTATCTACATCCTCGCCAATTGCTGATTTCACGAGGTATGATCCCGCAAGGAAAACCGAGCCGGTACCCTCTACGATCATGGCCTCATCGCTCATGATGGGCAGGTAGGCCCCGCCTGCCACGCACGATCCCATAATGGCCGCGATCTGGATAATACCCATGCTGCTCATAATGGCGTTGTTGCGAAAAATACGCCCGAAATGCTCCTTGTCCGGGAATATCTCATCCTGCATGGGCAGGTAGACCCCCGCTGAATCGACCAGGTAAATGATAGGCAGCCTGTTCTCTATAGAAATTTCCTGCGCCCTTAAATTCTTCTTAGCGGTTATCGGGAACCATGCGCCGGCTTTTACCGTGGCATCATTGGCTACCACCACACACTGCCTGCCCGATATATAACCGATACCGCATACCACCCCGCCCGAAGGGCATCCGCCATGCTCGGCATACATACCTTCCGCTACAAAGGCGCCCATTTCCAGCCAGGGTCTATCCTTATCGATCAGGTAGGCAACGCGCTCCCGCGCAAGCATCTTTCCTTTTTCCTTTTGCTTCGCCGCGGCCTTTTCACCGCCCCCATCGTGGACCTTTTTCAGCCGCGTGTGCAAATCAAATACAAGCTGTTTATTGATGTCTTCGTTTTTATTGAATTCGAGGTCCATGGGAGGCAAAGATTAGTTAATTATAGATCAGAGATTAGTTGCTATGGAGTTTATAATTTGTAAACGCTAAGTAACATTCTTTTAGCTATCAAACAAACAACTAATCACTGATCTCTAATCACTAAATCCCGGCCTTCTTTTTACCGGAGAGATCGATTTAACAATGGTTTGCCCCTTCAGCGGGTTCTTGGTGGGTTTCATTGCAGCAAGGGAATTTTTATAGGCTTCCTCCAGCAGTTGCTTTACATACCATTCCTCAAAATCAGCTTTATCCTTTATGGTGATATAGCGGTATTGGCTGCCGTCGCCGGCGAGCATTTTGGCCGGGTCGTCCAGATCGGCGCCTTTGTTAAAGCCAAAATTCACATGATTGGCGTACACCGCAATGCTGCAAAACACATCGCCGGCCCTGTCCGTAGGCGACCAGCCAAAGGCCACTGCGTTATAATTGTCGTAAATAAGCTCATTGGTAGCAGGATACAGATCCCATACAAATTCGCGCAGCCACAAGGCGGCTGCTTTCACCTTATTGGGATAAGGCAGCAGGAATTTTACCAGGTCGGTTACCTCTTCTTTGGGCATATGCCCAAAGTTAAGTTTTTAATAAAGAAAGAAGATAACATTCAGATACCGGGAAATGTGTAGTTTCCAAGGGGTGAACTCCCGGAAAATTATGCACATATCATACCGGTCGGCTATTATCAATTAGATGGCAGCAACCATACTCTGCTGATTTTCAACTAAAAATCGTGATAAGTATCACACCTTAAGCTGACCATGATCACGGCGGGCTCTAAGATGCTTTGCGATATTTATATCCTAACGATTAAATATCATGGAAACATCAGTAGAATTATCAGCCAGGGCGCAACAATATTATATTTTATGCAGGCGCTGGGAGTCGGTTCTCGAATTCTTTAAGATCGAAACCGCGTTCCTTCACCGTTTGCTGGATGACTATTTTGTTCGCTTGCTTGCCCCGGCTTATTTTGAAGACCTCAAGCACACAAGCGCAAAACTCTTCGAACTCGAAAAGAATGAAAGCGCATTGCTCAAGCAACTTTCGGTCCACCTTAAACAACTTGAACTGGTTGCCGAAAACGTTATCCCTGAAGACATTGAGAATTTAGCAGATGCCCAGGTTGAGATCGAGTCGCTCGTCAGTAAGCTCGTCAATGAATATCGGGAAGTAAAGAAGGAATTGTTTGCCCTTGTGGAAAAGGCGATGAACGAAAAGAAACTGATCGTCGGATAGCGGAGTATTAATAAGCCAGGGCTCAAATAGCCTCTTTGGCCTCATCCGAAAATAACAAATAGGAATGTGAAACAAGAAGGCACAATAGTACAGGGACCGATAAGCAATTTTGCTTTCCCCCGCCCCCTGACAGATCCCGATAAGGCAATGGAAACACGTAAAAAATTTCCTTTGCTGGTGTATCTGGGGAGTGGAATTTCTATTCTGCTGGTCATTATGATAGGCGCCATTTCTTTATATTTTTCAGATCAGCAAAAAAATAAAGAGCAATGGGTTGAGCACAGCTATATGGTATTGAACAATGCGGAATTGGTGCGCCAGGGCCTGTATGAAATGGAGATCAGCAGGCACGGTTATAACACTACCGGCGATCTGCTGTTTTTAGAACAATATCATACCTCCTCTATTATCCTGTCTTTGAAATTAAACGCCCTCGACGCATTAGTAAAGGATAATCCCAGCGAAATGGCAAGGGTGAGCCGTCTCAGGGCGCAAATCAATAGCTTGCTAAGTTTTTGGCAAACACAAAACTACAAACCCGCTAACGCGCTTGCTCATACCGCGACAAAGTTTCCGCTGGTTGAGAAGAGCAGGTTAGACGATATAAACAAATCGATTGACGATATCATGGTTGTCGAAAACCAATTGCTCGTTCAGCGAGAAGACAGCAACAGGGCCTTACGACAAAAAACAAACTATACCATCATCGCCGGAACATTGATGATCCTGGTCATCGTATCGTTTTTAATTTATTTTACCCTAAGAGAGATGAAATTCAGGATTGCCGCCTACCAGAAGGAGAGCGAAATGAACCGGCTGAAAAGCAGCTTCGTTTCGCTGGCATCGCACGAATTCAGGACCCCGCTAAGTACCATTATGTTGTCGACTGCGCTGGTGGACAAATATGGACAATTGCATCACGATGACAACATATTGAAGCATTCAAACAAAATAAAGGCAGCCGTTAGTAACCTGAAGATTATACTGGACGATTTTCTTTCGCTTGAGAAATTGAATGCCGGAAAGATCCAGGCCAGGTTGGAATCATTCGATCTTGTTAAGCTTTGTGAAGATATTGCAGAAGAAATGAGCGGGACCCTAACGTCCGGCCAGCAATTGTTTTACGAACACAAGGGATCTGAAAGCCTGGTAACTCTTGACAAAAACCTGTTGAGAAATGCCATCGTAAACCTGGTTTCTAACGCAATTAAGTACGCGGGCGATGATGCAACGATTGAACTTGCTACGGCTATTTCCGGTGACCGCATTTCTGCCAGTGTAAAAGATAACGGCATTGGCATAGCCGAAGCTGACCAGAAAGACTTGTTCTCGCCTTTCTACAGGATAAACCATACCGGCAAGATACCCGGCACGGGATTAGGTTTAAATATTGTGCAGCGGTACGTCAACCTGATGAACGGCACGATAGTTTTTGAAAGCAAACCCGGACAGGGCACGCTTTTCCGGATGTCGTTCCCCGTATAGGCAGTATTAATAACAGGCATTATATGTCCAAAAACGGTTTTAACTTTTATAAAAGGACTATAAAAATTAGCGCAATAATTACTGGCTGCACCCGTAATATCGATGTTAATACCGCTGTCTTGCAGGATTAATAATAAAACCGCCTTTACAAGCGGGTTAGCTGGTTTTTATGATATTTTAGAAGAGCCGAAAACGGGATTCGAACCTGCGACCTACTCATTACGAATGAGTTGCTCTACCAGCTGAGCTATTTCGGCTAAAAATTAGTTGGCAAATATAGTTTAGTATGGTAAAGTAGCAAATTTTGGCGTAAACAAACTCAATTAACCTGCCAAAGGTATGGTAAACCAGAATGTGCTGCCCTCGCCTACTTCGGTATCAACCCCTATTTGGCCGCCATGCCGTTTGACTATTTCCGAACTGATATATAAGCCCAATCCAAGGCCCGAAAATTGGATACCCTGGCTGTCGACCCTGTAATAACGTTCGAACAGGTGTGGTATTTTTTCGGGTTGTATACCCGGCCCTTTGTCAGTTACCGATATCCTGGCCATCTCTCCAGCCTTTTCAATTTTAATTCTGATCTCTTTTGACAAGGGTGCGTATTTGATAGCATTATTAACGAAGTTGATGATCACCTGTTCGATACGCTCGGCATCTGCAACGGCCTCAAGCTTAGGGTCGCCCTCGGTAATGATCGCGTATTCCGATTCGATCCTGATGTATTGGCAGCACTCATTAACCATCTCACTGATATTAAACCTGGTTTTATTTAAATGAAGCTGCCCATGGTTAAGCTTACTTACGTTCAGCAGGTCCTCTATTAGTACACCCACCCTGTCCAGGCTCTTATTAGCCTGACCGATTAGTTTTGCAGCAACCGACGGCGATGGGTTATCTTTTGTCCGGTCTAAAAGCTGCAACGACATTTTAAGACTGGTTACCGGCGTCTTAAGCTCATGGCTGGCAATTGAAATAAAATCATCCTTCTGCTGCTGCAGGTTCTTCAGATCGTCAATATCCGTAGCCGTGCCTACCCAAAGCTGGGTCTCATCAGCTTCATTCAGTACCGGCTGCATCCGTACCAGGTGCCAGCGATACTGCCCATCCGAACGTCTTTTCCGGGTTTCAAATTCTCCTTCTTCTTCGCTTTCCAATATTGATTTGTACTGCGCCGACGCGTAAGCAAGGTCGTCCGGATGAATTGCAGCGGTCCAGCCCCAACCGGCACTTTGCTGCTCATCCAACCCGGTATAAACGTACCAGTGTTTATTGAAAAATGTGACCTCACCCCGGGGTGTATTCGTCCAGGCAATCTGCGGCATGGTTGCCATAATCACCCTGAAACGGCCCTCGCTTTCGGTGAGTTCCCGTGTACGGCTTTTCACCCTGTCTTCCAGTTCATCGTTCAGCAATTGCAAACTTTCGCGCGATTTTGAAAGCTCGTCTACAGTGGCAGAAAGCTCTTCATTTGACGCCGCAAGCTGATCATTCAATGCATTCACATTGTCCTGGGCCTCAACAAGCTGTTCGTTCGCGGCGTTTAACTCTTCGTTTGCCGAGGCCAACTCCGCATTAGCTGCATTTAGCTCCTCGTTAAAGGCAGCCATTTCGTCATTGGCCGCATTTAACTCTTCATTGGATGAGGCCAGTTCTTCATTCGCAGCATTCAGCTCTTCGTTAACAGCGGCAAGTTCATCATTGATACGGGCCGTCTCCAGTTCCTTTGCTTCCAGGGCCGCGTACAACCTGTTTCTTTCGTTTATGCCGTTCATCACGCGATAATAGGCCGCCGCAGAAATCAGTATAGATGCTAAAGTTGCAAGAACCAGGAAAACGGGCGTAAGTGAAGTAAAACGGTCCAACTGCCCTACACGGTTACGCAATAAGCTATCCTCCTCAATTTCGGCTTTATTGATAGCCGCCCTTAGGGCGTCCATAGCGATTTTACCGGCGGCAAGATCCGTTGCAGTTATTGCTTTTCCCGATCGGTTCTTATCAATCAGTTGCTGTAGTATGTTCAGCCTGTTTACAAGTACATTTTTTATAGATGCCCCATTGGATTGTTGCTGCGGGTTGTCGCGGGTAAGCCGCTGAAACTCATCGATGGTCTTGATCGCGCGCTGGTAGGAACCCTTATAAGGCTCTAAAAAAACTTGGTTATTGGTCAATAAATATCCGCGCTGGCCCGTCTCCGCATCCTTCATGATCGAAAGAGCAGATTCCAGGCTTTTTACTACCAGCTTGCTGTGATCTACAAGATCTGAACTTTTAAATAAGTTTTGAATACTTATAAATGAAGCCACAGAAATGCATACCAGGAACAACAAGGAAAGTCCAAACCCAATCTTTAAATTGCGTACTAGTCGCGCTGGCATAGAAATTAAAGGCAGAAATTAATTTTGACTAAAATAAAAAGAAACACAAATATTTTATAATTACTTATTGGTAACAAAAGATGCCTAATTTGGATTTAATAGAGAATTAAAATTATTTCGATGCAAATAACATTAAAAAACGCATTAAACCAATTGGGTATAAACCAGGTCCAATTATTCGCCAGGGTAATGGAGCACGGCAGTATGTCGGTAGAGATATACAGGCCGCAAGAAACTGATCTGCAAAAACCGCATCAGCAGGATGAACTTTATGTAGTTATGAGCGGCAGCGGAGAATTTGTCAATGGTGGCATGCGAAACGATTTTGGCCCGGGCGATGTGCTTTTTGTACCTGCGGGTATTGAACACCGGTTTGAGAACTTTACTGACGATTTTGTTACCTGGGTGATTTTTTACGGACCTGTGGGAGGAGAAAAATAATAGCAGGTATAAGATTATTGACAGTGGCGCAAAAGAATTATTTTAGAAGAAATATTTAAATTTAAGGCCCAAAAGCTTTTGAAATGAAAAAGTTACTTTTTGCCATTTCCCTTAGCGCTTTTATCTCGATCGGCGCAGCAAGTGCACAAAAACAGGCGCAGCAGGATAACAATCAATTTATTATTGTTGTGCAATCAACGGGTACGAATCACCAGGTACATTACAAACTTACCAACAACAATACCGTGGCGATGGATTTTACGCTGTATAAGCAGGTAACTACCGGTAGCTGGGATGTAACGCACCACCTTAACCTGCAACCGGGCGAAACCTACGAGGATGTCAATTCCTTTACCGGGCTTACCGGCAAATACGTGGTTTACTCGGCTCCGCACAGCGACTGGGCTTCGTTCCCGTCGTCGTTCGACATGCAGAAGTTACAGGCAGCAAATGGCGCTCCGGCAGCGGCCGTTACACCCCCAACTACCACGCCGGCGGCTGCACCGGCTTCGACATCGGCACAGGCGCCCGCTTCGCAGCCAACATCGGACCCGGCATCTAATCCGTCGATGAACAAAGACAGCCAGCCGCCGCCACCGCCGCCAACATTATAAAATCAGAAGGCAGATCAGGTAAGGTTACGATCCCTGAACCAAACCTCGTCGGGTTTGGCATCAAAATTTTCCATCAGGCTGATGAGTTCGATAGGGTCACCCGATGTGATCACCAATTTGCGGTTCGCGGGCTTAAGGAATTGCTGTTCGACCATTACATCCATTTGTTTAAGCAGGAAATCATAAAAGCCATTCACATTTAAAATGCCGATAGGTTTGCTGTGTAAACCCAGCTGTAACCAGGTCAGTACTTCAAAAAATTCTTCAAGCGTGCCGAACCCGCCCGGGAGCATGATGATGCCATCGCACAGGTCATTCATCAGTTGCTTACGCTGATGCATGGTCTCGACAATGTGTAATTCTGTCAACCCTGTATGGCCTACTTCCTTGTCCATCAAAAATTGAGGAATGACACCGATTGCTTTGCCGCCGCGGGTCAGCATATTATCCGCCAGCAAACCCATCATACCCACTTTGCCGCCGCCGAATACAAGTGATATCTGCCGGTCGGCCATCATTTCCGTCAGCAATTCAGCGGCTTCTTTTAAAGCCGGGTCGCCGTTAAAATTTGCGCCGCAGAAGATGGCGATGCTTTTCATTGCTGGATTGTCAGATGTTTTATTGTTGAGTCCGGAAGTCGGAAAGTCCGCATAAGTCCGAAAGATTGATCCCGGTTATTCTTCCGGACTTTCGGACTTACGCGGACTTCCGGACTATCTCGAATAATTCGGTGCTTCCTTAGTGATCGTGATATCATGCGGGTGCGACTCACGGATACCCGCAGAGGTGATCCGTACGAAACGCGCTTTTTGCAGCGTTTCTATATCCTTCGCGCCGCAATAGCCCATACTGGCTTTCAGGCCGCCTACATATTGGTAAACTACCTCCGCCAGTGTCCCTTTTAGCGGCACACGCCCCACGATCCCTTCCGGAACCAATTTTTTAATATCGTCCTCAACATCCTGGAAATAACGGTCCTTCGAACCTTGTTCCATGGCCTCGATAGAGCCCATCCCCCGGTATGATTTAAAGCGGCGGCCTTCGTAGATGATGGTCTCGCCCGGTGATTCCTCAACACCTGCAAACAGCGAGCCAGCCATGACAGAACTTGCGCCTGCCGCAATGGCTTTCGCAATATCACCGGTATGTTTAATGCCACCATCGGCAATCACGGGAATGCCCATTCCTTCAAGTGCTTTAGCACACTCATAAACCGCGTACAACTGGGGAACACCCACACCCGCGATGATGCGTGTGGTACATATCGAACCGGGGCCGATGCCTACTTTTACGGCATCAGCGCCCGCCTCGGCGAGGGCTAAAGCCCCTTCGGCTGTGGCTATGTTGCCCGCAATAACCTGCAGGTTGGGGTATTTGGCTTTTACTTCTTTAAGTTGATTAATAACCCCGCGGGAATGACCATGGGCGGTATCTATCGCAATCACATCCACACCGGCTTTCACCAAAGCATCGATCCGTTTCATGGTATCATGCGTCACGCCTACCGCGGCGCCTACCCGTAACCTGCCATGTTCGTCTTTACAGGCAATAGGGAAATTCTTGAATTTTTGTATGTCTTTATAAGTTATCAGCCCGATCAGTTTTCCTCCACCATTTACCACCGGCAGCTTTTCGATCTTGTGATTTTGTAATATGGCTTCGGCCTGGGTAAGCGTAGTCCCTTCGGGCGCGGTAACCAGGTTACCTTTTGTCATCACCTCGCTTACGGCTTTGGTGGCATCTTTCTGAAAACGAAGGTCTCGGTTGGTAATAATGCCTTTCAGCTGCTGATCGCCGTTGACGATAGGGATCCCTCCTATCTTAAATTCCTTCATGATCTTGAACGCATCGGCGAGCAGAGCATCCTCGTGGAGCGTCACCGGGTCCTGTATCATGCCGCTTTCCGATCGTTTAACCTTACGCACTTCATCGGCCTGCTGTTGTATGGTCATATTTTTATGCAGCATACCCAGGCCGCCGGCCTGCGCGATAGCAATAGCCAAAGCCGATTCGGTCACGGTATCCATCGCCGCCGAGACCAATGGAATATTAAGCCTGATCTTGCGGGTTAAAAATGTACGCGTGTCCACTTCACGGGGCAGCACTTCGGAATAAGCCGGGAGTAGTAAAACGTCATCGTAAGTTAAACCTTCGGCGACAAATTTGGAGGGATCTAGTTGCATGGCAAATAATTTTGGAGTTATTATTTGCCGGACAAAGATAGCTTTTATTTTTCAATTTGAAGATTTGAAAATAAGAATGATTTGAAAATGACTTTTCCATCATCTTCAAATTTTCAAATCAGCTAATTTTCAAATTAATATTTTCCGACAATAACCTTATAAAACTTATCCAGGTCCAGGTATTTATTGGCCAGCTGGATCAATTCTTCCGACGTGATGGTCTTTACCACATTAGTGTACCTATCGTAATAATCATAGCCGAGTCCTGAAAAATACAGGTTCTTGAACTTGTCGGCGTGTGATAATACATTTTCAAGGCTACCCAATAGCGAGCCCATCATATAGTTGCGCACCAGCGACAATTCTTCCTCCGGTACGAGTTCGCTTTTCAGGATATGGATTTCTTTTTCAATTTCGGCGACCGCATCTTTGCAAACATCGGCAACGCAGCAATTCACGGCCACGGTGACGGGCACATCGAATACGTCTGTCACGTGGACAGCGACCAGTGGGACGGTATCTGGTTCAGGTTTGTACACTGCGCCTGGAACGGCTGGTACTTACACGGTAACGGCGACGAGCGCGGCCGATACAACTAAGAAAGCGGCAGCAACGGTAACTGTGACAGCGCCCGCGCCCGTGTCGGTGAGCATCAGGTCACCTTCGCTCAGCTGGGCGAAGCGCAGCAGTTGCAGGGACTCACCGAGGTGGAGGATCTCGTCGGCCTCGAGCTGGAGCTGGCTTGCGAGCACGGGCAGGTCGGCGTGTCCGTGATAGGGCGGCCCCGCCAGCGTCTCGATCAGGCCCGACAGCACGT
>Ga0207657_10007279_pt1 | contig 11359 bp, 9 predicted proteins | sample KBSC33metaG_FD_184316 | JGI IMG/M metagenome (GOLD analysis project Ga0207657, IMG submission 184316) | Corn rhizosphere microbial communities from Kellogg Biological Station, Michigan, USA - KBS C3-3 metaG (SPAdes) (version 2) | ecosystem: Host-associated > Plants > Roots > Rhizosphere > Soil ... | reverse complement strand
TCGTGACGTCCGACGGGTTGTACGTCGGGTACTGGGCCATGGCCAGCACGGCCCCGGTCTTCGGCTGGATGATCACGACCGTGCAGTTGTCCGCCTTGGTCTTCTTGACCTGGCTGGCGCACGCCTGCTCGGCCGCGTACTGCAGCGCCGGAACGATGGTGAGCCGCAGGCTGCTGCCGTTGACCACCGGCGTGGTGCGGCCGCCCGCGAGCGGGATCTGCTGGCCGTCGGTGCCGATCTGCACCTGCTCGCTGCCCGACCGGCCGGCCAGCAGCGCGTTGTGCTGCAGCTCCAGGCCGGCCCCGCCGGTGATGACGCCATGGCTGGTACCGGTAAAGCCGATGATGTTGGCCGCGACGCTGCCCTGCGGGTAGGACCGGGCGTAGCTGGCGGACTGGTGGATGCCGGGCAGGCGCATCGCCGTGATCTGGCCGCTCGCCTGGGCGGGCACGCCCTTGGCCAGCACGACGTACCCCGGCGAGGTCGGGTGCTGCAGGAGGCCGAGGACCGCGGCTGGTGTCATGCCGAGCGGGACGGCCAGCGAGCCGGCCACCTGCTGCAGCTTGGCCGCCGGGATCTGCGTCGGGTCGGCCCATACCAGGTAGGTGGCCACGGTCATGGCCAGTACCTGCCCGTTGGCGCCGGTGATGCTGCCGCGCATCGCGGGCAGCGGGATGGTCTTGTCCCGCTCGTGCAACGCCAGCTTGCGATAGTTGCCCGACTCCATGCCCTGCAGCTGGACCAGGCGGCCGGCGAACAGCGACAGCACGAAGACGATCGCGAGCAGGGCGATGCCCAGCCGCCGGGTCTGGTTGCCGCGGGCGGGCTGGCGACGGGCGGGCCGGGGCGGGCGGGCCGGCTTGGGGTTGGCGGGCCTTTCCCTTGTTATGGTGGCCGAACGGGCCTGGCCGGGGGTTCCGGTCCGGCCACTTTGCGGCGGCGGTCGCCGACGCGGGTCCGGGCTGGGAGTTCGTCCTGGCCCTGGGGGGCGACGGCCGAGGGGTCGGCGGTCGTCCCGGCGGCCTGCCTGCGGCCGGCGGGGAGGGTTTTGTGGGGTCACGGAGTGTACCCGGGAACGTTGATCGCCGCTTCGGCCCTTGACGGCTTGCCGACGACGATCTTCCCGGATTTCAGGTCGACGAAGCCCAGGTGGGGGTTCGGCCGCATGCCGAGCTGCCTGGCTTCTTTCGCGATCACGGCCGGGTTCCCCGCCTGCGCGACCTGGTTGGTGAGGATCTGCGCCTGGCGGGCCAGCTCGGCGTTCTGCTCCTGCAGGCTGGTGACACGGAACGACCCCTGGGCCAGGGTGGTGCTGATCACCAGGAGCGAGACCAGGGCGCCGCCGAGCAGCCCGACGAGCAGCAAGATGAACGGCATCCGCGGCGCGCGAGAGCGTGCTCTCGGCCCGGCGGGCCTGGGCGCGGGCCTGGTTCCGGGCGGCGGCATCGGCCGGGTGTGCCGCGGTGCCGTAACCCTGCTGGCCGGGGGCGTGCCGCGGCCGGGCACCTGGCGGGGGGATGCGGGGGCGCCCCGCATAGTGTCAGTGGCCATTGTCTGTGCCCCCTTGGGTCATGCTGCTTGCCTGATGCGCTCCGCGGCCCGCAGCCGGGCGGAGGCCGCGCGCGGATTGCCGGTGACTTCTTCGCTGTCGGGACGCTCGGCACCCCTGGTCAGCAGGCGGAACTGTGGCGCGGCCGCGGCCGCGGGCACGGGCAGGCCGGGCGGGGTCTGGTCGGCGGACCTCCGCACGAGCTCCCGCTTGACGATGCGGTCCTCGAGTGAGTGGTAAGCCAGCACCACGACGCGGCCGCCGACGGCCAGCACGTCAAGCGCGGCGGGCAGCGCCCGGCGCAGCGTGCCGAGCTCGTCGTTCACCTCGATCCGCAGCGCCTGGAAGGTGCGCTTGGCCGGGTTGCCCCCGGTACGCCTGGTGGCCGCGGGGATGGCGTCCTTGACGATGGCGCTCAGCCGCTGAGTCGAGGTGATCGGGGCGCGGGCGCGCTCACGGACCACCGCCTCGGCGATCCGGCGGGCGAACCGTTCCTCGCCGTACTCGTGCAGGATGCGGGAGAGTTCGGCGGCCGGGTAGCCGTTGACGACATCGGCGGCGGTGCGCTCTGCGGTCCGGTCCATCCGCATGTCCAGCGGGGCGTCCTGGGCGTAGGCGAATCCGCGCTCGGGGTCGTCGAGCTGCGGGGACGATACGCCCAGGTCGAACAGCAGGCCCATGGCCTGCCTGGGGCCAAGGATGGCAGGGATCTCGTCGTACCTGGCGTGCACCAGCGTGACCCGTTCGGCGTAGGGGGCGAGCAGCTCGCCGGCCGCCTCGATCGCGGCCACGTCGGCGTCGATGCCGATCAGGAACATGCCCGGGCAGGCCTCCAGCAGCGCGCGGGCGTGACCGGCCCGGCCCAGGGTGGCGTCCACCAGCACCGCGCCCTCGGCGACCAGGGCGGGCGCGAGCAGGGCCGTGACACGCCCGGCGAGCACCGGTACGTGCTGGGCCCTGTCCACGATTCCCTCCTGGTGTTGAGTACGGCGCTTCCGGCCCCCGGCCGGCCCCATCCGCTCGCGCTGCCGGCTGGCACCGGGGAAGTGATGCCAGCAGGGAGCGGCGGATGGGGGCCGGCGCGCGGGGCTACAGGATTCCCGGGAGCACCTCCTCGGCGGCTTCGGCGAACGAGTCCTCCTGTGTGGCGAGGTAGGTCTCCCAGGCTTGCGTGTCCCAGATCTCCAGCCGGGTGTTCGCGCCGATCACCACGCAGTCACGCTGCAGTCCCGCGTAGGTACGCAGCGCGGTCGGGACGGTGATCCGGCCCTGCTTGTCGGGCAGCTCGTCGGAGGCGCTGGCGAAGAAGACCCGGCTGTAGTCCCTGACCGACTTGGCCGTCACGGGCGCGGTGCGCAGCGCCTCGGTGATGCGGGCGAACTCCTCTTGCGGGAAGACGTACAGGCAACGTTCTTGCCCCTTGGTGATCACCACGCCCCCAGCGAGCTCGTCCCGGTACTTCGCAGGCAGGATCAGCCGGCCCTTCTCGTCAAGCCGGGGGGCGTGAGTACCGAGAAACACAGGTGCTCACCTCCCGGGCCTATCCTCCACTGTGCTCCACTGTACCCCACATTTCCCCACGGTCAACGGTTAAAACGCCCCGATCGGCGCCTCTCCCCCACTGAAGTGCCAGGTAGGCGCGGTGGGGTGGAGTGGAGGACGCGGTGGGGGGAAGTGGAGGGCCGCGGGCCGATGGCGGTCCAGGAAAGTGGCGGGCCGGAATGAACCACGAGGACAGGCAGGGCGTTGCACTGAGTAGAGGAATGAGCGTCGCGCATATGGCGAAGAAGGACGTACTGTAGCTAGACCGGCTGCGTTTCCCTGACAGGATGTTCGGACTGGCTGGTGGTGCGCGCCAGCGCCTTCGAGGAGGCCATGTGGTTCTAGACACCGGACGGCAGACGGGGAGTCCGATCGATGATCTAGTCCCGGCGGCCCGCCGGATCGGCAAGGCGATCGAGGCCGTCATCGAGGGCAAGCGGGATGCCATCCAGCTCACGCTCACGGTGCTGCTGGCCGAGGGGCACCTGCTCATCGAGGACGTGCCCGGGGTGGGCAAGACCATGCTGGCCAAGGCGCTGGCCCGGGCGATCGACGGCACCGTGCGGCGGGTCCAGTTCACGCCGGACCTGCTGCCCAGCGACATCACCGGTGTGAGCGCCTATAACCAGGAGCGGCGCGACTTCGAGTTCAAGCCGGGTCCGGTGTTCGCCAACATCGTGCTCGGCGATGAGATCAACCGGGCCTCGCCCAAGACGCAGTCGGCGCTGCTCGAGGCCATGGAAGAGCGCCAGGTCACGGTCGACGGCACCACCTACTCGCTGCAAGAGCCCTTCATGGTGATCGCCACTCAGAACCCGGTGGAGATGGAAGGCACCTACCCGCTGCCGGAGGCGCAGCGGGACCGGTTCACCGCGCGCATCTCCCTCGGCTACCCGCCGCCCGCCGCCGAGCGGGAGATGCTCGACACGCACGGCGGCGCCTCCCCGCTGGACCAGCTCAGGCCGGTCGCGCGGGCCAGCGACGTACAGGAGCTCGTGGTCGCGGTCCGCCGGGTACTGGTATCGGACCAGGTCAAGGACTACATCATCAGCCTGGCCAACGCCACGAGGACCTCACCCGAGCTGCGCCTCGGCGCGTCCCCGCGGGCCGCCCTGCACCTGCTCCGCGCCAGCCGGGCCTGGGCCGCGCTGGACGGGCGGGATTACGTGATCCCCGACGATGTGCAGCGGCTGGCCAGGCCGGTGCTGGCCCACCGGCTGCTGCCCACCGCGGAGGCCATCGTGGAGCGGCACCTGCCCGAGCAGGTGGTAGACCGGATCGTCGCCCAGCTCCCCCTGCCGCGGCGGTGAGCCTGAGGGTGGCGCTGGGAGGTAGGCCATGCGTGGGGTATTCGGCTCGCTGACCACGCGGGGCCGGTCGTTCGTGGCCGCGGGCGGCGCGGCCATGGTGTGCGGCCTGGCGATACCAGAACCCGACCTGGTCCGCGTCGGCGCGCTGCTGGCCATCCTGCCGCTGGTATCCGCGCTGACCGCGCGGCGGTCCCGGTACCGGCTGTCCTGCGCCCGCAGGCTGGACCCGCCGCGGATCCCGGCCGGCCAGCCCACCACGGTGACCGCGCGGGTGGAGAACGTGTCACGGCTGCGCACCGGCGTGCTACTGGCGGAGGACATCACCCCGTACGCGCTGGGCAACAGGCCGAGGTTCGTGCTGGACGAGATCGAGCCCGGTGGTCACCGGGAGCTCAACTATCAGATCCAGTCGGACAGCCGGGGCAAGTTCACCATCGGCCCGCTCCGGGTCCGGGTCGCCGACTCGTTCGGGCTGGTGGAGATCAGCCGGTCGTTCAGCACCAGCAGCACGCTGGTGGTCACGCCGAGGATCCACCCGCTGCCCCGGGCCACCGCGCAGAGCAGCTGGCTCGGCGAGGGCGACGGCGGGATGCGGACGATCTCGGCCATCGGCGAGGACGACGCGGCGCCGCGGCAGTACCAGGACGGAGACGGGCTGCACCGGGTGCACTGGAAATCGACGGCGAGGTACGGCGAGCTCATGGTGCGCCGCGAGGAACATCAGTGGCGCAACAGCGCGTCGGTGTTCCTCGACACCCGGCGCGCGGCGCACGCGGGGACCGGCCCCGCCTCGACGTTCGAGTTCGCGGTCAGCGCGGCCGCCTCGATCGGCGCGCACCTGTCCGGCGAGGGCTTCCGGGCCACGCTCATCACCGAGGCCGGCGAGATCGCGCCGCGCGGCACGTTCCAGGACACCCTGCTCGACATGCTCGCGGTCATCACCCCGTCGCACTCCGCGGGCTTCCGCAACGGCACCGGCGAGCTGGCCCGGGCGGGCGGCCAGCTGATCGCCGTGGTCGGCAGGCTGTCCGCGGACGACGCTCGACAGCTGGCCGCGAGCAGGCGCGGGAACGCGCCCGCGATGGCGCTGCTGCTCGCCGTCTCGGCGTGGGCGACCGACGGGATAGCCGAGGACACGGCGCAGACGGCGGAGATCCTGTCGGCCGCGGGCTGGCGGGTCGCGGTGGCCAGCTCGAGCACGCCGCTCGCGACCGCCTGGCAGCAGATGCACCGCCCCTTGGAGCCCTTCGACCCGGTCGACCGGCCGGCTCCGATCGGCGGTCTAGGAGGTGACCTGCGATGACGCTGAACACCCGGATGACGGCGACGACGGCGGTGGCGTGCGTGCTGGTCTCCACCGTCTTGCTGCCCCTGTTCAGCGACATCCTGTGGTTCGTGATCGCGGCCGGCGCGGTGATCGCCGTCGCGGGGACCGGGGCGCTGACCCGGCTACGCACGCTGCCGGTTTCGGTGTGCCTGGCGGCGGGCCTGGTGGGCTTGCTGCTGTACCTGAACCTGGTCTTCGAGGTGCGGCACTCGCTGCTGCTGGTGGTCCCGACGCCGGGCTCGCTCAGCCGGCTGTGGCACCTGGCAGGCACCGGGCTGCACGACGCGAACAGGTACGCCCCGCCGGCCCCCAACCGGCCCGGCCTGCTGCTGCTGGCCGTCGGCGGTGTGGGCATCACCGCCGTGCTGACCGACCTCATCGCGGTGCGACTGCGATCTACCGCGCTGGCCGGGCTGCCGCTGCTCGTCCTGTTCACCGTGCCGGTCACCATGAACGCCCCGCACTCCCAGCTCACTACCGTGCTGGTGTTCTGCCTGAGCGGGGCGGGCTACCTGGCCATGCTCAGCGCGGACGGGCGGGAGCGGATCCGCGTCTGGGGCCGCCTGGTCTCGCTGTGGCGCTCGGCGCCGCGGTACGGCCGGACACCCGGCGGCACCTTCGACGGCGCCGGCTCCGACGGGCGCGGACTCGACGGGCGCGGGGAAAGACGCCCAGGCCCGGATACGCGGGCGCTGGCCGCGGCGGGCCGCCGGGTCGGGCTCGCCTCCATCGTGCTGGCCTTGTGCGCGCCGCTGATCGTGCCCGGCCTGCACGCGAGCAAGCTGTTCTCCTCCGGTCCCGGCATCGGCGGCACGGGCGGTAGCGGCGGCCCCCAGTCGCTGTCGCTGCCGAGTGCCCTCAACCAGGCCGTCTCGCAGCTGCACGAGAGCCAGCCGCGCGCCCTGTTCACGTACACGACCAACGCCAGCCAGTCCCAGCAGGCCAGCGACGCGGAGTACTTCAGGCAGTACGTCTTCGACTCGCTGGGCGGCAAGGGCTGGAAGGTCGACGATTGGGCCGCCCGTTCGGTACCTGTCAGCTCGATGCCTGGTCCCACCGGGCTGAGCGGCCTCACGGAGCCTCAGACGGTACGGACGATCGTGCGGGCCGGCAAGGACCTCCGCAGCCCGGGCACGCAGCCGACGTTCCTGCCACTGCCCTACCCGGCCATCCAGGTCACCGCGCCGGGCAAGTGGCTCGTCGATCCCGACCGGATGGTGTACTCCACCAGCGATTCCATCACCGACCAGACGTACTCGGTGACCAGCATGGTGGTGGACCCGAGCCAGGCCCAGCTGCAGGCGGTACCGGGCCTGGCGCGCACGGCCGAGCTGGCCCCGGACCTGCAGCTGCCCCCGGCGTACCGGACGTCCGCCCTGAAGGAGCTCGCGGCCAGCAACACGGCCGGCCAGACCACCGAGTTCGCCAAGGTGAACGCGCTAGCCACCTGGCTGTCGGGCCCGCAGTTCACGTACAGCCTGGCCCCGGCGCAGCCGACCAGCGCACGAAGCCTGGTGAACTTCCTGACCAAGGGCAAGAGCGGCTACTGCGTGCATTACGCGTACGCGATGACCGTGCTGACCCGCCTGCTCGGCATCCCGGCCCGGTTCGTCGTCGGCTACACGGCCGGGACCAGGCAGAAGGACGGCAGCTACGTGGTCAGTACCACGGACTCGCACGCCTGGACCGAGGTGTACTTCCCGAGCATGGGCTGGATCAGGTTCGAGCCCACGCCGGCCGGCCAGGGCACCGCCAACACCCCCGACTACATGACGGGCGGGGCGGGGAACGGGCAGGCCGGCGGGGCCCCGCCGGCCGTCTCCGCGACCGAGAACGCGAGTGCCCTCAAGACGCCTCCGCCCGTGGGCGGCGGGCTGGGCGTCAAGACCATCCGGCCGGAGGACACGGCGGGCGGCCTGGCCGGTTCGGCCAAGCGCGCCGGCACTCCGTGGACGGCGGTCGCGCTGGCCGTGATCGCCGCGCTGGTGCTGGCCCTCGGGCTGATCTCGGTCGTCGCCGGGCCGAGCCGGCACCTGCTGGCCGGTCATCCGGGCGTCTTGCGCCGCCGCCCCCGCACCGCGACCGTCGCCCTCGTCGGCGTCGCCGCGGCCGCGCTGGTCGCGCTGGCGCTGTACCGGCTGCTGGCGCGGACAAGCGGGCTGAACCTCGGCGTCGGCTGGGCCACGGTCGGCATTGCGTTCGGCGCCACGGCGGCCGTCGCGCTGATAACTCCCGCCGTGTTCCGCCTGGTGCTGCGCCGATGGCGGTGGATGCGGGCCGACGACGACGCCGGGCGCGCCCACGCCGCCTGGCGCGAATTCCACGACGACCTCGCCGACTTCGGCGTGACCAGCCGCCCCAGCGAGCCACCTCGTACGCTGGCCGCCCGCGTTACCACCACGCTGGCCGAACCCGCCGCCGAGGCCGTCACCCGCCTGGCGCTGGCCGAGGAGCGGGCCAGTTACGCCGCCCGTCCCACCGGATCGCAGAACCTGCGCCGGGACGGAACCGCCGCACGCCGCGGCTTGGCCGCGAACGCACGCCGGTCAACCCGATGGCGCGCGACCGTCTTCCCCGCCTCGATGATGACCGCCCTGGGCGAAGCGGCCGCGCGGATTCCAGACCGGATCACGACGCTGAGGTTCAGGCGCCGCACGCGGTGAAGGCGTCGGCGGGCGCGCCGCCTGTCCCGCAAGGGCAGGCAGCGCGGGCCGCTACATCCGGCCGCCCTCCTGCCGGCGCCGCCACCGCTCTTCCATCCGCTCCATCATCCGGGCCCGCCTGGTCTGCCCCGCGCGGCCGGGAACGCCGGGGCCGCCGGGACCAGGCCGCGCCTGGCCCTTGACGGCCTTCGCGCTCGCCTTGGCCCGCACGGGCCTGACCCTGGCCAGGTGCCGCCGCCAGCTGACCACGGCCCACACCAGGGCCAGCAGCGCGACTACCGCCCCGGCGGCTTCAAGGTACACACGGTGGGTAACCACCCCGGCTGCAAGCAGGCCCGCACCGACGGCGATGCCGATGACGGCCTGGGCCAGCTTCCGCTTATAGTGCACGCGCGGATCGCTGGAGCGCACGAGACGCCCGAACTTCGGATCCTCCCTGTAGAGCGCTTGCTCGATCTGCTCTAGCTGGCGCTGCTCATGTTCCGAGAGCGGCACGACGCCTCCCATAAAAACCCTTGCGCCCGGCACGTGTGCGCGGTGATCGGTCACCTCACATACCCGGTTCAATTTCCAGAATACGAGCGTTGACACGCCGCTGGGTAGGGTGGACCCCTTAGCGGGTCAGAAAGCACGCTCAGCTGGGGCGATCCGGGTCCTCGACCAGGGCCGCCGGCCGGACCGCGCTGACCCCGAACCGGCTGGCGATCTTGTCCACTGCCTGCTCGGCCTCGCGCCAGCCGACTGGCCGGTCATCGAACGTCAGCTGGGCATTCGCCCCAGCCGCCTGGACCAGGCCGGAGACGCGGACGCCGACGAGCCGGAGCCGGGCGCCGTCGTCGAGACCGGCCGACTCATACAGCGCGCAGGCTGTGGCATAAATCTCATGGGCGACGTCGGTCGGGTAGGACAGGGTCCGGGACCGGGTCATCGTCTTGAAGCTAGCCAGCCGGAGTTTGACCGACACCGTCCGCGCCGCGTAGCCGCCCGCGCGCAGGCTGTGTGCCGTCCGCCCCGACAGCTTCAGCAACTCTCGCCGGATCCGTTCCGGATCGTCGATGTCGACGGCGAAGGTCTCCTCGGCCCCGATGCTCTTCTCCCGGGTATGCGGCGTCACCCGGCGCTCGTCCCGGCCCCAGGCGAGCGCGGCCAGGTGCGAGCCCTGCGCGACGCCGAGCTCGTGCTGCAGGGTGGCCAGCGGGGTGTGCGCGATGTCCGCCACCGTGCGCAGCCCCAGCCGGGCCAGCACCTCCCCGGTCCGCTCGCCCACGCCCCACAGCGCCGAGACCGGCAGCGCGTGCAGGAAGTCGAGCGTGCCCGCGTGCGACACCACCAGCAGGCCGTCCGGCTTGCACCGGGCCGAGGCTATCTTGGCCACGAACTTGGTCGTCGCGACCCCGACCGAGCAGGTGATGCCCTGCTGCTCGGCGACCTGGGCACGGATGTGACGGGCGATCACGGCGGGCGGCCCGAGGCGGCGCAGCGCGCCGGCGACGTCCAGGAAGGCCTCGTCGAGCGCGAGCGGCTCCGCCTCCGGCGTGACCGTGCCGAAGATCGCCATGACCTCCTTGGACACCTCGGCGTACCGCCGGTGCCTGGGCGCGACGAACACCGCATGCGGGCACATCCGCTGCGCCCGGCCCACCGGCATCGCCGACCGCACCCCGAACACCCGGGCCTGGTAAGACGCGGACAGCACCACGCCCCGGCCACTGGTCCCGCCGACGATGACCGCCCGGCCCGCGAGCTCGGGCCGATCCCGGATCTCCACGCTGGCGTAGAAGGCGTCCATGTCCACGTGCAGGATGTGACAGCCGGTGTCGTCCGGCTCCGCGCTGCCCCCGGCCTCCGCACTCATATCAGTTAGCGGTGGCCGAGCAGGTGCAGCTGAGCGGCGATGTCCCGCAGCGGTGGTGCGGCCGCTGCGGCCGCCTCGAGCGCGCGCAAGGCCTCGGTTCCGCCGGCTCCGCCCGCGTCCGCGTCTAGCAGCGCGCCGGGCACCAGCCCGCTGAAGATCCGCAGCCCGTGCGCCTCCCCGGCGCGCAGCCCGGCGCCCTCGATGAGCGCGGTCAGCGCGGGCAGGGTGAAACGCCGCGGGGTCCCGGTGGCACCTTCGGTCTCGAGCAGGTGACGGGCCTCGGTGAACCGGCCGGCCAGGGCCCGGTGCAGGACCGCGGCCACCGCGTTCGCCGCGAGCACGCTCACCGTGGCGGACGGCCGGAGCACGGCCGCGATCGCGGTCATCGCATCGGCCGGCGAATCGACGTATTCCAGCACGTTGTGGCAGATGACGAGGTCTGCCGCCTTCGGCCCGGCCACGCTGTCGAGGCTGGCCGCTTCCCCCTGCACCGCAATCAGCCGCGCGCCCGCCTCGGCCGCCCGCCGCTGCGCCGCCGCCAGCGCGTCCGGGCTCGGGTCGACCACGGTGACGTTGTGCCCCAGGGCGGCGAACGGCACCGCCAGCCCTCCGGTGCCCCCGCCCACGTCGACGATGTCCAGTGCCTGCCTGCCCGTCTCCGCCACCCGGGCGGAGACGATATCGCGCAGCACGTCCCATACCAGGGAGAAGCGGACACCGTCGCGCCTGAAGTCTGCCGCCACGCCAGCCTCCTTCCTCCAGTCCAATCTAGTGGGGTGCTAGCCCCCGGGGGACGAACCCCCCGGTTACCGGGGGGTTCGGTCTGCTCTGGAGGGGTGAACGTACGTGACCGGGTTTCCGTTATACAGGCGTGGGGAACTCCCGGATTCTTCTTTACGCCACCTGGCGGCAATTCCAGCGCACCTGCAGCCGGCCGCCGTATGCTCTTCGCCATGGCTGAGCACCTCGAGTTGCCTCGCCCCTGGCGCCTGATGCTGACCGCAGGATGGAACCTGGCCGAATCGCTCGGCCTGCCCGTCGCCGGGTACGCCATCGGCGCGAAGCTCGGCGGCCGGGACGCCGGCATGCTCGCCGCGACCGGCGTGGTCTGGC
>Ga0207657_10007278_pt1 | contig 11361 bp, 15 predicted proteins | sample KBSC33metaG_FD_184316 | JGI IMG/M metagenome (GOLD analysis project Ga0207657, IMG submission 184316) | Corn rhizosphere microbial communities from Kellogg Biological Station, Michigan, USA - KBS C3-3 metaG (SPAdes) (version 2) | ecosystem: Host-associated > Plants > Roots > Rhizosphere > Soil ... | reverse complement strand
CGAACGGCTGATCGAGGCGATCGTCGCGAGCGGGGTCAAGAACCTCACCATCGCTTCCAACAATGCCGGGATCGACAATGAAGGGCTCGGCAAGCTGCTACGGACGCGGCAGGTCAGGAAGATGATCAGCTCCTATGTCGGCGAGAACAAGGAGTTCGAGCGGCAATTCCTGGCCGGCGAGCTGGAGGTCGAGTTCTGCCCGCAGGGCACGCTGGCCGAGCGGATGCGCGCGGGCGGCGCGGGGATTCCCGGCTTTTATACCAGGACCGGGGTCGGCACCCAGGTCGCCGAGGGCAAGGAACACAAGGACTTCGACGGCGAGACCTACATCCTCGAGCGCGGCATCCGCGCCGATTTATCGATCATCAAGGGCTGGAAGGCCGACGAGACCGGCAACCTTATGTTCCGCAAGACTGCGCGCAACTTCAACCTGCCGGCCGCGACCGCGGGCAAGGTCTGCGTCGCGGAGGTCGAGGAGATCGTGCCGGTCGGCGCGCTCGATCCCGACTGCATCCATTTGCCGTCGATCTATGTGAACCGCCTCGTCCTCGGCGCGCCCTACGACAAGAAAATCGAGTTCAAGACCGTGCGCGAAAGGGAGGTTGCGTGATGGCAACGGCGGTTGAAACCAAGGGCTGGACCCGCAACCAGATGGCGCAGCGCGCGGCCAAGGAGCTCAAGGACGGCTATTACGTCAATCTCGGCATCGGCATTCCGACTCTGGTCGCCAATTATGTCCCCGAAGGAATGACGGTTACGCTGCAGAGCGAGAACGGAATGCTCGGCATCGGCCCGTTCCCCTATGAGGACGAGGTCGACCCCGACTTGATCAACGCCGGCAAGCAGACCATCAGCCAGCTCCCCCAATCGTCCTTTTTCGACAGCGCGCAGAGCTTCGCGATGATCCGCGGCGGCCATATCGACCTCGCCGTGCTCGGCGGGATGGAAGTCAGCCAGGACGGCGACCTCGCCAACTGGATGGTCCCGGGCAAGATGATCAAGGGCATGGGCGGGGCGATGGACCTCGTCGCGGGCGTCAAGAAGATCATCGTGGTGATGGAGCACGTCTCGAAGAACGGCGATGCCAAGTTCATCCCGGAATGCACGCTTCCGCTGACCGGCAAGAACGTGGTCGACATGATCATCACCGATCTCGCCGTGTTCCAGCGGGCCGATCACGATCATCCGTTCAGGCTGGTCGAGCTGGCGCCGGGCGTCACCGCCGCGGAAGTCCGCGAAAAGACCACGGCGAAGTACGAGGAATGACCAGGGTCGAGGCAGAGAAAGCGGCGCTTGTTGCGACGCTGCTCGCTGTCCTCGTCCTGATCTACGCCCAGCTTTCCTACTACCTCCACATCTGGCCGCATTGAGCGCGCGGCCTTTCGCTCTCGGTGACGCGTTCACCCCCAAGTTGGTGACCGCATTTCGCGAGGGATACGGTGCCGTCGACCTGCGCCATGACCTGATCGCCGGCCTCACCGTCGCCATCGTCGCACTGCCGCTGGCCATGGCTCTGGGGATCGCCAGCGGGGCGAGCCCGCGCGAGGGCCTCGTCACCGCGGTCATCGCCGGCTTCCTGATCTCCGCGCTCGGCGGCTCGCGCGTACAGATCGGCGGTCCCACCGGCGCGTTCGTGGTGATCGTCGCCGGAGTGATTGCCGCCCACGGCTTCGACGGTCTGATCCTCGCGACCCTGATGGCCGGAGTGATCCTGGTGATCGCCGGCTATGCCGGGGTCGGCAAACTGATGCGCTACGTGCCGATGCCGGTCGTCACCGGCTTCACTGCCGGAATCGCGGTGATCATCGCGTCGAGTCAGGTCGGCGATTTCCTCGGCCTTCGCACCGGGCCGGTCCGTGCAGACTTCGTGGACAAATGGAGCGCCTACGCCCAGGCGGCCGGTACCGCGAACTGGACAGCGCTCGGCATGGGGGCCGCAACCCTCGCGCTCATCATCGGCATCCGCAAGTTCAGCCCGCGCGCGCCGTCCTACCTGATCGCGATCATCGCCTCGACGGCCGCGGTCGCACTGATGAAGCTGCCGGTCGAGACCGTCGGCGACCGCTTCCACACCATGGCGACCGGGCTGCCCACCCTGCATGCGCCCAAAGTGTCGCTGGCGCTGGTCCGCGAGGTCTTCTCGAGCGCCTTCGTCATCGCTTTCCTGGCCGGCATAGAATCGCTGCTTTCGGCGACGGTCGCCGACGGCATGACCGGGCGCCGCCACCGCTCGGGCCAGGAGCTGGTCGCGAACGGCATCGCGAACATCGGCTCGGCGCTGTTTGGCGGGCTTCCGGCGACCGGAGCGATCGCCCGCACCGCGACGAACATCCGCTCCGGCGCGCACTCGCCGATGGCCGGGATGTTCCACGCCTTGTTCCTGCTGCTGTTCATGCTGGTTGCCGGCAAGCTCCTGGCGCTTGTGCCAATGACGGCGTTGGCCGCCGTGCTGCTGATGGTTGCCTGGGGGATGAGCGAATATGACCGCTTCATCGCCCTCGCCCGGACCGACGCCGGCGAGCGCGGGATCCTGCTGCTCACCTTCCTTTTGACCGTATTCGTCGACCTCACCGTCGCGATCGGGGTCGGAGTGACGCTTGCCGCGCTGCTGTTCATGACCCGGATGAGCGAGACGGCCGGGCTGGTGACCGCCGAGGCGGATGAAGAGCCGGAACTTCGCAAGCAGCTTCCGGCGGGGGTCGAAGTGTTCCGCTTCTCGGGCCCGCTGTTCTTCGGCGTTGCCAGTGAAATGATCGAGGCGTTGCGCCGGATGGGCCAGCGGCCGCGCGCGATCATCCTGAGGATGGAGCAGGTGCCCTACATCGATTCCTCGGCCGCCAACGCGCTGGCGACCTTCACTCGCCAGGCAAGGCATGCGGGGACCGATGTGTGGCTGGTTGGCCTGCGCGAGCAGCCGGCGGAATTCCTCCGCAAGTTCGAGCCGCGCTTTGCCGGCGCGCGGCGTGCCGCCAGCTGGGCGGCCGGCCTCAGGCGGCTTAGGCAGACCGGATGAGCGTCCGCGGCTGGAGCGCGAGCCGCACATCGCGCCTGATTTTCTGGGCGGCCTTCACCTTCGCGCTGGTCATGGCGGTGCTGCCTCATCCGCCGCACGTGCCCGGTGAGCCCAGCGACAAGGTCGAGCATGTCACCGCGTTCGTGACGCTCGGATTGCTCAGCGCCTGGGCCTATCCCAAAACCTCGCTCATCCAGTTGCTGGTAAGGTTGTCGCTGTTCGGAGCGCTGATCGAGCTGGCCCAGGCCATTCCGGCGCTGGGCCGCGACAGCGATCCGCTCGACTGGGTGGCGGATACGGTCGCGGCGGCCATCGCGCTGGGGATCGTCTATTGGTGGCGGAAACGATCGGGCTAGTCGTTGCTTCCCGCCGCCGCTCCTCCTATTTCGGCCCGCACATCAATTAAGGGAACCGCATGACCCAGTTTGAAGACCGCGAACGCGCGTTCGAGGCCAAATATGCCCGCGACGAGGAGATGCAGTTCCGCATCACCGCGCGGCGTAACCGGCTGCTCGGCCAATGGGCCGCGCGGCAGATGGGCCTCAACGAGGCGGAGACCGAATCCTATGCCAAGGACGTGGTCCGCGCCGACTTCGAGGAAGTCGGGGAGCATGACGTGATCCGCAAGGTGCTGGGCGACCTCACCGCGGCGGGTATCGATTGCGACGAGGACAAGATCGCGGAGGCGCTGCGCAACAAGGAGATCGAAGCACGCCGGCAGATCATCGAGAGCAGCAACCTCTGATGCCGATCGCGGCAAGCGAGATCGAGCAGCTGATCAAGGCCGCCATTCCGGACGCCGAGGTGACGATCCGCGATCTCGCTGGCGACGGCGACCATTATGCCGCGCGCGTCGTCGCCAGGAGCTTCGAAGGAATGAGCCGCATTCGCCAGCACCAGGCGGTTTATGCGGCGCTTGGGGGACGAGTAGGGGGAGAGCTTCACGCACTGCAGCTCGAAACGGCAGTGCCAACGGAGATGAGTAGTGAGTGACGCCCAGAATCGTATCGACCAGCTCGTGAAGGGCAACGACGTCGTCCTGTTCATGAAGGGCACGGCGCTCTTCCCCCAGTGCGGCTTTTCGAGCCGCGCGGTGGCAATCCTCGACCGGCTCGGCGCCAAGTACGAGACAGTCGACGTGCTGCAGGACCCGGAGATCCGTGCCGGCATCAAGGATTATTCCGACTGGCCGACCATCCCGCAGCTCTATGTGAAGGGTGAATTCGTCGGCGGCTCCGACATCATGATGGAGATGTTCGAGAGCGGCGAGCTCCAGCAACTGGTCGGAGCAGAAGCCTGAAATGAGGAAGGGGCGGAGCAGGGGACCAGAGAACCGCTGCACCGCCCCTTCGTGGCGTGGAACCAAGTGGACGCGGTAATTGTAGCAATGGGCATGCCAATCTGAGGAAACGGCAGATTTCTGCCAATTTCTCGATGGAAGTAACAGGGGGCCCGGGCGATTGCGTAAAATTTTCCGACAGGGCGGGCGATCAGCAATTGGCACTTCACGGCCCGTTCGTGGTTGGGAAGGCCAATGAACCGCCACGATCCCGACCTGCCGCTGGGCCCCAGGCTCTTTTGTGATCTCACCCAGAGCTGGTCGGAGTGGGGCGGCGGAGTCCGCACGTACCTGCTGCATAAGCGCCGCCACATCCTCGAGGCGACTCCGCACCGGCATTTGATGATCATTCCGGGTCCCCGCGACGAGCTGATCGAGGAAGAACGGGCGGTGACCGTGAAAATCGCCTCGCCACGCGTTCCCGGCAGCCCCAATTACCGGCTGATGCTCCGCAATGGGGCGGTGCGGCGGGCCCTTGCGCGTTACCGGCCCGACCTGGTCGAGTGCCAGGACGCCTATAATTTGCCGTGGGCGGCGATTGCGCATCGCCGGCGCTACCCGGAAACGGCGCTGGTCGCGGCGTACATGACCGATTTCCCCACCGTCTATGTCGAGCGGCCCTTTTCAAAGTTTCTCGGCCGCCCGATCGGCAACCTCTGCGCGCGAATTTGTTACGCTTATTGTGGGCTGCTCTACCGCCGGTTCGACGCCGTGTTCGCGCTCGGCGAGAACGGCGGAGCAGCCAAGCTCCGGACCTATGGGATTCCGGACGTCGGGGTGGTTCCGCTCGGCGTCGAGGTGGGCGAGTTCGGCCCCTCGCGGCGCGATCCGCGGCTGAGACACAAGCTCGGTCTCTCGGACGACCAGCCGCTGCTCATCTACGTCGGGCGGCTGGACGGCGAGAAGAAGCCGGACGTGGTGGTGGACGCCTTCCGGCGCTTGCCGCACGGGCTCGGCGCCAGGCTGGCACTGATCGGCGAAGGCCCGCTCCGCGCCGACATCGCCGCGCTTGGCGACGAACGGATCGTCATGCCCGGCTATGTCCGCGACCGGGCAGAGCTGGCGCGCTGGCTGGCGAGCGCCGACATCTACGTTTCCGCCATGGCCGACGAGACGTTCGGAGTGTCGATCGTCGAGGCGCAGGCATCGGGGCTGCCGGTGGTTGGGGTCGCGGCGGGGGCCATGATCGACCGGGTCCCCGAGCCGGTCGGGCGGCTTGGACCGGTAGGCGACACCGACGCGATGGCGGCGAACATCCTTGCCGTCTGGAACGGCGACCGGTCGGCAATGGCCGCCGCGGCCCGGGACCATGCGCTCCAGTTCAGCTGGGACAGGAGCATGGACGACTTGTTCGGCCAGCTTTACCCTGCGGCCTTCCAGCGCTGCGCGCGGCGCAAGCTGGCCGTTCCGGCCGGCGCGGCGCTCGCGGCCTGACGTTCAAGGGGCGTTCAAGGGCTCGGGTGAAGACGATGGCCATGCGTTTGGAGGACATGAGTAAAGTTGCGCTTCTGCTGGCCTTGGCGGCGGCGCCGGTCGTGGCCGTGGCGGCCGCCGACGAGCCGCCATCGGACATGCAGAAGCTTCTGCAGGACTGCGACGCGCATAAATTCGAGACGACGATCCACGTGACGGGCGAGGACGGGCAGCCGCGCGATTCTGACGTGAAAGTGTGCGGCAAGCCCGGGCAGAGCGATGCCGACTGGGTCCGGGGGCTGAAGGACATCCTCAACAAGACGGCCGCCAGCCAGGATATGCCGCAGGCGGTCAAGGACCAGGTGATCACTGCCCTGAATGCGGAGATCGTTCGGCTGACCGCACTGCTGCCGAAGGAGGCGCCGGCCGTAGCGAGCCTGCCGCCGCCGCGGGCCGCCCCGAACGACGATCTCGCCGGCGATTATTCGAGCCTGCCGCCGCTTCCCCCGCCGGTGACGGAACGGACGACAGTGGCGGCAACGCCCGCGCCGGTGCCTGAGACTCCCGTTGTCGCCGCGCCGGCGCCGGTGCCCGAGGCTCCCGTTGTTACCGCGCCTGCGGCTGGGATTGCGGTTGCCAGCGTACCGATGCCGGCCGCACCGCCTCCCGTCCCCGCAGTTGCGGCCGCGCCGCGCCTGACCCTGCGCTGCGTGGCGGGTCGCGACATCAGCCTTGCTGAGCCATGCGATCCGATCGAACGCGGCAACCTGCTCGTGCTTGAGGCGCAGCAGACCGTGGATTCGGGCGTGCTCTTGCAATTCTATCGCCGCGGCGAACCGCGCGGCGAGCTTCGCCTGCCACCGATGCGTGCCGGCCAGGCAGTGATGACGGGCCTGCCCGACGGCCTCTGCTCGGGCGTGGTCCGAACTCGGATCGAGATCCACGCGAGCGGCGGCGCCAACTCGGCCGAGACGATCCTCGGACCTTACGACCTGCGCTGCTAGCATCCGGCGCGGCCGCATGGCACAGGCCGGGCGTGGACGCGCCTTATGCCAAGCTCGAGCAGCTGGAGGCCGGGATCGCGCGGGTGCTCGCGCACAACCCGTCAGCCTTCACCTATTTCGGGACCCAGACCTACCTAGTCGGTGAGCGGGAGCTCGCCGTGATCGATCCCGGGCCCGATCTTCCCGAGCATCTCGATGGGCTGGAGGCGGCGATCGCCGGCCGTCCGGTCACAGCGATTGTCTGCACCCATACGCACCGTGACCACAGCCCGGCCTCGCGCCCGCTCGCCGAGCGCACCGGGGCGCCGATCATCGGCTGCGCGCCGCTGGCGCTGGAGACGGTAGGGCCGCGCGCCGATGCCGCGTTCGACGGGGATTACGAACCCGACCGCGTGCTCGCGGACGGAGAGAGGCTGGAGATCGACGGCAAGCCCCTGATCGCTGTCGCGACTCCCGGCCACACCTCGAACCATCTGTGCCTCGCCTATGAGGGGGCGCTGTTCACCGGCGACCATGTGATGGGCTGGTCGACGACCGTCGTCGTGCCGCCCGACGGCGACATGGCTGCCTATATGCAAAGCCTCGACAAGCTCCGGCACCGCGGGGACCGCATTTATTATCCGGCGCACGGGCCCCCGGTCACCAAGCCACAGCAATATGTCCGCTCGCTGATCGGCCATCGGATGCAGCGCGAAAAGCAGATATTGAGGCTGGTGGCCGAGAAGCCACGGGGGATCGCCGACATCGTGATCAACGCCTACCCAGGACTCGACCCGCGGCTGGTGATCGCCGCTGGCGGCTCGGTGCTGGCACACCTGCTGGACCTTCGTCGCCGCGGGCTCGTTCAGCAGTCCGGAGACGAATGGACAACCGCGTAAGGAACCTGGTCGCGCTGGCGGCGATCGCCGTCGCGCTTCTGCTCGGCGTCTTGCTGGGGGTGACGACGGGACTCGCCAGCCGGCTGTTCGGCGGGCCCAACCCGACGACGATCGCTTCGGCAAGCCTTGAATCCATGCGCGCCCAGAATCGGCTGATCGCGTTCGTCGCCCGCTACGTGTCGGTCACCACCTCGACCGAAAGCCAGTTCGGTTTTTCCGCCAAGCGCACGCTGATCCTGCCCGGCGACGTCCGCTACGAACTCGACCTGTCGAAGCTGCAGCCGGGCGACGTCAGCTGGGAACAGTCGACCGGCACGCTGCACGTCAAGCTGCCCGAGATCGAGATCGCGGGGCCCGATGTCGACCTGTCGGCGGCGCAGGAATATGGCAGCGGCGGAGTGCTCTCGGCGCTCACCAACGCCGACCAAAGCCTCGACCAGGCCAACCGGGCGAAGGCCGTCGCCGACCTGCGCAAGCAAGCCGCGGCGCCGGTGCCAATGAGGCTCGCGCACCAGGCGGCGCGGGCGGCGATTGAGCGGAGCTTCGCGATGCCCCTGCTCGCCGCGGGCTTCAAGGACGTGAAGGTGGTCGCCCGCTTCCCGACCGAGGGCAACGATGAAGCTTCCTATCTCGACCTTTCGACCCCATATGAGGAGGCGATCAAGGAAGCAGAGCGGCGCAGGGCAGCCGAAGGCAAGAAATGACGGTTCAGACAACCAGTCTCAAAGGACTCGACCTTCTCGCCGAGATCGAGCGGCTGAAGCGCGAACGCAACGCCGTGATCCTCGCGCATTATTACCAGAAGCCGGAGATCCAGGACCTCGCGGACTTCGTCGGCGACAGCCTCGATTTGTCGCGCAAGGCCGCCGCGACCGACGCCGATGTCATCGCCTTCTGCGGCGTCCGATTCATGGCCGAGACGGCGAAGATCCTGTCGCCCGAGAAGATTGTGATCCTGCCCGACATGGACGCCGGCTGTAGCCTCGAGGACAGCTGCCCGCCCGATCAGTTCGCGGCGTTCCGGGCAGCGCATCCGGACCACATCGCGCTGACCTACATCAATTGCTCCGCGGCGGTGAAAGCGCTCTCCGACATCATCGTCACCTCGTCGAGCGCCAAGGTCATCCTCGACCAGATCCCGCACCAGCAGAAGATCATCTTCGGGCCAGACAGGCACCTCGGCGGCTACCTCGCGCGCAAGACCGGCCGCGAGATGCTGCTGTGGCCCGGCATCTGCATCGTCCACCAGGCCTTTTCCGAAACCGAACTCTTGAAGTTGAAGGTCGAGCATCCGGGCGCGCCGGTTGCGGCGCACCCCGAATGCCCGCCGCACATCATCGACCATGCCGATCACGTGGGCAGCACCAAGTCGATCCTCGACTTCGCGCTGAACAGTCCGGCGGAGACGATCCTGGTTGCGACCGAACCGCACATCATCCACCAGATGGAGAAAGCGGCCCCCGACAAGACCTTCATCGGCGTGCCGGGCGGCGACGGGAACTGCAACTGCAACATGTGCCCGTACATGGCGCTCAACACGCTCGAGAAGCTCTATGTCGCGCTTCGGGACCTCGAGCCGCGGATCGAGCTTTCACCGGAAGTCATGGAGCGCGCCCGCGTGCCGCTCGAACGGATGCTCGAGATGGCCGGGCGGACCGTCGGCCAGGGCGACGTGGGCGTGCCGATCATCGACACGCCCGAAAAGATCGACCCCGCAATCAGCGGGGACTGATCCCTAGGTCTTACTTCTTGCCGCCGTCGCGATCGTTGCCGCCCTGCTGGGCATTCGCTGAACCCTTGCTGCCCTTGGCCGGGACCATCCTGCACTCCAGGTGCGTCGGTCCAAGCATCGAGCCGGTCGTCTGGTAGTCCGGCACGCGCCGACACTTCTTCACCATCTGCGGCTGCGCGGGCTGGGCCTGGCTGGCCTCGGTGCTGGCCTGCGCCGGAGCCTGGGCGTCGGCCTGGGCCTGGGCCGCAAGCGGGGCGCTCATCGCGCCGGCGATCGCCAGCGCGATCACATGTCTGAACATCGGAAACCCCCTGGAGATGAATGGCGAGTTGAAGAGGGACACAGCGGTAGCCGAGTCATTTTGCACTGACAATATTGTCAATTCCACGCCTGCCTCTCCTCGGCCAGTCCATGGCTCAGGCAGCGCTTACATGGGATGATGAAGAGCCGATGGTTTGCCGATGATCTTGGCTGCCAGCGCTGCCGCGCCCTCGGAGGATTGATGGTCGGCTTAGTTGCCGCTGGTGTGGGCGTTCGGCGCGTGCGTTGCGTCGGTCGGCTCTTCGGCCGGAACGTTGATCGTCTTGCACACCTTGCGGACGTTATGGAGACGATCGACCTGGGTCGTGCAGACTCTTTTCTTGACCGTCTCCGCTTTCGCCGGCTGCGCTTCGGCCGTGTTGGCCTGAGGTGCGACCTGGGCCGCAGCTGGGGTGCTTATTGCGCCGGCAATCGCCAGCGCGATCAAATATTTAGCCATGCAAAATTCCCCTGGACGTCTTTACGCCAACCGTAGCGAGCAGCCTAACCGAGCTGATCCCGATAAACAACATGGTTAAGCCGCCGAAACGGCTCCCGAGGGGCCCTAGGGCACCAGCACCGCGGCGCCTTCGATGCTCCCGGAACGAAGCGTATCAAGCGCCTCGTTGGCCTTGCTCAACGGAAACTCCGCCGTTCGGGTGCGGACGGGCACTTGCGCCGCAATATCCATGAACTCGTGGCCGTCGGCTCGGGTGAGGTTGGCCACCGAGGCGACCGACCGCTCGCCCCACAGTTGCTGGTAGGGGAAGCTCGGGATATCGCTCATGTGGATCCCGGCGCAGATTACCCGACCGCCCTTGCGCACATGCGCCAGCGCGGCCGGGACCAGGGCGCCGACCGGAGCGAAGATGATCGCCGCGTCGAGCTCCTCCGGTGGGGCCTCGCCCGATCCACCGGCCCAGGCGCAGCCGAGCGAGTGCGCGAACTGCTGCGTCTCCGTGTCGCTGTCCCGGGTGAAAGCGAAGACCTTGCGCCCCTGCCACACGGCGACCTGTGCGATGATGTGCGCCGAGGCGCCGAAGCCATAGAGGCCGAGCCGCTCGCCGCCGCCGGCGGCCTTCAGCGCGCGCCAGCCGATCAGGCCGGCGCAGAGCAACGGCGTGGCTTCGACGTCGTCAAAGGCGTCGGGGATGCGCAGGCAGTAACGCGAATCCGCGAGGACGTGCGTGGCGTAGCCGCCGTCGCGGGTGAAGCCCGTGAAGGTTGGCCGGTCGCATAGATTCTCCATGCCGTGTGTGCAGTAGAAGCACGACCGGTCCGTGCCGCCGAGCCAGGGCACGCCGATGCGATCGCCCACCGAAAAACCCTGCGCTTCGGTACCAAGCGCGGCAACCCGGCCGACGATTTCATGGCCGGGCACTATGGGCAGCATCCCGTGGATCTCGCCGTCGACGATGTGCAGATCGGTGCGGCAGACGCCGCACGCCGCGACTTCGATCAACAGGTCGGCGCCCGACGGGTTGGGTGGATCCAGAGCGATCTCGAGCAGGGGTTCGCCGGCGCGGGCGAGCTGCATCGCGCGTCCGCTCATTCGACGCGTTTCGCCTCGGCTTCAATCGTGCGCGTCCCCGGATGATGCTTCTCGAGGTGGCGCTTGACGATCCGCAAATTGCGCGTGTTCGCGCGGACGAAAAAGTCGGGGATCGCGCCGACCCACGGCA
>Ga0207657_10007277_pt1 | contig 11363 bp, 11 predicted proteins | sample KBSC33metaG_FD_184316 | JGI IMG/M metagenome (GOLD analysis project Ga0207657, IMG submission 184316) | Corn rhizosphere microbial communities from Kellogg Biological Station, Michigan, USA - KBS C3-3 metaG (SPAdes) (version 2) | ecosystem: Host-associated > Plants > Roots > Rhizosphere > Soil ... | reverse complement strand
AGACTCGTCGAAACCTAGATTCGGAGGAGTTACAACTCCTCTGGCGCCGCAAATGAGGCGTCGCCCATACTCATCGGTGGCGGAGCCGGGGCTCGGCAGACGGTGGATACAGACCCCGTCCACCGTCGTCGCCGCGTCCCGGTCGACCGGGGGGAGGGTCGTCCTCGGAGCCTCCCCCCGGGCCGCCAGCAGCACTGATATATGTTCCTCTAGTGAGCCGTAGGCTTGACGGAGGCGACAAAGGAGCGGAGGCACCGGCTTTGCCGGCGCCGGAGCGGGTATGAGCCAGTCGGCGTTCGACGACCTGCGGCAGCGTCTTGCGGAGATCGCGGATCTCGGCAAGACCGCGGCGCTCCTCAGCTGGGACCAGCAGGTGATGATGCCGAGCGGCGGCGCCGCGATGCGCGCCGAGCAGCTCGCAACGGTCGGCCGCATCGCGCACACGAAGTTCATCTCGGCCGACGTCGGCCGTCTGCTGGACGACCTGCGCGACTGGGGTGAGCAGCACGAGTACGACTCCTTCGAAGCGAGCCTGATTCGCGTCGCCGCGCGCGACTGGGAGAAGTCGAGCAAGGTGCCGCCCGATCTGCGGGCGGAGATGTCGCGCTCGGCGTCGCTCGCGAACCCGGTCTGGGTCGCCGCGCGCCGCGACAACGACTTCGGGTCGTTCCTGCCCGTGCTCCGGAAGAACCTCGATCTCCGCAAGCGCTACATCGACTGCTTCGAGGTCGGCGACGAGCCGTACGACATCGTGCTCGACGACTACGAGCGCGGCATGAAGACGGCCGAGGTGCGGGGGATCTTCGACTACCTCAAGGAGCATCAGGCGCCGCTCGTCAAGGAGGTCGCCGCCCAGGCCCAGGTGGAGAAGCGCGAGAAGACGTTCGACATCGAAGCCCAGAAGATCTTCGAGCTCGAAGTCGTGCGCGAGTTCGGCTTCACCGCCGACTCGTGGCGGCTCGATCCGACCGTGCACCCGTTCGCGAGCGGCACCGGCGTCACCGACATCAGGATCACGACCCGGTACTTCACCGACGGGCTCGAGGGCCTGTTCGGGACGATGCACGAGTTCGGGCACGGGCTGTACGAGAACCAGGTCGACCCGACGCTCGAGCGCTCGCCGCTCGCGCGCGGTGTCTCCCTCGGCATGCACGAGTCGCAGAGCCGCATGTGGGAGAACCTCGTCGGCCGGTCACAGCCTTTCTGGCGCCGCTTCTTCCCGCGGGCGCAGGAGCTTTTCGGCGACGCGCTCGCCACGCACGACGCGGAGAGCTGGTACCGCGAGGTGAACGCCGTCGAGCCGTCGCTCATCCGCGTCGAGGCGGACGAAGCGACCTACAACATGCACATCATCCTGCGCTTCGAGCTCGAGCAGGCGATGCTCGCCGGCGAGTTCCCGCTCGAGCAGCTGCCCGAGGAGTGGAACCGGCGCATGTGGGAGTACCTCGGCATCGAGGTCCCGAACGACACGCTCGGTGTCCTGCAGGACGTGCACTGGTCGAGCGGCTCGATCGGCTACTTCCCGACCTACGCCCTGGGCAACCTCATCTCTGCCCAGATCTGGGAGCGGATCACCGCCGAGCTGCCCGACCTCTCCGACGCGATCGAGGCGGGCGACTTCGCGCCGCTCCGCGATTGGCTGCGCGAGAACCTCCACCGCTACGGCCGGAAGTTCACGCCGTCGGAGACGCTCGAACGCGTCGTCGGCACGTCGAAGATCGATCCCGAGCCGTACGTGCGGTACCTCCGCGAGAAGCTCGCGGGCATCTACGGCATCGTCGCGTAGCACCGCTCGCTAAGCTCGCCGCATGGCCAAGACACGGGTGGGGATCAACGGATTCGGCCGCATCGGCCGCAACTTCTTTCGCGCTGCGCTCGAACGGAACGCCGATTTCGAGATCGTGGCGTTCAACGACCTCGGCGACGTTCCGACGATGGCGCATCTCCTCAAGCACGACTCGGTGCTCGGGAACTTCGACGGTGAGGTCGAGGCGGCCGGCGGCTCGCTGAAGGTGAACGGCAAGGAGTTGAAGGGCTTCGCGGAGCGCGATCCGGCGAATCTGCCCTGGCGCGACCTGGGGATCGACGTCGCGATCGAGTCGACCGGCTTCTTCACGAACCGCGAGGGCGCGCAGAAGCATCTCGATGCCGGCGCGAAGAAGGTGGTCATCTCGGCTCCGGCGACGAACCCGGACATCACGATCGTGCTCGGCGTCAACGACGACGCGTACGACGCGGAGCAGCACTCGATCATCTCGAACGCCTCCTGCACGACGAACTGCGTCGCGCCGATGGCGAAGGTGCTCGACGACACATTCGGGATCGAGCAGGGCTTCATGACCACGATCCATGCGTACACGAACGACCAGCAGATCCTCGACCTCCCACACAAGGATCTCCGGCGCGCCCGCGCCGCTGCGATCAACCTGATCCCGACATCGACCGGGGCAGCGAAGGCGATCGGGCTCGTGCTGCCCCATCTGCAGGGGAAGGTCGACGGGATCTCGGTTCGCGCGCCGGTCCCGACCGGTTCGATCACCGACCTCGTCGTGACCCTGCGCGGCGAAGCGACGGCGGACTCCGTCAACGCCGCGTTCAAAGCTGCCGCCGACTCGGGGCCGCTCGCGCCGTACCTCGATTACTCGACGGAGCCGCTCGTGTCGCGCGACATCGTGCACTCGCCCGCGTCGTGCATCTTCGACAGCGAGCTGACGATGGCGAGCGGATCGTTCGCGAAGGTCTTCGGCTGGTACGACAACGAGTGGGGCTACTCGTGCCGGTTGGTCGATCTCGTCTCGAAGCTCCTCTAGATGCTCCCGCGGTCAGTCGACACGGCCGACGTCGAGGGCAAGGTCGTCCTCGTCCGGTCGGATCTCAACGTGCCGCTGGAGGACGGCCGGATCGCCGACGACACGCGCATCCAGGCGTCGCTGCCGACGCTGAGGCTGCTGCTCGAGCGCGGCGCCGCCGAGGTTCGCGTCTGCTCGCACCTCGGCCGGCCGAAGACCGACGAGGACCGAGCCAGGTACTCGATGGCGCCCGTGCGCGAGGCGGTCCGCGCCGCGATCGGCGACGAGCGCGTCGAGGTGCTCGAGAACACGCGCTTCAATCCGGGGGAGACGAAGAACGATCCCGGCTTTGCGCGCGAGCTCGCCGACGGTTGCGACCTCTACGTCAACGACGCGTTCGGCTCCGCGCATCGTGCGCACTCCTCGACGGTCGGCGTCGCCGAGCTGCTGCCGGCGTATGCCGGGCTCCTGCTGCTCGAAGAGCTGCGCAACCTGGGGCGTCTGCTCGGGGACGTCGAGCGGCCGTTCGTGATCGTCTCCGGCGGCGCGAAGGTCGAGGACAAGATCGGTGTCCTGCAGAACCTCGGCGACAGAGCCGACGCCGTGTTGATCGGCGGGAAGATGGCGGAGGACGTCCGCACCGACAACCCCTTCACGTTCGAGGCGATCCTCCCGGTCGACGTCGTCGCGGCGAACGAGTTCGCGGCCGACGCGGAGACGCAGGTGACGCCGTTCGACGCGCTGCCGGACGGTTGGCTCGGCCTCGATATCGGGCCTGAGACCCGCGAGGAGTTCGCGCGGCGCATCGCGGGCGCCCGCACCGTGTTCTGGAACGGGCCGATGGGCGTGTTCGAGTGGCCGGCGTTCGCGGCGGGGACCGTCGCGGTGGCGGAGGCGGTCGCCGCCTGCGACGGCTTCACGGTCGTCGGCGGCGGCGACTCGGTCCGTGCCGTGCACGAAGCCGGCGTGGCCGACCGCATCTCGTGGATCTCGACGGGCGGCGGCGCGTCGCTCGAGCTGCTCGAAGGCAAGGAGCTTCCCGGCGTAAAGGCGATCCCGGCATGACGTTGATTGCAGGCAACTGGAAGATGTTCAAAGGCCCGGACGAGGCGGGCGTGTTCTGCCGGGCGCTCCGCGATGCGGAGCTGCCGGACGGCGTCGACGTCGTCGTCGCGCCGCCGTTCGTCTCGCTCGGGGCAGCGGTCCAGGCGCTCGCGGGCACCGAGATCGGCGTCTTCGCTCAGAACTGCCACTGGGAGGCCGAGGGCGCGTTCACGGGCGAGGTCTCCGCGCCGATGCTGAAGGAGCTCGGCGTGTACGGCACGATCGTCGGGCACTCGGAACGCCGGCAATGGTTCGGCGAGACGGACGAGCTCGTCACACGCCGTGTGCACCACTGCCTGGAGCAGGGACTGCACGTGATCGCCTGCGTCGGTGAGACGGGGGAGGAGCGCGACCAGGGTGCGACGCACCTCGTGCTGCGCCGTCAAGTGGCGTCGTTCGAGCCCGACCCGAACCTCGTGATCGCGTACGAGCCGGTGTGGGCGATCGGCACCGGCCGCACCGCCACGCCGGAGATGGCGCAGGAGGCGCACGAGACGATCAAGGAGCTGATCGACGTCCCGATGCTCTACGGCGGCTCCGTCAAGCCCGAGAACGCCGCCGAGCTGCTCGCGCAGCCGGCGATCGACGGCGCGCTCGTCGGCGGCGCGTCACTCGACGTCGACTCGTTCGCCGCGATATGCCGCGCAGCCTCGTAGCTCTCGTCATCCTGGACGGCTTCGGCTGCGCGCCGGCCGGGCCGGGCAACGCGGTCGAGCTCGCCGCCACGCCGGTGTTCGATCGCCTGTGGCGCGAGTTCCCGCACACGACGATCGAGGCGTCGGGGCCTGCGGCCGGCCTCCCCGAGGGCCAGATGGGGAACAGCGAGGTGGGCCATCTGACGATCGGCGCAGGGCGACGGCTCTACCAGGACCTGATGCGCGTGAACCGCGCGATCGAGAACGGCACGTTCTTCGACAACGAGGTGCTCGTCTCCGCGTTCGAGCGCGGCAACCGCGTGCACCTGCTCGGGCTCGTGTCGCACGGCGGCGTGCACTCGCATATCGACCACCTGCAGGCGCTGCTCCGCTTCGCGCCGGAGAAGACGTGGATCCACGCGTTCACCGACGGCCGCGACGTGTCGCCGACCTCGGCGATCAGCGATCTGGCCCTCTTGCCGCAGGACCGCATCGCCACCGTGACCGGCCGCTACTACGCGATGGACCGCGATGCACGCTGGGACCGGACAACGCGTGCGTTCGACGCGATCGTGAATCGCGTCGGCACGGCCGCCGCCGACCCACTGGCGGCGGTGCGGGCGAGCTACGACGCCGGCGTCACGGACGAGTTCATCGAGCCGGTCGTCGTCGACGGCGCGCCCGCGCTCGAACCGGGGGACACCGCGATCTTCTTCAACTTCCGTCCCGACCGCGGCCGGCAGCTCTCGAAGCTGCTGCTCGACCGCGGCGTCGACCTGACGACGATGACGCGCTACGCGTCCGACCTGCCGACGCCGGTCGCGTTCGAGGAGCAGAACGTGCCCGCGACCCTCGCCGAGGTGCTCGCCGAGCACGGCCTCACGCAGCTCCACGTCGCCGAGACGGAGAAGTACGCCCACGTGACCTACTTCTTCAACGGCGGCCGCGAGCAGGGCTGGCCCGGCGAGGACCGGATCCTCGTCCCGAGCCCGCGCGACGTGCCGAGCTACGACCACAAGCCCGAGATGTCTGCGGACGAGGTCGCCGACCGCGTCGTCGAGGAGATCGGAGAGGGCTACGCGTTCTGCGTCGTCAACTTCGCGAACCCCGACATGGTCGGTCACACGGGCTCGATCCCCGCGGTGATCAAGGCGTGCGAGACGGCCGACCGCTGTCTCGGTCGCGTCGTCGAGCGCGTGGCTGAGCTCGGCGGCGTCGCGCTCGTCACCGCCGACCACGGGAACGCGGAGCGGATGCTCGAGGACGACGGCGTCAGCCCGCACACCGCGCACACGACGAACCCGGTCCCGCTCGTCGTCACCGCGGTCGGTGCAGAGCTCCGGGAAGGCGGCGAACTGGCCGATCTGGCGCCCACCGTCCTCGACTTGTTGGGAATCCGTCAACCGGCGGAAATGACGGGCCGCTCCCTCGTAAATCCTCGGTAAGAGGGAGGAATTCCGCCGAAAGCGGGGATATACTCCGGCACCTTGTCGCTCCCCCAGCCCGATCTGGCGATCCTCCGGAAAGCCCAGCGCGGAGACGAGCGCGCGTTCGCCATCATCGTGCGGACATACGAGACGCCGGTCTACAACTACGTGCTCCGGCTGACGAACGGCGACCGGGCGCTTGCCGAGGACCTGACGCAGGAGGTGTTCCTCCGCGTCTTCCAGGGACTGCCGAAGTTCTCGCTCCGCTGCAAGTTCACGACGTGGCTCTTCCAGGTGACGAAGAACCGCGTCCTGGACGAGCTCCGCGCACGCGAGCGGCGGCCCTCGACGCCGGTCAACCTCGACGACGCACCGCACCTCGAGGTCGTCGACCAGCCGGTCGAGCGGATCGAGGCGATCGACGCGCTCTGGCGCGCGATCGAGCAGCTCCCCGTCGACCTGAAGATGGCATTGCTGCTCCGCGACGTGGTCGGCCTCTCGTACAACGAGATCGCCGACTCGCTCGAGATCACGCTCGCCACCGTGAAGTGGCGGATCTTCAAGGCGCGGGAAGACGTCCAGGTCGCGCTTGCCCGTCAGGGCATCACGTTCGGCGCCGAAGTGGCCGGCGCCGAAGTCGTCTAGCGCGAGTAGCGGCGCAGCCAGTCCTCGAGCTCACGCGCCGCGTGTGGCCGGACCCCCACCGCGTTGACCATGCTGAGGAGCGGCTCCTGCAGCTTCGTGGGCACCTTCCGCGCATTGATCAGGCCGATCGTCCGATCGCGAAGCAGCGGGATGTCGCGCGCACGACCGTCGGCACCCTCGCCGGCGATGCGGTGCGCGAGCGAGATCAGCGATGCGCCGTCCCCGTGATCGAGCCTGGGACCGCCCCTGGAGCCACAGCCCGCGACGAGCGCGCTACAGACCGTGAGCGAGACGGCCAGCGAGCGTCGCGGGGAGGGCCGCATCCCGTATCTCCTTCTGCGTGTCCTGGATCGGGTAGGCCACACGCCGGAAGCCGGCGCTTCCGGCGGCGGTGTCGAGGAGCAGCCAGGCCGCGCGCGGGTCGCCGTCGCGCGGCTGCCCGACCGACCCCGGGTTGACCAGGAAGCGACGCTCGCCGAGCTCGACGGTTATGCCGCCCGGGGCGAGGCCGCCGTCGACCTGGTCGCCGTCGAGCCCGAGCGCGAGCGCGACGTGAGTGTGGCCGACGAGCACGAGCGGCTCGGTCGTCGCTTCGAGGGAGAGCAGCGCGACCTCCTCGCTCAGGACGTACTCCCACACCGGGTCGCGCGGGCTGGCGTGGAACAGCTCGGCGCCTTCGCGGCGCGCGAACGGGTTGAGCGAGCCGAGCCAGGTGCGCTGGGCGTCTCCGAGCACACCGGTCGTCCAGCGCGCCGCCGTCGCCGCGTCGCCGCTGAACTCGGCGACGTCGAGCAGCCCGAGTGACGCGAGATCGTGGTTGCCGCAGAGGGAGATCGCGGCGCGTTCGCGAATCAGGTCGCAGCATTCGTTCGGCCGCGGCCCGTACCCGACGATGTCGCCGAGGCACCAGATCTGTTCGACCGGCTCGCGGTCGATGTCGGCGAGCACCGACTCCAGTGCGTGAAGATTGGCGTGGATGTCCGAGATGACTGCGATGCGCATGGCGAGGGCCGCCACGCTAGCTGGGGCGGCCGTCCTGTGGTGCGCCGGAGCGTGGCTGCTGTCGCGTACGAGCGTCCCGTCGCTGCACCTGTCGGGCCTCGACGCGCGCCGCTACTTCACGGCGCACGAGCTCGCTCGCGCGCACGACTTCAATCGGCTCGAGCAGGGTCTCTACGTCGCGGGCCTCGTTGCCCAGGTGGCGGCGCTCGTCGTCCTCGTGCGGATGCTCCCGCGCAGCGTCCGGTCGATGGGGCTCGGCCGCATCTCGAGCGGCGTCGTCGCCGGGATGGTGCTGCTCGTCACGCTGTGGTTCGTCGCGCTTCCGTTCAGCCTGGTCGACCTGTGGTGGCAGCACCACTGGGGGCTCGGGCCGTTCGACGTGCTGAGCTGGCTCACGTCGCAGTGGTACACGCTCGGGCCGGAGGCGATCTTCGCGATGGCCACGATCGTGCTCCTCGTCGGGACCGCCGGACGCTTCCGGCGCTGGTGGCTGGTGGCGGCGCCGGTCGTCGTCGTGTTCGCGGCGTTCTTCGCCTTCGTCTCGGGCTGGCTCGCGGCGCTCGCGACGCATCCGCTCGACGATCCCGCGCTCAAGGCGGACGTCGTGCGGCTCGAGCGCACCGAGCACGTGCAAGGGACGCCGGTGCGGGTGGAGGACGTCTCGAAGTGGACGGACCAGGCGAATGCGTTCACCGTCGGCTTCGGGCCTTCGACCCACGTCGTCCTGTGGGACACGATCCTCGACGAGCGCTTCTCGCGCGCCGAGCAGGACGTCGTGATCGCCCATGAGCTCGGGCACGTGCGCAGCAGGCACATCGTGAAGGCGATCGGGTGGACCGCGCTGATCATCCTGCCGACGTTGTGGCTGCTGGCGATCGCGACACGCCGGCGTGGGGGCGTCGGCGATCCCGCGAACCTGCCGTACGTCTTCCTCGTGCTGACCGTGCTCGCGCTGCTGACGGCGCCGATCGAGAACGCCGTCTCACGCCGTTACGAGGCCGAGGCCGATTGGCGCGCGCTCAACGCGACGCGCGATCCCGCAGCCGACGCGTCGCTCTTCCAGGAGTTCGGCAGGTCGAGCCTCGAGGAGCCGAACCCGCCGTTACTCGACTACCTCTGGCTCGAGACCCATCCGACGCTCGCGCAGCGGATCGCGATGGCGCAGGCGTGGAAGGCGCGGAGTCGCTAGCGGTCGTTCGTCTCGGGGAGATCCTGGATCCCCTTGACGGTCGTGTACTTCGAGTAGGCGTCCTGCATCGCCGCGAGCAACTCCTTCATGAACTGCTGCGACATGTTGACGCGTGTGACGACCACGCCCGGGACGTCGCCCTCCTCGACCTCGTGGTCGATCCGGGCGAACGTCAGGGTGAACTCGTAGTCCGAGAACGTGATGTTCGCGAAGTTCGCGTACACGCCGGCAAGGAGCGCCGGATCCATGTGGATGTTGAGCTGACGCTCGGTGGAGTCGTCGTCCATCCCTGCTGACCTTACCGTCGCTAGGTTTGTCCCGTGTCGGCACAAGCAGTAGAGCGCCTCCAGGCGAAGATCTCGGCGGCGGTGGGCATCGACGTCGAGCTCGAGCGGCCGAAGGACCCGTCCCACGGCGACTTCGCCACGAACGTCGCGCTTCGCACCGCGAAGGAGGCCGGGCGGCCGCCGCGGGAGCTCGCGGCCGAGCTGGCCGCGCAGATCGGCGCGGTCGACGAGGTCGACTCGACCGACGTCGCCGGCCCCGGCTTCATCAACCTCCGGCTCGCGGACTCGTTCTTCGTCGGCGCGCTCGGCGAGGTGGGGCAGGCCTACGGCGGCGGCTGGGCCGCCGCCGCTCCGGAGAAGGTGCAGGTCGAGATGGTGTCCGCGAACCCGACCGGGCCGCTGCTCGTCTCGCACGCGCGCAACGGCGCGTACGGCGACAGCGTCGCGCGGCTGCTCGCGTTCGGCGGTCACGCGGTGGAGCGCGAGTACTACTACAACGACGCCGGCGCGCAGGTCGATCGGTTCCGGGCGTCGGTCGAGGCGCTGCGGCGTGGGGAGCCCGTCCCTGAGGACGGCTACCACGGCGACTACGTCCGCGACCTCGCCGCGCAGGACGGCGACGCTCTGCCGCGCATGCTCACGTCGATCGAGGGCACGCTCGAGCGGTTCCGCATCCACTTCGACAGCTGGGCGCTGCAGAGCGAGCTCGAGCGGCGGCTGCCCGAGTTCATGCCGCGGCTCGACAGCTACGAGAAGGACGGCGCGGTGTGGGCACGCTCATCGGCCTACGGCGACGAGCAGGACTGGGTGATCATCCGGTCGGCGGACAAGGGCGGCACGCCGACCTACCGCGCGGCCGACATCGTCTACCTCACCGACAAGCTCGACCGAGGGTTCGACAAGGCGATGTACGTCCTCGGCGCCGACCACCACGCGACTGCGCGCTGGTACGCAGCGATCGCGCGCATGCTCGGCTACGACGAGTCGCGCGTCGAGGTTCTGCTGTACCAGTTCGTCCACCTGACGAGCGGCGACGAGGCGGCGAAGGTGTCGAAGCGGGCCGGCAACGTCGTGTTCCTCGACGAGCTGATCGACCAAATCGGCGTCGACGCCGCGCGCTGGTACCTGATCAACCGCGGCCCCGACCAGACGATCGAGATCGACCTCGACCTCGCGGCCGAGAAGTCGAACAAGAACCCCGTCTACTACGTCCAGTACGCGCATGCCCGCATTGCCGCGATCCTGCGGAATGCAGGCGGTTCAGGCGAGTTTGTGTTGAATCAACACAAGCTCGAGAACGAGGAGCGGGCGCTGATCAAGCGGCTCACCGACTTCCCGGTGACGGTGCGCGAGGCTGCCGACCGGCGCGGCCCGCAGCTGATTCCGGCCTACGCGATCAGGCTCGCCGACGACTTCCACCGCTTCTACCACGAGTGCCGCGTGCTCGGCTCGCCGGAGGAGGCGTTCCGGCTCGGGCTGTGCCGTGCAACGCAGAGCGTGATCGCGCGGTGTCTCGATCTCGTCGGCGTCGACGCGCCTCAGCGCATGTAGATCCGGCGAACGATCTCTTCGATGTCGGGTTCCTGAACCTGGAGGTCGACGAGCCGGGCGGCCTCGGCGACGCGGCTCGTGATCTCCGACGCCGACCCCTTGAATCGCAGCCATTGCCGCGGGCCGTCGACGCGATCGACGACGGCGCCCTCGACCTGGAGCGGCGGCGCCGGCTCTTCGAGGTCGATCACGAGCGTGCGCTCGCCGCCGTAGCGCTCCTTCAGCTCCGGGATGCCGCCGTCCCAGATCAGCGAGCCGTGGTCGATCACGAGCAGGCGGTTGCACAGCCGCTCGATGTCGCCGAGGTCGTGCGTCGTCAGCATCACCGTGACGCCGTCCTCACGGTTGATCTCGACCAGGAAGTCGCGCACGCGCTGCTTGGCGACGACGTCGAGCCCGATCGTCGGCTCGTCGAGGAACAGCAGCTCGGGCCCGTGCAGCATGGCCGCTGCGAGCTCGCCGCGGATGCGCTGGCCGAGCGAGAGCTGGCGGACCGGCGTTGCGAGGAACGGGTCGAGCTCGAGCACGTCGCGAAGCCGCGCGAGACGCTCGCGGTACCGGTCGGGCGGCACACGGTAGATGTGCCGCAGCAACTCGAACGAGTCGTGCAAGGGCAGGTCCCACCAGAGCTGGATGCGCTGCCCGAACATCGCGCCGATCCGCCGGGCCAGCTCGATCCGTTTCCGTGACGGCTCGAGCCCCGCGACCGAGACGTGGCCGGAGGTGGGGACCAG
>Ga0207657_10007274_pt1 | contig 11366 bp, 9 predicted proteins | sample KBSC33metaG_FD_184316 | JGI IMG/M metagenome (GOLD analysis project Ga0207657, IMG submission 184316) | Corn rhizosphere microbial communities from Kellogg Biological Station, Michigan, USA - KBS C3-3 metaG (SPAdes) (version 2) | ecosystem: Host-associated > Plants > Roots > Rhizosphere > Soil ... | reverse complement strand
ACACCGTCCGATCCGATCCGATAGGCCGTCTTGCCATCGGATCGCTCCTGCCTGGTCAGGTCGCCGTCGGACTTGCGAACGCCGGTCAGGAATGCCCGGCAGCTGTGCGGCTTCCAGCCGGTGGCCTGCATGATCTCATCGATTGTCGCGCCGCGTTCCCGGCGCAAGAGGAGCCTGACGGCTACTGACTTCGTCTTGCGGGACGTACTGCTTTTGGTCATCTCGGGTCTCCTTGCTGCGTGGCCGGAGGATCCTGCCGCTGCACTGACCCGAGCCGCGGGATCCTGAGGACCAGGCGGCCTGCGCGCCTGCACGAGACGCACGAGCAGCAATGCTCGGTTTCATTGGGAAGTCGAGGGGAAAGACCGAACGAGTGGGGATTCAGCAGAAGGGGCGTCGGTCTGATCAGAGGGGCGTGTCCGGTTGGCGCCAACCCTTGCCGTTCCCGTCGTGATTGACTTCGCCCGGAAGCGGCCGTCGGTTGACTCGGGAAAATTCGAGTCGGCGTGGGCCTGAGTCCCAGCGGCACCGACCGTTCAGGCTTCGAAATGTCACCGGCGTCGGCAGGCTCGCCAGCCGGCGACCTTCGTTGCGCCGTTGAACCATTGGACTGGTCCGGCATCCCGCAGCGTCTTCGGTTTGCAAACCGGCTGGATGGCAGTCGTGAAGCGGACAAGGTACTGGGTCCCATGCGCCGCGCTGCGAAGTGGACAAGGAGTGGACTTTACCGCGTGCACTGCAACCACGCGCCGCGTGCCCCGACCGCTTGAAGGAACCACGTGGAAATCGTCTCGCTCAGTCTGGTCCTGTTGATGGCAGTCGTCGTGAGTTCGGCGGTTGCTCGGATGGTGCCGTTCGCCATCCCCGCCCCAATCGTACAGATCGCCGCGGGCGCCATCATCGGCCTCTCGGTTGATATTCGCGTCACGCTGGATCCCGAGCTATTCTTCTATCTCTTCCTCCCGCCGCTCCTCTTTCTCGACGGCTGGCGGATTCGGAAGGACGGACTCTTTCGCGACGCCAAGATCGTAGTAGAACTCGCGCTGGTTCTGGTGGTCGTCACCGTGATCGGCGCGGGATATCTGATCCATTGGATGCTCCCGCTGATGCCTCTCCCGGTCGCTTTCGCGCTGGCGGCGGTGCTCTCGCCGACCGACCCAATCGCGGTGTCGGCAATTGCTGCGCGAACACCGATCCCGAAGCGGATGATGCACATCCTGGAAGGCGAAGCGCTCTTCAACGATGTCTCGGGCCTCGTTTGCCTGCGGTTCGCGATTGCGGCGGCGCTGACCGGCCACTTCTCGCTGCAGGGTGCGGCGTTCGGCTTCGTGTGGGCGGCTGGCGCCGGGCTTGGGCTAGGGATTGCGGTGACGCTGGTCGTCATTCGCGCCAAAGGCTGGTTCACAGCGCGCTTTGGCGAGGAGAGCGGATCGCAGATCGTCGTAAGCCTGCTGATTCCGTTTGGCGCCTATCTTCTCGCCGAGCGAGCAGCCGCGTCCGGCATCATGGCGGTCGTCGCCGCGGGTGTGACGATGAACTTCGCCGAGGCGAGCCGCCAAGTGTTGCCGGCGACAAGGATGCGTCGGAACTCGGTGTGGGACACGATCCAGTTTGCCGGCAACGGCATCATCTTCGTTCTCCTCGGGGAGCAGTTTCCCGCGATCGTCTCGAGAGCCGTTCGTACCGTCGCGTCCGCAGGACATCTGAGCCCTTGGTGGCTGGCCATCTACGTGGCCTCGATCACCGCTGGGCTGACGGTGCTGCGCTTCGCTTGGGTATGGACGTCGCTGCGGCTCACGCCCTTGCACAAGCAGGAAGGCCGGTCCGTTCGCAGCGGCGATCTTAGGCTGGTCTCAGCGATGTCGGTCGCCGGTGTGCGAGGCGCGATCACGCTGGCCGGCATATTGACGCTGCCGCTAGTGCTGAGCGACGGGCGTCCGTTTCCTGCCCGCGAGCTGGCAATCTTCATGGCTGCGGGCGTGATCCTGCTGTCGCTCCTCCTTGCCACGATCGCGCTGCCGATCTTGTTGCGCGACCTGGAGATGCCGAGCGAGCCCGCTACAATCGTCGCCGAGGACCGCACCCGGGTCGCGCTCTCGCGGGCGGCGCTCGTCGCCATTGAGCGAAAGCGGGAGGAGTTCACTGGTGGACAAGACGATGATGGTGGCTTCGATCACGCCGCCGAACGTGTCGCCAGCCTCTATCGCGAACGCATTACTGCACGCTCGCATAGCGGCTCTGCGGCTCTGGCGGAGCGCCACCTCGAAAGCATCGAGCGCGGCCTGCGGCTCACGGCCGTCGCGGCGCAGCGAGAGGAACTCTCCCGCCTAATCCAGGCACACGAAATCAACCATGACTTGGCACAAAAGCTCTTACGTGAGCTGGACCTGCTGGAAATCCGCTACCGCGCCTGAACCCGGCCCGTTTCCGAGCAGCAGCTGACGCGCAAAGACGATCGTCGGTTATCCGCCATTCGTCCCCTTCGGCTGGGCCGCCCATCTAGCTCGTGCAGCATCGCGTCGTCCTCTCATAGCCGACTGATTGGGCGCAATGTCGACTGCGGATAGAAAGCCAATCTGAGTGCTAGCCGTGTTTTTGCTTTGACATTGTTGATCGAAGAGCTCGCCTGCTAACGATTGGCACTCACTTCAGGACCATTTGAATAGATTGGCTTGCGCGGCAACAGGGGGGCTGTGGACCTTCCACCTCTCTCCGCCGTTCACTGTGGCAAGGAGTGATCTCCACGACAAAGGCAGTTGGCCAATCCGAGAGCCCCGGCCATCTGGCGCCCGCCGCCGCGGCCGTAATGAGCTGGCGCAGCGGGATAGTCATTTTGCTTGCGATGATCGGGGCCTGCCGTGGTCCAAATGAAACGGCCGGCAAAGAGCAAGACAAGGCGACGGCTGCGGCGCTCGGACAGCGTTATTCAGGAAGCGGGCCGAACCAACGCATTGGTGAGGCTAGGGACCGTGCGGTCAGCGCCCGCAAAGAGGCGGACGAGGCCGCCGCCAAGGCATTGTCCGCGAAGGGCGATGAAATCAAGCGCCAGGCCGACGTTGAGGCAGCATCTCTGGACGAACAATCCAGAGCGATCAGGGATGCCGCGGATAAGCGCGCGGCTGCGTTAAAGGAGGCCAACACGGAAGCAAGATAGGGCTTGTCAGTCGATATCGTTGCACCGATTGACGCCCTTACCCGGCTCCTAAAGCCACCGAGCCCTACCAAAACGAGCAGTACCCACTAAGGGGCGGCGGCGGGAGGGTATCGGAGCGATTCGGTGCCCCGATCTGACGGTAGCTTTCTCAAAACTCAGGCCGATAGATGCCGTCGCCTGGCACGCTCGACGACGGACGAACGCACCGCCAGAATCCTCAATGACATGGCTGACGAATACCAGGCGAAGGCCGATAGGTTAGATTCGAACTGATACACTAGCCGCAGCTCTCAGGTCTTGGGCGACGTGAGTTTCGCCGGAGGATGGAGCGTCCCGGATTGCCCGCATCGAATCATTGATGGCTTTCTGTCATTGCTCAAAATGACTTGGCCGCTCCTTAGGCTTCGCCAGGTCCCAAAGCAGTATCTTGAAGCCCTGATCGTCATCATCGGAGTCTAGCTCTCGCGCGCGGCATCCTTGATCTTGTCGCGCTGGGGCTTGTCATTTGGGCGTGATTTCATGGGCCAAATCCTAACCGCCGATACTTGCCGGGGAAGCAATCGGTCCCGGAGCGCAAAAAGCTACGAGCTCGTGCGCTCGATCCATGTTGCGGCCGGCGAAGCCGAATTGATGGGCCGTTCTCTGGAACAAGCGTATGGCGTTTGTGTGAGGACGAGCGAGTCGATGTCGGCTCCGCGGATACTCGTGCCTCGCAACCCGCTTTGGTCCGCGCATCCGCGGGCCCGGCGGCCAGCCCATACGGGGGCCTGCCATGAATGAAGTTCGTTTGCCTAATGCCATCCCTGCGGCCACTCTCGCGCAGGCTTTGATTCAGGCCTCGTACGCGCCGGTCCTGCTGCTCGATTCCGGTCTGCGTATCGCCGGCGCCAGCGAAAGCTTCTGCAGCGCTTTTGGCTTCGCACCCGAGGATCTACAGGGAAGCTCGCTCGCCGCGCTCGGCGGCGGTGAATGGAACGTGCGCCAGCTGCGCTCGCTGCTCAAGGCGACGTTCGACGGCACCGCCGCGGTCGACGCCTACGAAATGGACCTTCTCCGCACGGGGAAGCCAACCGCGCGGATCGTCGTCAACGCCCACCGTCTGGACTATGACCACAGCGCTCCACTGGTGGTCCTCACGGTCAGTGACGTCACCTCGGCCCGGCTCGCCGCGCGCATCAAAGACGACCTCGTCAGGGAAAAGGAGGTCTTGCTGCGCGAGCTGCAGCATCGCGTCGCCAACAGCCTGCAGATCATCGCCAGCGTGCTGATGCAAAGCGCGCGGCGGGTGCAATCGGAAGAAACCCGAACCCACTTGCGCAACGCCCAGAACCGGGTGCTGTCAATAGCCACGCTGCAGCGCCAGCTCGCCGTAACGAGCGATGACCGGGTACAGTTGCGACCGTATTTCCAGGGCCTGTGCGAGAGCATCGGCGCCTCGATGATCGACGACGAGGGGCAGATCCTGCTCCATGCCGACGCCGACGGCAGCTCGGTCACCGCCAACGTGGCGACCAGCCTCGGGCTGATTGTCACCGAGCTGGTGATCAACGCCCTCAAGCACGCCTTCCCCGATCGCGAAGAGGGAGGGGACATCGCGGTCGATTACCGGGCGAAGGGAACCGGTTTCGCGCTCACGGTGAAGGACAACGGCGTCGGCATCAGCGCGAACGACGAGGCGGTTGTGCCGGGGCTGGGCACCGGGATCGTCGATGCCCTCGCTCGCCAGCTCGGCGCGACCGTCGAAACGAGCGACGGCGGGCCGGGGACCAAGGTCAAGGTCGTGCGCAAGGCCTAGCCGCGTTGGCTGTCACCGGCGCCTGGACTGACATATATTCCACGCTCGCCATTGCCGGGCGATGCCGGGGCCCCCATCTAGCAGTCAGCTACCTGTCGCGATCGACGGCCTCGGGCATCAAAGCAAGGTGTCGCCTCCTTCCATTACGCCTTTTAGCCCGCGCCCCAGCGGCCGTTTCGGCTTCCGGCGCCAGGAAGGAATTGTCCATGACACATTATGGCAAGATCAACTCGTACAACAGCGCCAGCGGATCGGGAACGATCGCGCCCGAACAGGGCGGCGACATGCTGTCCTTCCGCAAGGCCGACCTACGGCAGCAGAGCGAGGAGCCGCGGCCCGAGCAGCGCTATGGTTATGAAACGCAGTCGTCCGGCGACGGCGGCAAGCAGTGGGCGGTCAGGCTGGAACGCCAGCAGGCCTAGGTTCAGCGGAGTGAGCACCGCCGGGGGGAGACAGCCTCCGGCGGGTGCTTCCTCGACTGCGCCATTCAACGTCTCGGAGCAGCCGTCATGGAAGAGAATGCATTCGCCGCAGGCATGAAAAGCACGGTGCGCTCAAGATGAGCGGGGGATGGCCCGAAGTACCGCCCAAGCGGGATCAGCAACGGATCTGGCGTGGGTCAACGTGCGGCCTGTCCAGATTGAAGGAAGCAAACATGTCTGAAAGTAGCACCGAGCTTGGAAACGAGACGAACGAACGGCGTTGCCGAACGAGCATCAAGCATCTGCAAGCTGCGCGGATAACGGCAGTGCCCGGTGCATTCCGGACCATCCTCGACGAGATGATTGTTGTCGAGCATCTGCGTCTTCGGGCGATACTGAATATCGAAATGTGAGGCGGTTCGCGCCAAGCGAGCTCCCCTTATGCGAATTGCGCTTGCGTGCGAGGGCACGGTCCCTACATTGGGATTATCGCATCGATCACTGAGCGCGATGCGACTGAGAGTTAGCTGCTCCCGCTCACGCGGAGATGCAAATGACCAGTACTTTTCCCAAGCACGGAAGATTCAGCGCGTTCCGATCGGCGGCTGCCGAGGCCGATGAAAATCCAGACTTAAGCGGCCGCGCCGATCGCCCCGGGGCTGTCGAAACCACCCACTTGGAACGACGAGTGCTGGCGCACGAACGTATTCTGCAGTCGCTTATCTCTCATCTTGCCGAAGCAGACCAGGAAGTCTTGTCCAGGCTGAAGCTTGCCTTCGGCAAGGGACACAACCTCGGAGATTACGAGCAGGATTATACGTCCACCGAACACTACGGCGATGACTTTATCCGTGCCCTCGAAGCAATGGCTGGACGCGACGACCGCCCAGGCGCGCCGTCCCCGCCAACTACACAGGGAGACAAGCCATGAGCACAAAGTCGGTCTCGCTCGCGCGGGAGCGCTCTCAGGCGACGAGCGACGAAAGAATGGTCCTCGCGCTGGAGATGATCGCTGATCAACTCGGCCTGATCGCCGAACGCCTGGCAGTAAAAGAAGGCAGCGAAGTGCATAGGCCTTTGGAGCATGCGCCGACATCTGCTGGCGATCGTCGCGCCGGAGACCGATGGGAGAATGAGGGAGGTCCGGTACAACCTGGCTGAGGCACGCGCCCCGTTTCCGCAGAATATCAAGCGTGGAGGTGCAGCGGTGTTGTCTCGGTTGCCACAAGCCGCTGAGCTAGAGATTCCCGATAATTCCAAGGTCTTCTCGCATCGATACTGACTTATAGCCGCTCCTCATGGCCTCGCATGCCGGTCTGTGGCTCCAATGGAGGACCGCCGTGGCCAATGACAGTCAGAAGCAGCAACATCGCTTGAGTCCGGATGAGGCTGAATTGCTCCGGCAGTTGCGGCAGGCGAGGCGCAAGCGGAGAATCCATGGGGCAACCACGAGCGAGGTTCAACTTACTCCGGGGCAGCGGATTGCTGACTCCGTGGCCGCCACGATGGGATCGTGGCGCTTCATCCTCATCCAGACCACGCTGCTGGTCTTCTGGGTTGGCCTGAACGTCACTGCCTATGTTCAGCGGTGGGATCCTTACCCGTTCATCCTTCTCAACCTCGCGCTGTCCTTCCAGGCGGCTTACGCGGCCCCGTTCATCATGATGAGCCAGAACCGGCAGCAGGATGTGGACCGCAAGGAGGCCGCGGCGGATTACCAGGTCAACATCAAGGCCGAGCTGGAAATCGAGCTGCTGCACCAGAAGCTCGATGAATTGCGCGAAAACGAGGTTCTGTCGCTGACCGCCGCGGTGAAATCGCTTTCGGCTCTGCTCGAGAGCGGCGGCAACACACCGTGAGCTTCTGGAAGGCGAGAGACCTGCGTGTTGGGCCGGGCGCGCGGAGCATTCAGCGGCGCCCGGGCTGGAGATGGCTGACTATCGGCAAGGCAACGGTAGCTGAGGCGAGCAAACACAATTTGGATCTGATAGCCTCAGGTGTCGCCTTCTACGGCTTCTTTGCTCTCGTGCCGACTCTTACCGCCGTGATTTTGAGTTATGCGTTGTTCGCCGAGCCCGACCAGGTGGAACACCACCTGTCAGCCTTGGCCAATCTCGTGTCAAACGAGGCGGCCAAGATCATCGCAGCACAGGTCAGGGATTTGGTGGGAGCCGGTAAACCCGGCGCGGGAATGGGGCTTTTCCTTTCGCTCGGTCTTGCTCTCTACGGGATAATGAGAGGCGCGGGGGCAATCATTACGGCATTGAACATCGTCTACGAGGTGGACGAAACCCGCTCCTTCACCTCGCATGCCGCGGTGACGGTTGGGGTGGCTGCCAGCATGGTCGGCATCTTTATCCTTGCTGCCATCGCGATCACGACCTTCGCGCTACTTCAGAGTGTCTTCCCCGACCTCGCCCGTCCCGTTCGCCTCGGCGTTCAGATCGGCTTGTGGTTCGCGACCGCATTCGCTGTTCGCATTGCCATATCCGCCATGTACCGCTTCGCGCCGAACCGTCGGTCGAGTCCTGCAACACCGTTAAGAAATGGGTCTGCTTTCGCTACCCTGGGGTGGATCGCCGCAACGACCGGATTTTCGGTCTACGTTCGCAACCTCGGCAGCTACAATGCCATTTATGGCATCCTGGGAGCGGTCGTCATCTTCCTGACGTGGCTCTATGCCTCCGCTTACATCATTCTCCTGGGTGCAGAACTCAATGGCATTTTAGAGCGAGGTGCCCGCATGAAAGGGCTGGGCGCAGAGCCAGCGTGACAAACCGGGAAACGAACGCACCGTATACATCCGCAAGGCGACCCTACTCTACCGCACGAACGGCGGCTCAACCTCTATCATAAGCGTCGATCCGACCAGCTTGGCCGCAGCATTGGCAAGAGACGCCAAGGCGCCAGGGTCGCCGTGAACAGGGGGCTGGAGCCTCTTCAGTTGAGAACGCGCCAAGCTCGACCCATGCGCCTAATGCAACATCCACCAGATCAGCAGTGCCAGGGCCGACCACGGCGCCAGAACCGCCAGATAGGCGGGCTTTTGCCCGTCCTGCGGGCTCAACGGTGCGTCCCTGGGCCCGCGGACACGTCGGAAAAAAACGCTGTCGTGAGGCGGTGGCCACGGTCAGCGCGCCCTCGATCCGGGTTTTCGCTATCCTCCCGAAGAGGTGACTGCCGGGGCGAGCCGGCGGCTTGACTGGGAATGCTCACCGCAGTCGTGGGCTTTTGGTTGAAACGGCCGTCATCCCCATCGGCAAGCCGCCCCCAACCCGGGGCCGCGAGGGCGCCGCTGGCGCGTTGGATGCATTCGATTTGCGCTGCGATCGCTGATGAGACCTGTTTCGCTTCGTGCCGGAGGACGGCCGTCGGCAACCTCGTAGCGCGTACGGCCGAAAGCTGATGATCGAAATAAAGCTGGTTTAGATCCACGACTGCGCTCCTGAGTGAGGCGGAGCGCGGAGTTTTCACCTGATGGAGCCCACGCGCGCCTGCGACTGGTTATAAGTAGGAACCTGGGAGATCGAATCAAGACGGTAATAAAAATGAATTATGCTCGTAGGCATCTCCTCTTGACGTAATATCAACCGATAATCATCGATAATTATCAATAAATAGTAATAAAAAGTCTTGGAACAAATTGTCATTTCATGTATTTTGGTTCTTGGAAAAAGGAACCATCCGGTTCCAGGAGTCTCTCCTCATGCGTAAATGTCAATCGGCGCACAAACGGGGACCGGGATCGGCGTGCAATAGGGGACCATGGTTTGACGGGCGCTTACGGCGTGGCGGGATGGCGGAGGGCGTAGTCCGGAGGCATCCCGCCACGGCGTAAATCGTCTTCCTTTCCGGGTGGATGGGCTCAGCTTCGGCTTTTGAAGCGCCAGCTGTCGTTGCCGGTCTCGATGATGTCGCAATGGTGCGTGAGCCTGTCGAGCAGGGCCGTGGTCATTTTGGCATCGCCGAAGACGGTGGGCCATCCGCCGAAGGCGAGATTGGTGGTGACGATGATCGAGGTGCGCTCGTAGAGCCGGCTGACGAGGTGGAACAGCAACTGGCCGCCAGTTCGGGCAAAGGGCAGATAACCCAGTTCATCGAGGATCAGCAGATCGAGCCGGGAGAGATGTTCGGCGAGCTTGCCTGCCCGGCCCTGGTGGGTCTCCAGTTCGAGCAGGTTCACCAGGTCGGTGGTGTTGTAGAACCGCACGCGGGCGCCGCTGCGGATGCAGTTGCGGGCGATAGCGATGCTGAGGTGGATCTTTCCCGATCCCGTGCCGCCGACCAGCACGACGTTGCGCTGGCTGGCGAGGAAGGCGCCGGTAGCAAGGTCGCGAACCAGCCCTTCGTTGATCGGCGTGCCGGCAAACTCGAAGCCGTCGAGCTCGCGAGCCAGCGGCAGCTTGGACGCGGTCATCTGGTACTTGATGGAACGGGCGTGCTTCTCGGCGACCTCTGCCTTCAGCAGGTCGCCAACCACGTGCTGTACGGGATGCTGGCGCTTGAGGGCGTCGGCAATGGCCTCGTCATAGGCGTGACGCATACCGGCGAGCTTGAGCTCGGCCATCAGGCCGATGATCTCGTGGCGCTCCATCATCATGCTGCCCTCCGCACGGGCAGCAGCCGATCGTAGCGGCCAGCATCGGCGATGAGCTCGATCTTGAGCTGCAGGTGCTCGGGTGTGGCGATGCTGGGCTCCATCGGCGCCGATCGGGACCGGGCCAGGATATTGAGCACGACATCGGCGCTGGTGACCCCCTGGGCCAACGCTTCGGCGGCAGCTGCTTCCAGCGCATCGAGGCCGTCGACCGTGGCCGCTGTCAGGATCTTGACCATCTGGCGATCGCCATCATCACTGCCCTTCAGCTTGCCACGAAGGCGCTCCAGTGCCGGCGGCAGGGCCAGTTGCTTGAACGGCGCCCCGTTCCTCAGGGCACCCGGCTTCTTCGCCAGCACCGGCACGTAGTGCCAGGGATCATAGACGGTCTGCTCGCGGCCGAAGCGGCGATCGTGTTCGGCGACGATATCGTCGCCCTGGCGGATGACGATGCGGTCGGCATAGCCGTGAACCTCAACGGGATGCCCCAGGGCGCGCGCCGCCACCGAGTACTTGTTGTAGTCGAACCGCACGAGCAGCGTCTTGGATACCGAGGCCGCGACAGCGTGGAAGCCGTCGAACGGCGTCGTCGGCATCCGCATCAACGCGGGCTTCTCGTCCTCGAACACGTCAGCGATGGTACGATCACGAAGCTCGGGATGGCGATGGGCGCTGGCGCGTTCCAGGCAACGATCGAGCAGCCAGGCGTTCAGCTCGTCGTAGCTGGCGAAGCGCAGCCGGGGCGTGAAAAAGCGTTCGCGCACCACGCCGACCTGGTTCTCGACCTGACCCTTCTCCCATCCCGCTGCCGGCGTGCACGCGGTCGGCTCGACCAGGTAATGGTTGCACATCTGCAGGAAGCGGCGGTTGAACTTGCGTTCCTTGCCCAGGAACACTGCGTCCACCGCGGTGGTCATGTTGTCGTAAATCCCGCGCGTGCAGACGCCGCCGAAGAAGGCGAACGCCCATGCATGGGCGTCGAACACCATCTCCTGCGTCTCGCGGGGGTAGGCACGCACGAACAACATCCGGCTATGGCACAGCCGCATATGCGCGACCTTCACCGTCGTCGTCACGCCGGCCAGCACCACGACCTCATGGCTCCAGTCGAACTGGTAAGCCTCGCCCGGCTCAAAGCCCAGCGGTACGAACGCGGTCGCCGTGCGGCCGACCTCCTCGCGCTGCCAGCGGCGCGCATGGCGGCGAACCGTATCGTAGCCGCCTTCATATCCTTGCGCCCGCAACGTCTCGAACAGCCGGATCAGCGTCAGACGTTCGCGCCGCGGCTTGCGTTCGTTCTCCGCCAGTAACCGCTCGAGCTCGGCCACGTGGGCACCCAGCTTGGGCATCGGCTGAACCGTGCGATCGTAGCTGAACTTGCCGTCCTCCGCCTCGATC
>Ga0207657_10007272_pt1 | contig 11370 bp, 11 predicted proteins | sample KBSC33metaG_FD_184316 | JGI IMG/M metagenome (GOLD analysis project Ga0207657, IMG submission 184316) | Corn rhizosphere microbial communities from Kellogg Biological Station, Michigan, USA - KBS C3-3 metaG (SPAdes) (version 2) | ecosystem: Host-associated > Plants > Roots > Rhizosphere > Soil ... | reverse complement strand
TCCTCCTGCTCGATGTGACGCCGCTGTCGCTCGGCATCGAGACGCTGGGCGGCGTCTTCACGCGGATGATCTATCGCAACACGACCATTCCGACCAAGAAGAGCCAAGTCTTCTCGACCGCCGAGGACAATCAGAACGCGGTGACGATCCGCGTCTTCCAGGGCGAGCGCGAGATGGCCGCCGACAACAAGATGCTCGGGCAGTTCGACCTGGTCGGTATTCCTCCGGCGCCGCGGGGCGTGCCGCAGATCGAGGTCACCTTCGACATCGACGCCAACGGCATCGTCAACGTCTCGGCAAAGGACAAGGGCACCGGCAAGGAGCAGCAGATCCGCATCCAGGCGTCGGGCGGCCTCGCCGATTCCGACATCGAGAAGATGGTCAAGGAAGCCGAGCAGTTCGCCGAGGAGGACAAGAAGCGGCGCGCCGCAGCCGAGGCCAAGAACAACGCGGAAAGCCTTATCCACTCGACCGAGAAGCAGCTCGCCGAGCATGGCGACAAGGTTTCTCCCGAGGTGAAGGAAGAGATCGAAAAGGCGCTGGCCGAAGCCAAGACCGCGGTCGAAGGCGGCGACACCGACGACATCCAGCAGAAGACTGCGGCACTCACCCAGGCGGCGATGAAGCTCGGCCAGGCGATGTACGAGCAGCAGCAGGCCCAGGCGCAGCAGACGGGCGAAGCCGGCGGGTCGGGCGAGGCTGGCGCCGAGCAGCCGGCCGACGGTGAAGAGGTTGTCGATGCGGAATTCTCCGAGGTCGACGAAGGCGAGAACAAGGGCTGATGATGTGGCGTCGCCACCTCACGGGGGCGGCGCCTCGTCCTGTAAGGCGTAGCGGGGAGCATTGATGGTCGAGCAGGACTATTACGATCTGCTGGGCGTGGCCCGCGGCGCGGACGACGCCGCCATCAAGGCGGCATACCGCAAGCTCGCGAAGGAACATCATCCCGACCGCCATAACGGCTGCTCCGACAAGGAAGCGCACTTCAAGGCCATCAATGAGGCCTATGATGTGCTCAAGGATCCGCAGAAGCGCGCGGCCTACGACCGCTTCGGCAAGGCTGCGTTCCAGAACGGCGGCGGCGGGCACGATCCGTTCGGCGACGCCGGCTTCAACGGCTTTTCCGACATCTTCTCGACCATATTCGGCGAGTTCATGGATCCGCGTGCGCAGCAGAACGCCGCCCGCGGCGCCGATCTTCGCTACGACCTCGAACTCAGCCTCGAAGAAGCGTTCACCGGCGTCGAAAAGACGATCGCAGTGCAGGCGATGGCAACCTGCGAAAAGTGCGATGGCCGGGGCTGCAACTCGCTCGACCGCTGCACCAGCACCTGCTCGACCTGCGGCGGCATGGGCAAGGTCCGCGCGCAGCAGGGGTTCTTCGTTGTCGAGCGTGGTTGCCCGACCTGCCGCGGCGCCGGCGAAGTGATCACCGACCCCTGTGCCAACTGCCACGGCGAGGGTCGGGCGCATGGGCAGCGCAAGCTCTCGGTGAAGATCCCCGCGGGTGTCGATGAAGGCACGCGCATTCGCGTCGCCGGCGAGGGTGAAGCGGGCGTGCGCGGTGCTGGCGCCGGGGACCTCTACATCTTCGTCCACATGAAGCGTCACCCGATCTACTCGCGCGAGGGCACGACCTTGATTGCGGATTGCCCGGTTAGCTTCACGACCGCCGCCCTTGGCGGGTCGATCAGCCTTCCCGGAATCGACGGCAGGACGGTCGAACTGAAGATCCCGACCGGCATTCAGTCAGGTGAGCAGCTGCGTCACCGCGGCGCCGGAATGAGCGTTCTCAACGGCCGCGGGCGCGGCGACCTTGTTGCGCGAATCCTGGTCGAAACCCCGAGCAGGATGAGCGCCAAGCAGAAGAAATTGCTCGAAGAGTTCCGCGCTACCGAGACCGGCGACGAATGCCCTGCTTCGAAGAGCTTCTTCGCGCGGGCTCGCGAGTTCCTAGGCGGCTAGCGCCGTCTCGCGGAGAAACTCTGGCGGTTCGGTCGCGGCAAAGCTCGGTCGCGCTTTCATCCGATTGAGCCAAGCCGGCAGGTTCTTCGCTCCGCCCATAAGCTCACGGCCTTCGGCGCATTCAGTGAAAAGATCGAGTTGGGCGGCGAGCATGATGTCGGCAATGCTGATGCTGTCGCCCGTGAGGTAGGGCTTGTCGCCGAGGATCCCGTCCAGCACCTCGAAGCAGGTGCGCGCCATCGGCATGGCTTCGGCGATGGCTGCTTCGTCGCCCAGCAGCCCGAGGAGCCTCGGACCAATGATGCGGTTAAAAGCGATCGGCGCGGCGGCCTTTGGGAAGAAATACCATTCGATGATCCCGATCACCTGGTTCATCAGTGCGCGCGCCTCAGCGGCGCTCGGGACCAGCGATGGCGTCGGGAGGAGGTCATCGAGGTAGCGGATGATGGCCTGCGTCTCGTAGATCTGGAACCCGTCATGCTCGAATGCGGGAATGCGCCCGAACGGGTGGCGCGCGAGGTATTCTGGCTGTTTCGTCTCGCCGGGGGCCATGACGCAAAGCTCGTAAGGCACGTCTTTCTCCCTGAGCGCGATCTCCACGCTCCGGAGGAACGGGCTTCCCGGAATTCCATAGACCTTGATGTTGGACACGGGATTTCTCCTCTATTTTATCTTATCGTGATGCTTGTTCGGCATAGAGTTCGAGCAGGCCGCTCCAACCGCCAGGTGCATCGATTGCTTCGCGGAAGCCTTCGGCCGTGTCGCCGAGGCGATCTAGATTGCGGTGCTCGAGCTCGACCCGCGTGCCCGACCCCTCGGGCGTGAACATGACTTCGACCTCCGTCGCGAGGTCGGGATCAAACGTCCACTGAGCATTGAGCTGCCAGATAAGGAGGAGGCGCGCGGGCGGTTCCCACGCTGCCACGGTGCCGATCTCGCACTCCGATCCGTCGAGGTTGCGCTGGTACCAGCGCCCGCCCTCTCTCGGTTCGATGATTTGCGTGTCGAGTTCCGCCTCGCCGAGCTTGTGCGACTTTGGCCACCAGCGCCCCATGCCGCTCGTGAAGACGTCGAACGCATGGCCCTGCGCCGCATCGACGTGGAGGCTCTTGCGCACCGGCGCGGGTCGGATCTGCGTGCTCATTACTTCTCCTCTTTGGCGGCGCGTTCGACCTCTTCGGCGAACGCGGTGAGTGCCGAATCCCAGAATTGGTCGAGCCAGGCGCGCATCGCTCCCAGGCCGTTGGGGTCGATCTGGTAGATGCGCCGGGTGCCCTCTGAGCGGTCGTCCACCAGACCCGCCTCCTTCAGCACCTTGAGATGTTGTGAAACCGCCGGACGAGTGACCGGCAGCCCTCGTGCAATCTCTCCGACTGGCCGGGGCCCATGGCGTAGCCGTTCGAATACAGCCCGCCTTGTGGGGTCGGTCAGTGCGGCAAAGACTCGATTCGCGTTAGCCACGACTTACCGTTAGTCATCACTAACCAATGAGTCAACAGCGGTTGTCCGCCGCTCTCGTAACGCTGTCCGGATTTGACTAGGGGTTTGCCGCCTTGTCGATCGTGAGCCGCATTGCGAACATCTGCGCGAACAGCTCCGCGGCGGCGTGCAGCTCGAAGCTCGGTTCGCGGGGGGTCCGGCTCTCGCAGCAGAACTCACAGCTCAGTCCGTCGGCGCTGAACGGTATGCGCAGCATCGATCGGATGGCCTTGCCATTGAGCTCGTGCCGGTCTGCTTCCTCGGGTGCGCGGAGCAGAGCGGCATGAGCCGACGTGTCGTCCGCCTCGCGCGGGAACAGGTTGATTCCAGCGGCGTCGGTGTCTGCAACCAGGACGGGCAAGTCGGCGGGGTCGACTGCGCCGCCGAACGCGCCCCGACTGCTCTCCGCGCGGCGATCGCCACAGCTTAGCGTCACTCGATCATAACCGGTGAGCGCCCGCATGCGACGCGCGCCGCCGTCGAGCAGCGCCTGGCCGCTGCTGGTGGCAAGGCCGGCAATCAGGCCTCCGACGCTGCCAAATGCTTCGCCGAAGGAGGCGACCGAGTGCACCGCTTCAAGTAGCACCCGCCCATCGATGACCTGGAATGCGATGTCGACGAGCTCGGGATCGTCGGTCAGCCGGACGGCATAGGCGCGGCCGATGCCGGTCGTTCCGCTCAGCCTGGAGAAGAGATTGCGGAGATCGTGCAGCGCCTGGGCATGGACGAACTTGCCCAGCGGCTCCTCGATCAGGGTGACGTGCGATTCGCCGAGTAGATGGTGGATATTCTCGGACGCGCGCAGCACGATCCAGTCGAGCGATAGCTCGAGCAGATACGTGCCGTCCTGGATGCGCACGTCGGCGGTCGAGCTTCGCTCAACCATGTCGCGGTCGATTTCGTCGACTATGTCCATCAGCCCCCCGGCTGCACTTCATGGGTATAAATAGCGGGTGATTTTCGCAGTGCACTAAAAAATGCCGTGCTTTGCGAAGGGCCTAGGACTCGCTGAACACGCGGGCAAAGATCGTGTCGACGTGCTTCAGATGATAGCCGAGGTCGAACAGGCCATCGAGTTCTTCGTCTGAGAGACGCTTGGAAAGGTCGGGATCGGCCTTGAGCAACTCAAGCAGCGACTGCTGTCCGTCCGACTCCCACACCTTCATCGCGTTGCGCTGCACGAGCGAATAGCTTTCTTCGCGGCTCAGGCCAGCCTGAGTGAGCGCGAGCAGCACCCGCTGCGAGTGTATGAGGCCACCCATCCGGTCGAGGTTCTTCTGCATCCGCTCGGGGTAGACGACGAGCTTGTCGATGACGCTGGTCAGTCGGGCCAGCGCGAAGTCGAGCGTGATCGTCGCATCGGGGCCGATGAACCGCTCGACCGACGAGTGGGAAATGTCCCGCTCATGCCATAAGGCGACGTTTTCCAGCGCCGGAGTCACGTAACCGCGAACCACCCGCGCCAAGCCCGTCAAATTCTCCGTCAGCACCGGATTGCGCTTGTGCGGCATCGCCGAGCTGCCCTTTTGACCGGGCGAGAAATATTCCTCGGCCTCCAGCACCTCCGTGCGCTGGAGGTGGCGGACCTCAGTCGCGAGCCGCTCGATCGACGAGGCGATGACGCCGAGCGTCGCGAAGAACATCGCGTGACGATCGCGCGGGATGACCTGGGTCGAAATAGGCTCGATGCTGAGTCCAAGCTCCGCTGCCACATGCTCCTCGACCCGCGGATCGACGTTGGCGAAGGTGCCGACAGCCCCAGAGATCGCACAGATCGCGACGCCGTCGCGCGCCGCGACCAGCCGCCCGCGATTGCGCGCGAACTCCGCATAGGCCTGCGCGAGCTTGAGGCCGAACGTGACTGGTTCGGCATGGATGCCGTGACTGCGGCCGATGGTCGGCGTCAGCTTGTGCTCGAACGCGCGGCGCTTCAGCACTTCAAGCAACGCATCCACATCGGCAATCAGCAGGTCCGCCGCCTGCTTCAGCTGCACCGCGAGCGCCGTGTCGAGCACGTCCGAGCTGGTCATGCCCTGGTGCAGCCACCGCTTCTCGGGTCCAAGCTTCTCGCCCGCCCAGGTCAGGAAGGCGATCACGTCATGCTTGGTAACCGCCTCGATCCGATCGATTGCATCGATGTCGATCTCGCCCAGCGCGTCCGCATCGTATGCCTTCCGGATCGTCGCGGCATCAGCGGCCGGGATCATGCCGATCTGGCCCATCGCCTCGGCCGCGAACACCTCGACCTGCCACCAGATGCGGTAGCGGTTCTCGGCCGACCAGATGGCCGTCATTTCGGGGCGGGAATAGCGGGGAACCATTGGCTGCGCGGCTAGCAGAGCCTCAGCGCTGCATCAAATCAGCCCCATCGCGCGCATGCTCGTTCGCCCTTGAGCAGCGACGATAACATGGTCGTGCACAGTCACCTTCATGTGCCGCCCCGCGTCGACCAGATCGCGCGTCAGGCGGATGTCCTGCGTCGAGGGAGTCGGGTCGCCGCTGGGATGATTGTGAACGATGATCAGCGCGGTCGCGCCGAGCGCGATGGCCCGGGCGATAACCTCGCGGACGTGGACCGAGGCTTCATCGACGCTGCCCTGCCACAGCGCCTCGTTCGCCAGCAGCATGTTCTTGGCGTTGAGGAACAGGATCCTGACCTCCTCGGTGCGCCGGTGCGCCATCGCCGCCGTCAGATAGTCCCCAAGCGCATCCCAGGTCGACAGTACCGGCCGGCCCTCGATCCGTGCCTCGAGCAGCCGCAGCGCCGTCGCTTCGGAGATCTTCAACGCGGCGATCGTCGGGTCAGTCAGGCCTTCGCGGCGTAGTGTATCCGCACTTGCCCCCAACAGCGGCCCAATCCCGCCGAAATCGTGCAGCAGGCGCTTCGCCAGCGGCTTGGTGTCGACTCGCGGGATGGTCAGGGTGAGCAGATATTCGAGCAGCTCGTAGTCGTGGAAACCCGCCGGCCCTGCGTCGAGCAGCCGCTCGCGCAGGCGTGCACGATGGCCCTTTGCGTCTAGCACCTCCGAATTGCCGGCGCGCGCGTCCATTTCGCCTCTTGAGTGGGCGTGGTCCGAGCATCGCCGTTACAGCACAAGTTAGCGCCCGTAGGGAAGCGGTCATGCCGCATCTGGAACGGTGAGCCGAGGCAGGGGTTAGTGGCCCGAGCAACGGAAGGATGCGGGCTCGCGAGTGGCTGAGCAAGGAGAGGCGGTGATTGTTCGGCGGCGGCCCTTCGGCCGCATCGCCCTGTTCGTCGCGCTTGCGCTCGTCGCACTGCTGCTCGTCGCCATCGGCATCGTCTGGATCGAGCGGCGGTCGATCGCCACGCATTACCTCAAGGGCGAATTCGAGCGGCGCGGGGTCACCGCGAGCTACCACCTGGACCGCGTCGGCTTACGGACGCAGGAGGTCCGCAATCTCGTCATCGGCGATCCCAAGCACCCGGACCTGGTCGCCAAGTTTGCCCATATCGAGACGCGGCTGAAGCTGAGTGGCAGTTTCGAAGTCTATCGGATCGTCGCGCGGGGCGTCCGCCTGCGCGGACGGATGGTCAACGATCGGATCAGCTGGGGCCAGATCGACCGGTTGATGCCACCGCCATCGGGCAAGCCGTTCGCCTTGCCGGAGTTCGTTCTCGACGTCGCCGACAGCACGATCTCGCTCGCGACCCCCTACGGCCCCCTGGGCCTGGCCCTGCAGGGTAACGGCAAGCTCAGCGGCGGTTTCGCCGGGCATGCCGCGATCGTCAGCCCTCGCATTGCGCCGGGCCGCTGCGCGGCGACCAACCTGCGCGCCAACGTCGCGGTTGCGGTCGTTGCACGTCGCCCGCAAATCGACGGGCCGGTGACTGCCGACCGCTTTGCCTGCCCCGTTAGCCGCTTCGACGTCGCCTCGCCGCGTTTCGACGCCAAGGCGAGCTTCAACGAGTCCTTCACCAGCATTGACGGCAGCGGCCGGATGGCGATGTCCAGCCTCGTCGCCGGTGCCAACGGCCTCGCCAATTTTATCGGCGACATCAGCTTCAACGGCTCGCTCAATGACGTCTCGGGTGGCGTAAAGCTGTCGGCGCAGAAGTCGCGCATGGGCACGATCTTCGCCAACCGCACGCGGCTCGACGGCCGCTATCACCTGAACGGCAAGGCTGGCACCTTCGAGATGGCCGGCAGTTACGCCGCGGACAGCGCCTCGCTCGCCGACAGCATGTTCGCCGGAGTGACGGGCCCGCTTACAGCCGTCGGCAAGACTCCGATCGGTCCAGTGGCGACCTCCATGGCCAAGGCCGTCATTCGTACGGCTCGCAACTTCAACTCGTCGGGCCGGGTCACCGTGGTCAACTTCCCGGGTGGCGGGGCAGCGCGAATCAACGAAGCCAACGTGATTGGACCGGGCGGCGCCAGGGCGCGGGTGTTCGGCGGAAGCGGCGTGACTTATTATTGGCCGTCGGGCGGCCTTCGGATCGACGGCAATCTCGAAACGGCCGGCGGGGGACTTCCGCAGGCCCGGGTCAGCCTTCGCCAACCGCGCGCCGGAGAGCCGATGAGCGGCACTGCCGACATCGCCCCGTACAGCGCGGGCGGCCAGACGCTGAGCCTCGCGCAGATCCGCTTCGGGCCGGGCCCCGGCAGCTCGACCGCGCTCAGCACCGTCGCCCAGCTCGACGGCAAATTCCCGGGCGGGCGCGTCCAGGCTCTGCGGCTGCCGATCCAGGGACAGGTCGGGAAGGGCGGGAGCTTCGCCTTCGGTACGTCCGGCGCGGTAGTCAGCTTCAACTATCTGCAGATGAGCTCGCTGCAGCTCGGGCGGACTCGCCTGCCGGTTTGCCCGGTCGGGCCGGCCATGGTCTCCAAGACCTCGACCGGGCCGGTAGTAACCAATGCGCGGCTGCCGTCGCCGGTGCTCAACGGTCGGCTCGGCAGCTCGCCATTCCATCTCGACGCGGTCAGCGGACGGCTTACCGGCCAGCAGTTCGCCTTCGATCGAGTGGGCATGCGGCTGGGCCGCGACACATCGCCGATCCTGTTCGACGCCGCTCGGCTCAACGGCACTTTCGGCCGCGATCTGAGTGGCAATTTCACGGGCGCGAACGCGTCCATCGGCAAGGTCCCGCTGCTGCTCAGCGAGGGCGTCGGCAAGTGGCTCTACCGGAACAAGGATCTGGTCGTCGACGCCTCGCTGATCGTCACCGACCGCAACCCCAATCCGCGCTTCTATCCGCTGAAAAGCGACAACGTGCATTTCACCATCGCCGGCGACTACGTCCGCGCGACGGGGGCGCTTCACCACCCCGCAAGCGGGAGGCTAGTTACCGACGTCAGCATCGAACACCAGCTTTCGTCAGGGGCCGGCCATGCGTTGCTCGACGTGCCGGGTCTGGCTTTCGGGCCCAACTTCCAGCCCGATGAGCTGACCCGGTTGACCGAAGGTGTGGTCGCGCTCGTCAACGGGATCGTGAAGGGGCAGGGCCGCATCGACTGGTCCTCGGGCGGAAAGGTGACCTCGACCGGCGATTTCTCCACCGCCGGCATGGATCTCGCGGCGCCGTTCGGCCCAGTCACCGGCCTCACGACCAGCGTTCACTTCACGGATCTGCTGGAGATGGAGACGTCGCCGCATCAGGTCGCGACTGTCGCGTCGATCAACCCCGGCATCACGGTGACCGACGGCGTGATCCGCTATCAACTGCTGCCGCATAACCTCGTGCGGGTGGAGCGTGGCGAGTGGCCGTTCATGGGCGGGCGGCTGATCCTCCATGAGACCGTGCTCAACTTCGGCAGCCCGAGCGCGAAGCGGCTGACCTTCGAGCTGCAGGGCTTCGACGCGAAGATGTTCATCGACAGCCTCGGCTTCCAGGGGCTCGAGATTACCGGCACCTTCGACGGTGTGCTGCCGATGATCTTCGACGACAGCGGCGGGCGAATCGTCGGCGGACGTCTCGATTCGCGGCCGCCTGGCGGGCGGCTCCACTATACCGGCACCAAGCCCAAGGGGCTGGTCGCGGGAACTGCGGTCAACCTGTTGAGCGACATCCGCTACCAGACGATGATCATCCGCCTCGATGGCGATCTTGCCGGCGAATTCGCGACGCGGATGACGGTCGACCAAGTCTCGCTCGGCCCGAGCCACGGTCTGCTAGCGGGCCTCGTCCGCGGCGCCTTCAGCAAGCTTCCGATCCGGCTCAATGTGAATATCAACGCGCCATTCCGAGCGCTCATTCAGATGGGCAAGGCGTTCAAGGACCCGACCCAGGCGATTGCGCCGGTGATGCCGTTCCCGGTCGATTCTCCCGCGCTCAAGGTCGAGGTGCTGAGCACCACCAAGGTCGAGCAGCAGGGCGACGCCAAGCCGACCACTGACACCACGCCCCCACCCCAAGCACCACCACCCGGAGGAACGAAGTGACCAAACGCATGCTCAACCTCGCGAGGCTGGCCGCTGCCGCCGCGCTGCCGCTGGTCGTCAATGGCTGCATCACGGTCAAGCCGCCCGACAAGCCGATCGAGATCAACCTCAATGTGGCGATTCGCCAGGAGGTGCTGGTACGGCTGCAGCAGGACGTCCAGCAGATGATCAACAAGAACCCGCAGGCCTTCCCGCCTGCGCCCGGCAAATGATGAAGCGGCTGGCTTGGCTGATCGCGCCCGTGCTGTTGCTCGGTGCCGTGCCGGCGACGAGTCAGCCGGCGACGCTCGCGCTTGCGATCCAGGCCGGGCAGGTCGGCGAGCGCTACGACGGCTATATGGGCGTCGTGGGTACGCCATCGGCGGAGGTGAGGCGGCAGGTGGCGGCGGTCAACATCCACCGCCGTAACCTCTATATCGAGCTGGCCGAGCGCAGAAACGTGACCGCGCAGGTCGTGGGCGTCGCGACTGCGTGCCAGTTGATGCGGCAGCTGAGCCCCGGTGAGGCCTATCTGCTTTCCGACGGCGTGTGGCGGCGGTGGACTCCGGGCCAACCCGCACCGGTGCCTCAACAATGTGGATGAGGTGCTAGCAGCCGGCGCGGTTGACTATCGTCCGGCCCGTTCATAAAGGGGCGGCGCCTTGGCGGTGTCGCTTTCCGCCATGTTTCTCGTCCCGGTCTGGCCCTTGGAATTTCAGCCACGGGCGACGCACAGGGGAGACGCATGGCTGAGGACGAGAACGGCGAGGTCCCGAAGCTTCCACCAGATGCACGGCTCGAATCGCTCGATGAGCGGCTCGACCGGTTGCAGCAGGCGGAGGCGGCGAAGCAGGCGAAGACGGCGGTCGATCCCAACATGCGGATCGCGCAGCTGGTCATCGGGTACCTGATCGGCGGCCCGCTTGGCGGCGCCTTGATCGGTTGGGGCCTCGACAGCTTGTTCGGGACCTTTCCGACGCTGCTTTTGGTGATGCTGTTCCTCGGCTTCGCGGTCGGCGTCAGGAACATATTGCGGATTTCGAAGGTCCCGCCGACCGACGGCGCGGGTAAGAACTAAGAGGATTGCGTGGCCGGTAAAATCGACCCGATGCACCAGTTTACGGTGGAGACGCTGGTTCCGCTGCATGTCGGCCAATACGACATCAGCCTGACCAACAGCGCCGCCTGGATGCTCGCGACGCTTGCGGTCATTTTCGGCTTCATGGCCATGGGTATGAAGCGCCAGCTCGTTCCCGGCCGTTGGCAGATGGCAGTCGAGGGCCTGACCGGCTTCATCGACGACCTCGTCAAGGTGAATATCGGCCCCGAGGGCAAGAAGTTCACCCCCTACGTCTTCTCGCTTTTCACCTTCATCCTCGTCGCGAACCTGCTCGGCCTGCTGCCGCTCGCGATCGTGCCGGGCTGGCACCCGTTCACGTCGACCAGCCATTTCAGCATCACCGGCCTCCTCGCGATCTTGAGCTTTTCACTCGTCCTGATCGTCGGTTTCTGGCGTCATGGCCTTCACTTCTTCTCGCTGTTCGT
>Ga0207657_10007271_pt1 | contig 11373 bp, 11 predicted proteins | sample KBSC33metaG_FD_184316 | JGI IMG/M metagenome (GOLD analysis project Ga0207657, IMG submission 184316) | Corn rhizosphere microbial communities from Kellogg Biological Station, Michigan, USA - KBS C3-3 metaG (SPAdes) (version 2) | ecosystem: Host-associated > Plants > Roots > Rhizosphere > Soil ... | reverse complement strand
GCTCCAGGCGCAGCATGGCCGACAGGAACGCCCAGTTGCAGGCCTTTTCCGGCGACTTGCCGACGGAATTGGTTTTCTGGCTCGTCTTGTCCGTGCCCAGGCGCTCGAGCACCGGGGGAGTCGGTTGATTGCCGAAGTAAAACTTGACGGTGTCGCCCAGGCGGCCCTGCGCATCGTTCGCGCTCATCGCGGCGGACACAGGCAGCAACAGCTTGGTGTCGCGCGCCTGCGCCGACGTCGCGACGCCCAGCGCCAGCAGTGCGCAGGCCAGTACGATATTCGCGTGCTTGATGGTCATCGCGTTCTCCGGTCAGTTGGCCTTGACGGCCTTGTCATCGGCGCCGGTCGGTCCGCCGACGGCCTTGTCGTAGTTCGCAATGATGTAGCCGCTGGCCAGGTTGGCCACACGGGTCAGCATGATGTTGTCCATGGTGCCCATCGTGAAGCCGCCGCTGAAGGCGTCGGCGCGCTGGAAGAATTCCGGTGTCGCGATGACCTTGCCGGTATTGTCGCGGAAGGTCACACGCATCAGGACACCCGAGCTGCCGACCAGGGGACCGAGCAGCACGCGCTTGGCGCCATGTTTGAACGACATTTCTTCCACGACCGGCTCGACCACCAGCGTGCTGCCGTTCGACGTACGCGCATTCCATTCCTGCAGCTTGGGCGTGAGGTCCTTCTTGAGATTCTCCTCGATCTTGGCCAGGCCGGCCTGATCGCCCTTGTAGCCTTCCTTGAACACGACAGGCTTGACTTCGATACGGCTGTAGGCCGAGAACGCTTGCGCCGGCGGCGGATTCGCGGTCGACGAGGCCTTGATATTCGTCGCGCAGCCCTGCAACAGGGCCACGCTCAGGACTGCGGATGCCAGCAGGACGGTTTGGTGCTTGTTGTTCATTCTTCTCTCCGTTTCCAGGTTGTGGTGAAACTACCGCTTGAAGATCAGCGACGTGTTAATGCCGCCGAACGCAAAATTGTTGGACATGACGTATTCGCAATCCAGGTGTCCGCCCGCCCCGCGAATATAGTCGAGTTCGGCACATTCCGGATCGATTTCGTCGAGGTTGATCGTGGGTGCATACCACCCTTCGCGCATCATGCGGATCGTGATCCAGGCTTCCAGCGCACCGCAGGCGCCCAGCGTGTGTCCCATATAGCTCTTGAGGGAGCTGATCGGCATGCGCGGGCCGAACACCGCGTTCGTGGCCGCCGTCTCGGCGACGTCGCCATGCTGGGTGCCGGTGCCGTGCGCGTTGACGTAGCCGATGGCGCCAGGGGCCAGGCCGGCGTCGGCCAGCGCCAGTTCCATCGCCACGCGCATCGTGGCGGCGTTCGGTTGCGTGACGTGGCAGCCGTCGCTGTTGGTGCCGAAGCCGACGATCTCCGCGTACACGGTCGCGCCGCGCGCCAGCGCATGCTCGCGCTCTTCCAGGATCAGGCAGCCGGCGCCCTCGCCGATCACCAGGCCGTCGCGGGCGCGGTCGAACGGGCGCGGCGTCGTGTGCGGCGCGTCGTTGCGCACGCTGGTCGCGAACAGGGTGTCGAAGACGGCGGCTTCCGTCGCGCACAATTCCTCGGCGCCGCCGGCGATCATCGCAGTCTGCCGGCCCGCCCGGATCGCCTCGTAGGCATAGCCGATGCCCTGGCTGCCCGACGTGCATGCGGACGACGTCGTGTACACGCGCCCCGTCACGCCGAAGAACACGCCGATGTTGACGGGGGCCGTGTGGGCCATCATCTTGATGTAGGTGGTCGCGTTGATGCCCTTCGTGGTGCGCTCTTCCATCATGCGGCCGAAGTCGCCGATCGCGCTGGGCGTGCCCGCCGACGAACCGAACGAAATCCCCATCATGCCGCTGGTGAGCAGCGGATGGTCGAGCAGGCCGGCGTCCAGCAGCGCGAGTTCGCTGGCGCGCGTGGCCATCAGGGCGACGCGCCCCATGCTGCGGATCGCCTTGCGGTGGTAGCGTTCACCCAGTTCGAACGGCGCGGCCGGCGCGCCGAGGCGCGTGTTGAGGCCTTCGTAATCGTCCCACGCGGTCATGCGCACGATCGCGTTGCGGCCCTCGCCCAGGCGCGCGCGGATCACGTCCCAGTCGTTGCCGAGCGGGCTGATGCCGGCCATGCCGGTGACGACGACTCTTTTCATGCCGGTGCTCATGCCAGCCCCCCGTTGACGGAAATGACCTGGCGCGTCACGTAGCCGGCGTCGTCCGAGAGCAGGTAGCTGACCGCGACCGCCACCTCTTCCGGCCGGCCGACGCGGCGCGCCGGGATCAGCTTCAGCGCTTCGTCGAGCGGCACGTCCTCGATCATGTCGGTCTCGATCAGGCCCGGCGCCACGCAGTTGACCGTGATGTCGCGCTTGGCCAGTTCCAGCGCGAGCGCCTTGGTGGCGCCGATGATGCCGGCCTTGGCCGCGCTGTAGTTGACCTGGCCGCGGTTGCCGATCAGGCCCGACACCGACGCCATCGTCACGATGCGGCCCGGCTTGCGGCGCTGGACCATCGGCATCACGAGCGGATTCAGGACGTTGAAGAAGCCGTCGAGGTTCGTGCCCAGCACCTGGTCCCACTCCTCGCCGGTCATGGCCGGAAACGCCGTGTCGCGCGCGACGCCGGCGTTGCACACCACGCCGTAGTAACAGCCATGCGCCTCGATGTCGGCCAGCAGCGCGGCGGCGGTCTCGTCGCGCGCGCCGATGTCGAACTGCAGGACGCGCGCGCTGCCGCCGGCGGCCGCGATCTCGGCGGCCACGGCGTCGGCCTCGGCACGGCGGCTGCGGCAATGTACCACGACGCGGTAACCGTCGCGCGCCAGGCGCAGCGCGATCGCCCTGCCGATGCCGCGTGACGAACCGGTCACCAGCACACTCTTGTCGATACTACTCATTCGGAACTCCGTTGCAAAAACTCTTCTACATTGTCGGGCTGGAAGACGGTGATCGTCGCGCTCGCCCATTCGGCGCCGCCGGCGCCGTCCACGATGCGGCATTCATACGCACCCAGGCCATTCTCGCCCTGCAGCATCCGCTGCACATGGACATGCAGGACGCTCCCGACCGGGAACGCGCTGACCGTGCACGCGTAGCGGCGGGTGCCGAGCAAAAAGCCCACGCGCACCGGCTCGCCGCGCAGGCGCGCCCCATATCCCGCATGCGCGGCCACCGCCTGCGCCATGTATTCGATGCCGACCCAGGCGCCCACGGCGCCGCCGGCGCAGAACATCGAGCCGGCGTCGATCGCCACCTCGGCACTGAGCGTCTCGGCGTCGGCCGCGAGCAGGCGGCCCAGCAGCGACATGGCGCCGCCGTGCGGCACCAGGGTATGGATGTCGGGCAGGTTCATCGCGTCCTCCCGAACACCAGCGTCGCGTTGGATCCGCCGAACGCGAACGAATTGCTGAGCGCCCAGCGCAGCGGGCGACCCAGCCGGTCGCCCGGGCGCACCACGTTCAGCACCGGCAGCGCGGGATCCTGCGCGCCGTCCCACAGGTGCGGCGGCAGCCGGCCCCCCGGGTTATCGTCCTGCATCGCCAGCCAGCAGAACGCCGCCTCGACGGCACCCGCCGCGCCCAGCGTGTGTCCGGTGAACGGCTTGGTGGAACTCACGGCGACGTCCGCGCCGAACAGGTCGGCCACGGCGCGCGACTCCATCGCGTCGTTCTGGACGGTCGCGGTGCCGTGCAGGTTGATGTAGTCGACGTCGGCCGCGGCGATGCCCGCGCGCCGCAGCGCCGCGTCCATCGCCAGGCGCGCGCCGCCGCCGGCCGGATCCGGCGCCGACATGTGGTGGCCGTCGGACGATTCACCCCAGCCGCACAAGGCGACGGCGGTCGGCTCGGGGCTCATCAGGAACAGCGCCGCGCCCTCGCCCAGGTTGATGCCGTTGCGCGCCGCGCTCAACGGATTGCACGGCGCCGCGCTGACCGATTCGAGGGCGGAAAAGCCGGCGACGGTGAAGCCGCACAACGTGTCCACGCCGCCCGTGACGACGGCGTCGCACAGCCCCATGCGGATCAGCCGGGCCGCGCTGGCCAGCGCCTTGGCGCTCGACGAGCAGGCGCTCGAATGGACGTACGCGGGCCCCCCGACGCCCAGTTCGCGCGCCAGCAGCAAGGCCGGCGATCCCATCTCCTGCTGGCCGTAATGGAAGTCGTCCGGCAGCGAGCCGGTGCGCATACGCCCGGCCAGCGCGGCTTCCGTGGCCGCCACGCCCGACGTGCTGGTGCCGACGACGACGCCGACGCGATCCGCGCCATGGCGGGCGATGGCGGCATCGACGGCGGGACGGATGCGCGCCAGCGCGGCCAGCGCCAGCTGGTTGTTGCGGCTGCGCAGCGGCAGGGGCAAGTGGTCGACGGACGGCAGGTCGGCGTCCACGCGGCCGAGCGGCAGCGGGCGGCCGGGCGAACAGGCGTCGGACACGCGCAGGCCGCTCTCGGCCGCGTCGAGCAGGCGCCGCGCGATCGTGTCGCGCTCCGCGCCCAGTGCGCACAACAGCGCGCAATCGTTCAGGTACAGCATGGTGACCTCATTCGGAAGCCGACTCGATGGTCAGCCGGTAGTGGTAGCGCACGTTGTCGAGCACCGCCGTGCCCTGCCAGCGCGGCGTGCCGCCATAGGTGATCGTCGCCACCACGGCGCCGTCGCGGCGCAGCACGCGCGTGAGCCCCTGCTCCTCGATGCGCCAGCCGGACGGCAGCGCCTGCGCGATGGCCTCCACGGGCCATAGGGTCAGTTGCAGGTCTTCCAGCACGTCGGCCGCGCGCACCTGGGCCGGCAGCATCGGGTGGCGCCACTCCTTCAATGCGCGGCCGTCGTAGTCGATGCTCAGCACGCGCTGGCCGAACGCCAGGCCGACGAGGCCCACGTGCGCCGCGTCCACTTCGAGCGCGACGTCGAGATCGTTGGTGCCGCCGGGGCGCTGCACGGTCAGGTGCTGCTGCACGCTGATGGCGGTGCCCAGCGCGGCGGGCGGCAGGCGCAGGCCCAGGCGCGCCGGCCCCTCGGGCGCGTGTGTGCAGCCGGCCAGCAGGAGGGCCGCGGCGAAGGTCGCCGCCGCGCAGGCGCGGCGTTCAGGCATAGACGGGTGTTGCATGGCGCTCCTTTCTGGTGACGGTGAAACAGGGCGCGGCCAGCCAGACCAGCGCGGTACCGAGCAGCATGGTGAGTCCGAACGCGCGCAGCGCCGGCGTGCCGGACAGCGCCAGCAGGCCGAACGACAGCAGCGTGCTGGCGGCGGACAGGCCGACGGCCAGCCACGGCGCGTCCTCGCCGCGCTGCGGGTCTTCCTGCATGAAGATGCCGTAGTCGACGCCGACGCCGAGCAGCAGCATCAACGCCAGCACGTGGAACAGTTGCAGGTGCTGGCCGGCCAGGCCGAGGATGGCCAGCGTGAGCGCGCTGGCGGCGGCGGTCGGCGCCAGCACGCGCCACGTGCGCCCGCGGTAGCGCGGCAGCAGCGCCAGGAACACGAGTCCGTACGCGCCGAGCAGCACGGCGGCCATGTAGGTGCGATAGCGGCCCAGCACGGCCGAGATGCCGCCGACCTTGTCGACCCATTGCACGCCCGGGAGGCCGTCGGCCGCACCGGCCAGCACGGGGATGGACGCATAACGCATGCCGCGCAGCGCGACGATGCTGGCGTGGACGCCGTCCACCTCACCCAGCCACAAGTGGTGCCACGGCTCGCTGGCCGGCGTGCGCAGGAAGGCGTCCGGCGTCAAGGGTTTCGCGCGGGCGCGCAGGTGCGCGCGCGTGGCCGCGGCCCAGCCGTCCTCCGCGCCGAGCGCGCGCGCCAGGTCGGCCAGCGGGCCCTTGTCTCCCAACAGCCGGCCGTCGAGCAACGCCATTCTCTCGGCCTGGGTGCGCGCCGACGGCACCCAGTTCGACAACGCCTGGTAACCGGACAGGTGGCCCTGGGCGACGAGCGGATCGAGGCGGTGTTTCAGCGCTTCTTCGCGTTGCAGCACCTCGTCGTCCGTCGCGCCGCGCACCAGGTAGTACTGGACCGGCGTGGGCGCGTCGAGCAGGCGGCCCAGCTTGATCTGGTCCTGCACGAGGCGCGCGGGCGACGACTGCAGCGAGCGGATGTCGTCGTCGGTACGGAGTTGCGACCAGCCCGCGCCCGTGACCACGGCCAGCAGCGCGAGCACGGCCAGCGCGCCCGGACGCGCCGTCACGCGCGGCCAGCGCACGACCAGCGCGCGAAAGCGGCGCGCGAGCCAGCCGCGCCGCAAGGTGCCTGGGCCGATCAATTGCGGGAACCAGCACACGACGGTGAGCCAGGCGAACACGAGGCCCAGCGCGGAAAACACGGCCATGTGGCGCAGCCCGGGGAACGGCGTCAACGCCAGTCCCATGTAGCCGATCACCGCCGCCAGCAGGGTCAGGCCGAGGCCCGGCAGCAGGCGGCGCAGCAGCGCCACCGAGCCCGTCTCGCGCGCGGCGCCGAGCCGGTGGCACAGGAAGTACAGGCCATAATCCTGGGCGACGCCGATCAGGCTCGCGCCGAACACCAGCGTCAGCAGATGGATGCGGCCGAACAGCAGCCAGCACACGGACAGCGCGCCGAGGAAGCCGATGCCGATCGCCAGCAGGATCAACCCGATCGGCCGCACCGAGCGGAACGTCAGCCACGTCAGGACGACGATGCCGGCCAGGGAGCCGAGGCCGATCGTCTCGACTTCGCTGCTGGCCTGGCGGCCGGCGGCGGCCGCGTGCAGCACGACGCCGGCCTCGATCACTTCGGTCGCCGGCACGGCGCGGCGCGCGGCAGCGGCCGCCGCGTCGAGCAGCGGCACGGCGCGGCGCTGCGCGGACAGCGCGAACGCCGACGGCGCCAGGGTGTATGTCAGCAGCACGTACTCGCGCCCTTCCCCGCCCACGTACAGCCGGCCGTCGCGCGGCCGCACGGGCGTCTCGCCCGCGCGCTCCTGCATCCAGCCCGCGAACAGGCCGAACGGATCGTCGCGGAAGCTGCCCAGCTTGGGCCCGCCGAATGCGCCGTATGCGCGCGCCAGGGCATTTTCGGTCCAGTAGGCCGGCGGCTGCGTGCGCAGCGCGCGCTCGTCGGCGGCGCCGACCAGCAGCGTCGCATGGGACTGGAAGCCGTCCAGCCACGCGGCCTGGGCGTCCGCGCCCGCATCCGCCTTCAGCAGGTCGGCGTGCGGGCGCAACACGGCCTGGAAGGCGTCGGCGGCGCGCATCGCGTCCGGCCAGCCGGCGGCGCCGACCAGCACGACGACGCGCTGCTGCGCGCTGTCGACCATGTGCGTGAAGGAGCGCTGCAGCACCGGATCGCGCTCGCCGGCCGGCAGCAGCGCGAGGATGTCGGTGTCGGGCACAATGCGCTTGCCCAGCCACAGCCAGGCGTTGTGCCCGGCCAGCAGGCACACGACGAGGGCCCAGGCGAGTGCCAGGCGGCGATGCGTCGTCACAGCTGGGCCGCCTCTTCGGGCAGGACGGCGCCGGGGCCGGCCTTGATGTCGGAAAACACGATGTCGGTGCGGTCACCGCTGTCCTCGACCATATGGATGGTGCGTACGTAGGCGCCGCCTTCCAGCGCAAGGGTGCCGATCGCCCGCGCGAGGGCCGGATTGCGCGCCTTCAGCGTCACTTTCCAGGCGCCGTCGGTGGCCGTGCCGTCGACCTCGAACAGCGAGTCGAGCTGGCCGAGATCGCCGGACAGCAGCGAAAACAGCACGCCGTTGATCATGCGCACCGTCGGCTCGCGGCTCGCTTCCATGCGCATCGCCACGCGCTCGCCCTGCAGTTGCACGATCTCGTCGCGCGACAGGCGCAGCGTGTTGGCGAACGGCTTCAGCGTGCGCCACAGGACGCCCTTGCCGGCGACGACGCAGAAGCGCCCGCTCGACGCCAGCGGCTTCTTCATCCCGGCCAGCTGCTTGTGCTGCTCGAAGCGCCCGCACAGCTGCTCGGGTTTGGCGAGCATGGCCTGGATCTTCGCGACCGGCGCGGCGGCCTGCGCGGGCGCGCCCAGCAGTGCTGCCAGCATCAGGGTGGCGGCAGATAATCGTTTCATGGTGCTTGTACTCCCAGCTTCTGGAACAGGATGGGCGGCGACACAAAGCACATCTCGCCGCTCGCGATGTCGACGGCGACCTGCGTCGTCGTCGCACGGTTCAGCCGGCGTCCGGTGGCGGCGTCGCTGACCAGGTAGTCGATGCGCAGGCGGTTTTCCCACTCCACGATCTCGGCGCGCAGGCGCAGCCGCTGGCCGAACGTGGCCGGCGCCGCGTAGCGCAGATTCATCTCGATGATCGGCCACATGTAGCCGGACGCCTTCATCTCGGCATAGTTGTAGCCGATCGTATCCAGCAGCGCGCAGCGGGCCATTTCGAGGTATTTCACGTAGTTGCCGTGCCAGACCACCTCCATCGGATCGAGGTCGTAGAACTGCACCTGGATCTCGACGTCGGCGCTCCAGCGCGATGCCGGCTTTGCCTTACGCATACAGGCTCCACGCCTGGTCGCGGATACGGCCCAGCAGCAGGTGCAGTTCCGGATCGAGGCGGCGGTCTTCCGTCACCGGCGCGATGTCCTGGCCCAGCAGGTCGACCATGCGCGCCAGCGGGGCCGGAAGGTTTTTCTCCGGATCGACGCGGCGGCGCAGCCAGACGCCCTGGCGCACCGTGACCAGCAGCGCGGCCGCGACCTGCTCCGTCAGCTCCAGCACGCGCAGGCAGTCGCGCGCGGCGATCGTGCCCATGCTGACCTTGTCCTGGTTGTGGCATTCCGTCGAGCGCGAGAACACGGACGCGGGCATGGTCAGCTTCAGGGCTTCCGCCGTCCAGGCCGAGGCGCTGATCTGCAAGGCCTTCAGTCCGTGGTTGATGGGCGCCCGCTCGCCCTGCATCCCGGACAGGTTGGCGGGCAGGCCGGCGTTGTAGCGGGCGTCGACCAGCAGCGCCATCTGGCGGTCGAGCAGGTCGGCCAGGTTCGCCACCGCGTTCTTCATGCCGTCCATGGCGAAGGCGATGTGACCGCCGTAGAAGTGGCCGCCGTGCAGCACGCGTTCGCCTTCGGCGTCGATGATCGGGTTGTCGTTGGCGCTGTTGAGCTCATTCTCGATCGCGCTGCGGAAGAACGGCAGCGCGTCGGCCAGCACACCGATCACGTGCGGGGCGCAGCGAATCGAATAGCGGTCCTGCAGGCGCTTGCCGTTGCGTTCCAGCTGGCCGCCGTATTCCAGGTCCTGGCGCAGCCAGGCCGCGACCTGCTGCATGCCTTCGTGCGGCTTGACGGCGAACAGCGTCTCGTCGAAATGGTGGTCGTTGCCGTCCAGCGCGAACGACGCGAGCGCCGTGATCCGGGTGACGAGGCGCGTCAGGTAGGCCGCCCGGTCCCACGCGAGGCACGCGAGGCCCGTCATGACGGCCGTGCCGTTCATGATCGCCAGCCCCTCCTTCGGGCGCAGGCGCAGCGGCTCGATGCCGGCGTCGCGCAGCGCCTGCGCGGCCGGGACGATGTCTCCGTCGCGCAGCACCTCGCGCTCGCCGCACAGCACGGCCGCGAGGTAGGACAACGGGGTCAGGTCACCGCTGGCGCCGACCGAACCTTCGCTCGGGATCACCGGCACGAGGCCGGCGTCGAACAGGCGCACGATCTGCGCCAGCAGGTCGACGCTGACGCCGGAATAGCCCTTGGCCAGCGACGCCAGGCGCGCCCCCATGACGGCGCGCGCCTGCGCGGCCGTGAGCGGGGCGCCGAGCCCGCAGCCGTGGTAGGTGTACAGGTGGTGCGGCAGTTCGGGCACCAGCGCCAGCGGCACGTCGACCGTGCAGGAATCGCCGTAGCCGGTCGTGACGCCGTAGACGACGCCGTCCTCGCGCAGCAGACGGTCGAGGAAGTCGGCGCCGCGCGCGATCGCGGCGCGGAACGCCGGATCGTCCGACAGCACCGGGCGGGCATTGCCGCGCGCGATATCGATGATGTCTTCCAGCGCCAGGCGCGAGCGGTCGAAGCGCACGGTGCGCGGGGGCGTATTGATGTCACTGAGCAGCATGGACGGAATCCGTTTCGGGTAGATGCCAAAAATCGTAGAAGTTGAACCACTCGAGCGGCGCGCGGCGCGCGTGGTGCTCGAGGCGGGCGGCGTAGTCGGCGGCGAGCTGCCCCAGGGCCTCGGCGCGTGCGCGGCGCGGCAGCACGACCTGTTCGCGCAGCGGTTCGAAATGCACGTCGTAGCGGCCGCCCGCGCGCGTCGCGAACATCGCGTACAGCGGACAGCCGAGCACTGCGGCCATGACGTAGGGGCCGACCGGAAACGCCGCCGTGCGACCGAGGAAAGGCGCCAGCGCCACACGCGGCCGGTCGGACACGGGCACGCGGTCGCCGGCGATGACGACGAACTCGCCGCGCGCGATCCGCTCCGACAGCGCCATCGCCATCGCCGCGTCCATGTCGGTCACCTGCATCAGGTTCAGGCGGCTGTTCGGATCGAGTTGTGCCAGCACGTCGTTGAACGCCTGCGCGTGCTTCGTGTGCACCAGCACGGTCACGCGCAGCCCGGGCGTGCGCAGCGACAGCGCGCGGCACAGGTCGAGGTTGCCCAGGTGCGCGCACACGAGCAGCGTGCCGCGGCCCTGGCGCGCCCGCTCCAGCAGCACGTCGGCGCCATGCAGGCGCACGCGGTCGAAATCGAAGCCGCCGCCCCACAGCAGCATCTTGTCGAGGATCGCCTCGGCGAACGCGCCGAAGTGGCGCAGCACGCCCGCCACGCCGGACGGCATGCCGACACGGGTGAGATACGCGGACGACGCGCGCCGCGCGCGCGGCTGCGTGGCAACGTACCACAACAGCACCGGGTACAGCACGACGCGGAACGGCCAGCGGCCGAACGTACGGCAGACCCAGAACAGCAGGCGCATGCCGGCCACGCAGGTCGCCTCGTTGATGGCGGCCCAGTGACGCGCGTCGCCAGCAGGGATGCCTAGTTGCGCCATGCCCGCACCAGCAACGAAGGAATGCGCGGCAGCATGCCGAAGAACAGCGTCATGTGCAGGCGCGAGATCAGCACGTTGTCGGCCCAGGCCTTGAAGTGCGACACCCCGTCCTCCGGATAGCCGACCCGCGTGGGCAGGTTGACGATGGCGAGGCCGTCCCAGTACAGGCGCACGAGGATCTCGATATCGAAGTTCATGCGCAGGCCGAGCCGGCGCCGGCGCGCCAGCGCCAGCACGGGCGCGACCGGGTACACGCGGAAGCCGCACATCGAATCGCGGATCGCCAGCGACAGCGTGTTGATCCACACCCAGACGTGCGTCAGGTAGCGCGCGTACAGGCGCAGCGCCGGCACGGATTCGTCGTACACGGGACAGCCGGCAATGACGGCGTGCGGCGCGGTGCGC
>Ga0207657_10007270_pt1 | contig 11374 bp, 6 predicted proteins | sample KBSC33metaG_FD_184316 | JGI IMG/M metagenome (GOLD analysis project Ga0207657, IMG submission 184316) | Corn rhizosphere microbial communities from Kellogg Biological Station, Michigan, USA - KBS C3-3 metaG (SPAdes) (version 2) | ecosystem: Host-associated > Plants > Roots > Rhizosphere > Soil ... | reverse complement strand
TGATCGACGCCGGTCCGCGGCAGGACGACTATGACGCCGGTGAAAGGCTCGTAGCGCCGGCGCTGCGGAGACTCGGAGTCGATCAGGTCGACCTCATCCTGCTCTCCCATCCGGACATCGACCACATGGGCGGCGTGAAGGGCCTTCACCGCCGCTACCCAGAAGCCAGGGTCGCCGCCTCCGCCGAATACCGCGCGTGGCCATCTATGCTCGAGCATCTCGCCCAGGCAGGTGTCAAACCAGAAGAGGTCCTGTGGGTGCCAAGCCGCTGCACTATCCAGGTCGGAGATTTCAAGCTTCGCATCTGGTGTCCTTCCATGGCAGGGCACGAGGACGACAACGACGGTTCAATGTTCGTTCACGTAAAGGACGGGGCCGCAACCGCGGACTTCACTGGCGACGCTCCCTCGGAAGTCGAGCAGCAAGCCCTAACAGAGGCAGGCTGGAAAGCGCAGGTGCTGAAAGCCGGTCACCACGGCTCCCGATCGGCATCTTGCGAAGAGTGGATCCAGGCGGTTCAACCAAAGGTGGCGGTGATCAGTTGCGGGCGGAACAACCGATACGGCCACCCGCATGCCTCTGTCGTCGAGCGATTCCAAAAAGCTGGCGCGGAGGTCTGGCGCACGGACCGCCAAGGGGACGCCGTCTTCGATATAGGTTCAAATGGGTTCGTTTTGCGCCGCTAAAAGTGAAGCAAACCGCGCGCAGTGGGCGTAATCCAAAAGAGAGGAGACGAGGGGCGCAAGCGGTTCGCCGCAAGAACTTCGAGAATTTTCTCTGGAGGGGTTGACTTTGAAAGGCCAACCTGCCTACAATTTCCTTTGCTGCTGAGGTAACCCTTAGCAGTAAGAACCTTGAAAGCTCAATAGAGGAAGAACGTTCAGATAAGTTCTGGCGGCACCGGCTACGACACCGGATGCCGCGAAAATAACTCCTAGTCGCAAGACAAGGAGTGATGGCCCGAGCCCTGCGAGTTTATCTCGGTGGGCGAGGGATCTCGAAAGAGAAACATCAACAAGTAAGTCAACCAAATCTCGATTCGCAAGAATCGGGAGTTTTTGGTCAACACTTTCTTCGGAGAGTTTGATCATGGCTCAGGACGAACGCTGGCGGCGTGCCTAAAACATGCAAGTCGAACGAGGTAGCAATACTTAGTGGCGAACGGCGGAGTAATACATAAACAACGTGCCCTGAAGACTGGGATATACAGCCGAAAGGCTGGGCAATACCGGATATGGCAGCAACCCGGCATCGGGAGGCTATCAAATGGTTTTTCGCTTCAGGAGCGGTTTATGGCCTATCAGGTAGTTGGTGGGGTAATGGCCTACCAAGCCGACGACGGGTAGCGGGTCTGAGAGGATGATCCGCTCGAGTGGGACTGAGACACGGCCCACACACCTACGGGTGGCAGCAGTTGGGAATCTTGCACAATGGGGGAAACCCTGATGCAGCGACGCCGCGTGGAGGATGACGGATCTAGGTCTGTAAACTCCTTTTTCATGGAAAGACTTAGGACGGTACCATGAGAATAAGCACCGGCTAACTACGTGCCAGCAGCCGCGGTAAGACGTAGGGTGCAAGCGTTGTCCGGATTTACTGGGCGTAAAGAGCGCGTAGGCGGTCTTGTAAGTGTGAAGTGAAATCTCCAGGGCTCAACCCGGAAACTGCTTTGCATACTGCGAGACTAGAGGGATGCAGAGGTTTGTGGAATTCCTGGTGTAGCGGTGAAATGCGTTGATATCAGGAGGAACACCCATGGCGAAGGCAGCAAACTGGGCATCATCTGACGCTGAGGCGCGAAAGCGTGGGTAGCAAACAGGATTAGATACCCTGGTAGTCCACGCCCTAAACGATGGATACTAGGCGTAAGAGGTATCGACCCCTCTTGTGCCGCAGCTAACGCATTAAGTATCCCGCCTGGGGAGTACGGCCGCAAGGTTGAAACTCAAATGAATTGACGGGGACCCGCACAAGCGGTGGAGCATGTGGATTAATTCGATACTAACCGAAGAACCTTACCCAGACTTGACATCGATCGCAAAGTCCAGAAATGGGCTCCTCCCCCACAAGGGGACGTGAAGACACTTGTTGCATGGCTGTCGTCAGCTCGTGCCGTGAGGTGTACGGTTAAGTCCGCCAACGAGCGCAACCCTCGTCCTGTGTTACCAGCATGAAAGATGGGCACTCACAGGAGACCGCCGGTGTAAGCCGGAGGAAGGTGGGGATGACGTCAAGTCAGCATGGCAGTTACGTCTGGGGCTTCACACATGCTACAATGGGCGCAACAGAGGGCCGCGATGCCGCGAGGCGGAGCTAATCCCAAAAATACGCCCCCAGTTCAGATTGCAGTCTGCAACTCGACTGCATGAAGGCGGAATCGCTAGTAAACGCAGGTCAGCTATACTGCGTTGAATACGTTCCCGGGTCTTGTACACACCGCCCGTCAAGTCACCTGAATTGTCTTCACCCGAAGTCCGTGGCTTAACCGCAAGGAAAGAGCGGCCGAAGGTGAGGGGGGTAAGGGGGACTAAGTCGTAACAAGGTACCCGTACCGGAAGGTGTGGGTGGATCACCTCCTTAAAGGATCTGCACTCTTTTCTCCATTGGAGAGAAGACATGTCCAGGTCGGTCTTATCTGAATGCCTCTAAAGAGCTTTTAAGAAGCCCGTCACGAAAGTGGCGGGCTTTTTTCGTTTGTCGCCCTCGCGGAGATTGCTCCGGCGAAAACCGGTGGTAACGGTGGCTGCCTGCGCGTAAGAATAGAGCGTGGCTCCGAGGACTCTCACCGAAGATGAGATGTATGCTGCGCTGCTCGCAAGCGATGCCGCGTACGACGGATGCTTCGTCACGGGTGTGTTGAGCACCGGCATCTACTGCCTCCCGAGCTGCCGCGCAAGAAAGCCTAAGCGGGAAAACGTGCGATTCTTCTCCAATTTTGAAGAAGCTCGCGCCGCCGGACTCAGAGCCTGCCGGAAGTGCAGACCTGAGGAATTCGAAAGCGGCCACTACTCCGAATTGGACCGCTTGGAGGCAGCCGTACACCAGATGCGATCGACTCCTGGCGCGTACGCCAGGGTGCCCGAGTTCGCCGCGGAGTTTGGTTGGGGCACGACCAAGCTGCAGGAGGCCGCGCGGAGGCACTACCACGCCAGCCCCTCCGATCTCGTCGCAAGAGCGCAGATTGCGCGAGCGTGTTCTCTGATCTATTCGGGCGACCTAACAGTTGCAGAAGTGGGAATGGAGGTGGGTTTTGATTCGGCATCGGGCTTTAACGCGGCATTCCGCGAGCAGACCGGGCTGGCCCCATCCGAATTTCGTGCTCTTCGTTCCGCGGAAACATTTGAAATATCGCTGCCCTCCGGCTACAACCTAGAGCCACTACGCGCCAGGATCCTGCGGGATTCGGACGAGGTGATCGAGAGCTTCGACGGTGAGCTTTATCGGCGCGCGCTCTACGTCGGAGGCGAGCCGGCCGTGCTGCAGATGCGATTCGGTGATGGGGTGATTGTTTCCGTGGACGGACTCAGTGCTTCCATGCGAGAAGTCCATGCCATTGCCTCTCGAATTCTTGGCCTCGGTCAAGAGGTGCGCGGCTTTGAGGCCGTTTGGCATCGAACCACAGGCCAACCGGTTCTGCATATTGGCACCCGAATTCCGCAAACGCCGACCATTTTCGATGGCGTGGTCTGGGCGGTTGTTGGCCAACAGGTCACTCTGTCATTCGCCCGGACCTTGCGCCGCCGTCTTGCCGAAAACTTCGGACAATCAGTGAACGGCTTGAAGACACTGCCAGAGCCGTCCAGCTTGGCAACACGAACCGTTGAAGACCTTCTACCGCTGCAATTCTCCCGACGCAAGGCCGAATACCTCGTCGGCTTGGCGTCACTTGGCGACGAGTGGTGGGAGAGGTTGCGGGTGCTGCCAGCGACTAGAGTGGAGAGCCTGCTGCTCGCCCAGCGGGGCTTGGGCGTATGGTCGGCGAACTACCTGATGATGCGGTCGCTGGGCTTCGCCGATTGCGTTCCCCTAGGGGACACCGGCCTGGCGAGCGGCCTTCGCAAGCTGCACGGACTCGACTACACACCCAAAGTCGACGAGCAGAAGAAGCTTATGGAGCCCTTTGCGCCGTATCGCAGCCTCGCAACTTTTCACCTCTGGCAAAGCCTCAAGGACAGCGCATGATCTACACGAATCAGATTCCCTCCCCCGCAGGTGATTTAACGCTCGGAGTGGATGATTCAGGCGGTGTAACCCACCTGCTCTTTGGCGCCCTTGAGATCAATGGCAGCACGCGAGACGGCGCAAGAACGGCCGAGCTCGAGAGGCAGTTGCGCGAGTACTTCGCTGGCGAGCGCCGAGAGTTCGAACTTCGCCTGAATGGCTCCGGCACACCTTTCCAAAAGCGGGTGTGGGATGAGCTGACGCGCATCCCCTATGGGCAGACGATCTCGTATGGCGAACTCGCCCGACGCGTGGGCAATCCGAACGGCAGCCGCGCTGTGGGATCGGCAAATGGCCAAAACCCTATTTCGATTATCGTCCCATGCCATCGGGTTATCGGAGCAAGTGGCAAGCTCGTGGGCTACGGCGGCGGCTTGCCGATTAAAGAGAAGCTGCTCGAGCTAGAACGCCAATTCGCGACGCAGCCCTCTTTGCTCTAGAGCACGGGCTTGTGCGCCCAGCTCTCCTGCGCCGCCATGGTAACTACGGCCGTGCGAAACCTGCGCCGAGGCGGCAGATAGCCGCCAACAATCGAATCAGAGGCCTTAAGGGGCAGGGCGACCGGAGCGCCGATCGCATCCCGTAGCACGGGCTCCTGACTCTTTCGGCTCAAGATGAACGGCTGCTCGAACGCACGACTAAACAGATAGCAAGCGCCCAGAATTACAGGTAAGCCGATTACAAGCAAGTACGCGTATGCGGCAAACGGACCATGAGTGAAGGCGGGACGGTAAACGTATAAGCCCTGAAGAATCGGATGGTGCATCAGGTAAAGAGAATATGAAAAGCCCCCGACCGCTACCGGCCAACGACTCGCAAAGAAGCGCGTCAGAACATTTCCCGGAGCAACCGAGCCTACGTAGATCAGACCCGCCACAAAGAGCCCGACCGCCACATCACCGACGGCGATCATCTGCCTTGTCTGCAACGACCAGATCAGCAGCCCCGCACCAAACAGACTGACAAACAGGGCCAGCCGAGGCACAACAGAAACACGCAGGTTCGGACGGTAGGAAAAGTGCGCCGCCACCATACCCAAAGCGAAGAGCGGCATGAACCATGGATACAGCTTCGCGGCGGTTGGAAACAGAGCCAAGCAGGCAAGAGCCAAGCCGGATGTCAGCGCGAGCAAACCGACCCGGCCAAACCGAAACAGCGCAGCTACCAACAGCGGGAAGGCAACATAGAGCTGCACCTCTAGCGCGATACTCCACAAAACGCCGTTGATCTTGTACATCGAATCCGGACTGAAGTTATGCACAAGGAAAACATGCGAAAGCACGTTGCCCCAAGTCACCGGAACGTACTGATCGAACGGCATCCCGTGCTGCTTGGAAGTCAAGAACACCGCAACGAAGATCGATAGCCCTAAACAGGCATAGTAGGGCGGCAGAATTCGCCACGCGCGCCGCACAAAAAAGCGCTTCAGATCGCTGATCCGGCCATCGCGCCGATTGAACAGCGAAACCTGCAAGCAGAAGCCAGACAGGACGATAAACGCGGCCACAGCCAAATGGCTGTGATCGAAGGGAGCCAGCAGAGCTTTGAACCAGGGCTGCAGGTGCGCGTTCGCCTTCGAATTCAACGATCCGGGCGCCACCATCGAGCGAAAATGGCTGAGCACCACAAAGAGTGCCGCGAACCCGCGCATGCCCTCGACGAACTGCAGGCGATCCTGAGGGGTCTTCACTATGCGCTTCTCCGCCCTCAGCCGCATTGGAGGATTTTGACACTTCGCGCCTCGCCGACTCGCGGATGTGCGAGTTTTCCGCAGAATCTTGCCCCTATCGGCGAGCGCCATTGTCGATAGGACGTGCCATTCGGATGCGCGGCACCGTCGGATTCAGCGAGCCAAGATCTTCTTGATGTCAGTCACGGCCTGAGCAACATCCTGGTTCACAACCTGATGCATGTAGTGGCTGCTCAACTCGATCTCCGCCGCAGCGTGGCGCAGCCGTTTCTCGATGACTTCCTCAGAATCCGTCCCACGACCGCGGATGCGGCGCTCCAACTCCTCTCGGGAAGGAGGCAAAAGGAAAATCGAGAGCGCGTCGGGACGCAGATGCATCGCGGTCAAAGCCCCCTGCACATCGATCTTCAGCACCGCCATAAATCCGGATGCAAGCATGGCTTCCATGTCGTGCAGCGGCGTCGCATAGCCGTTGCCAAACACTTCCTTGTGCTCTAGAAAAGCGCCCTCGCGGATCAATTCGTTGAAACGCTCACGAGAAACGAAGTGGTAGTCCACCCCATCCACTTCCCCCTGACGGTGCGCACGAGTCGTATAAGCCACAACTCGCCGGACGGACGAATCTTCAGCTTTCCACGCGTCCAGCACGGAATCCTTGCCGACGCCGCTGGGCCCACTCAGAATCACCAACCGTCCGGACATCGGCAATAAGTTACCGCGAGGCTGATAGAATCGAGCGAGGCACCCGCATGCACCGGCTCCTCCGACCCATTCTCTTAGCGCTAAGCCTCTGCTTGGCCGCGCTGGGTCTCGCGGAACCGGAGATAACCATCCGGATGATGGGCGGACCGAGCTACGGAATTCCGCCGAAAGAAGGCCTAACCACCACCGCCATCGTGCGGCGCGCGGTCTTCGATGAGTTCCACCGGCAGAACCCGGATATTCGAGTCGTCAATGCTGGCGGCCTCAACCTCGTCGCGGACATGGCCGACAACATCTTCCTGATGTCCATGGCAGGCGATGACTCGCCCGACGTCTTTTACGTCAACTTCCGGCAGTACTACACCTTCCTCGACCAGCACTTCTGCCGTCCGTTAGACGACCTGATTGCCGCAACCCCGGGTGCTCTGGATCGGGTGAACCCGACCGTTCTGAAGGTCATCAAGAGCTACGACGGGCATATCTATGCGATGCCCTTCTATCAAGTCGCGCTAGGGCTCTATTATCGCAAGGACCACTTCGTGGAAGCCGGCCTGGACCCCGCGAGGCCGCCAAAAGACTGGGACGAGTTCTTCGACTACTCCAAGAAGCTGACCATGACCCAAGCCGGGCGCTACGGCTTCGAGGTCAGCGATCCCCCCGGGTATCTCTGGTCCAATTTCTTCTATCAAGCCGGTGCAGAGGTCGTCACGCAGGACCAGTTCGGCAAGTGGCACTCCGCGATCGCCACGCCTGAAGCCGCCAAAGCAGTCGAGTTCTTTCGCAAGTTCGCCCTCACCAAGTGGAAGGGCGAAGACGGGAAGGAATATGGCCCTGCCCTCGGCATCAGCACGAACGTGGACGAGGACATCCGCTCGGGCAAGTGCTCGATGTGGTTCTACTACACCAACGACGTCCTGATGAACGGCAATTCGGCTGCGCCGCCTTCGGTGGTTGGCATCGCGGCTATGCCCGCGGGTCCTGCCGGCTACAAGAACGAAATAAACGCCGGGATGTGGGCGATCTCCTCGAAGGTCAAGGATCCGAAGAAGCTTGCCGCCTGTTGGCGCTTTATCCAATACTTCTCCGGAACGGAAGCCGCTCGCGTGAACGCCGCGAAATGCGTCGAAATGGGATTGGGGAACCTCGTCAATCCGATCTGGCTAAAACGCTTCGGCTACACCGATGTGCTCTCCCAGGTGGACCCCAGCTACATCCGGGCCAACGAGCAACTGTTCCAAACCGGTCATCCGGAGCCATACGGTCGCAACTGCCAGCAGGTCTACAACCAACTCGACGATGTCCTCGCCCGCGCTCGCCTGAACCCGAGCATGCCCGCCATGGAGATCCTCAAGATCGGGGAGCGGGAGATGAATGACAAGCTGATCGGCTACACGCCCGAGCCGATCATGCAGCAACGTCGAGCCTGGGCCTGGGGCATCTTCGGCTGCCTAGTGGCGGCCGTCTGCTTTTGGCTTTATAGGTGCTATAGGTCTTACAAGGCCAATAAGTCGAACAACTCAGAAACCGAGCGCCTGCCGGCCGGAGTCCCCCGCGGTCGCATCTACCGCTTCATCGCCATCTGCATCGCCCCAGCCGCACTCAGCATCCTGACCTGGGCCTACTATCCGCTGGCTCGAGGCCTCATCATCGCCTTCCAAGACTATAAGGTCTTCCTCCCGCCCAAGTGGGTCGGCCTCGATAACTTCATCGGTGTTTTCAGCCAGCCCGTCTTCTACCAGGCGATCTTGAACTCTTTCGCATTCGTCACGCTCAGCCTCGCGATCGGCTTCGTCCTGCCTATCGCCTTGGCGCTGGCGCTCAACGAAATCCCCTTCGGGAAAGTGTTCTTTCGCACGGTCTACTACCTGCCGGCGATGACCTCCGCCATCGTGGTCTCCTTCCTTTGGCGGCAGATTTACGACAAACAGCCAACAGGTCTGCTGAACTCCCTCTGCGCCCCCCTCATCGAACACCTGATCAACCCCGTCAGGAGCTTTCTGCACATGGCGCCGTGGCCGACCGCCAACGACTGGCTTGGCACGCCGACTCTCGCCATGTTTGCGGTCGTGCTCCCGGGTATCTGGGCGGGCGCAGGCCCCGGCTCGATCTTGTATCTCGCAGCCCTCAAGAACATCTCGCAAGACCGCTACGAAGCCGCCGACATCGACGGGGCGAATTGGTGGCAGAAGATTCGGTACATCACCTTGCCTGGGCTCAAGCCGCTGATCCTCATCAACCTTCTGGGCGTCTTCATCGCAGGCTTCAAAGCCATGGAGAACATCTTCGTCTTGACGCAAGGGGGCCCTGTGAACACGACGCGCACCATTGGCCTCGAGGTTTGGCAGAACGCGTTTATGTATTTGAAATTCGGCTACGCGACCGCCGCGGCATGGGTCATGGGGGCGATCCTCGTCGGCTTCACCCTGATCCAGATCAAATCGCTTCTACGAATGCGATTCTCCACAGCCCCAAGCTAAGGAACGCGGAGTTCACTCCGCAACCCTTATCCGGGATTTTAGTCCCGCTCCCGAGTCTCCCTGAGAGCGTTGAACTCAATTCACGTTAACCGTCGCCTGCCCTGCGCTCGTTATCGTGATCACCCCTGCCCACATGCAGTTGTTCGTACATGCCTGATGAAGGGCCGGGGCCGGACCCACGAGAGTCTGCGCGGCCCCCGGAGCCCACGGGGTGGTGACCACCGGCACACAAGGCACCGGAGTTGGAGTTCCAAGCGCCGCCGAAGTCGCCGCCACAAACGCGGGATTCGAAGGCGAGAAGCACATGCCGAACGGCATGATGTTCTTCAGCGGAATGAAATCCATAATGTTGCCGGCAGGGGCCGCCCCGAATAAGCAGTTCACCCGTTTCTCCGGTGTAATCATCAGCACCCCAGGGGCCATCCCGAAGGTGCAGGCGGTCGCGGCGAGGTTCACGACTTGCAGCGGCATATCTACACTCTAACTCTTCTCGCGCGCTCGATAACTCGCGTGAGCCCCAGGTCAACGTACTGCCCACCCTGATTCTGATGACAATGCACCGCTAAGAGATGCTCACCCTCGCTGAGCCCTATGCTCAGCGGGATAGAGACATAGCCGGTCGTCCAACCCTCCTGACGCCAGATCTGCTTGCCGTCCAAGAACACCTCGACGTCATCGTCGTGGTGCACACGCAACATCAACTGCCCCGCTGGCACGGCAGCCTTCGATTTGAACGTGCGCCGCAAGTAGATGTCCGGCGTGCTCCAGCGAGTCCGAACGACCGCGCCGGGCGTCTCGGGCGTACCAAAGCCGCCCTGCCCGACTGACCACTGCGAAGTATTCACGTTCTCCTCGGCCCAGCCGGATGCCGGCGCAAAGCTGTAGCTCCAGTTCTGCGGGGTCTCCTCACTTGTCGGCAATACGGTCTCGGACACGGGCGAAGGCAGGAACAGGTCGCGAACGACGCGGCGAACCTGCGCTTCATCCATCTTCAAGATCGCCCGATCGTAGGTCATGAGGCCGTTCAGCTCCGTCTCCACGTCGGTCGTCTGGGTGTAAACCGCACCCGTCAGCCCCTCGGCCTCGAGCAGGCGCAGCTGCCGGAACTGCTGAACGAAGCGGTCCGTCAGCTCCTTGCTGTTGTGATAGGTCTGGTAGCCCCAGCCTTTCTCCTGCCACATGTGCTCCGGCATCGGCAGCCCTAGGCCACCGAACTCGCCGAGGAAGATCGCACGATTCTTCTCCACTGGTGGCCGCGAAGGTCCCGGATAGGAGTGGATGTCCATCAGGTCGCCAACACCCTTGTCTGTCCAGCCGGTGACGCTATCAAGCACCCGATGGGGCTCGCGAGCCTTCAGCCATGCCGCGAGCTTCTCGGTATCGTGCTGCCCCCAGCCTTCGTTGAAGAGCACCCAGGAGACGATGCAAGGGTGGTTGCGCCGAGCGTCGAGCATCGCCGTCAGCTCTTGCTGGAACTGAGCCTTGTCCTGAGCCGTGCGATTGTCGCCGCTCGGCATGTCCTGGAAAACTAAAATGCCCATCCGGTCGCACGCCGCATACCAGGTCTCCGGCTCGACCTTCACGTGCTTCCGGATCATGTTGAACCCGAGGCGCTTGGTCACGAAAAGGTCGTAGACCATGGCGTCATAAGTCGGCGCCGTGTAGATGCCATCCGGCCAGAAGCCCTGGTCGAGTGGGCCCACGACGAACGTCGTCTTGCCATTCAAGTACAGCCGCTGAATGCCCTTGGCATCCTTCTTTCGCTCAAATGTTCTGAAGGCGCAGTAGCTCTTAACGGAGTCGATGGGCTTGCCGTCCTTCGACAGGCTGATTTTCAAGTCATACAGCGTCGGCGACTCCGGACTCCAGAGCGCCACCTTCGGGAGCTTAAAGCGCATGTTGCCCTCAGGCGGGGCGGTCATCGACGCAACCTGCTTCCCATGGAGCGAGACCTGAACCGTCTGGGCCAGGCCCTTTGCCGCGCCGCGCACCAGCAGCATGGTTCCCAGCGTCACGATGAACGGGACCACCTGCAGTCTGGTGATCAGCAGACCGTTCAGGGCCCCGCACACCGCGGCGGCCATCACGGTGCCGAGGGCCGCGAGCACGGGCCCCGACCCGGCGCGCAGGAGCAGCGCGACGACCACCGTGCTCAACGCGACGACCGAGCCGACGGACAGATCGATCCCGCCGGCGACGATCACCATCGTCATGCCGAGCGCCGCGACGCAGACGATGGCGGTCTGGCGCGCCATCAGCTCGAGGTTGGCGGCGGCGAAAAACT
>Ga0207657_10007268_pt1 | contig 11377 bp, 9 predicted proteins | sample KBSC33metaG_FD_184316 | JGI IMG/M metagenome (GOLD analysis project Ga0207657, IMG submission 184316) | Corn rhizosphere microbial communities from Kellogg Biological Station, Michigan, USA - KBS C3-3 metaG (SPAdes) (version 2) | ecosystem: Host-associated > Plants > Roots > Rhizosphere > Soil ... | reverse complement strand
TCGCGCACGCCGACCTCGCAGCGGTCGCGGACGCCTTCGAGGACGCCATTCCGTACCCCCCGGGCCGGCGCGACACGTTCGACTGGCTCTCGTTCGCCGCCGGTCCGCACGACATGGCGAGCATCAACTTCGCCCGCGAGGCGCGCTCGCTGGTCGAGTGGCTCGCCGCATGCATCTGGCTGCGCTACTGGCTCGACGGCCAACCCAAGTCGATCGACCTGGTGGAGGGCTCGAAGACGAAGGTCGGTGCCCTGATGCTCAAGCCGCGCCCGACCAAGCAGATGTGGGCCTTCGATCGCCAGCACTTCGCCAAGGTGCAGCCACCGCCCGGCTACACGCGCATCTACGAGAATCACTCGTGGGCCGTCTACGCCGCGCCAGGCTGCGCCGGCGGGAAGCTGTCAGCCCCGCCCGGCGGCGACGTGCAGAAGGACTCGGCCTAGGTCCCGGCAGGCAGGTTGTTGCACGGCTGCAACCTGCACGGGTAGAACACCCAGGCGCGCATGTCGCCCTGCGGGTCGAACAGGTACGCGCCGTCGCCGATCCCCTTCGCGTCGTTCTGGTTGTCGAAGATCGGCGTGTTCAGCCCCCAGTAGAGCGTCTGCGGCAGGTCGTCGCCCTTGCCCACGTGGATCAGCAGGTGCTGGCCCGGCTGGATCACCGTGCCGTCCGGGAAGTGGTAGCGGCGGGTCGATGAGTCGCGGATCCACCAGCCGGTCAGGCTCAGCGCCCGCGTGCCCCTGTTGTACACGCGCACGTACTCGCCGTTGATGTTCACGGTGTCGTTGCCCGCCGCGTTCGGATGCACCGTCACCTGGATCGGAATGTCCTGGTCGGGCCCGAATCCGCAGAAGGTCGTATCGAACAGCCCCACCCGCCGCTGGGCCGCCTGCTGCATGAGGAACATGTACTGGCGGTTCCAGGCGGTCTCACGGGAGTTGGGCAAAAACAGCGCGTCCCCGCGGGACACGAGCAGCGCGTTCAGGTCGTGCCACGAGCCGCGGATGAACACCTGGATGTCCTTCACGAACCGCACGCCCGCCCGCGTGAGCTTGTTCTGGTAGACGAGGCGCACCTGGTTGTTGCTGCGCCTGATCATCGCCGTGGTGAGCTGCGTGGCGTTGAGCGCGTGGCACTCGCCCTGCTGCTTGGCGAGGTTGCTGTTGTAGACGGTCTGCTCCGTCGCGTTCACGCCCGTGAAGCGGATGCGGTGGTTGCCGGCACCCCGGATGTTCACGTCGATCGTGTCGCCATCGTCCACGAAGTCGAGCCGCGCGTCCTCGGCGAAGCACTGCTCCGACTGCCCGGGGATGCACGGCACCTGGAAGATCGTCGACGCCGCGCTTGCCTGGCCGCAGAAGAGCAGCGCGAACGCCAGCACCAGCGCCGCGATGGAGAAGTCCCTGCTCGTACGCACAAGCCCCACAACACAGCTATTCGGCGAGAGGTGCGGACGGTCCTACGACCAAAGTCGGGTGGCAGACCGGGCTGTGCTCAGCGCGATAAAGAGACGGGGCTCGCACCGCATGGGCGAGTCAGGTGCGAGCCCCACCTTCGCCGTCAGGAGTTCGCGTACATCAGCGAGCCCGGCGTGGTGAGCGTCTCGCCGGTCTCGAGCAGCGTCTTCAGGCCGGACAGGATCATCGGCCAGCCGCCGTAGATCTGGTCGTTCACGCCCTCGGGCAGCTGATCGTGCGTGACGGTGAGGCGGCAGGAGTCGCCGACCGGCTCGATCTCCCACGTCACGCGCGAGGTGCCCGCGGCCTTCACGTCGTCGCTCCACAGCGCGCGGAACGACTGCACGAGCTTGCGCGGCGGGTCCACCTCCAGGTTCTCCCCCTCGGAGATCTCGGCCCCACTGGGGTGCGCCGCCTTGTACGGCGAGCCGCCCTTGAAGTCCGACTCGATCCCCACGCCGAACGTGTACTTCCGGCGCAGCTCGCTGTTCGTGATCGCCTCCCATAGGCGCTCCGGCGTGGTCTTGATGTAGATCTCGAAAACCTTCTCCATCACTCTGTCCTCCAGGTCGGATTTGAGCTCGCTGAGCGTCGCGGCCCACGGCTCGGCGTACTTGCTCACCCACCTGTCGTGGACGAGCCGGATCGGGACGGGGTTCAGGAAGTGGAGCTTCTCGCGGCCACGCTTCTTGGTCTTCACGAGCCCGGCCTCCTCGAGCACCTTCAGGTGCTTCATCACGCCGAAGCGCGTCATTGGAAGACGGGCTTCCAGCGAGGTCAGCGTCTGCCCGTCCTCGGCGAACAGCTCGTCGAGCAGGCTGCGCCTCGTGGGGTCCGCGAGCGCCCTGAACACCTCATCCATGTCCAGGAGAATAGGTGACCATATGGTCACATGTCAAGTAGGGCCTACTTGTGAGCCGTGAAGCTGAGCTTCCCCGAGTCGCACCTCACCGGCGCGCCGTTCGGATAGATCGAGTCGACCTGGCGGACGAAGCCTCGCGCCCGGGAGCCCGTCACCTCGAGCGACAGCTCGGTGAACCCAACGGGATCGGGCGCGGAGGTGTAGGTGTACGCCTTCACGTGCAGGGAGCCCGACTTGGTCAGGCGCAGGCCGCTCATGCGGACACCACCGCCTGCTCGCCCGTCAGGCTCCCCTGCGGACAGTTCATGTTCACCGGCGGGTCGTCGAACGAGCTGAAGCAGATCCCCTTGCCGACCTTGCCGCGCTTGGCCTTCGGGTTGGTCAGGTTCTTGGGCGGCAGCGGGCACTTGCCCTTGTGCAGCTTGAACTTGAAGGTGATGCCCCCGCCGGCGTGGTAGGTGCCGGTGGCGGGCGCCTTTGCGGTGGCGGCGCCGGCCGTCGAGCCGAGCGCGACAACGGTGATGAGCACGACCGGGATTCGCATCGCGCAACGCTAGCCGGGCGCCGCTTGCCGCGCCACGAGCGCCGACACGCTGTCTAGACTCGATGTCGATGGCCGCCACCCGCGCGTACAGAGCACGTCAGCGCCCATCCCGCTCGGAGCGCACGCGGGAGCGCATCATGGAGGCGGTCCGCGAGCTCCTGGCCGACGGCAGCTTCCACGTCTCCACGATGGAGGAGGTGGCCGACCGCGCGGGCATCTCGCGCGCCACGCTGTACCAGCACTTCCGCTCGCGCATCGACCTCGTTGACGCGATCTGCGACACGTTCGCGGTCAACCCCGCGCTGGTGGAGATCCGCGACGCCGTCGTGCTCCCCGATCCGGAGCTGGCGCTCCGCGAGACGGTCGCGCTCGCCATCCGCTTCTGGGCATCGGAGGACGCGGTGCTCAGCCAGCTCTACGGCGTAGTGGCGATCGATCCCGCCGCGCGGGACCTCGTCGTGCGCCAGCGCGACGACCGCCACGGCGAGATGAAGCGCCTGACCCGCCACCTCAAGGGGGCGGGCCGCCTGCGCTCCGGCCTGAGCGAGCGCGACGCGCTCGACCAGCTGATGGTTCTCACGAGCTACGAGACGTTCTCCGAGTTGCGCCTGGCCGGTCGCTCCGAGCAGCGCGTCATCCAGCTGCTCCAGGACTCCGCGCAGGCGTTGCTGCTCGACCCAGCCTGAGCGCACCGGGCAAGAGCGCGCCCGCCAGCGCACCGGCCAGAGACAGGGCAGCGGCCACGCCCAGCGCGGGCACGAAGCCGTCGCTGAACGCCTGCGGCGAGCCATACCCGCCCGCGTGGGCGAACACCGCCACCGCGATCGCCGTGCCGAACACGCCGCCGAGCTGGCGGAGCATGTTGTAGGTGCCCGACGCCTTGCCGATCGCGTCCTGCTCGACCGCGCTGATCACCAGGTTCTGCGTGGCGGGCAAGGCGAGCGAGATACCGCAGCCCGCCATCATCAGCGGCGCGATCAGCTCGCCGTACGGCACGGTGGGCGAGGCCACGAGAGCGATCAGGCCCATGCCGGCAGCCTGGAGCGCGAGGCCTGCCACGATCAGCGGCTTCTCCCCGATTCGTCCCGCGAGCGAGCCGGCGATGGGCGCGACGAAGAACAGCGTGCCGGTCCAGGGCAGCAGCCGCAGCCCCGCGCCGAACGGCCCGTAGCCCGACACGACCTGAAGGAACTGCGCCATGAAGAACACCGTGCCGAACAGCGCCGCGGTCATGAAGAAGGTCGCGGTGTTGCCCGCCGAGAACGAGCGTGAGCGGAACAGCCGCATCGGCAGCATCGGAGCGTCGGCGCGCAGCTCGCGCGCCACGAAGCCCAACAACATGAGCGCGCCGAGCACGAACGCGATCAGCACCTCCGCGCTCGCCCACCCGGCCGAGTTGCCTCGCACGAGGCCCCAGACGATTCCGAGCGACGCGCCGGCCACGAGCACCACGCCCGGCACGTCGACGCCTGAGCGCGGGCCCAGGCTTTCAGACGTCCGCCGCAGCACGAGCGGGATCATCACGATCCCGATCGGGACGTTCAGCCAGAAGATGAAGCGCCAGTCGATGCCCTGAGCGATCGCGCCGCCAAGCATCGGGCCGCCCAGCACGGCGATGCCCGTCACGGAGGCGAAGATGCCCATCGCCATCGCGCGCCGCTCGGGCGGGAACGCGGCACTCAGCAGCGCCAGGGCGAGCGGGGTCACCAGGGCCGCGCCGGCTCCCTGCACCGCGCGCGCGGCGATCAGGAAATCGGCGCTGGGCGACACCGCGCACGCGGCCGACGCCGCCACGAAGATCCCGAGCCCGACGGTCATGAGGCGCCGGCGGCCGAAGCGGTCGCCGAGTGCCGCGGCCGTCATCAGCAGGACCGCGAAGGTGAGGTTGTAGGCGTTGACCGTCCATTCGAGGCTCGCGACCGATGCGCCCAGGTCTGTGCGAATCGTGCTGAGCGCGGTCGTCACGACCAGGGCGTCGAGTGCGACCATCAGAGAGGCAACGGACGTGAGGGCGAGAACCCATTTCTGTGTGGTGCTCAAGTTGGTCATGCCGGGTTAGACGGACGCTCATCGGCAAAGTCACCGATGAGTTTTCGTCGCGGCCGCCGTCTAACCGATTGCACCCATGACGTCTCAGATCGCACCCACGGGAGACGAGCGCGGCCTGATCGCGGCGGCACAGGCCGGCGACGAGCGCGCCTTCCGCCGGCTCGTGGAGCCTTACCGCCGCGCTCTCGAGGTGCACTGCTACCGAATGCTCGGTTCGCTTCACGACGCCGAGGACGTGCTGCAGGAGACGCTGCTGCGCGCGTGGCGCTCGCTCGACCGCTTCGAGCGCCGCTCGTCGATCAACACATGGCTCTACCGGATCGCGACGAACGCGTGCCTCGACGAGCTCGAGCGCCGGCCGCGCGAGCCGGAGACGATTCAGCCGTATCCCGACCATCGCCTCGAGGACCTGCCCTCCGCGGCGGCGGACCCTGCCGCGCGCTACGCGCTGCACGAGGGGATGGAGCTGGCGTTCCTCACGGCGATCCAGCAGCTGCCGGGCCGCCAGCGCGCGGTGCTGATCCTCCGCGACGTGCTGGGCTGGAGCGCGCGCGAGGTGGCGGACCTGCTCGACAGCACGGTGGCGGGAACGAACAGCGCGCTGCAACGAGCCCGCGCCACGATCGATTCCGACGTGACGCCGCATGCCACCGCCCCGCGGGCCACGCATGAGCGCGAGCTGCTCCGCCGCTATGTGGACGTTTGGGACCGCGCCGACATGGACGGGCTGCTCGCCCTGCTCCAAGAGGACGCGATCCTGCGCATGCCTCCTGGCCGCCACGTGGACGGCGCAGCGGCTATCGCGGACTTCTGGATGGCGCCGCGGGGCCGAGGTCCGTGCGCGGCGGCGATCGCCAAGCTCACGCCTACCCAAGCGAACGGGCGCCCCGCCGTGCTCGTGCACAAGCAGAGCGACGACGGCAAGAGCTACGAGCCGTTCGGCGTAATGCTGATCGACACCGACGGCGAGAAGATCCGCGGCTTCGACGCCTTCCTCGACGCCGACCTGGTGGAGCGCTTCGAGCTAGACGAGTGACGTCAGGCCGACGTTCACGTGCACGCGCATCTGCTCAGGCGTCTCTCCATCCGCGACTAGTTTCTGGATGCGCGAGAGCGTGTCGGCGCGCTCGTTCGCCGGCATGGCGGCCACCCAGCTGACCGACCCGATGAAGTCGAGAAAACGCTCGGCCGTCGTGGGGTGCGCGGTGATCACGCTGATCTCCCGCGGCTCGGTCCAGCCGCCGAGCCCGCGCAGGGTGTCCTGCCACCACGGGCCCTCGATGCCCGGGTGCTCCGGCCGCAGCTTCTCCATCAACTTCCCCACCTCGTCGGCCCACGAGGCGCCGCCCCAGTCCGGCATCGCGGACGACACCGCGAGCCCTCCGCCGGGTCGCAGCACACGGCGAATCTCCGCCAGCGCGGCGGGCTGGTCGAACCAGTGGAACGCGTCCGCCGCGGTCACCGCCGCCACCGAGGCGTCAGGCAGCGGGATCTGCTCGGCACGTCCGTCGAGCACGCGCTCGGCGCCCACCTTCGCCGCCAGCAGGCCGCGCATCGACTCGAGCGGCTCCACGGCCACCACGTCGAGCCCGAACTCGAGCAGGGCGCGCGTGAGCTTGCCCGTGCCGGCGCCCAGGTCGAGCACCCGCGCGCCGGGAGCGAGGCCGAGCTCGGCGGCAATCGCGCCCACCACCGCGGGCGCGTACGCGGCGCGGCCGCGCTCGTACACCTCGGCTACCTCGGCGAAGCGCTCTGACAGCGGATGCAGCGTCATGCGCTGAGCGCGGCGTCCAGCGCCCCGATCAGAACATCCAGGTGCTCCTCGCCGAACACGAGCGGGGGGCGGATCTTCAGCACGTTGTCGCGCGGTCCCGTGCGGCCCACGAGCACGCCCGCTTCGCGCATCGCGTCCACCACCGTGCCGGCGCGCGCGGGGTCATCCAGCTCGACGCCCGCGAGCATGCCGATCGAGCGCACCGCCACGATTGCCTCGTGTCGCTCGCGCAGGTCCTCGAGCCGCGTGCGCAACAGTTCGCCGATCCGCCCCGCGTGCGGCACGATCCGCTCGTCCTCGATCACGTCGAGCACCGCCAGCGCGGCGCGGGCCGCCACCGGGTTGCCGCCGAAGGTGCTGAACACCCGCCGCGCGAACGCGAACCGCTCCACGATCTCCCGCCGCGTGACGAGCGCGGCCACCGGATAGCCGTTGCCCATCGGTTTGCCGAGCGTGACGAAGTCGGGCACGGCGCCCAGGTCCGCGAACGCCCACAGGTGCGCGCCGGTGCGGCCATAGCCCACCTGCACCTCGTCGGCCACGAACAGCCCGCCGGCGTCGTGGGTCGCGCGCACGATCCCGGCCAGCCGCTCCGGTGTGGGCGGGTGGATGCCGTCGCTCGTCAGCCCGGCGTCCAGGAAGGTTGCCGCGAGGCCCGTGCCGAGGCGCGCCGCGGCATCCGCCACCTCTTCGCCGCCGCCGCTCGCGGGTATGCGCGCCACGTGCGAGGACTCGAAGCCCTCGGGCCATTCCTCGGGCGAGAAGTCAGCCGTCGCCTCGGTCACCCCGTGGTAGGCGTTGTGCGTCACGATCGCGCCGCCGCGCCCGGTCACCCCGGCGGCGATCCGCCAGGCCAGGTCGTTGGCCTCGCTGCCCGAGTTCACGAGCATCACGCTGTCGAGGCCGGCCTCCGGCGGCATCGTCGCGAGCAGCCGCTCCGCCAGCTCCACGAGCGGCTCGTACAGATAGCGCGCGTGCGTGTTGAGCGTGCGCGTCTGGCGCACCACCGCCTCGGTCACGCGCGGGTGGCAGTGCCCCACCACCGGCACGTTGTTGTAGGCGTCGAGCAGGCGCCGCCCGTCGGCGTCGATCAGCCAGGCGCCCTCCCCGCGCACCACGTGCACGGGATCCGAATAGGTCAGCCGTGTGAGCACGGAGCCGAACGCGTCGGTTCGCCGCTGGGCAAGCGCGGCCTTCGCCACGTGCGGCCGTGGGGCGCCCAGCTGCTCTGAGAAGCGGTCGCCCCCGATCTCGCCGATCAGCTCGAGCAGCCGCCAGGAGTCGGCGTCCCAGGCCTGGATGTACTCGGCGTTCTCGGGATAGCGCGCCACGCGCCAGGAGCTGATCACCACGATGGCGGCGAGCCGCGTGGCCACCAGGTCGCCCAGCACCTCCAGTTCCTCGGGCTCGAACGGCAGGCGCGACTCGTAGCCGTCGATCGCGATGCGCGCCACGCGGAACACGTCGTCGAGCGGCCGCCCGCGGATCAGCGACGCCAGCCCGATCGCGAAGTCGCCCACCTGCGAGGAGTAGGTCAGGTCGCCGAAGTCGACGATCCCGGAGATGCGCTCGCGCTCGTCCAGCAGCACGTTGTCGAGGTTCAGATCGCCGTGGATCACCTGGAGCCGGAGACCGAGCCAGCGAGGCGCCACGCGCTCCTCGTAGCGGTCGAGCACCGCCTCCACCAGCCGGCGCCGCTCGCCGTCCGCGATCGAGCCGGTGAGCGGCCGCAGGTTCGTGGCGTGCGCCAGATCCCAAAGGAGTTGCCGCCCCGCCGCCGGGTGGAAGAAGCTGCGCAAAGCCAGATTCAGCCGCGCGTGGGTGGCGCCGTAGTCGCGCACCGCGGCGTCGGCCAGCTCGGGCCCGCCGTCGTGTCCGTGCAGCCGCTCGAACAGGCGCACGAAGTGCTTCCCGTGCGGCCCGTCCACGGTGGTCAGTTCGAGCTGCCGCGCCACCGGCAGCTCCGGATCCACGAGCGCGACGTGCGCGATCGCCTCCGCCTCCAGCTCGAGCGTCTCCCGCTGCTCGCCCAGGTTCGAGATCTTGATGACGCCGTCGCCGACGAGAAACGTCTGGTCGCGCTCGCTGCCCAGGTCGACGGCCTCGCCCTCGATGCCGAACAGCTCCGCCGCGATACGCGCCACCTCGTCGGCGGTGAAGCGCGGCGGCGTGGCCTCGAGGACGGAGCTCACGCCCCGATCCTACGTGCGTCAGTACAGATCGATGCCGTGCGGCTCCTGGATGCTGTTGCCGCCGTCGACCACGATCGAGCGCCCGGTCACGTAGCTGGCCTCGTCCGAGCAGAGGAAGCCCACCAGCGCCGCGACCTCGTCGGGCGTGCCGGGCCGCCCCACCGGCGTGTGCTTGCCAGCCTCGAGCTCGTCGGGTTCCGAGGAAGCGGTTGCGATCCAGCCCGGCGCCACCGAGTTGGCGGTCACGCCCGAGCGGCCGTTCTCGATCGCGATCGTCCGCATTAGCGCATCCATCGCGCCCTTGGCGGTGGCGTAGGCGGTCGAGCCAGGCGCGGTCACGAGCGGCCCGGTCACCGACGAGATCATCACGATCCGTCCGTGCCGGCGCTCGAGCATCCCGGGTAGCACGGCCTGGGTCGTGTGGAACGCGGTCCTCAACGTGATGTCGAGCTGGCGGTCGAGCACCTCGAGCGGCAGCGAGGCGAACGGCATCTCGGGCGCCGAGGGCACGCCGCTCTGCACCATGCCGGCCGAGTTCACGAGGATGTCGATCGGCCCGTGAGCCTCGGCCGCGGCGGCCGCGAGCGCAAACGCCTGCTCGCGGTCGGTCAGGTCCGCCACGAAGCCGAACGTCCCGGTGCCCACCTCCGCCGCGCGCTCGTAGATCCGCTCCGTGGTCGAGCTGATCGACACCCGCGCGCCCATGCCCGCGAGCAGCCGCGCGCACGCTAAGCCGATACCTTCCGCGCTCCCGGACCCGGTGACGAGAGCGTGGCGAGTTCCAAGGTCGAAGGGCACTTCGGAATGGAGCTAGCCGGGCTCGAACCGGCGACCTCCTGGGTGCGATCCAGGCGCTCTCCCAACTGAGCTATAGCCCCGAGTGGCGCACTTTGCGCGCGGGACCGTCATGGTAGCGGTAGGCAGGGGTGCCGGGACGTCGAACGAATGTCCTATTTAGGCCTTGGGCAAAGGGTGCGTGGGTAGCCTTCTGCCCGGCCCAATGTCCGAATGAGCTTCCGCACCCGTCTGCTTCTGTTCTTCACGATCATCGTGGTCGTGCCGATGGGGGCAGTCGCACTCGTCCTCTTCAGCATCACCTCGCAGAGCCAGCTCGGCAAGGCGGACGCCCGCATCGCGGAGGGCCTGCGGGTGGCGTTCGCGGTCTATCGCCAGGACCGCGCCGAGGCGCAGCCGCAGCTCCAGCGCATCGCGCGCGAGCCGGCGCTGAGGCGCGCCCTCGCCGCCAAGAACCCGGCCGCGGTGCGCGCGCAGCTCCGCCAACTGCTCAAGCCGCCCGTCACGAGCATCGCCCTCTACGACAAGAGCGGCAAGCTCGTGGCCTCGGCCGGCCAGTACCCGATGGTCGCGCCGGCCATCGCCCGCCCGACCACAAAGGAGGGCAAGCGCTTCGGCACGCTGGCGGTGTCCGTCACCACACCGAGCACGTTCGTGGAATCGGTGGGCGGGCTCACCGACCTCGACGTGCGCATGTTCAGCAACGGGCAGCGGCTCGCGTCCACCCTCGACGAGACGGGCACGGGGCCGCAGCCCGGCTCGGGCAAGGTCACGATCGGCGGCACGAGCTTCCGCGGGCGCACGGAGGAGATTCAGGAGCCGATCGGCGCCCCGCTCCAGATCGCGACCCTCACCGAGTCGAACAACATCACCTCGTCGATCGGCCAGAGCCGCGTGCTGATCGGCGTGATCCTGCTCGGCTTCCTGATCCTCGCGCTGGTGCTGTCGGTGTTCATCGTGCGCGCGCTCCAAAGCCAGATCGATCAGTTCCTCGGCGCGGCGCGGCGTCTCGCCAAGGGCGACTTCTCCACCCCTGTGCCCATCCACGGCGACGACGAGTTCGCCGCGCTCGGCCAGGAGTTCAACAAGATGTCGCGCGAGCTGGAGGGCAAGATCGCCGAGGTGGAAGCCAAGCGGCGGGAGCTCGAGGAGACGATCCGCCGCGTGGGCGACGCTTTCGCCGCCGGGCTCGATCGCCAGGGCCTGCTCGAGCTGGCGGTGCGCACCGCCGTCGAGGCCTGCGACGCGGACGCGGGCCGCGCGGTCCCCATCGACGCGCGCCGCATGCACGCGGTGCACATCGGCGGCTCGCACGAGCGCCTGATGCGCGCGATCACGGCCGCCGAGCGCGACGCCTTCATCATCCGCGACGAGAACGTGGCGGAGCTGCTGGCCAACCTCGAGGCCACCGGCAAGGACCAGCCGGTGGAGCAGCACCGTCCCACGCTCGCCTCGGTGGACGGCGTGCACGCGATGGCCGGCCCGCTGCGGGCACGCGCGGGCGCCGGCAGCGAGATCGACTACGTGGGCGTGATCTCGATCGTGCGCGAGGGCCAGAACTTCAACGAGACCGAGCGCGAGTTGTTCGCCTACCTGGTGGGCCAGGCGGCGGTGTCGATCGAGAACGCGAACCTGCACGAGACCGTCCAGCACCAGGCGGTCACCGACGAGCTCACGGGCCTGTTCAACGTCCGCCACTTCCAG
>Ga0207657_10007265_pt1 | contig 11378 bp, 11 predicted proteins | sample KBSC33metaG_FD_184316 | JGI IMG/M metagenome (GOLD analysis project Ga0207657, IMG submission 184316) | Corn rhizosphere microbial communities from Kellogg Biological Station, Michigan, USA - KBS C3-3 metaG (SPAdes) (version 2) | ecosystem: Host-associated > Plants > Roots > Rhizosphere > Soil ... | reverse complement strand
GATTCGGCCTCGCGCGGCTTCGATGTCACTGAGGGTGGGTGCTGTCTTCGTCGCCAATGTGGAACACCTTCTCAAGGATCTCACGGACGGCCGTGAGTGGGTCGAGTCTTCGTTCCTGTACGTCGCCCAGGAGCCGTTGTAGCTCTTGGTCGCCCTGCACCGCTTGCTCGATGTGACGCCGCGCGCGGGCCGACGCGACCTGGAAGACCTCGCGAGCGAGGTTGCGGCGGCGGCGCGCTTCGAGCTCGCCCTCCTCCTCGAGCCAGTGCTGATGATCGGAGATCTTCTCCCAGAGCGTCTGGAGACCTTCGCTCCGCATCGCCTCGGTGAGCACGATCGGCGGCTTCCAACCCTCGTGCGGCCCGAGCGCCAGCACCTGGCGCACCTCGTTCAGCATCGTCAGCGCCATCGGGTGATCGGACTTGTTGATCGCGATCACGTCAGGGATCTCCATGATGCCCGCCTTCAGCGCCTGGATCGAGTCGCCGGAGCCGGGCATCAGCGCCAGCACGACGGTGTCGGCGATCGAGAGCACACCGACCTCGCTCTGCCCCGTCCCGACCGTCTCGAGAAACACGACGTCCTTGTGCGCGGCGTCGAGGATGAGCAGCGTCTGCAGCGTCGTCTCCGCCAGGCCCCCCGTATGGCCACGCGTGCCCATCGAGCGGATGAAGACGTCCGGATCGAGGAAGTGCTCGGTCAAGCGGATTCGATCGCCGAGCAACGCGCCCTGCGTGAACGGGCTCGACGGATCGACGGAGATCACGCCGACGGTCTTTCCCTCGGCGCGCGCGATCCGGACGAGGCCCGAGATCAGGCTCGACTTGCCGACGCCGGGCGGGCCGGTGATCCCGACCGCGGCCGCATGGCCTGTCTCCGGATAGAGGTCGTGCACGACCTCATAGGCGAGCGGCGCGCCGTTCTCGACGAGCGTGATCGCCCGCGCGAGCGCCCGCCGGTCGCCGGCGCGCACCGCTGCCACGAGCTTCTCACGCGTCCAATCGCGCCGGGCGGCCACGAGCGCGAATGCTACGTCGCGGGCTCGACGGCGCCTGAGACAGGCCCGACACGGAAGATCACGAACGCGGTCGCGCTCGCGCCCACGAGCAAGGCGGCCGCGAGCCCGTACACCCAGCGCGGCCCTGCGAGCTCGGTGAGTGCCCCCGCGGTGACCATGGCGACGCCCAGCACCGCGTTGTGTGCGCTGATGATCACGGTGAAGACACGGCCCCGCAGGTTGTCGGGCGCGTTGCGCTGGACGATCAGCACCGTGAGCGGGAACGCGAGCCCGTTCCCGAGCCCTGCGATCACCATCGCGCCCGCTGCGACCCAGAGGTTCGGCGCGATCCCCGCGCCGAGCAGGCCTGCGGCCCACGGCAGGAACACGAGCGGATACACGACCCGGATGTCTCGCCCTTCGAGGATGGACCCGCTGATCAGGCTTCCGATCACGAGGCCGATGCCTGTGGCGGTCCAGAGGAGGCCGTAGCCGAAGGCGCCACGGTGCAACGCGTCCTCGGCCAGGAAGATCTCGGCGACGTTGTTCAGGCCGGCGGCGAACATTGCGAAGCCAAACGCGAACAGGACCGTCTGCAGGGCCCGCGAGCGACGGAAAGCGGTCATGCCGTCCGCCAGGTCGCGCCAGTGCCCGCGCGTGATCGCCTGCTCGCTCTGCAGCAATCGCGCAGGGATCCTCAGGAGCAGGATCGCGGAGAACAGGAACGTCGCGGCGTTGAGCCAGTAGACGACGTCTGCGCCCCACGAGCTGACGATCACACCGCCGAGCACCGGCCCGATCGAGGCCGCCACCCAGTCCGTCGCCTGGAGGAACGAGGTGCCTTGCGCGAGGTCCTCTTCGGGTACGAGGTTGGGCACGCCTGCAAGCACGGCGGGCCGGAAGAACGAGTTGGCGATCCCGGCGATCGCGGCGAGCACGATGATCGCCTCCGGCGTGTGGACGAAGGCGAGCGCGACGAAGACAGCAAGACGGATCAGGTCGGCGTTCACGATCAGCCGCTTTCGCGAGAGGCGGTCGACAAGTGGGCCGAAGGCGAGGCCGACGATGACCGACGGCAGGAACGTGACGATGAAAAGGAGGCTCACCCACCAGGGGGAGTGGGTCCGCGCCGTCAAGTCGGTCGTCAGGGCGATCGTGGCCATCCACGTGCCGAGGCCTGACCCGAGCGTCGCTATGAAGAGCGGACGAAAGGATCCAGAGCGCCGCAGGAGCGCGAGCTGACGACGAAGGGGCGACGGCACTCGCTGACCAGAGTAAGCGATTTGAACGGACTGCTATGCGCGCTGCAGCACGCGGCCGAGCACTTCGGCCAGCACGTCGAGCTCCTCGGGCGTGCCGACGGAGATTCGGATCGCCGTCGGAGAGCCGAATCCGGCGAGCGGCCGGACGATGATCCCCTCGCGCAGGAGCCGCTCGAACAGCTCGCCCGCATCGTTCCCCGTGTCCACGTAGAGGAAGTTGCCGACGGAGGGAACCGGCTCCAGCCCGTGCTCTCGCAGGAGCGACTCGAGGCGGGCGAGCCCCTCGGTGTTGACGGCACGCCGGCGGCCGATCTCAGCCTCGCCGTCGATGCTGGCGAGCGCGGCGACCTGCGCGGGCGTCGTCAGGTCGAACGGCCGCCGTACCTTCGCGAGTGCCGCGCACACGCCACTCGGGCCGACGGCGTAGCCGACGCGGAGGCCGGCGAGGCCGTAGATCTTCGAGAACGTGCGGAGCACCACGACTCGGCGACCGTTCTTGAGATAACGCTCGACGGCGTCCGGGTAGTCGCTTCGCTCGATGTACTCGAAGTAGGCCTGGTCGACGACCGTCAGGGCGTGCTCGGGAACGGCGTCGAAGTACGCGTCGAGCTCGTCGGCGGTGTTCATCGTCCCGGTCGGGTTGTTCGGATGACAGATGTAGACGAGCTTCGTGCGCGGTGTGACGGTGTCGAGCAGCGCACCGAGGTCGTAGCGGTAGTCGACGAGCGGCACGAGCTTCGCGTCGGCGCCCTGCTTGCGCGCGTAGATGACGTAGCTCGGGAACGACGGCCAGCCGCAGACGACCTCGTCGCCAGGGTCGAGGATCGCCTGGCTGATCATGTCGATGCAGCCGTCCGCGCCGGCGCCGACGCTGATCTCCGACGTCGTCACCCCATGCCGTTCTGCGAGCGCCGCGTGCAGCCGGTACACGCCCCCGTCCGGGTAGCGGTTGAGCTCGGCGGTGGCGCGGGCGATCGCCTCCTGCGCAGCCGGGAAGGGGCCGAAGGGGCCCTCGTTGGAGGCGAGCTTGATCACGCGCGCGAGCCCGAGCTCGCGCTGGACGTCCTCGACCGGTTTGCCCGGCTGGTACGGCGTCAGCCCGCTGACGCTGGGCCGAAAGAACGAATCGGCGAAATCGGAGAAGCCACTGCTCACGGTGCTGGACCCTACCGCCGGGAAGCGGCGCTGCGAGCGCCGGCCGCTCGGCCGCTCCCCGGACCCAGTGTGCTCAGGTGACGACGACCGTCGTGTACTCGGAGCGGCTCGGGTTCGAGCTCCGCGTCCCCCTGAAGCTGGCGATCACCCGCCACGTGCCGACCGATGGGGGCGTGAACGTCACGCTCGCCTGCGGTGCGACCTCCCAGAGCTTCCGGAAGACCCAACCCGACAGCGGATCGTCGTAGTCGAGACGGATCGCAACCCGACCGCCGGTTGGTGCTGGCGAGGTAGCCGTCGTGAGCGCCACCGACTGACCGACCGGAATCGTCACATGACGTGCCGTCCCGACGGTGAGCGTCGTCTTGGTGACCGCGCGCACCAAGAGGCTCAGCCGATACGACCCGGCAACGTGACCGGGTGCTTTGACGGTCGCCAGATACGTTCCGGCGCCAAAGGTCTTCACAAGATCGGTACCCGCCTGCGTTGCGGCGAGCTGAGAGCCGCTGAGCGACGTCAGCGTCAGCGAGAGTGCTGCGCCGCTGGCAAGACCGACTCGCACGACGCTCGGGTGCAGAATCTGGAAGCGATAGAGATCGACGACGTCTACTCCGCGTCCTGTGACCGAGCCTGTTCGGGTCTCGCCGTCGGCCAGCGGCACCCCCGGCCCTTGGTCGTCCGGGCCTGCGGGTGCGGCCTGCAGACGATACGAGACGATCGCATCGGTGCTCGCCTGCGCCGTGACTCGGACCGTGTACGTCCCGCTCTTGTTGGGCCCGGGCGTGTAGGTGAAGTAGCCGCCGCAGCTCTCGGACATCAGAGGGCGAGCAACGGTGAAGGTCCGGACACCTGGGCCATACAGGGCGACACCCGCGCAACCGTGACTCGGCGAAAGGTTGACTCGATACGTCACGCCCGCGGTCATCGGCACCGACCAGGCATCGTCGAGGTCGTAGAGCGGGTCGACCGTGCTCGTCACGCCCGCCCGTGCGAGTAGCGCGCCGGGCGGCCGTGCGGGCTTGTCGAGCACGCCGGTCCGAATCCGCTGCCAGTCAGGAACCATCTGGAATTCCGGCTGGTCACCCGCGATCACTTGCCCCGGCTTGCCGCCGGTGACAGGCATGACGAACAAACGTCGGCTGTCCTTCTGCACACGATCGCTGACGAACACGATCTGCTTCCCGTCGGGCGAATATGCGGGCAGTGCGTCAAGGGCCGGACTGGACGTGAGGCGCTTGACCGAGCTGCCGTCAGCCGCCATCGAATAGAGGTCGAGGTCGCCCTTCACGATGCGGTCGGAATCGAACACGAGGTGCGTGCCGTCCGGCGACCAGTTCGGGTTCTCACTGAAGTTCGGTGCGCTCGTCAACTGTCTCTTGCCGGAGCCGTCGCCGTTCATCACCCAGATCTCGCGAAGCGTGCCGCCGACCGGTTCGTCCGTGTAGGCGATCTTGGTCCCATCCGGAGACCAGGTCGGATCCTGCTCGTTCTGGGCGCCGTTCGTCAGCGGCGTGACGTGCTTCCCATGCGAGTCCATCGAGTAAATGTCGACATTGCCGTTGCGGTTCGTCTCGAAGGCGATGTGCTGGCCGTCGGGCGACCAACTTGGATCCACATCGACACCGCGAGAGAAGGTCAGCTGATGCTGATGCGTCCCGTCGGCGTTGACGACGTAGATATCCGGATCGGTACCGCGGTAGGCGGAGAACGCAACCTGACGACCGTCGCGTGACCACGAAACACCCGTCGAATAGTCGCTCGAATTCGTCTGGGCAATGCTCTTGAGCCCGCTGCCGTCCGGCTTCACGACGTAGACGGCGCCGGCCGAGTTGAAGGCGATCAGGCCATTCGCACCCGGGAACGCAGAAACCCGCGTGCCTGACGCACGCGCCAGGCCGCCGAACGTCACGACCAACAGCGCGAGAAACACGAGCTGCGAAACGAAGCGCTGTGACACCGATTCCCTCCTCCGATTGCGATCCTGTTCAAGGTTGCGCGGTCGAGGGTGACCGAGAACGCTTTCAAGCCTCTGTCATTCGGCTGCCAGACCTGATTTTCGTCGATCGGGCCTCCGAGGCCCGTCCGTCGACCGGCCTCGGGCGCGGCCCGAGTCCGTAGGCTGCCGTCGTGCCGGAGCTTGGCCTCTTCCCGCTGCCGATCGTGCTCGTCCCGACCGAGCGGATTCCGCTGCACATCTTCGAGCCGCGGTACAGGGAGCTGATCGACGAGTGCATCGAGCTCGGACAGGAATTCGGGCTCGTGCTCGCAACCGGCGACGGCGCGGTGCACGAGATCGGCACGCGCGCTCGCGTCGCCCAGGTGGTCGAGCTGCTCGACGATGGAGCCATGAACGTCATCGTCGAGGGCGGCGAGCGCTTTCGATTGCTCGACCTGACCTCGGGCCGCGCATTCACGACCGGCATCGTCGAGCCTGTGCAGGACGACGACGAGCCGCCACTCGGCGCCGACGTCGAGCGGGCGCTCGAACTCTTCAGCGAGCTGGCCGAAGTCTCCGAGAGCGACGTCGACGTTCCGGACCCGCTCTCGCCGCTCTTCGACTTCGAGCTCGCGGCGCGTGTCGACTTCGCCGTCGAGCCGAAGCAGGAGCTCCTGTCCATGACGTCGCCCCGCGCGCGCGTGGCCGCCCTGATCGGGTTCCTCGAGGTCGCGCTGGAGGCGGTGCGGCTCGAGCTGACGCTCCGTGAGCGCGCCGGCCGGAACGGCAAGGTCGCGCCGCTCGATCCCGAGAGCTGACAGATTCGGAGGTGCCCGTGTCGTCACCGTTCATCTTCATCGCCACCAACCGCCTCAAGCCAGGGGCGCTCGAGGGCGAGCGGAAGCGCGTGCCGGGCCTGGTCGAGTTCATCGAGGCCAACGAGCCACGCCTGATCGCGTTCAACGAGTACGTCGGCGAAACCGGGGACGAAGTGACGGTCGTGCAGGTCCACCCCGACGCCGCCTCGATGGAGGCGCACATGGAGATCGTCCGCGAACGCGCGCTACAGGCCTACGCGGAGACCCTCGACGCAACGGTGCGAATTCAGGTGTTCGGCGAACCGACCGAGGCGATTCTCGAGACGCTCCGCCAACAGGCCGGCAACGGCGTCGAGATCACCGTCAACGGCGAGCACCTCGGCGGGTTCACCCGCTCAGCCGCTCAACGCTGAGGACTCACGCTTCTCGAACGCCGCTCGGATGTCGGTCACGCGCCGACGACCACGCCCGCGCCGCCACGCCGAGCGTCGCCTGCGGCCGCGAGCGCGCCGCCGGGCAGCACCTCGACGGCGTTCGTTCCGCCGAAGAACAAATTGCGGCGGCGCCAGCGGACGACGTCGTAGCCCGCCGCTTCCACGCGTGCGAGCTCTCCTTCGTCGAAGCCGCCTTCGCAGTGCACATGGGGCTCGTCGACGTGCACGCGGGGGAAGTCGATCGCCTCTGCGACACCGAGACCGTGCTCGATCACATTTGCGATCACCTGCATGATCGCTCCGCGCAGGCGCACAGACCCGGCGCTGCCGACGACGAGCCGCGGCCCTTCCTCACCGACGACGACCGTCGGCGCCATCATGCTCGTCAGTCGCCTGCCCGGTGTCGCCGGCCCGCCCGCGACGAGGTCGTACTCCCCAAGCATGTTGTTCAGGTGGATGCCGGTCCCGGGCACGATCACGCCGGAGCCCGAGCCCGTCGAGGACGAGAGTGACGCAGCGTTGCCTGCTGAGTCCACGGCCGAGACATGCGTCGTGCCGGCCGGCGCCGGCTCGGGTGCACCGGGCAGCGACGCCTCGATCCGCGACACGCCGGCAGCAATGCCCTCCTCCGAAAGGAGACGGCGCGCGAGCCCGCCGCGATGCAACGCACTCGTGAAGCTCCCGTCGCGCACCCGGGTCTGCTCGCGCATCACTTCAGCAAGCGAGGTGATCGCTTCGGCGCTGCCCGGTCCGCCACGCGAAACGCGCTCCAGCAAAGCCAGCCCGTAGGCGATCAGGATGCCGCCCGACGACGGCGGCGGGTTCGACACGACGTCGTACCCGCGAAAACGCGCCCGCACCGGACGCCGCCACGCAACCCGATACGCCGCCAGATCCTCCTTCGTGATCCCGCCTCCACCACTCTCGACGGCGCCGACGATCGCCGTCGCCAGCTCGCCGCGGTACAGCGCCGCCGCCCCTCCCTCCGCGAGCTGCTCAAGTGTCTCCCCGAGGTCTGTGAGACGCAACGTGTCGCCGGGAACCAGCCTCATGCCATCTGCTCGGCTGTAGATCCGCCTGCCCTCGTCGGCATGCCGAAGGATCAGATCGAGGATCGCATGCAGGTGCGCCTGTTCGCGGGTGACCGCGATTCCCGCTCGTGCGAGCTCGATCGCCGGTTGAAGTAGCTCGTTCCAGGGAAGACGACCGTAGATGGCATGGACCGACTCCAGCCCGGCAGCCGTGCCGGGCACCGCGCAGGAGGCCTCGCCGATGCGGAAGACCTGAGTGGTCTCGCTGTCACCGCCGAAACCGACGTCGATCGCATGCATCTCCGCGTCCGGCGGCACCGGCCTGCCCAGACCCGGCGTGGAAACGAAGAAATCGGCGACCCGCGGCGCCCGCCCGTCGCCCGGCAGGACCAGGGCGAAGCCTCCGGCGCCTGGCCCCGTCAACGGGCTCTCGGCCACCCAGGCGGCAAATGACGCAGCAACACAGGCGTCCACGGCGTTCCCGCCCTCCTCGAGCACACGCGTGCCGGCTTCCGCCGTCAGCCGGTGCCCGGCTGCAACTGCGCCCTTCACTTCTGGCTCAAATTGGTCGATGGGAGCGGCAAGGCCATGTTCATCTCAGAATCTTCACCGTTTCACCACTAACCGGATGCCAGGAGCCGCAGTCTCTGAGAGTGAACGTTCTCGTATGACCATCTGTCTCGCATGACCATCTGTCGCACACAGCTCATGATCTCTGCCTTCGCCCTTGCGGTGCTGGGCGCGGTCGCCATGACCCCCGGCTTGCTCGGAGGTCGCGTCGCCTCGGCCTTCTCCGTCCTCGGCGACGCGAACCACACCTGGCTGCTCGTTGCGATCATCGGTTTCGTCGGTGCGTTCGCCTGCACGGTCGGCGCCTGGCGGGCCGGGTTCGCCGCGGCAGGCGGAGAGATCTCGCCGCGGTGCGCGGCGGCCGGTCTCGGCGTTGGCTCGATGGTGAACTCGTTCGCGCCGGCGAAGCTCGGCGATGCGGTCAAGGTCGCCCTCCTCTCGCGGGCCATCAAAGGCCCAGGCCGCCTGTGGACGGGCGGCGGTGTCTACGCGGCGCTAGCAGGTGCTCGCTCACTCGCGCTTGCGCTCCTCGTCGTCGTCGCGTCGATCACAGGCGCGGTGCCGCTCTGGCCGGTGTTCGTCCTCTGCGCACTGGTCGCCGTGCTTGCGATTGTCGGGTCGCTATCGGGACGCGTGCGCCGGCACCCGCGGATCGCACAGGTGCTCGATGGGTTCGCGGCGCTCGAGCGCTCGCCGCGCGCGCTCGCGACGGTGCTCGGCTGGACACTCGGCATGGTCGCCTGCCGTTTGGGCGCGACCGTGGCAGTGGCTGCCGCACTCGGCCTGCCGCACCCGTTGCTTGCGGCACTCCTCATCCTCCCCGCCCTCGACGTCGCCTCTGCGTTTCCGGTGACGCCGGGCAGCATCGGCATCGGAAGCGGCGCCGTCGCCGTGGCACTGGCAGGCCGCGGCATCGCGATGCCGCAGGCCCTCGGCACCGGCTTCGCGATGCAGGCGCTCGAGACGCTCGTCAGCATCACCGCCGGCTCGATGGGCGCGCTCTATCTGGCAAGCGAGCACCCCGCCGTTCGCAGGTGGACGGTCCGCGTCGGCGCCGTCGGCGGGTCAGTCGGCCTCGCGCTGGTCGGCTACTTCCTGCTCAACCTCACGTAGACGCAACCGGCCGGCGGCCCGACGCGTCGCTCGGTCAGGCCTCATACGCGAACACGATCCGCGCCGGATCGGAGCGGGGATAGCCGCCGCCGACACCAACGATCGCGTGGCGAGTACACACCTGCTCGGCACGGCGACGTTCGTCGTACGCTTAAGGTCGTGACGGTACTCCGCGACGTCGCCGAAACCGACCTCGACGTCTTCTACGAGCAGCAGCTCGACCCCGAGGCGACCGCAATGGCGGTTTTCCCGGCGAGGGACCGCGAGGCGTTCGACGCGCACTGGCGGCGGCTGCTCGCGGACGACTCGCTCGTGAAGCGGACGATCGTCGATGCCGGCGCCGTGGCCGGGAACATCGGCTGCTGGGAACAGGACGGCCGGCTGCTCGTCGGCTACTGGGTCGGGCGGGAGTTCTGGGGCCGCGGGCTCGCGACGGCGGCGCTCGCGCAGCTCGTCGCGGAGATCCCCGAGCGGCCGCTCCACGCCTGGGTCGTGTCGAGCAACGTCGGTTCGATCCGGGTGCTCGAGAAGTGCGGCTTCGTCGAGGTCGAGCGCCACGCCGAGCGCGACGAGCACTCTGGCGAGGTGATCGAGGAGATCCTCCACCGGCTCGACTGAACCCCGTTTTGGCCCACGACGCGATCGATCATCGAGTCCCAGAAGCATTGGGGAGCCGTCCAACGTCTCGGCGGCGATCGTCGCAACCAACATCGGCACAAGGAATCTCCAGCGCGCAAACAAGTCGATCGGTGATGGCGCTCAGACGTCATTGAGGATCACTCGCCCAGCCGACGGTGGTTCTAGAGTCGCGCTATGCGCGACGACCTCGACTCACTGCTCAAGGACACGACCCTCACGACTCTTCTGTTGGCGATAGCGATCGGGTGGTCGCTTTATCAGTTCGCTCATGGTGTCGGGACTTTCATCGACGGTTTGCTGACGCATCTCCCTCCCGGAGTGAGCGATTCGTTCTCCGCCCCGATCTCCGGGGGCGCACTTACGTGGGTCGTCGGGCACCGTCTCGTGAGCCTGGACGCTGCGTTAATCGGGGCGATCGAACTCTCGCTCGCCGTCTCTGCAGCCGTGTTCATCCAACGGCGCAGTGGCCGAGCGCCGACATAGCCCGGCGTCATTCGTGAACTCAATGTTGTTTTCGGATAGGTCGGTTGTGCTCGACCTCCGAACGAGCGATTGACGTGACGGCTGTACCCGTCTACATCGAGCGTTCAGATCCGACAAAGGGGTGATCGTCATGAAGAAGCGGTTGCTTGTTCGTGCGGCCGTTGCGTTGTCGATTACTGCGGCGATTGTCCCCGCGCTTGCAGGTGGCGCTCCGACGCCCGTCTACAGCGTCAGTTGCGCCAGCGGGGTCCAGACGCAAGCGACCTGGCAGCGGTCGAAGGTCGTGCAGGTGACGGTCGAGTGGACGGCCCCGGCGGGAAGCGGCGTCACGTTCTCGACCGTCGACGCCCCCGCTAGTAGGACGCCGCCGCGCGGCTTCCTCGTCACCTCGACGCCGTCCAGCAACGGCATCGAGCCGGAGAGCACGACCGTCCGCTTCCAGCGCTCGGACGGCGTCACCGACCAAGAGACCGCCGCCTGTTCCTGAACGCCAGAGGCGAACCTGATTGAGCTGGGCGGAGCTGCCGACGGCAACTCCGCCCAGTTCGGTTCAGGAGCATCTGCGAATTGCGTCAGCGCCAACGAAATCCCCGGATGGGTCAGGGCCCAGGGGGCAGGGCGCCGAAGTAGGGTGTTCGGGTGAGGGCGACGGTGCGGAGTGTCGAGCTGCTCGCGATTGCGCAGGCGATCGCAGACGCGCTGCCCGCGACTGTCGAGGAGGTGGTGCTGACGGGGAGCGTCTCCCGCGGTGTCGCCGACGACGTCTCGGACATCGAGATGCTGATCGTGACCCAGGGTGAGCTCGATCTCGACGAGTGCTTTTCGCTCGCGGCAGCCTGCGGCCTGACCGACCTTGGAACGTGGGGCCAGCAGGGCGGCCCGACGAAGCGAGTCTCCGGTTACCGCGACGGCGCGCCGATCGAGCTGATCTGGTGGTCGC
>Ga0207657_10007264_pt1 | contig 11379 bp, 7 predicted proteins | sample KBSC33metaG_FD_184316 | JGI IMG/M metagenome (GOLD analysis project Ga0207657, IMG submission 184316) | Corn rhizosphere microbial communities from Kellogg Biological Station, Michigan, USA - KBS C3-3 metaG (SPAdes) (version 2) | ecosystem: Host-associated > Plants > Roots > Rhizosphere > Soil ... | reverse complement strand
CTCAAGGATCGCCAGCCAAGTGCGGCCGACCGCGAGTCCGCTGCCGTTGATCGTGTGGACGAAATCGGCTTTGCCGCTGCCGGATTTGGTCTTGATCGAAGCGCGTCGCGCCTGGTACGCCTCGAAATTGGAGCAGGATGAAATTTCCTTGTAGGCATTCTGGCCCGGGAGCCAGACCTCGATGTCATAGGTCTTGGCCGAACTGGCACCCATGTCGCCGGTGCAAAGAACCACCGTGCGGTAGGCCAGGCCGAGGCGCTGCAGAATGTCTTCGGCATCGGCAGTGAGTCCTTCGAGCTCTATGTAGCTGGTTTCCGGGGGCGTGAACTTTACGAGTTCCACTTTTTGGAATTGGTGTTGTCGAATGATCCCCCGCACATCCCGCCCGTAGGAGCCGGCTTCACTCCGGAAGCACGGAGTGTAAGCGCACAGCTTGATGGGGAGCTTATCGAATTCAATAGTTTCGTCGCGATACAGATTCGTCACCGGGACTTCGGCTGTAGGAATCAGATAATAATCCGTGCCCTGAAGCTTGAACAAATCCGCCTCGAACTTCGGCAACTGACCGGTTCCATAGAAGCTGGCGGTGTTTGCCAAGAATGGCGGCAGCACTTCGGTGTAGCCGTGGTGCTGGGTGTGAACATCCAGCATGAAATTGATGAGGGCGCGTTCGAGTTTCGCTCCGAGGCCCCAGTAGACAGCAAAGCGCGCTCCCGTGATTTTCGCGGCGCGCTCGAAATCCAGGATGCCGAGATCGGGTCCCAAGTCCCAATGGGCTTTAGGCGTGAAAGAAAACTCTGGCGGCGTGCCCCAGCGGCGCACTTCGACGTTGTCCTCGGCGCTTCGGCCCGTGGGCACGGAAGCGTGAGGCATGTTGGGAACACCAGCCAGCAACTGGCGGTACTTGTCGTCGAGCTCTTTCGCGCGTTCTTCGAGCGCGGTAGCGCGATCACCCATTTCGCGAACCTTCTGCTGGCGTTCCGCCGCGTCCTGGCCCGCTTTAATGAGCTTGCCGATTTCCTGGGATTCGGTTTTACGCAGCGCCTTGAGCTGTTCGGATTCAGTGAGCGCGGCGCGCCGCTCGGTATCAAGTTGGCGGAAAGCTTCGACGTCGAGCGTGAAGCCGCGGTCCGCCAGCCGGGTGGCGATCGCGTCGAGATTTTGCCGGAAGAAAGAGAGATCGTACATAAATGGGGACAGACGACATTTCCGTCAGTGACTATCCCACCTTTCGTGCGCAGCCGTTGGCGGAAATATCGTCTGTCCCCATTTAGCGATTAACGCTCGGCGATCGGGACCCACGGCTGGCCGACCGGAGTGCCGATGTATTCCGCGCGCGGGCGGATCAAACGATTGTGGCGATATTGCTCGAGCACGTGCGCGGTCCAGCCGGACATCCGGCTGACGGCGAAGATGGGCGTGAACAGGTCGATGGGAATGCCGAGCGAATAGTAGGTGGAAGCCGAATAGAAGTCCACGTTCGCGTTCAGATTCTTGGTTTCCTTCATGTACTTCTCGATCCGGCTGGAGGTGAGGTAGAGGTCCACGTGACCGGTGCGCTTGCCGAGTTCCTCGGAGAGCGCGCTCAGATGCGTCGCGCGCGGGTCGATGGTGTGATACACGCGGTGGCCGAAACCGGGGATCTTGATTTTATTGGCCAGGCGGGTCTTCACCATATCCATGGCCTTGTCGGCCGAGCCGGCTTCGAGCAGCATCTTCATCACATCTTCATTGGCGCCGCCGTGCAGCGGTCCCTTGAGCGCAGCCACGCCTGCCGTCGCGGCGGAATACATGTCGGAAAGAGTCGCAGCCACCACGCGCGCCGCAAAAGTGGAAGCGTTGAATTCGTGATCGGCATGCAGAATCAGCGCGATGTCAAAGACGTGCTCCATTACTTCGTCGGGGCGCTTGCCGGTCAAGGTGTAGAGAAAATTCCCCGCCGTGCTCAGCGTGGGATCGGACGGAACGACGTCCTGGCCTTTGCGCAGCCGGTGAAAGGTGGTGACGATGGTGCCGGTCTGGGCCATCAGACGTACCGCCTTGCGCTCGCTGGCTTCGATGGAAGTATCTTTTTCGTCCGGGTCGTAGAGCGACAACATCGAGACAGCGGTCCGCAGCACGTCCATCGGAACACACTTGCCGCTAGCTTTCAAGAACGCCGTGACTTCGGCGGGGATCCCGCGGTTGGCCACGAGCGACGCTTTCAACTGATCCAGTTCGCCCTGCTTGGGCAGGCGGCCGTACCACAACAGGTAGATAACTTCCTCAAACGTCGCGTGATCGGCGAGCGCATGAATGTTATAGCCTTGATAGCTTAAAATGCCCGCGTCGCCGTCGATGAAGCAAATCTTCGACTCAGCCGCGACAACACCTTCCAGACCCGCACCCGTGACTGCCATGATTCTCCTTGCCCTGCGATTTCGTGTTCCCGCGCGGATTCCCGTTCGCCGTATGAAAAGAAACTCGCGTTCAGTGGGAAATTGCTATTTTAGCACTCGGCGCAGGCCTGGGTGGCGGACGCGAACGAATGCGAGCTCGACTAAGCAGCGCTGAACACGAGCCTGGTGATCCGCCCGAGTGCGAGTCAATGGGTGGAATCCGCGCTTGTCAGTGCAGGACCTAACTTGTCAGTGCAGAATCCCAGCTTGTCAGTGGAGGATCTTTGTCAGGTGCCAGCCCTCGCCGTAACGCTCATACCGCAGCGTGGCCGGCAGGTCGTCGTGATATTGACCTTTACGGATGCCCATGATGTACAAAGGCGTGTCGAAGCATGGTTCCGTGATCTTGACTCCGATTTTGGCCTGGACAATTTTGGTGTCTTTGTCCTCGCCATCTTTGATCGAAACTACCTGGTCTAACTGCAGAGGGAATTTGCCGCGCACCTGCGTATAGGGGAACTGGTAGCCACTCTCATCGGAGCTCACATCATCGCTGAAGTTGAGGTTTCGGCCCTTTTGCTCGAGATGCGAGATGGAACGGTCGCCGCCGCTACTGGGAGCATCCCACAGTTCGTCGTTGACCCCGCAGGCCAGTTGCGCTGGGCTGATGGAAACCTGCTCGCTGTCTACTTGGAAGGGTTCTGCCTGGGCGGCTCCCTTGGCTACGCCGTCATTGAAAACAGCGGGATCGCCGCAGCCCGTGAAAACGATGCACAAGAGCGCCGCCAGCGGCGCCGGAGAGGCCGCGAATTTCATTTCTTGCCCTCCGCCATCAGGGTTTCGCTGCGCGGGCCAGCCGTATAGCGGCGAGTCAGGCTCTCAAATGACCGCTGCCGGACGAGACCCAGGCGATGCATCTCATATCTGAAGAGCAGCCACAGAATCGAAAGGCCGTAGACCAAACTCTGCAGGAAGGAAGCCGAGGACGCTTCCGGGAAATAGCGTGTGGGCACGGGCACCTCCGCGATGCGCATGTTCAGGTTCACAAATTGCGCCATGATTTCCTGATCGAAAATAAAATTGTCGGAATTCATATCCAGGTTGACTTGATCGAGCGCCTCCCGCCGGAAAGCGCGGTAGCCGGTGTGGTATTCGGCCAGGCGCAGGCCGAAAATCGCGTTCTCGAGCTTGGTCAGGAAGCGGTTGGCGGCATATTTCCACCACGGCATCCCCTGCGCCATTGGGTGGCCGCCCAGCAGCCGCGAGCCCAGCACTACGTCGGCTTTGCACTCCTGAATCGGGCGGATGATTTCCGGCAGCAGCGTGGGATCGTACTGATAGTCCGGATGCACCATCACCACAATGTCGGCGCCCGCGCGCAGCGCTTCGCGGTAGCAGGTTTTCTGATTGGCGCCGTAGCCGTAGTTGCGGTTGTGGACGAATAACTCGAGACCTAGTTCGCGCGCGATGGCCGCGGTTTCATCGGAGCTGCCGTCATCGACGACAATCACCAGATCCACGCTGTCGCGTGGCAATTCCGCATACGTCATCCGCAGCGTCTGCGCGGCGTTGTATGCGGGCATCACAACCACCACTTTGGGCTTAGTGAGAGACATAGCTTGGGTCAAGACAGGTATTTAGTACCCTCCATCCTTAATAACGACCGTTTGGGACGGTTTCTTTAGGACAGGCTGTCCACCGAATCCAGAATCCGGCGCAGCCCCTCGGCGAAGGCTGCCGGGGGAGTAAGCAGGCTCAGAACCAGAAAGGCTTCCTTTTCAAAATCGTAGAAAAAGCCGGGTTGCACCAGGACGTCGCTATCCGCGAGGAGTCGGAGCACCCATTCCTCTTCGGTTCGGATGCGGGGGACTTCGAGGATGGCGTACCAGCCGCCCTCGACTTGAAGACAGCGGCAAGGCGAGTCAGAGCCGGAGGCGCGATCCATGAGATGTTCCAGGTTCGCACGAGTCTGCCGTCGAATCTGCTCCTGTACTGCTGCGGACGCGGCCAGGATGCGGGGCAGCGCCCATTGAACCGGCGTAGCGACTGATAAGAAGGTGTCGGCGATCCACTCCAAACCTTCGAGCGCCGCCGGATGGTTCGCGCCGCCGGCGACGATCCAGCCCAACTTCAATTGCGGAAGGCCGGCGATCTTCGAGAGTCCGCTCATGGAAAACGTGAGTGTGCTGTGTTGCCCTGTTAGCGTCGTGATCCGGGTGGGGTCGGGCGCAAACTCAAAATCGGAGAAAACTTCGTCGGAAAGAATCGGCAGGCCGAAGGTTTGAATCCGCTCCCATTCCGCGTGCTTGAGGTAGGAGCCTGTAGGATTGTTGGGATTCACCAGCACGATAGCGCGGGTGCGCGGTGTGATCGCGCCCGCGAGCCCGTCGAAATCAATATGCCAGACGCCGTCGTAACGCAGCGGATACTGGATCACGCGCACGGATTCCATGGCGGCGAGGTAATCGAACAGAGGATAGGAAGGGCGCGGAACCAGGATCTCATCGCCAGGATCGGCCAGCAGCTTGAAGAGATACGAGTAGGCTTCGCTGGTGCTGGCGGTGAGCAAAATCCGCGAGGCCGGCACGTCCACGCCGCGCTGGGCGTAGTATTCGGAAACCGCTTCACGCGCCGCAAGCAGTCCGCGCGGATCGGGATCATAGCGCAGCGCACGGGGGTCGGCGAGTGCGGCGAGCAATTCCCCGCCCGGGTAATCCAAACCTGCGCGGGTGGGGTTGGATTCGGTGAGATCGATGACGGCCGCGCCGTTGCGGCGCTTCTCCGCCAGGAGAATGCTCAACGGATTCGGCTGGGAATCCCACTGCAACCGGGAGGAGAACACGCGCATCATGCTAGCAGATTATGATGAAAGTCTATGGCCACCCAAAGCTCCGCACCTATCGGAAACGAACCGAATCCCCTCCTGATCTTCGATGCGCTGAACGGGTTTTCGCGCGCGACGGCGCTCAAGGCCGCTATTGAGCTAGAAATTTTCACGCTCATCGGCGCGGGCGCAGTGACGGCCGCGGAACTGGCGAAGCGTGCTCAGACCAGCCAGAAAGGCATGCGAATTCTATGCGATTTCATGACCATTCAAGGCTTTCTCACCAAGCAGGACGGGACCTACAGTCTGACTCGGGACTCAGCGGTATTCCTCGACAAGAAATCGCCGGCGTATTTGGGATCTACCGCCTTCTTCCTGGTGCATCCGACTCACGTGGCGAACTTCATGGATCTGACGGCGGCGGTCCGCAAAGGCGGCACGGCTCACCAGCAGGGAAATATGGGTCCGGAAGCGCCGATCTGGGTGGAGTTCGCGAAATTCATGGCGCCGATGTCGGCCATCGGCGCGGCCGGCTTGGCGCAAATCGTCAATACCCCGGGCCAACCAATGAAGGTGCTGGATATTGCCTCTGGGCCGGGAGCGTACGGCATTGCGATCGCCAAGCTGAATCCCAAAGCCGAGATCTACGCCTTGGATTGGAAGAACGTGCTGGAGCTTTCGAAGGAACATGCGCAGCAAGCGGGCGTGGGCGATCGCTACCATGGCATCGCGGGCAGCGCTTTCGATGTAGACCTGGGCAGTGGCTATGACCTGGTTCTGCTGCCGAATTTCCTGCACCACTTCGATCACGCGACCAACGTGAAACTGCTGAAGCGGGTCCGCGCCGCGCTGAAGCCGGGCGGCCGCGTGGCGACTGTGGAGTTTGTGCCTAATGATGACCGCATCTCACCGCCGGCGGCCGCTGGTTTCAGCATGATGATGCTCGGCTCGACCGAAAGCGGCGACGCCTACACCTTCAAGGAGCTGGACGCCATGTTCCGCGACGGCGGGTTCGGCGAGAGCACGGCCCAGGAATTAGGGCCCGAGACGCTGATCCTGACGAGGTATTGAGTTACTTCCGGCACCATCGCTTGAAAAGTTGGCGGCGATCAGCAGCGAGCGAGTCTCGCTGCTGTATGGGCTGTCATCAGCCACCTTGTGGTGCGCCGCAGTAGGCCGCCAGATGCGAGCTTGCGTTGTTCGTAGCACACTATTGAGCACGCCCGCATCGCCTCTGCGCTCCTGCCCATTTGGCATTGACACAATTCCCGAAGGATCATAACATTTTGAAAGCGGACCACGAAATTGCGCGGCGGCCAACGAATTAAGAGGGCCTGCCCGGATATTTCGCGGACAACCGATCGTGCTTCAGGTCTTAATTTTGGCGCAAACCGCCATCTAAGGATATTTGCGGACAGTGAAACTCTATCATTTTTTTCGGAGCCGGCTTTGGAATGCGGCGCCGTACTTGGCCCTTCTGACTTGTATGACCTTGTTTGTCCCGCGGCAAGCAGCCGCTCAGTTGCTGGAGGGCACGATTAATGGCACTCTCACCGACCCGAGCCAGGCGGCGATTGCGGACGCCATCGTAACCGCCACTAATCAAGCGACAAATTTTGTCCGTGAGGCAAAGACCAACACAGCAGGTTTTTATACGCTGCCTTCCATGCCGCCGGGGAGTTATTCGATCACGATTAAGGCGGCGGGCTTTCAAAGTTACACGCGAACGGGCGTGGTAGTGCAAGTCCAGACCGTGACGCGCGTGGATGCGGCCCTGACTTTGGGCGCAGTGAGTCAAGAGGTCACCGTAGCTGCCGAGGGCCAAGCCTTGCAGACCGACCGGGCCGACGTCCGTTCCGAACTCGGCACGACCACGCTCAATAATTTACCGGTGGCGGTGGGCCGGAATTACCAAATCCTTTTCAATACGCTGCCGGGTGTGTCTCCGCCGGCAAACTCGCATTCAAACACCGCCAATAGCACCCGGTCACTGGCGTTCAGCGTCAACGGCGCCAATGTGAACTCGAGCGACACGCGCGTGGATGGCGCCGGCACGCGGAACTTCAACGCCACGGATACGATCCAATACATCCCCGCACTCGAGGCAATCGAGGACGTCAACGTGGCCACCAGCACGTTCGACGCGGACCAATCCGCGGGCGGCGGCTATATCAACGTCACAGTCAAGAGCGGAACCAATGTCCTCCACGGCTCCGCGTTCGAGGACTTTTCCAACCAGTCACTTGCAGCCTATCAGTGGGCCGCAAACCGTTCCCTGCCGAAGCTGCCATACAGCAACGGGCAGTTCGGCGGCACCGTCGGCGGACCGATCAAGAAAGATAAGGTGTTCTACTTCCTGAGTTACGAAGGGGATCGCTTGGTGCAGGGCAACGCGGTGCCCGCCGAGGTACCTACGGCAGCCATGAAAGCCGGTGACCTGTCGGGCTCACCGACCAAAATCTACGATCCGTTGACGGGTGCTAAGAACGGGACCGGCAGAATGCCATTTGGCGGAAATATCATTCCAACGTCGCGTATTGACCCAGGCGTGCAGGCGTTGCTTGGACTCGGGGCCTGGCCCAATCCAAATCAAGCGGGCACTGGCGCTTTGGGCCTAAGCAATAACTTTCTCTGCAACGGATGCGAGGGCAATAGCGGGGCGAATCGCAACCAGGTGGACGGGAAGATTTCCTGGAATCCGACTCCCAAACTCAACATGTTTGCGCGTCTTGGAGAGTCTCAAGGAACCTGGTACAACCCAGCAATCTTCGGTAACGTTCTCGGCGGCCCGTATGTCAGTCCAACCAATATTTCTATCGGCACCGGCGGAAGCCACATCTATAACGGCACCATTTCCGGGAATTATATTTTCACTGCAAATTTGTTCGCGGATGCCTATTTCGGATACGACCGCAACAACTCGTATGCGGAACGGAACGACAGGGCCTACAACTACGGCTCGACCTTGATGAATATTCCGGGCCTGAGCACTGCGGGCGAGTCCGCGCAAAAGCAACTCGCTGAGGGTGGCATGCCCTACCTAGCTATCGACGGCTTCGGGAACCTTGGTCCAGCCGCCACTAATCAGCCGCAAAACTATCAGAACCCCGAAAAGAACTTCAGCGCCAGTATCAATTGGCTCAAAGGCACACACAATCTGCGCGCAGGTGTCGATACTGACTTCCAGAGTTCGAGCGAGGTGCAATACCAGGTGCCGAGCGGAAGCTCCAAATTCATCTCCGGTTCCGGTGGATTTCACTTTGCCCAGGGCACCACGCAACTGAACGGCGGTCCCGCCGGCAACGACTACAACGCCTTCGCTTCGTTCCTGCTAGGCCTGCCTCAAGATTCCGGCAAAATCTATCAATTCCCGGATCGGTATACCACCAGCGCTAGATCCTACAGCGCCTATATTCGTGACCGCTGGCAGATTGGGCCGAAGTTGACGGTGAGCTACGGCCTTCGCGTGGACGATTTCCCGTTCCCTTCACGCGGAAACACCGGTTTGGAAGTGTATAATCCCTATTCCAACAGCATGCAGATCTGCGGTACTGGATCAGTACCTGGCGATTGTGGGATTACCAAGGACAGACTACACTTCGCTCCGCGCATCGGATTGGCATACCGCATCACGAACTCGACCGTCATCCGAGCGGGTTATGGCATATCTACCGATCCGGTCTTCTTCCTCGGCTATACGGAACAAGGTCGCATCAACTTTCCTTACATCGAAGGGCAGATCCTGCTGCCGCCCAATTCTTTTTCTTACGGCACGACCTTGCGCCTTGGACTCCCAACCGTGACGCCGCCCGATACCAGTACGGGCACCATTCCTGTACCCTCGAATGTTGTAGTCACAACCTTCGACAATGGAAACTACGTTCGCGGATACATCCAGAGCTATAACCTCACCTTGGAGCGGCGTGTAAAAACCTGGCTGTTATCGAGCGCCTACGTCGGCTCGCGGTCCGTCGATCAGCAGGACAACCTGCAAGCGAACTGGTCGCCGATTGGAGGTGGGACAGCGGGAGAAGTCTTGAATCCACTGAACGGCCGAACCGCTTCCACCTTGTACCTCGGTACCCTGGGTACGAATAAGTACGACTCCCTGCAGATGCAGGCACGCGGCCGGTTCAGCGGCTACCAAATTGGCTTGAGTTACACATTCAGCAAGGCGATGGGGTATTCGATCAATCCGGCGGTACAAATTCCTCAGTATTACGGCTTAAACTACGGGCCTTTACCCACGGACGTAACACAGATGTTTTCGGCCACCGCGATTGCCGAGCTCCCTTTTGGCAAGGGTAAGCGCTGGCTTCAAAGCGGCTTCGCGGCAAAGCTAGCCGGCGGATGGCAAATGACCACGGTTGTTACCGCTCGCACAGGCCTGCCGTTTACTCCTACCGCTTCGACTTCGTCGCTGAACTCTCCATTCTCGACTCAATTTGCAGATTGTGTGGGTACGCCTCAAGAGTTGGGCGCGGTTTATCAGTGGTATGCGAAATCGGCATTTGCAGTTCCGGCCGCGGGAAGGTTTGGGACTTGCGGAACCGACAGCTTACGGCAACCCGGCTTGGTTGGTGCGGATCTTGGATTGCAGCGCAAGTTCCAGCTCAACGAACGGTTTCAGCTCATGTTTCGCGGCGAGTTGTTCAACGTAGCGAACTCGCCCCACCTATCCATACCAAGCGCCAATACCTCAGTTAACGCCAGTTCGTTCCTGCAAATGACACAGATCGTGAGCACGGGCCGCGACGGCGTCGAGCAGCGGGATGTGCGCCTATCATTGCGGTTAGCCTGGTAACTTTTGTTTCAGGCGAAGTGTGCTGCGGCTGTGTCGGGGATGATTAACACCACTCCGATTGCAGCCGCAGCGCTACTGCGTTACTTCTTCTCGATAGCCGTCAAACTCACGTCGGTGCCATCGCTCGAAGAACTGGCGGTGATCATCAGCGAGTGGGTCTTGCCGCTGTCCTCCGCCATCACCATGCCGCCCTGCGGAGTGTTGGTGGCCATGTTGATGCTGAAGCCGCTGGATTTTAGCTGGTCCTGATAGTACGACATGACCTTGGCCGCCGCATCCTGCGTCTTGAACGTAAAGCTGCTCTGGCTGCCTTCCTTGGTTTGCGTGGAGAAAGTTCCGGTCGGCGAGGAGCCGGGATAGACCGGCATCCACCCGGGCATCTGGCCGCTTGCCGATGCGCCGAACTTCATGTTGCCGTCGGCTGACTGCACTTCGACGGAGCCTTTATCGCCGTCAGTGTTCACTCGGACCGTAGCTTCCTTGCCGTTTTCATCGGTGACCACCATGGTTTTCTTGTCGGGATCGAATTTGAGGGTGGTGGTCTTGCCGGTTTTCTTGTCGCGCACGGTGATGGTGCCGCTGCTATCGTCGGTTGAAACGGTGTCGACGTCCCGGTTCATGGTCGCGGCCATTTTCGCCGCGGCGTAGGCCGGATTTGTGGTGAGCAGTCCCGAATCGAAGCCGGCTTGCTTGGCCTTGTGCATGATGAAGTAACCGGCCAGTCCGCACATCGCGGTGACCCCGACCATCAGCGCTACGATGCCGCCCAAGATCCAGATCAGAATATTCGACTTCTTGCCCGGCGGCAGCGGAGGCTGGCTGGAAGCAAACGGGTCCGGAGGCGGAGGGCTAGAAGGCGGGAACGGCGGTGGAACGTTACTGGACATAGGCGCGTATCCTTTCGTAGGTGAATCATACAACAATGGAAGGGCTGCCTACTGCGCCCAAGCTTTCGCCCGACACGTCACCCCACAAGCCGGGCACCCGGCCGCCGGGACCGAAGAACGCCCGGCCGTGGTTAGGCGTGCTGCCGCTCTTCCGCAAGGACCCCGCGAATTACCTGCTCAAAATCGCGCGTGAATTCGGCGATTTGGCCTACATGCGGCTTGGACCGCAGCATGCTTTTGTGGTGAGCGATCCCGACGCAATTCGCGACATCTTAGTTACGAATCAGGGCAACTTCACGAAGAGCCGCATGCTGGAACGCGCCAAAGTGCTGCTGGGCGACGGCCTGCTGACCAGTGAAGCCGAGTTCCATACCCGCCAGCGCCGGTTGGTGCAGCCGGCATTTCATCGCGATCGTCTGCCGCGCTATGCCGCCGACATGGTGGCATGCGCCGAACACGCGCGGGGCGCATTCGCTCCCGGCGTCG
>Ga0207657_10007262_pt1 | contig 11379 bp, 11 predicted proteins | sample KBSC33metaG_FD_184316 | JGI IMG/M metagenome (GOLD analysis project Ga0207657, IMG submission 184316) | Corn rhizosphere microbial communities from Kellogg Biological Station, Michigan, USA - KBS C3-3 metaG (SPAdes) (version 2) | ecosystem: Host-associated > Plants > Roots > Rhizosphere > Soil ... | reverse complement strand
AGGTCGAAGCCCCGCCAAGTGACTGCCAGAGGCTCTCGGGCCCGAAGCGGCCAGTTGGTTGGGTGGACGAAAGCGCCACCGACTCGGCGGGATTTTTTTATGGTCCGATAGCGCCGCATGGACTTCGAGCTCTCCGACGAGCAGAGGCTGATCCGCCAGACGGCGCGGGCGTTCTGCGACGCGGAGATCGCCCCGCACGCGGCCGAGTGGGACCGCGCGGAGACGATCGACGACGCGATCGTCGGCAAGCTCGCGTCGCTCGGCTTCCTCGCCGCCGCGCTGCCCGAGGAGCACGGCGGGCTCGGCCTCGACATGGTCTCGTACACGCTGCTCGTCGAGGAGCTCGGCCGGGCCGACTCGAACGTGCGCGGGATCGTCTCGGTCTCGAACGGGCTGTACGGGAAGTCGGTCGCCCGCTGGGGCACGCCGGAGCAGCGGAGTCGCTTGCTGCCGGCGCTCGCCCGCGGCGAGGAGCTTGGGTGCTACGCGCTCACCGAGCCCGGCGCCGGCTCTGATCCCGGCTCGCTCGAGGCCCGAGCCGAGCGGGACGGCGACGGCTACGTCTTGCGTGGCCAGAAGGTGTTCATCACGCTCGGTTCGTGGGCGACGTGGGCGCTCGTGTTCGCGCGCACCGGCGAGCCCGGGCCGCGTGGAATCACGTGCTTCGTCGTCCCGACGAACGCCGAGGGATTCGAGGCGCGGCCGATCAAGGGCAAGCTCGGGCTACGCGCGCAAGACACCGCCGAGCTGCACCTGGACGGCGTTCGGGTCGGCCCGGACGCGGTGCTCGGCGAGGTCCACGGCGGCTTCAAGGTCGCGATGTCCGCACTCGACCACGGGCGCATCTCCCTTGGCGCCGGTTGCGTCGGCATCGCGCAGGGCTGCCTCGACGCGGCCGTGGCGTACACCACCGCGCGGCAACAATTCGGGCGCAGCGTTGCGAGCTTCCAGCTCGTGCAGGAGCTGCTCGCAGACATCGCCGTCGAGACGGAGGCGGCCCGGCTGCTCGTCTGGCGGGCTGCGGCGACCGCCGACCGTGGCGAGCGGTACACGGTCGAGGCGTCGTACGCCAAGTACTTCGCGTCGGAAGTCGCCGTGCGCGCCGCCAACGCCGCCCTCCAAGCGCACGGCGGCTACGGCTACGTCGACGAGTACCCGGTCGGGAAGTACCTCCGCGACGCGCGCGTCACGACGCTGTACGAAGGGACGTCGCAGATCCAGAAGCTGCTGATCGGGCGCGCGTTGACCGGCGAGAACGCGTTTGCCTGAAGTCGGGCCGTTCACGCCGGCCGAATGGGAGGCGTGGCTCGACGAGAACCACGAGACGGAGTCCGAGGCGTGGCTCGTCTCCTGGAAGAAGGCAACCGGCAAGCAGGAGCTCGCCTACGGCCAAGCGGTCGAAGTCGCGGCGATGTTCGGTTGGGTCGATTCGCTCGAGAAAGGGATCGACGCCGAGCGCTACGTGACGCGCTGGACTCCGCGTCGGCCAACCGGCAACTGGACGGAGAAGAACGTGGCCCTCGCCGAGCGGCTGATCACTGAGGGACGCATGCGGCCGGCTGGGCTCCGTGCGTACAGTTCGAGGCGATGACGCTCGAACGCCCCGAAGTCGATCCTCCCGAAGGCGACATTCCCTTCGAGCTCGGCATCGACGACCTCGCCGTCGGCGACGGCGACGAGGCGACGGCCGGCAAGAAGGTGACGGTTCACTACGTCGGCGTCTCGTTCCTCACGGGCGAGCAATTCGACGCGTCGTGGGATCGCGGCCAGCCGTTCGAGTTCAAGCTCGGCAAGGGCCAGGTGATCCCCGGCTGGGATCACGGCGTCGCCGGGATGAAGGTCGGCGGACGTCGCCGGCTCACGATCCCGTCGGCGATGGCCTACGGGGCGCGCGGCGCCGGAGGCGTCATTAAGCCGCACGAGCCGCTCGTCTTCGTGGTCGACCTCCTCGCGGTCGGCTAGCCCCGCAACCGGAACCACGTCCGGAGCTGCGCCACGACCTGGGCGGCGACAAGGTCACCGCCGGCCTCCGTGTAGTGCACGCCGTCGGAGGCGCGGATCTGAGTGAGCTTGCCGTGAACGCGGAGGTACTGGGCGTAGTGGCCGTGGAAGTCGTCGAGCCGGTGCCACGTGTCGACGTAGGTCGCGTCCTTGGCGTGTGCGTGTGCGACGTCCTCGAGGATGGTGTTCACGACGGGGAAGCTCTTCCTGAACCCCGAGCCGTCCGGGATCGGAAGGCCGAGCCACACGACGCGGATGCCTTCCGCGTTCAGCTCCCGCGTCACACCGGCGATGCGTCGGTGGTACTCGGCGATCCACGACGGACTCCCGAACGGACCGACGTGCGCGCCTCCCATGTAGTTGTGCGCATCGTCGGCGCCGAACGAGAACACGACCACGTCCGGATGCAGCGTGTGCGGCACCTGCTGGATGCGCGTGAACCAGTTGTAGAGATCGGTGCGCGCGAGACCCGTCGACAGGCGGCTCTCGACACCGACCACGTCAATCGCGCCGCCGATTCGCTCGAGCGCATCGCCCGGCACCTGCGCGAGCGAATCGCCGGCGACCCAGACGCGCAGTGGATGCGCCGCCGTGAAGAGAGGCTTCACCTGCCGGCGCGGCTTCTGCGGCTTCGGCTTGTGCGTGACGGGGGGCGGCGGCAGGGTCAGGTGCACCTTGGTGTCGATCCGGTCCTCGTCCCTGCGACCGATCGCCACCTGAAGCTCATGGCGAGGCGTGGTCAGGTGCAGCGCGCGCGAGAACGCGACGAGCGGCTTCGTGACGCGAAGCGCGACGTCGCGCTGGAACCCCGACGGCTGGATCTCGGCCTGCTTCCGCAGACCTTCCGCCTGGAGCAGCGCCGCGAGGAACAGCGCGAGCGCGAGAACGGCAATGCCTTTGTAGGCGGCAATCATCAGAAGCGGAAATAGATGAAGGGAGCGACGCCGGTCGGACCGAGCGTGTTGATCAGCGTGAGCGCCACCGCGACGCATGCCGACTGAGCGACGACGGGCAGGCGCTGGAACGACGCGACGACGGACGTGACGGCGCCCGGCCGGATGTACTGGCCGACGATGCCGACCACGATCGTCAGCACGACGGAGGTGGTCACGAGCGGCGAGCTCCGACCCCACGCATCGAACAAGCGAACGATCACGTCGCCTGCACGAGAGAACGAGTCCGCGCGAAAGAAGATCCACGCGAAACAGACGACGTGGAACGTGAGCACGCGGCCAACCCACACCTGGGCGCGCGTGTGAGGCTTCCAGCCGGTCGCGCGCTCGACGGCGAGGCCGAGCCCGTGGATGCCGCCCCACACGACGAACGTCCACGCGGCGCCGTGCCAGAGACCGCCGAGCAGCATCGTCAGCAGCAGGTTGCGGTACGTGAAGATGCGGCCTTTGCGGTTCCCGCCGAGCGGGATGTAGAGGTAGTCACGCAGGAAGCGCGACAGCGTCATGTGCCACCGCCGCCAGAAGTCCTGAAGCGAGACCGCGGCGTAGGGCGAGTTGAAGTTCTGCGGGAACTCGAACCCGAGCAGGAGCGCGATGCCGATCGCGATGTTCGTGTAGCCGCAGAAGTCGGCGAAGATCTGAACCGCGTACCCGTAGACCGCGACGAGCACCTCGAGCGAGGAGTGCTGGTTCGGGGCGGCGAAGACGTCGTCGACGATGTGGGTCGCGAGATGGTTCGCGATCACGACCTTGAGGAAGAGGCCGGTGACGATCAGGAAAAACGCCCGTCCGGTGTCGACGCGGCGTGGATCGCGCGGTGACTCGAGTTGAGGCAGCAGTTCGCGGGCGCGCACGATCGGCCCGGCCACCAGGTGCGGGAAGAACGCCTGGAACACCGCGAACCGCATCAGCGTCGTCGGCACGAGCTCGCCGCGGTACGTGTCGACGACATACGAGATCGCCATGAACGTGAAGAACGAGACGCCGACGGGCAGCGTCACGTTCGCGATCCACGACGTTCCGAGCACGTTGTCGACCGACGTCAGGAAGAAATTCGTGTACTTGAAGTAGCCGAGCAGGCCGAGGTCGAACGCGACCGCCGCGCCGAGCAGCCCTTTCCGCGCGGCCGGTACCTCGGCGCGGTGGATCGCCACCGCCAGTGTCTGGTTGACGACGATCGACGCCGCGAGCAGGAAGACGAAGCGCCAGTCCCACCACGCATAGAAGACGAAGCTCGCCGCGAGGATGAACAGCCGCCACGCGGACTGGTGGCGCATGAGCGACCAGCTCACCGGCAGCACGATCAGGAAGAAGACCGCGAAGGTAACGGTCGGGAACAGCACGGAGAGAAGTTACGCCACGATGCGCAAGGTCAAACGCCTGGTCACCATCGTCCCAAGCGCGTCGCGAACCCGCACGTTGAACGCGTAGCGCCCGACCTTCGCGCGCGGAGTCCCGGTCACCGTCCCGTTCGGGGCAAGGTGGATGCCGGCCGGGGCGCGCTCGAGCAGCGACCATTGGTACGGCGCGATGCCCGAGACGGCGACCAGCCGCGCCCGGTACGCCGTGCCGTGGTGGGCGGGCGGGAGTGCGGACGTGAGAATGCGAGGCGGCTTGGCGGCGACACCCGCGCCAAGGAGCGACGTGTGGATCAACGTCGCCATCGCGTCCGAGCCGGCGCCGAGCAGGTGAAGGCCGTCCGACTGGAACCAGCTCGGGTGGCTCCGCGAGTACACGTTCCAGTCGATCACGGTCACCTGCGGATGGCGCGCCGCAGCCTCGGCGATGGCGGCGTTCATCGTCAGGTACGGATGCCGTGCGGCCCGAAGCGTCAGCCAGAAGATGCGCTTGACGCCGGCGGCGGTGAGCGCGTTGATCGCGTCCTCGACGTTGCCGGCGTATTGATCCTCGAAGTCGTTGTACCCGACCGCCACGACCACGTTGGGGCCGATGGTCGAGCCCATCGACTGGACGAGCTCCACCACGCTCGGCGGCCGCACACCGTCGACCGGGCAGCCGATGCCTTCGACCCGGCGGCACGGCGCCACCTCGAGGTCGAGAGCGATGCCCTGTCGCAGGATCGCGACTGCGCTTTGGTCGCCTGAGATCGCGTCGGCGACCGAGTCGCCGATGAGCGTGACGTGCTGGGCCCGGGCCGAGCGCGCGGGCGACGCGGCCACAACCGTCAGCGCAGCAAGCGCGACGAGCGCTGCGATGACCCCCCTCATCGCGCCGATCGTAGATGACGGATCAGAAAATCTTCGCTCCGAGCAGCCAACTCCTTACGAAGCCCTTGCAGTTGCGGCGGACGCGTCGTACTCTGCGGCTCCCGTCGGGCGCGGAGCGCGAGTAGGTCGAAGCCCCGTCGAGCGACTCAGGCGCGTGCAAGCGCGAATGGGCCGGTCGGCAGGGTGGACGAAAGCGCCACCGCGCCGACGGGATTTCTTTTTGACGGGACGCTTACCGAAGCCGGAACGGCTGCCCGTGCCACGCCGCCCAGCGCCAATACCACGCGGGCGGGCGCTTCGGCGCCGTCGCCGGCCTGGGGCCTTTGTGCCGCTGGTAGTCGAAGAGCCCGAAGGCCCAGTGCGGGATCGCGCGCGGGAGACCGGTCGGCCGCTTCTTCGCGAGCAGGACGACCGGCTGGCTCGTCTTCCCGGCGTTGCCCGCGGCGTCGGTCGCCTGCACGCGGTACACGGTCTGCGCGCCGGTCGCCGGCTTGCGCACGGCCGCGCGGCGCGCGACCGCGGTCAACGTCATCACCGGGCTGCCGTTCCGGAGAACCGCGTACGACGCGATCGTGCCGTCATCGGTCGCCGGCTGCCAGGTGAGGTAGAGACCGGCGGAAGTGAGCCGTGCCGCGACGGTCGGCGCCGTGGGCGGGCGCACGTCTGCAATCAGCCCGAACCAGCCGGGCACGAGCGTCTGGATCTCGTACGTCCCGTCGGCGTCGCGGGTGTACCCGGTCAGCTGGGTGTTCGTGAGCCCGGCGGAGGTGAGCGGGTTGATCGGCGTCCACGCCGTTCCGTCGGTCGAGAACGCCGGGATCAGCCCCGCGGACGGCTTCGCGATGTGAACGGTCACCGGCGCGCCGAACCCGTCGAGCGGCGCCTGGTTGTCGGTCTCCGTCACCGTCAGCTGGACGACGTAGCCGTTCGGGTCGGGCGGTTGCGGCGCTGCGCTGAGCGTCACTGCTGCCGGCACCGGGAACGCGGCGGCCGGCCAGCTCGCGGTCGCGACGCCGTCGGCCGTGCTCACCTGGCCTGCAGGAACCGGCGTCGGCGGCGGAGGCGGCGCCGCGATCCCACCGACGACGGCACTGTCGACGATGTTGCTGTCGACGTTGATCGTCACGCCGCCATAGGTCTCGTTGTGACCGCCTTTGTACTGATGGATGCGCTGGTGGTTCGCCCAGAGCGAGTCGCTGACGTACCGATCGCCGAAGACGCTCTGGACGCCGTTCCAGTTTGCGATCCACGCGAGGTCCGGTGGAGTGTCGAGCGTCGAGACGTCGCGGATCGTCGACGCTGCGCTGCCGTACACGCCCGGCACGAACCCGACCGCGCGCAGCTCATCGTCCCACGCCGTGACGAACGAGCGCACGGCATTCGAGCACTCGGTGTTTCCGACCTTGTAGCCCTCCATGTCGAACCAGATCGGGCTCCCCGCCGGCAGGCCGAGTGCCTGCGCCTTGGCGACGGCGTCGTCGGCAGCCGCGCGTCCTTGCGCCGCAGCGATCGTGACGTTGGTCGAGACCTTCGAGAGGCCGCTCTGCCCCACGCACGGCGCCTGGAGCCCGACGTACAGCGGCAAGAGGCTCCAGCCGAGCGCCGTCGTGTCCAGCACCCATTGCGGCGTCAGGTTCGGCTGCGGGCACGCACGGTTCACGCCGCCGATGTAGATGCCGAGCGCGCGGTACGGCGAGGCGGACCACGCCTGCAGCGACGCAGTCGTTGGCGCGCGGCAAGCGTCGAACGCATAGCCGGTGAAGACACCGGCGCGCATCGACGTGCCCGCAGCGTTCACGCTCGCCGGCACGAACAACATCACCACGAGCGCGGCGAGCCCCAGACGTCTCACCCGGCCAGGGTGCATGCCTATTGTTTGAAACGTCTAAAGGCTGCTCAATGCGCTCAGCAGTCCGTCCACCTCGTCGGCGGTGTTGTAGTGCGCGATTCCCGCACGCAACGACTGCTCCGGCAGGCGCGGGCCGAGTGCGACGCAGTACCAGTTGTCCGCGTACCAGACACCGAAGCCCTGATCGGCGAGGCGATGCGCGGCGACATCGGCGGGAACGCCGTCGACGTTGAAGAGAAACGTCGGCACGCGGCCTTCCATCGTCGGGGGTCCGTAGAGCGTCACGTTGGCCGGGAGACCCGCGATGAGTCGTTCGCCGAGCTCCCGCTCGTACGTGCGGATCTGCTCCATCCCGCCGATCGTCTCGAGATACGCGATCGTCGCGCTGAAGCCGGCGAGCAGCTCGAACGGCAGCGTGCCGGTCTCGAACCGCAGCTTCGACGGCCGCGCCTTGTACGGACGCCACGTCTCGGCGAGCTCGCGGCGCGTGTACGCGATCCCGAGGTGTGGACCGCAGAACTTGTACGGCGAGCACAGCAGCACGTCGCACCCGATCGCAGCCACGTCGATCGGCTCGTGCGCCGCGTAGTGCACCGCGTCGATCCACGAGATCGCACCGGCTTCGCGTGCGAGTGTGCAGATGCGAACCGCATCGGCGAGCGAGCCGGTCGCATTCGACGCGATCGCGAACGCAACGACACGCGTCTTGTCGGTGATCTGCCGCTCGAGGTCGTCGTAGTCGACCGTGAAGCTGTCGGTCGCCTCGACGACCTTCACGACGAGGCCCTTGTCCTCGGCCAGCTCGACCCACGGCGCGACACCGCCGTCGTGGTCGAGCTGCGTCGTGACAATCTCGTCGCCGGCCTGGAAGCCACGCGCTGCGGTCCGCGAGAGCGCGAAGTCGAGCGTCGTCATGTTCATGCCGAACGAGATCTCCTCGGGCGTCGCGCCGAGGAAGCGCGCTGCGTCGTCTTTCGCCCGCTCGAGGATCGCCTCGACCGCACGACCCGTCGCGTAGGGCGCGCCGAGATTGCCGGACGCCTCACGCAGCGCATTCGCGATTGCCTGGCCGACCTCGTCGGGCACCTGCGTGCCACCGGGAGCGTCGAAGAACGCGAACCCGTTCTGGAGCGCCGAGAAGCGCGAGCGAACCGCGTCCACCTTCACGGCGTCTCTCCATTCAAGATCCGCGCCAGCACGGACAGATCGATGTTCCCTCCCGAGACCACGCACACCACCTTTCGTCCAACGTCGTTGTTGAGGGCTGCGGCAAGCGCGAGCGCTCCTGCCCCCTCCGGAATGACCCGTGCTCGCTCGGCCATCAGCCGAACGGCCCCCGCTACGTCGTCGAGCGACGGCGCGAATGCGCCGTCGAGGAGCTGCGACGCGTGCTCCCAGACGCGCGGAATCAGCTCGCGGCTGCCCGACCCGTCGACGAACGACGGCTGGTACTCGACGCCGGTCGGCGTGCCGCCGGCCGCGAACGTCGCTGCGACGGGAGCTCCCGTCGCAGGCTCCGACGAGTAGAACCGCACCTCCGGCCGCAGCGCCTTGACGGCGCTCGCGATGCCGGTGACGAGCCCACCACCGCCGTACGGGACGACCACCGCGTCGAAGTCGTCGAGCTGCTCGACGAGCTCGAGCCCGATCGTGCCGTTGCCCGCCATCACACGGTGGTCGGCGACCGGATGGACGAAGAGACCGTCGACGCCCGGATAGCCGCCGGTGACCATCGTGTTCCACCACTCGTCGTACGGCACCTTGATCACGCGGCCGCCGTAGCGCTCGATCGCGTCGATCTTGGTCTGCGGCGCGTGGTCGGGGACGACGATCGTCGCCGTCAGGCCGCGCCCGCGCGCGACGTACGACAAGCCCTGCGCCATGTTCCCGGCGCTCGCCGTCAGCACCCCGCCCGCGAGCTCTTCGTCGGTCGCCTGCAGCACCGCGCTTCCCGCGCCGCGGATCTTGAACGACCGGACAGGCTGGAGCAGCTCGAGCTTCAGCCAGATCTCGGCGTCCGTGTCCGCGTCGAGCCGAACGAGCGGGGTGCGAAGCGCAACGCCGTCGAGCACCTCGCGTGCCCGGCGGATCTCCTCGAGCGGGATCACAGCGAGACGACCGTCCCCGCATCCTCTGCCTCGGCCCGCTGGAGGACGAGCTCGCCGGCGGCGAGGTCCTCCACCCCGATCCCGAGCGACTTGAACAAGGTGATCTCGTCGTCGGAGGTGCGCCCTGCCGCCGTGCCGAGCAGGATCTCGCCGAGCTCCGCCCGGATGTGGTCCGGCCCGATCAGGCCTTCACGCTGTGGGATCAGGAAGTCGCCCGCCTCGTTCAGGGTCGACTCGCGCCGGTCGACGAAGAGCGATGCGTCGACCATCGTCTGCGAGTCGAGCTCGCGTGACGTCGGGATGCTGGAACCGACCGCGTTGATGTGCGCGCCGGGCTTCAACCACTCACGCCGCACGACCGGTTCGGCGGATGCCGTAGTCGTGCAGATCACGTCGGCGTCGCGCACCGCCTCCTCGGCGGTCGCGACGCTCTCGGCGCCGTCGAGCGACCGGCCGCTCGCGCTCCAGAGAACGACCCGGTCGAACGACCGCACCGCGCGCATCGCGTCGAGGTGGGAGAGCGCCTGGGTGCCCGAGCCGAGGATCGCCAAGGTCTTGACGTTCTCGCGGGCGAGCAGCCGCGTCGCGACGCCCGAGACGGCGGCGGTACGGACGGCGGTGATGCCGCCCGCGTTCATCAGCACCTTCGGCTCGCCGGTGTCTCCGTCGAAGAGCGCCACGAAGCCCTGGTGCGAGTCGAGACCGCGTGAGCTGTTCCCGGGGACGATCGTCAACGCCTTCAGCGACCACCACGCTGCGTCACCGCCGCGGTGGGCGGGCATCAGGCCCATGAGGCTCGGCTCGTTCGGCGGCCGGAAGACCGGGCGAAGCGGGTTGTAGACCTCGCCGCGCGCGAGCGAGCGGAGCGCGCCGTCCATCGCCTCGATGCAGTCCGCCATCGGCAGCAGCCGGCGCACGTCGTGTTCGTCCAGCACCCTCACTTGGCTCATTCGAAGAATCCTCCGATCCGACCCACGTCTTCGTTGGTCAATTCGATCTGCATCGCCTCGAGAACCGGGTCGAGGTGCACAGCGCGGTTCGGGCCGCACACGGCGCCGTCGCAGCGGTGCGTCACCCACGCGAAGGCGAGGCCTGCCATCGAGACGCCGCGCGACGCAGCCTCGTCGGCCAAGGCATCCAGCGCGTCGAAGACGCGGTCGTCGTTGTAGTGCGCGTAGCCGCCGGGGCGCTGTGTCATCCGCGACCCCTCGGGGTAGTCCTCGCCTCGCCGGTACTTGCCCGTCAGCCAGCCTCCCGCGAGCGGGCCGAACGGGACGTACGGGATCCCGCGCTCGCGGCAATGCGGTAGGACGTCCGCCTCGTCCGCGCGGTCGAGCAGGGAGAACGAGTTCTGGACGAGCGCCGGGTTGGTGTCGCGAATCTCGGCGAAGTCGTGGTTGCTGAGCCCCCACTCTCCGATGAGGCCGTCGTCGCGCAGCGACTCGAAGCATGCGACCGTCTCGGCGAGCGGGACGGCCGGGTCCTGCGCGTGTGCGAGATAGAAGTCGACGCGGTCGACGCCCAGCCGCTCGAGCGAGGCGCGAATCTGCCGGCGGATGCGATCGGGCGCGAGCCCTTCATCGCCGGGCGTCCCGGTCGTCGAGTGGAACACCTTCGTCGTGAGCGTCGGCCGCACGCCGCGCTCCCGCATCCATTCGCCGATCCAGCGCTCGCTCGTGCCGCCGCCGTACGCGTCGCCGGTGTCGAACCACGTGATCCCGGCGCCCCACGCGCGATCCATGATCGCGAACGCCTCGTCGTGCGCGATCCCCTGCCCGAAGAACGCGGGCGCTGACCCGACGCCGCCGAAGTTCCCGCAGCCGAGCGCGACGCTCATTCGGGCAGGTTCATCCGCGTCAGCTCGTTGCGCACATCCCACAGCTCGGGGAAGAACGAGTGGTGGATCAAGCGCCCCATCACCTCGACCGGCGTTCCCTGCGTGCCGATCACGTCGCCACCTATCGTCCGCTGCACGACCTTGAAGTGGCGCACGCGCCACACCGTCACGCGCTCGTCGAGCTCGATGCACTGCTCGGCGAGGTTGTAGAGGTCTTCGTGCTCACGGCCCTGCGTGTACACCTCGACGAGCGAGAGGCCGGCACGCGCGTACGCGGCGTGGAACTGCTCACCGAGCAGCTTCGCGACGCGGCGCAGCTCCTTGAAGCCGGGCGAGTCGAAGCCGCTGCCGTGGCCGAGCACCTTGCGGACCTCGGTGTACTCCCACGGCGACATGTGCTCGA
>Ga0207657_10007261_pt1 | contig 11380 bp, 8 predicted proteins | sample KBSC33metaG_FD_184316 | JGI IMG/M metagenome (GOLD analysis project Ga0207657, IMG submission 184316) | Corn rhizosphere microbial communities from Kellogg Biological Station, Michigan, USA - KBS C3-3 metaG (SPAdes) (version 2) | ecosystem: Host-associated > Plants > Roots > Rhizosphere > Soil ... | reverse complement strand
TCTCGGGCATGGGCAACGGGCTCGTCGCCATGCGCGTGCGGGCGCAATTCCACGAGGCCGACTGGATCACCGAGCAGCTCTCGGGCATCACCCACCTGTTCTTCCTGCGCCAGCTCGCCGCCGAGATCGATCGCGACTGGGATAGCGTTGCCAGAAAACTCGAGGCGATCCGGCAGACGGTGGTCAACCGCGCCGGATTGATTGCCAACGTCACCACCGACGGGGCGGAGTGGCAGCGGTTTTCGCCCAGGCTCGGGGCTTTCCTCGACCGCCTGCCGACGGCACCGCGGAACTTCACGCCGTGGCCGCTGGCTGGCGCGGCGGCTGCCGAGGGCTTGACCATGCCGGCGCAGGTCAATTTCGTCGCCAAGGGCACCAATATCATGGCCCTCGGCTACCAGCCGTCCGGCGCTACGGCGGTCGCCATGACCTACCTCAACACCGGCTATCTCTGGGACAAGGTGCGGGTGCAGGGCGGCGCCTATGGCGCCAGCAGCGGCTTTACCGAACTGACCGGCAATTTCGTCTTCACCTCGTACCGCGATCCCAATCTGCTGCAGACGCTCGACGCCTACGACGCAGCCAGCGACTACCTCCGACGCGAGATCGACGACGCCGAACTGGCGCGCTCGATCATCGGCGTCATCGGCCGGCTCGACGCCTACCAATTGCCCGATGCCAAGGGTTATACGGCGCTGGTGCAGACGCTGATCGGGGACACCGCCGAGCATCGCCAATTGCGGCGCGACGAAGTGCTCGGCGCCAGGCTCGGCGACTTCCGGGCGCTTGCCGACGTGCTGGCCGAGGCGGCGAAGATCGGCCAGGTCGCCGTGCTGGGTTCGGAAGCGGCGATCAAGGCCGCCAACGACGAGCGCGGCGGGTTCATGAAGGTGACCCGGGTGCTGTAAGGCAGTCGAGAATAGCGAATAGCGAATAGCGAAGGAAGAAACCCCCACCCCATCCCTCCCCGCAAGGGGGAGGGAGACGAAGGAGCCGCTGGGAAATCCTCTTCCCTTGCGGGAGAGACGCCCGTCGCCCCCTACATCGCCTCCACCACTTGCCGGTGGCGCTGCATTTCGAGCTGGATGCGGTAGTCGCGGTCGTAGCGGCGGTTGGCGGCGGGATCGGGTGGATGATCACTGCCGCCCTGGTCCATCGCCGCTGCGGCGTGGGCGAGGTCGGGGTAAAGGCCAGCCGCAGTCGCCGCCAGCATGGCCCCGCCCAGCAGCACCGCATCGGGGGTGTTGGGCCGGACGATCGTGACCCCCGCCGCGTCGGCATAAAGTTCGACCAGCAGCGGATTGCGGGCATGGCCCCCACCCAGCCACAGCCGGTCGGCGGCAAAACCTCGCCGCTGCAGCGCCAGGAGGTTCTGCCGCATGCCAAGTGCGACGCCGAGCGCGGCACGCCAATAGAGGCGGCAGAGGCTGTCGAAATCGGTTTCGAGGCCAAGTCCGGAGATCACCCCGAGGGCTGCCGGATTGGCCAGTGGCGAACGGTTGCCGTGAAAATCCGGCAGGACGTGCAGGTGCTCGGCGAAGCCGGGCCCTTCGGCTTGCCGCAATTCCTCGATCCGAGTGGCGATCGCCTCGTGGCGCTCGGGCGTCGGCTCGCCGCCCGCCGGATGCCAGCGGATCAAATGGTCGAGCAGGGCGCCGGTCGCCGACTGCCCGGCCTCCAGCAGCCAGAGGTCGGGCAGGATCGCCCCCGCATAGGGGCCCCAGACCCCGGGAATCGGGCGCGGATCGGGCGCCAGTGCGAGGATGGAATTCGAGGTGCCGGCGATGAGGCACGGATGGCGGTCGATGCCGTCCGCATCCATCGCATGGCGGCCAAGCACGCCGAGGGCGCCGGCATGGGCGTCGATCAGGCCGGCGGAAACCCGCGTCGAAATGGTGAGGCCGAGCGCCGCGGCGGCCGTCGGGGTCAGAGGACCAAGGTCGGTGCCCGGCGGCGTCGCGGCGAGGGGGACGCCGGACCGCTCCCCGAGGTCGGCAAGGCCGAGGCGTCCGAGTAGTGCCCTTGGCCAGCCGGTCGCCGGGTTCCAGCTCCATTTGCACGCCAGGGTGGACTGCGACCGGGCCAGTGAACCGGTGGCGGAAAAGGTCAGGAAGTCGACAAGGTCGGCGCAATAGGCGGCGCGGCTCCAGGTTTCGGGCAGATGCCGCTTCAGCCACATGAGTTTGGGCAGTTGCATTTCCGGCGACATGACGCCGCCGAGCGAAGCGAGTGCCGGATCGCCGGTTGCGGTACATTCCGCCGCCTCCGCCAGGGCACGATGGTCGAGCCAGACCATAGTGTCCCAGCGCGTGTCGCCGTCGCGCGCCACCGACAGCGGCGCGCCGTCACGGTCCCGCACCACCAGCGAGCAGGTGGCGTCAAAGCCGATGCCGGCGACGGCCCCGGGCGGGGCGGCGGCGGCCGCCATGGCGCCCTTTACCGCCAAGCCGACCGCCTCCCAGATCTGGCTGGAATCGTGCTCGGCCTCGAGCGCGCCGGTGCGGCGCATGGCGATGGGATGGTCGGCGCGGCCCAGCAACTGGCCCGTCGGGGACAGCACGCCAGCCCGCGCGCTGCCCGTGCCCACGTCGACAGCGACCAGCAATCCCCCCATTTACGTCGCCTTTTCCCTCATCCTTTCCTGTTCTACTAGACCGGGCAGGTCGTGCATATCGTCGAATAAGGCGGTGGGGTGCAGGGCCTCGATCTCGCCGCGGAGGCCGCTCGGTCCGATATGGCTGCCGCCGAGGAAGGCGAACACCCGCATTCCAGCGGCCTGCGCCGCAAGAATGCCAGCGGGACTGTCCTCGATCACCAGGCAATATTCGGGCGTGGTCAGCATGGCATCGGCGGCGTGGAGGAAGAGGTCGGGGGCGGGTTTGCCCCGTTCGACCATGGTGGCCGAAAAGATCGCCGGATCGAAGCGGTCGATGAGCCCGGTCAGGGTCAGCGAAATGCGGATGCGCTCCAGATGGCTGGAGGAGGCGACGCAGGCCGGAATCGGAATCTCGGCCAGCGCGTCGATCAGGCCGGCCATCGGTTTCAACTCTCGACGATAGAGCGCGTAAAGGTTGGCGCGCATCCGCGCCAGCGCCGCCTCGGTGAGATGCAGCCCATAGGCGGCGTTGAGGTTGTCGATGACCGTCGCGAGACTGCGGCCCAAGAACTCGCGAAATCCCGTGTCGGGGTCGATGGCGACGCCTTCGGCCGCGATGGTCTCGAGCAATACCCGCATCGCGAGCGGCTCGCTGTCGACCAGCACTCCGTCGCAATCGAAGACGATGAGCCCGATCTCCATCTCAGCTCATCCAGTTGCCGCCATCGACGTTCAGCGTCTGGGCGACGATGTAGTCGGCATCGGCCGAGGCAAGGAACACCGCCGCGCCGGCGATATCGTCGGGCGTGCCCATGCGGCCATAGGGCACCGCTTCGCCGACGAGGCGCTTCTTTTCGCCGATGGGCCGGTGCTCCAGGGCCGCGAACAGGCGATCGACATGGTCCCACATCGGCGTATCGACGACGCCCGGAGCGATGGCATTGACGTTGATCCGGTGCTCGATAAGGGCCAGCCCGGCAGATTGGGTGAGGCTGATCACCGCCGCCTTGCTGGCGCAATAGACCGCCGCGAGCGCCTCGCCGCGCCGGCCCGCCTGACTCGACAGGTTGATGATCTTGCCGCCGCGGCCCTGCGCGACCATCTGGCGCGCCACCACCTGCAGCGTGAACAGCAGGCCCTTCACGTTGACCGCAAAGACGCTGTCATAGGCGGCCTCGGTGATGTCGAGTAGCGGGGCGAGGTCGTAGATCGCGGCGTTGTTGACGAGGATGTCGATGCCGCCGGCCCGCTCCGCTACCTCGGCGACGGTACGGCTGATGGCGGCCAAATCGGTGACGTCGAGGGCAGCGGCAAAGGCCCCGCCGCCGAGCTCGGCGGCGAGCGTCGCGGCGTCCGCCTCCAGCCGGTCGGCCACCACCACGCGAGCGCCGGCCTCGGCGTAGCGCCGGCAGATGGCGGCGCCGATGCCGCGCGCCCCTCCGGTGACCATTGCCGTCTTGCCCGCGAGCCTCATGGCATCCCCTGCGCCCGGTGGCGGGTCAGCGCGTACCCTCGAGATAGGCGGTAAGCGTTGCCTTGGTGCCATTGGCCCACAGGCTTTGCAGTGCGCTGGCGAAGGCGGCGGCAAAGCTTTGGCTTTGCGCCAGTTCGCCATAGATGTCGGCCATGGCGAGCCAGGCCGCGGGGTGCGTCCTGGCCTGTCGGGCCGCCGCCTGCAGGCGGTCCCAGTCATTGTCGTTGGGGGCAATCGGGGCGCCGCTGTCGGTTTCGCCGTAGCAATAGCGGCACCATAGCGCCGAGACCAGCGCCAGCCCGGCAACGCCACCGCCCGCCGCGAGCCGGTCGCGGACCGAGGGCAGGATGAATTTCGGCTGCCGGTTGGCGCCATCGAGGCAGAGCCGGGTGACGGTATCGCCGATCTTGGGGTTGGCGAAGCGGCTGTCGATCTGCCGGAAATAATCCTCGAGGTTGGTTTCGGGCACTGGCGGCACAATCGGGATGATCTCGTCATGCTCGACCTTGTCGAGGAACCGTCGCACCAGGTCGTTCTCCATCGCTTCATGCACGAAGTGGATGTCCAGCAGCGCCGCGGGATAAGCGATGGTCGCGTGACCGCCATTGAGGATGCGAATCTTCATCAGTTCGAACGGGGCGACGTCGGTGACGAACTGCACCCCGACCTGTTCGAGCGGCGGCCGGCCGGCGGGGAAATCGTCCTCGACCACCCATTGCTTGAACGCCTCGCAGAACACCGGCCAGTTGTCCTCGACGCCGAAATCGTCGGCGAGCATTTTGCGCTCGCGGTCTGATGTGGCGGGTGTGATGCGGTCCACCATGCCGTTGGGGAAGGCGACATTGGCCTTCACCCAGCGGGCGAGCTCAGGATAGATCAGGGTGGCAAGCCCGACGATGGCGTTCTGCGCCACGTGGCCGTTGCCCGGAATGTTGTCGCAGCTCATCACCGTGAAGGGGGCGATGCCGATATCGCGGCGGCGCTTGAGGCCGGCGAGGATCAGCCCGAACACCGTCTTGGGCGCGGTGAAATGCTCGGCATCCCAGACGATGTCGGGATGCTTCTCGTTGAACTTCTGGGTGGCCGGATCGATGTAATAGCCGCCCTCGGTGATGGTCATCGAGACGATGCGGATGGCCGGGTCGGCGAGGCGATTGATGATCGCGGCGGGATCGCCAGGCCTCAAATAGTCGATCATGGCGGCAGTGACGTGGGCCGTCGAGTGGTCGGCCTCCTGCTCGACCACGGTGGTCAGCCAGTCCTGCGCCTTGAGTTTTTGCCGCATCTCTTCGTCGGCGGCGCGCACGCCGGCGCCGATGATGGCCCAGTCGCGCACCTGGCCTCTCGAGAACAATTCGTCGAGGTAGACGGCCTGGTGGGCGCGATGAAAATTGCCGACGCCGAAATGCACGATGCCCGGCCTCAGATCGGCGGGTCGATAGGCTGGAACGGCAGCGGTACGGGCAATTTCTCCGAGCGTTGCGAGCGATAGTTTTGTCGTCATGTGCAGGTCCCCTCTGGCCGCCAGAGGCATAGCCCCGTCCGGCGCCGGGCGGCAAGCATCGCCTAGGCTATGGCGATGCCGGCCTTGTCGAAACGGTAAATGCGGGCCGGGTCCGGCGTCAGGAACACGGTATCGCCGGGCGCAAACTCTTCCTCGCCCTCGGCGCGGATGGTCATCAGCCCGAGGCCTTCGACGTTGGCATAGATGAAGGTGTCGGAGCCGAGGTGTTCGGCGACCGCTACCTTGCCCTTCCAGGTGCCCTGATCCTTGGTGATGTGCAGGTGTTCCGGGCGCACGCCGATTGAATGCGCCTTGAACCTGGCGGCGTCGGCGCCGTCGATGAAGTTCATCTTCGGGCTGCCGATGAATCCGGCGACGAACCGGTTGGCCGGCGTTCGATAGAGCTCCATCGGAGTGCCGTACTGCTCGATATTGCCGGCGTTGAGCACCACGATCCGGTCGGCCATGGTCATCGCCTCGACCTGGTCGTGGGTGACGTAGACCATGGTGGTCTTGAGCTGCTGGTGCAGTTCGGAAATCTCGAGGCGCATGTTGACGCGCAAGGCGGCATCGAGATTTGACAGCGGTTCGTCGAACAGAAATGCCTTAGGTTGGCGCACGATGGCGCGACCGATGGCAACGCGCTGGCGTTGCCCGCCCGACAGGTTCCGCGGCCGCCGGTCGAGGTAATCGGTGAGGTTGAGCACGCGCGCCGCGTCCTTGACCTTGGCGTCGATGGTCGCCTTGTCGACATTGGCCATCTTCAGCGGGAAAGCGATGTTGTTGTAGACGCTCATGTGGGGATAGAGCGCGTAGGACTGGAACACCATCGAGAGCTGGCGCTTGGCGGGAATCGAGTCGGTCATGTCGACGCCGTCGAGCTTGATGATGCCGCTCGTAGTGTCCTCGAGCCCGGCGATGAGCCGCAGCAGAGTCGACTTGCCGCAGCCCGAGGGGCCGACAAAGACCACGAACTGGCCGTCCTCGATCTCCAGGTTGATCGGCGGGATGACGACATGTTCGCCGAAACTCTTGGTGACGTTCTCGAGCGCAATCGAGCCCATGGTGAAAATCCCTTATTTCACGGCGCCGAAGGTCAAACCGCGCACCAATTGCTTCTGGCTGAACCAGCCGAGCAGGAGGATAGGCGCGATGGCGAGGGTCGAGGCGGCGGAAAGCTTGGCCCAGAACAGGCCCTCCGGGCTCGAATAGGAGGCGATGAACGCGGTCAGCGGGGCGGCGTTGGTCGCCGTCAGGTTCAGCGTCCAGAAGGCCTCGTTCCAGGCAAGAATGATGTTGAGCAGCATGGTCGAGGCGATCCCCGGCACCGCCATCGGCAGCAGCACGTAGATGATCTCCTTCCACAGCACGGCCCCGTCCATGCGGCAGGCTTCGAGGATGTCGACCGGGATCTCCTTGAAATAGGTGTAGAGCATCCACACCACGATCGGCAGGTCGATGAGGCCCACGATGACGGTGAGGCCGCCAAGATTGTCGAGCAGGTTGAGGTTCTTGAAGATCAGGTAGATCGGCACCAGCACGCCGACCGCCGGCATCATCTTGGTGGAGAGCATCCACATCAGGATGTCCTTGGTGTGCTTGGTGGGCGAAAACGCCATCGACCAGGCGGCCGGCACCGCGACCAGCAGGCAGAGCACGGTCGAGCCGACCGAGATCACCACCGAGTTGAAGAAGTGCCGGAAATAGTCGGAGCGCGCCTGCACCTCGAAGAAGTTCTCGAGGGTCCAGTGCGGCGGAAAGAATGCCGGCGGAAACAGGATCGCATCGCCCTCGGTCTTGAAGGCGGTGAGGAACGTCCACATGATCGGAAAGAAGATGATGAGGGCGACCGCCCAGGCGAGGATCGTCCAGGCCCATTTCTTCTGCGTCGAGACGGTGCGGGCCATCAGCAAATCCCCCCTGAGTTCGGCGCGTGGGGCCCACCCCTCACCGGCCTGCCGGCACCCTCTTCCGCAAGGGGAGAGGGGCGATGCACCGCCAACTCTTCCTTCTCCCCTGGTGGGAGAAGGTGGCGCGCAGCGCCGGGTGAGGGGGCGGCCACAATCATCATTCCTGCCATCTCACGCATCGAGGTTCTTCCCGACGATGCGCACCAGGAAGATGGCGACGATGTTGGCGAGGATCACCGCGATGACGCCGCCCGCCGAGGCGCCGCCGACGTCGTATTGCAGCAGCGCCACGTTGTAGACGAGGTAGGCGATGTTGGTCGACGCATAGCCGGGACCGCCGCCGGTGGTGACCAGGATTTCCGCGAACACCGAGAGCAGGAAGATCGTCTCGATCAGGATCACCACGGTGATCGCCCGGGCCAGGTGCGGCAGGATGATGTACCAGAACAGGCGCAGGAAGCTGGCGCCATCCATGCCGGCCGCTTCCTTCTGCTCCTCGTCGAGCGACTGCAGCGCGGTCAGCAGGATCAGCGCGGCGAACGGCAGCCATTCCCACGACACGATCAGGATGATCGACAGCATCGGGTAGTTGGCCAGCCAGTCGACCGGCTGCAGCCCGAGCCGCGTCGCGATATAGGCGAACACCCCGTAGGCGGGGTGCATCAGCATGTTCTTCCACACCAGCGCCGCCACGGTCGGCATGATGAAGAACGGCGAGATGACGAGAATGCGCACGATGCCCTGGCCGAAGATCGGCTGGTCCATCAGCAGGCCGAGCAGGATGCCGCCGACGACGGTGATCACCAGCACCGAGACGGTGAGGATCAGCGTGTTGGCAAAGGCCTGGATGAACGAGGGATCGGTGAGGAAGTAGAAGTAGTTCGACCAGCCGGCAAAGCCGCTGTTGATCGGATTGAGCAGATTGTAGGTCTGGAACGAATACCAGAGCGTCAGCACCAGTGGCACGGTCATCCAGACAAGGAGGATCACCACCGAGGGCGCCAGCATGGCGCGGGCAAGACTGCTGGTATTGCGCGTGGCCATGACTTCCCCCTCTTGATCGGCGGCAATTGCCGGCCCTTGCGTCCGGTGCAACCCCACCCGCTGCCGCCACCCTCCCCGCAACGGGAGGAGCGATGACCCGCTCGCTCGTCTCTCCCTCCCCTTGCGGGGAGGGATCAGGGGTGGGGGTTGCCAACAGATACAACCCTCGCCGCTGATCCCTCCAGAGGCCGCCCGGGACGATAGGGTCCCGGACAGCCCCGGCTCGGGGGGAGAGTTATTTGATGTAGCCGGCCTTGGTCATGGTACGCGTCGCCACGTCCTGGGCCTGCTTCAGGGCATCGTCGACGCTGGTCTGGCCGGCGAGGGCGCCGGAGAAGATCTGGCCGACGGTTTCGCCCAGCCCCTGGAATTCGGGGATCGAGACGAACTGGCCGCCGGTATAGGGCACCGGCTTGACGGTCGGCTTCTGCGTGTTGGCCTCGCTCATCGCCTTCTGCGTCGTGGCAGCGAACGGGGCGGCCTTCTGGTACTCGGGATTGGCGTAGAGCGACAGGCGCGTGCCCGGCGGCACGTTGGCCCAGCCTTCCTTGCTGGCGACCATCTCGGTGTAGGCCTTGTCGGTCGCCCAGGAGATGAACTTCTCGGCGTCCGCGACCTTGGTCGAGCTCGCCGGCACCGCCAGCGACCACGCCCACAGCCAGTTGCCCGGATCGCCGAGCCCGGCGGTCGGGGCGGTCGAGAAGCCAACCTGGTCGGAGACCTTGGAGGCCTTGGGGTCGAGCACGAAGGAGCCGGCCGAGGTGGCATCGATCCAGACGCCGCACTTGCCCTGCTGGAACAGCGCCAGGTTCTCGTTGAAGCCGTTCGAGGAGGCGCCCGGCGGGCCGTCGGCCTTCATGATGTCGAGGTAGAACGAGAGCGCCGCCTTCCACTCGGGTGAATCGAACTGCGGCACCCATTTCTCGTCGAACCAGCGCGCCCCAAACGTGTTGGCGAGGGCGGTGATGAACGCCATGTTCTCGCCCCAGCCGGCCTTGCCGCGCAGGCACACGCCGTTGACCCCGGTCGCCCGGTCGGTGACCTTGTCGGCGAACTGCTTGACCCAGTCCCAGGTCGGCTTGTCGGGCAGCGTCATGCCGGCCTTGGCCAGCAGATCCTTGCGGTACATCATCATCCAGCTCTCGCCGTAGAAGGGCGAGGCGTAGAGCTTGCCGTCGTACGAGACCGAATCCTTGATGGCGGGGATCAGGTCGGCTTCGTCGAAATTGGGGCCGAGATCGGTCAGCGGCGCGAGCCAGCCCTGCTTGGCCCAGATCGGCACCTCGTAATTGCCGATGGTGACGATGTCGTACTGGCCGCCCTTGGTGGCGATGTCGGTGGTCACCTTCTGGCGGAGCTTGTTTTCTTCCAGCGTCTCCCACTGCAGCTTGATGTCCGGGTACTTCGCGGAAAAGTCGCCGGTCAGCTTCTGCATGCGGATCATATCGCCGTTGTTCACGGTGGCGATGGTCAGGGTCGAGGCGGCGAACGCCGAGCTGGAGAGCAGCGCAACGCCCAGCACGCCCAACAGAGTTGGAGACAGTTTCATGGATTTCCTCCCACAGCCAAAGCGAGCAATTGCTTTGGTCTTGAGCAATTACTCATCAATTTTGGAAACCTGTCAAGCGCTTCCCGCATGCCTGCCATGACGCACGTGCATCAGGATTCCGACAGATCTGGATCAGGGTGAGATCGCTCGCGGTGCGTTTGGTTTCCCGCTTCCCGCCTCAATCTCCGTGTCATATCCGCGAAAGGCGGGTCTCTCCGTTTGCCTTAACCATCAGCCCTGCAACAGAGATTCCCGCCTCCGCGGGAATAACCCTCGATGGTGAGGACGAGCGGGGGCTCACGTCATCGTCCGCTACCGTGAGCGCAGCAGGCTCTCGGCGGTCAGCTCGTCGGTGAGCAAGCCATTGATCAGCCGGCGATTGAGCGCGGCGCGGATGCCGGGCAATTTCTTCTCGCCCTTGGCTAATGCCACGACGAGTGCGGTTTCGCGCGACGGTAGGGAGGCGCTCACCACGCGGTCATTGGTCAGCCCGTCGACCAGCCGCCCGTCGGCGTCGTAGGCCCAGCCGACGATCTCGGCGACAGCGCCTGCCTTCTGCAACGCCTTGAGCTCGCCCTCGGTGATGAACCCGTCGAGATAGAGCGGCGCATCCACGCCGAGATCCCCGATGCCGACGAAGGTAACGTCGGCGCGGGCCGCCAGCGCGATGGTTTCGCGGATCATCGGCTGCTGGCGCAGCAGGTCGCGCTCGGCGGCCGAGGAGGCGATCACCGGCAGCGGCATCGGATAGCTGCGGGCCTTCACCATGCCGGCGATGTCGAAGATGACGTTGTAGTAGGCGGCCGAACCGTCCGGGGCGATCGAGCCGGTGAGCGAGACGATCTTGTGCTGCGGGCACTCCATCGGGGTGAGTTGGTCGATCGCCGCCTTGAGCGTCCGCCCGGTGCCGATGGCCATGACGATCGGGTCGCTGGCGCGCAGCCGCCGCTCGATCTCGGCCGCTGCCGCCTCGGCGATGCCGGTGGTGGTCGAGCGCGATTGCGGGTCGGACGGCACCACCTCGACCAGGTCGAGCGCATAGCGAGACTTCAACGCCGCCGCCAACTCCATGCAGCGGGCGATGGGGTGATCGAGGCGCACCTTGATCAACCCCTCGGAGACCGACAGCGACACCAGGCGTTGCGCCGTCTGCCGCGACACACCGAGCTTCTGGGCGATTTCTTCCTGATTGTTGCCGGCAACGTAATACAGCCAGCCGGCGCGCGCCGCATCGTCCAGCCGTCGGTTGGCGGGGTCTTGCCGCGCGCTCATCGCCGAGACGTCATGGCAGGAGTATTCGCGG
>Ga0207657_10007260_pt1 | contig 11380 bp, 5 predicted proteins | sample KBSC33metaG_FD_184316 | JGI IMG/M metagenome (GOLD analysis project Ga0207657, IMG submission 184316) | Corn rhizosphere microbial communities from Kellogg Biological Station, Michigan, USA - KBS C3-3 metaG (SPAdes) (version 2) | ecosystem: Host-associated > Plants > Roots > Rhizosphere > Soil ... | reverse complement strand
CATGGAGTGAGCGGGAGCCCTGTTCGTTCGGGCTGAACGGAAGGGCATCGGGATCGTGTTCAGCAGGCATGGCAGACCTGTGCAGCAAACGGTTTCGCGGGCTTCCGACAACGCCTCAGGCAGGCCGCCCATAACCCCCAGCTATGCCGGGTGCCGGTCTTTTCATTGGTGGTATTTGCAGGCCGTTGAGTATGCTCGACAGCATGCCGAATGCGGAGGGACCGCAGCGGTTGTGAACTTCAATTCATGCGAAATGCTGGCGTCTGGAGGGGCCCCGCGTCGCACATCGCGCACTTGGCGATGAAGCAGCGTTTAGTGGCCGCACCAGGGCAAAACACACCGGGTGTCTCACCAAATGCGGGGAGTGGGTAACATGAACGGCAAGTCTCAGCGCACATCGCGCCGCAACAACCTTTTCCGGCGCAAGGCCCTGGCCATTGCCATCGGCTCGGCGGCACTTGGCATCACCGGTGCGGCTTGGGGCCAGGCGGTCAGCGGCACCATCTACGGCACGGTTCCCGCGGTCCAGGGCGAATCCATCCAGATCACCGGCGGCGCCGGCTTCAACCGCACGATCACCGTCGGACCGTCCGGAAAATATTCGATCACCCTGCCGGTCGGAACCTATACGGTTTCCCTGCTGCAAGACGGCAAGGTCGTGCAGAGCCGAACCGGCGTCACGCCGGCGGCGGCTGGCGCGGTCGCGGTGGACTTCGCGTCCGCGGGCGCCAATGGCGTGCAGACGCTGGGCGCGGTCAATGTCACCGCCAACGCCATTCCCGCGATCGACGTGACCACCACCAACCAGGTGACCACGATCACCTCGAAGCAGCTCCAGCAATTGCCGCTGGCGCATTCGGCCGAAGACATCGCGATGCTGGCGCCGGGCGTCGGCAAGGGCAATCCCGAATTGGTCGGCGGCCCGCTGGGCACGCCTACCAACGTGTTCGGCGGCGCCTCGACGGCGGAGAACGCGTATTACGTCGACGGCATGAACACCACCGAGGCCCTCAACAACCAAGGTGGCATTACCCTGCCCTACGGTGCCATCCAGCAACAGCAGACCTTCATCAGCGGTTATGACGCACGCTATGGCCGATCCATCGGCGGCGTGATCAACCAGATCGGCAAGAGCGGTTCCAACGAGTGGCATTTCGGCGCCCGCGCTTCGTGGCAGCCGGCCAAGCTGCGCGCGGACCCGATCAACTACTACTTCAACAATCCGCTGGAAAACGATCCGGTCGAGGATGCGGGCAATCTGCCTGGCGACATTGCGGTTTACCGCAAGCACAACAGCAGCAGCGAAACGATTTACGACGCCTACGTCAGCGGCCCGATCGTCAAGGACAAGCTGTTCTTCTTCGTGGGTGCGGAGCAGGACGACAGCGATTACCGGACAACCGACGAGTTCGCAGGCAGCGGCACCACCACCGAACGGTGGACCGTCCACGATCCGAAGATCTACGCCAAGATCGACTGGAACATCAACGACAGCAACATCCTGACCGTCACCGGCCTCCAGAACGAACACAAGACCTGGGGCGCCATCAACGATTTCGACTACAACACCTTCCAGATTGGCGACCCCGTCGGGCTCGATCAGATCAGCAAGACCGCCTTCAGGATGTGGGTGGCCAACTACACCTCGTATCTCACCGACAACCTGACCCTCAATGCGACGCTTGGCAAGATGCGCGGCGAGTACTACACGCAACTGCCGTTCCAGTCCTCACTGCCGCACATTGCCGATGCTTCCTATCAGGATCCGAGGTTCGTGCCGCCCGGCGGGATCAAGAACGCCCAAACCAATTCTTCGGTTTCGGATCCTGGTCACAGCGAACGGGTGACGAATTATCGTTTGAGCCTCGACTACAAGCTCGGCACGCACGATTTCCAGATCGGCATCGACAATATCAATTCGTGGGACCTGCTCGACGGTTCCGTCAACACCGGTCCCGGCTACTACTGGATCTACGGACAGGCCGACGCCGGCAAGCCGATCATGAACAGCGATCCCAACGTGCCGCCGTACGTCGGTCCGTCGACGCAGTGCGACTCCGGCGGAACCTGCTATTACGTGCAAAAACACGTGGGCCGGAGCACGGCCTCCGTCAATGTCGTCCAGCGCGCCCAGTACATCATGGACAACTGGCAAGTCACCCCCAACCTGCTTTTGAACCTGGGCATTCGCAACGACCAGTTCACCAACTTCGATGGATCCGGCGAACCCTACATCCGCTTGACCAAGCCGCAATGGGCGCCCCGCCTCGGCTTCAGCTGGGACGTGCACGGCGATTCCACCCTGAAGGTGTTCGGCAACGCCGGCCGCTATTACCTGGCGCTGCCGACGCAGGTGGCGCTGTCCATTGCCGCGCCGGTAACCAATGCCGGCTTGTACGGGACTTACACTGGCATCGATCCTGCCACTGGTGAGCCGATCGGGTTCACGCCGCTGCCGCAGAATCCCTCGACAGGCGTGTCCATCGACAGCGAATACGGTCAGGCCAAGGATCCCCGCGTCTCGGCCGCCCAGGATATCCAGGCGGAATTTTCCGACAACTTCGTGCTGGGCATGCAGCAGCAATTCAACATGCTGGGCACCAGCTGGGTATTCGGCGCCACCGGTACCTACCAGAAGATGAGCCGCATCATCGACGACTTCGACGCGATCCAGAACGAGTGCGCCGCCGGCCGTGCGCAAGGTTACGACTGGATGACCGCCGAGAGTTGCGCCAACTGGGCCCAGAGTCTCGTGCTGGTCAATCCAGGCACCACCAACCATATCCTGATGCTGGCGCCCGACGGCAGCCTGGTGCCGGTGACGTTGAGCGCAAAGGACCAGCAATTCCCGCGCGGCCCCACGCGCAAGTACTACGCCGTGGACCTGTCGCTGTCGCACGTATGGGACGGCAAGTGGTTCGCCAAGATCGACTATGTATGGTCGCAGACCATCGGCAACACGGAAGGACCGGTCAGCACCTATTCCCAGCAGAGCGGATCGTACGAATCGATCACCACCGCCTGGGACTTCCCGTTGCGGATGGAAAACTCCTACGGAATGCTGCCCAACGACCGCAGGAACACGTTCAAGATCTACGGCGCCTACGCGATCACACCGGACTGGACGGTCGGCGGCAACCTGTACATCGCTTCGGGCACGCCACGCCTGTGCCGGGGACACTACGGTCCCGACCAGTTGGCCGGTTCGGGCACCTACTACTGGTGCGGCGGCAAGCCGGTGCCGCCGGGTTCGCTCGGCCGTTTGCCGTGGACCCACCAGTTGAGCCTGAACGTGGATTACAAACCTAAGTGGGCCGACCACAAGCTCGACTTCAACCTCACCGTGTTCAACGTTTTCAACGAGCAGACCACGGTGTTCTACAACGACTTCTTCGGAACGACCTCCAGCCCGAATCCGGACTACGGTCGCGTGCAGGATACCCTGTCGCCCCGCAGCGTCAGGTTCCAGGTGTCGTACGACTTTTGAATACTGCCCACCCCACTCTCCCCTGCCGGGCGCAAGCCCGGCATTTTTTTGCGGCCGGCCACCATCGTTCGCGCGATATCAAAGCTCGCTCGGGGCGATTTCTTGAACACGATTCGCACGCGCAGCGTTTAGTATTGAAGCCACCCACGGCCATGCAGTGAACAAGCTTTCGATGTCGCAATCCGTGCAGGATCCCCCGCAGCGACCACTGTCTTCGGTGGCCACGCGCTTGCTCGCCCGGGCGCGCAGGGAATGGGAACAACGGCAATTCGAGGCCGCCGAGGGGTCGCTCAACAGCGTGCTCGCGCTGGCGCCGGACTGTCTGGACGCCGTGCGCATGCTGGGCATGGCGGCGCAGCGCCGCGGCAACCACTCCAAGGCCGCGGACTGCTTCCGGAAGGTGCTTGCGTCCTTCCCGCAAGACGACGAACTGCATGTCGGGCTCGGTATCGCGCTGTTCGAACTGGCCGAACCCGAACAGGCGCTCGTGCATTTCCGCCGGGCCTGCGCCATCGCGCCGACTTCCGCGATGGCGTGGTTCAACCTGGGCGAGGCGCTTGGGCGGCATGCACTGTCGCAGGATTCCGTTGCGGCGTTGCGTCGCGCGATCGAACTGGATCCCGCGCACGTTTCGGCGCGCTTGTCGCTGGCGCGGGTGCAGGCCAGCCTCGGCCAGATCAACGCAGCGGTTGCCGGATATCGCGAAGTGGTGCGACGCGATCCCGGCAATGCCGAAGGCTGGTTCGGCCTGTCCAATCTCAACACCGTGCGCTTCGATGCCGCCGACACCGCGCGGATGCAGCATGCGCTGGCACGCCCCGGACTGGCGGGCCGTGATTATGAATTGCTGGCTTTCAGTTATGCCAAGGCACTGGAAAACCAGGGCGAACACCCGCAGGCGTACGACGTGTTCGCGCGCGCCAATGCCTCGCGTCGGCAGCGCGTGAAGTGGGATGCGGCGGGCGAGCGCAGGCGTGTCGCGGCGATCGCGGACGTGTTTGCGAAAGACCAGCCGGCGCCGCTCGATCCACGGCTTGGACGCGAAGCCATCCTGATCGTCAGCATCCCGCGCTCCGGCTCGACGTTGGTCGAGCAGATCCTCGCTTCGCATCCCGAAGTCGAGGGTGCGAATGAAATCAAGGACATGACGCACGTCATTGATGAGGAAACTGCGCGCCGCCATTCGGCCCGCTCCAATTCGGCATTCCCGCTGTGGGTGCCGGATGCCAGCGCGGAGGACTGGCTGCGCCTCGGCCGCGACTATCTCGCGCGCACCTCACGCTGGCGCGAACGCAAGCCGCGCTTCACCGACAAGAGCCTCGTCAACTGGTATCTGGTGGGCGCGGCGCTGGCGATGATGCCGGCCGCGCGCGCGATCATTGTCCGACGCGACCCGGTGGAAACCTGCCTCGGCTGCTTCCGCCAGTGCTTCAGCGAAAACAGCGGCTTCGCCTGCAGCATGGACGAACTGGCCGATTACTGCATCGACTTCCTGCGCCTCACGCGGTTCTGGCTCGAAAAATATCCGGATCGCGTGATGGATTTGCAATACGAATCGCTGGTCGCCGATCCGGAAACCGAAGTTCGCCGCCTGCTGGACTTCTGCGGCCTGCCTTTCGATCCCGCGTGCATCGATTTCCACAAGACGGCGCGCACGGTACAGAGCCTGCCCAGCGCGGCGCAGGTGCGGCAACCGATCCGCCGTGATACCGCGCGCAGCGCGCGCTATGGCGACAAGCTGGATCGACTGCGGCAGCGGCTGCGCGATGCGGGAGTGCTGGCGGAGTGAGCGGGAATCGTCGCCAAATCGAAGCCGTTCGTGTTGAGCGTAGCGGAGCGCAGCTCCGCGAAGTCGAAACACGCGGATCACGAAGGCTTTTTTGCCCTTCGACTTCGCGCCTTCGGCGCTACGCTCGGGGCGAACGGAAATTTGAGGCGGCCCGTGGCAGCGCATTCCGTACTGTTGCCTTGCTGATGATTTGTGGAACGCTGATGCTGATGGCCGCCTGCGCTCAACTGCCGCCGCGCAATCCCATTGCAACATGGGTGCCGTCGAAGAACCACGACATCCGCAAACCGCAGTTGATCGTGCTGCATTTCACCGACCAGGATTCGGCCGCGCAGTCGCTCGACACCTTGCGCACCACGAACAGCGATGGTCCGGTCAGCGCGCATTACCTGATCGGTCGCGACGGCCACATTTACCAACTGGTGAGCGACGTCGATCGCGCGTGGCACGCGGGCGGCGGACGCTGGGGCACCATCACCGATGTCAATTCGGCATCCATCGGCATCGAAATCGACAACAACGGCCACGTGCCTTTCCCGTCCGCGCAAATCGACAGCCTGATCCGTTTGCTGACCAACATCACCGCACGCTGGCACATACCGCGTGCGCAGATCATCGGCCACGAGGACATGGCGCCCTCACGCAAGGATGACCCGGGCCCGCTGTTCCCATGGGCGACGCTGGCCGCAAACGGTTTCGGCCTGTGGCCCGATCCAGGCTTCGAAGGTCTCACCCCGCCGCCAGGCTTCAACCCTTGGACGGCGCTGACGGTCATCGGTTATTCGATGGACGATCCGAAGGCCGCAGTGCGCGCGTTCCATGATCATTTCCGTGGCAGCGGCGGCGACACGCTGGACGCCGAGGACTTGCGCATCCTCTACAACCTGGTCGGAAAGATCGAGCGCGGCGCCACGGAAAAATGATTGCGCGGTCATCAGCGCGAGACGGCAAATCCGTTCGCGGCGGTGTGCGGTTCCTGCGGCATCCGCTCGCGCCGCTGATAGCGCGAAATATCCAGTCCCTCGCTGCTGATGTGCGGCATAGCACCGGCCATCAGGTCGGCGAGGTAGCGCCCGGAACCGCACGCCATCGTCCAGCCCAGCGTGCCGTGGCCGGTGTTGAGGAAAAGGTTCTTGTAATGCGTGCCGCCCACCACGGGCGTGCCATCCGGCGTCGCCGGCCGCAAGCCCGCCCAGAATTCTCCCTGCTTCGCATCGCCCCCTTGCGGGTACAAATCGGCGACGACTTTTTCCAGCAACACGCGACGCCGCGCGGATTTTGACAAATCGAAGCCGCACACACCCGCGGTGCCACCAACGCGGATGCGCTGGTCGAAGCGCGTCACCGCGATCTTGTACGTTTCGTCGAGCACCGTGGATACAGGCGCCCTTGCCGCATTGGTGATGGGCACGGTCAGCGAATAGCCCTTGAGCGGATACACCGGAAGCCGGATGCCCAGCGGCGCCAGCAACCGCGGCGTGTAGCTGCCCAATGCCAGCACGTATTTGTCCGCGCGCACGACTTCGCCATCGACGCGCGCACGAATGATTCGATCCCCGGAAGCTTCGATCGTTTCCACTGTTGCACCAAAACGGAATTCGACGCCCGCCGCCTTCGCGCGCTCGGCCAGCCGGCGCGTGAACAATGCGCAATCGCCGGTCTGGTCCTCGGGCAACCGCAGCGCCCCGGTGAACTGATCCGCGACTTCCGCCAGCGCGGGTTCGACGTTCACGATGCCCGCGCGATCGAGCAGTTCGTACGGCACGCCGTATTGATCAAGCACCGCGATATCGCCGCCAGCGGCATCCAGTTGCGCTTGCGTGCGGAACAGTTGCAGCGTGCCGAGCTTGCGGGCTTCGTAATCGATGCCGAGTTCGTCTGCGAGTTCGTCGAGGCATTCCGCGCTGTAGCGCGCCAGCCGCAGCATGCGTGCCTTGTTGATCGCGTAACGTTTCGCCGTGCAGTTGCGCAGCATCTGCAGCAACCAAATGTATTGGCGCGAATCGAGCCCGGGCTTGATCACCAACGGCGCGTCACGCGAAAACAACCACTTCAATGCCTTCAGCGGCACGCCGGGCGCCGCCCACGGCGCCGCGTAACCGGGCGAGATCTGCCCGGCGTTCGCGAAACTGGTTTCCAGCGCGGGGCCGGGTTCGCGATCCACGACCGTCACATCGAAGCCCGCACGCGACAGATACCACGCGCTGCTCACGCCGATCACGCCGCCACCAAGAACGAGTACATGCATCGCTTATCGCCCCAGTCCGGCTGCCACAACCCCTCTCCCTCCGGGAGAGGGTGCCCGAAGGGCGGGTGAGGGTACGTTCGAGAGAAGGGGCACCGGTTCGCACATGGTTTTTCTATTCGCTCGACCGAACCCTCATACGGCGCTTCGCACAAAAGGAAAAGCGGCGTTCCGCCCCTTCTCCCGAAGGGAGAAGGAAGAGTGATCACTCGGCGTGATCGAACTCGGGCATCGCTTCGAACTGCTCGCCCTTGCGCCACTTGTCCGCGCCCGGACGCGTGTAGACGACCTTGCCGCCAATGATGGTGTACAGCACCCGCGTGCGCAGGATGTCATTCGCCGGCATCGTCAAAAGGTCGCCGGAAAACACGTCGATGTCGGCCAGCTTGCCGGGCGTGAGCGAGCCCAGCTCGTGATCCTCGAAAATCGCATAGGCGTTGTTCCAGGTGTAGGACTTCAGTTCCTGCATCGGCGTCTTGGCCTCGGCCGGGAAGAACGTGTTCCTGCCATGGTCGTACGCGCGGGTGACGCCGCAATAGAACACCGGGATGGGGTTGGTGTCCTCGACCGGCGTGTCGGTGCCGTCCAGAACGATCGCGCTGCTGTCGATCAACTTCTTCCAGACATACGCGCCCTCTTTCGCGCGCTGCTCGCCGAGCCGCGGTACCACCATGGGCGCATCGGAACAGGTATGGATGGACTGCATCGAAGCGATCACACCCATCTCGGCGAAGCGCGGGATGTCGGCAGGATTCAGATGCTGCGCGTGCTCGATGCGCCAGCGCAGTGCATGCGCGGCCGGGTCTTCCTCGAAGATCTTCTGGTACATGTCCAGCACTTCGCGATTGGCGCGGTCGCCGATCGCGTGGATGGAAACCTGGAAACCGTCGCGCGCCGCGATGCGGGCGATCTGCGCGAGATCGCTCATCGGCGTGACGTTCTTGCCGGTGATGTTCGGCGCATCACTGTACGGCTTCAGGAACCACGCGCTGCGGGTGCCCAGGGCGCCATCGGAAACATCTTCGCCCACGCCACGCACCGTGAAATGATTGTCGGCGTAACCGATGGTCTTGTACTTAGCGAGATTCTTGTCGAGGCTGGCGACATCCAGCACGCCGACATTGACGTAAAGGCGCAACGGGAAGCTTCCGTCCGCAACCCCTTTCGCAACCTGCTGCTTCAGCCAATCGATGGTTTCGAAGCTTTCGCCCTGGTCGACGAAACTGGTGATGCCCTTGCTGATCTCGTTCTGCACCGCGAGCTTGAGCGCCTTCTCGCGACGCGCCTGCTGCTCGGCGGGTGGCAGGTGATCCAGATATTTCTTGTACGCGGCATACACGGGATCAGCCGCGGTGTCCTTCAGCATGCCGATCGCGTGGCCTTGCGCATCGCGCACGATCGTGCCGCCCACCGGATCGGGCGTCTTGTCGGTGATGCCGGCCTGCTTCAGCGCGAGCGCGTTGGCATAGAGACCGTGGTAACTGGCGGTCGTCAGCAGCACGGGATTGTTCGACGAGGCTGCGTTCAAGCTTGTCGGCAGCGGCAGGCCATCCAGGTTCGGCTGCGGCGCGCGATCCCATTTGCTTTCCAGCCAGCCGAAGCCAACGATCCATTCGCCGGGTTTGGCTTTGGCGGCCGCGGCTTTCACCATCGCCACCACGCCATCCCAGTTCTTCGCCTTGCCGACGTTGATCTGCATCAGCGATTCGCCGGTATCCAGCAAATGGCCGTGGCCCTCGATGAAACCCGGTGTCACGAACGCGCCATGCAGGTCCAGTACCTTCGTCTGCTTGCCGATGTAACGCGAAATCGATTCGTCGCCGCCGACGGCCAGGATCCTGCCATCACGGATCGCGAGCGCCTGTGCTTCTGGCTGCAACGGGTCGAGCGTCGCGATGGTCGCGTCGCGCAGCACCAGGTCGGCGGACTGCAGCGCAGGCGGAAAGCCCGGAACCGGCGCGCTGGCCGCGAAAGCGGCCGCGGTGAATGCCATCGCGGCAACCGGAAGCAAACTGCGGAACGATTTCATTGAACCCCTCTTCGTCGCGCGAGCCGCGCGGCTGCGCGGCCCGCCACATGCAATGACTGCATCTACCAACGATACGTGATCTTGGTGTAGAAATACGCGCCGCTGAATCCGAACGGCGAGAGCTGCGAATACGGGAATACGCCATTCGTGTTCTGGCCAACGCGGGTCCTGTCCGGATAATTGTTGAGCACGTTGTCGCCCCCCAGCGTGAAGGTCCAGTTGTCCAGGAAGTAGTTCGCGTTGAGGTCCAGCACCCACTCGGGCGAATAGACCTGATCGAAGAGGTAGCTGGTGGAACTGTAACTGGTGACCGAACCGTAACGGGTCAGCGTGCCGCCGAATTCCCAGTTGCCCACGTCGTAGCGCTCGTCCAGGACCAGCTTGCTGCGCGGCGCCGCGTCGGCCATCAGCCCCTTGATCGCGTTGCGGTTGAGGCGCTGGAAATTGACGCCGAGCGAATCGAGGATTGCAGGGTTCGGCTCGACCTTCGTGACCTTGTTCTTGTGGTAATCGGCGCTGAGCGTGGTCATCAGGCTGCCCGCATTGCCGAAGTCGGAACGGTACGTCATGACCAGGTCGATGCCCTGCGAACGCACCGTCCCCGCATTGGTGAAATAGTTGAAGCCGCTGTAGCCCGGATTCGTGACACCATTGCTCGCGAGGTAGGCCAGCACCGAGGATGTCGTCAGCGGAATGGTGCTGGACAGTGCAATGCGGTTGTCGACCGTGACCTGGTAGAGGTCGAGCGTCGTGGTGAAGGCATTGTTGGGCGTCCACACCGCGCCGATGGTGTAATTCCTGGCCTTCTCCGGCTTCAACGGTTCGCCGCCCAGGAGCGCGGCCAGCGGCATGGTCGAGGGCACGATGCCACGCAGGTAGATGCCTTCCGGCAAGCCCAGGTTGTTGCCCGCGCCGAACGAGGTCGACGAGGTTTCAAAGTAATGTTCCTGGCCCAGCGTCGGCGCGCGGAATCCGGTTGAAATCGTGCCGCGCAACGCAAACGCCTTGCTGAACTCGTAGCGGCCCGACAGCGCGTACGAAGTATTGCTGCCGAAGTCCGAGTAATTCGAATGGCGCGCCGACAACGACATGTCGAAGGCGTCGGTAAGGTTCGATTCCAACTGCACGTATTCGGCCAGGCTGTGGCGCGAAACCGAAATCGCGTCAGCCGGCGACCAGCCGGCAAAGCCCTGCGCGCCACCGGTCGCATCGGCATGGGTGGTGCTGATGTAGTAGGAACCCAGATCCCCGGGCGCCACGCTGTAGCTCTGTCGCAGCCACTGCGTACCGAACGCCACGTTCAATGGATGCGACAACCAGCTCACGTCCAGCGGCTTGGAGATGTCGATGTCGAAAGTTTGCTGCTTCGCGCGCAGGATGCCGTCGTGGAACTCGGTCGGGCTGGTGCCGAGGTCCGCCAGCATCGCGAAGTTGGTGGTGTTTTCCGTCGCATAGGAAACGCGGTTGCCGCCAGTATTCGCACTGACGTCCCAATTCCAGCCGTCGATCGCTCCCCGCAACCCGGCGACCAGGGCATTGTCGGTCGAGACACCGCGCTCGTGCGGAAGGAACCCGTCCGGATAAGGGCTGATGGCCAGCCATGGACTTTTCGGATGGGTCGTATTGAGTCCGTAGCGGTAAAAGTCGTACGGCGTGCCTTCACGCCGCCCGAAATGTCCGTACGCGTAGAACTGCACGTTGGGCGTTATGTCGTATTGCCCGTTGATCAGTGCGTTGGAATCCTTGAACGGCACGACGCCGTAGTGGAACAGCGTGCCGTACTGCGTGAGGCCGGCCCTGACATCCGGTTCGGCACGATTGGTTTCGTCC
>Ga0207657_10007259_pt1 | contig 11381 bp, 9 predicted proteins | sample KBSC33metaG_FD_184316 | JGI IMG/M metagenome (GOLD analysis project Ga0207657, IMG submission 184316) | Corn rhizosphere microbial communities from Kellogg Biological Station, Michigan, USA - KBS C3-3 metaG (SPAdes) (version 2) | ecosystem: Host-associated > Plants > Roots > Rhizosphere > Soil ... | reverse complement strand
GGCGCATGTACATCCCGGAGGAGTAGGTGCGCACCGGGAGGTCGATGAAGTCCTCGAGCCCGGCGAATGCGACGATCTCGTCGAACTTCTCGCGGATCGCGGCCCGGTTGAGCCCGTGGATCGAGCCGTTCAGGAAGACGTTCTCGCGGCCGGTCATGTCGGGATGGAAGCCTGCGCCGAGCTCGAGCAGTGAGCCGACGCGCCCGCCGACCGCGACGCGGCCGGAGGTCGGCTTGACGATCCCGGAGAGCAGCCGCAGCAGCGTCGTCTTGCCCGAGCCGTTGCGGCCGACGAGACCGACAGCGCTGCCCGGCTCGACCGCGAACGAGACGTCGCGCAGCGCCCAGACGTCGGAGCCGCGCGCGTGCCGGCGCGCGAAGACGAGGTCCTTCAGTGCACGGCTCTCACGCGGGTAGACGCGGAAGCTCCGCGCGGCGTGCTCGACGGCGATCTCGCCTGCTCTCATGCTGCCGACGGTACTCCGAGCTCGCGACGGACGATGGTTGCAAGGGTGCGCACGAACGCGGCTTCGTCGTTCGGCATCTCGATTCGCTCGAGCGCGAGACCGATCTCGTGCGCGAGCTCCGTCGCCTCGACGTCGAGATCCCAGCGGATCTCGAGGTGGTCGGAGACGAAGCCGACGGGGCAGACGAGCACGCGCTCGACGCCGCGTGCGTGCAGCTCGCGCAGGTGGTCGAGGATGTCGGGGCCGAGCCACGGCTCGCCGGTGGGGCTCTCGCTCTGGAAGGAGAAGCTCCAGTCGTCGATTCCCGCGGCCTCTGCGACGAGGTTGCTCGTCGCGAGCAGCTCGTCCTTGTAGGGATCGCCCATGGCGAGCACGCGCTCGGGAAGAGAGTGCGCGGTGAAGACGACGTGCGCGCCGGTGCCGCGGATCTTGCCGGCGAGCAGCTCGACGAAGCCCGGCTCGTCGTGCCAGCTGTCGACGAAGCGCAGCTCGGCGCGGTCGCCGAGCGCTTGCTCGAGCTGGTCGCGATAGCCCTTGATCGAGAGCGCGGAGTAGTGCGGAGCGAGCACGAGGCCGACGATCGTCTCCGCGCCCCCGGCGAGCGCGGCCTCGGCGGCGTCGGCGATGCGCGGCGGCCAGTGCTTCATGCCGGTGAAGACCGGCAGCCCGAGCTCCGATTCCAGTGCGGCGCGTGTTCGCTCGGTGATCGCGTTCAGCGGAGACGAGTCCTCGATCCCGAGCCGGCGGTAGCGCTCGACGAGATCGGCGAGGTTCTCCGGTGCGATCGGGCGGCCGCCGCGGATGTCGGCGTAGTACGCGGGAACGTCGGCGAGCCGCTCGGGCGAGCCGTACGCCATGAGGACCACCGCGTCGCTAGGCATGCGCTCGGACCGTCCGCTCCTGCACGAGCGCGGCGAGCTGGGCGAGCACGCCCGGATCCGTCTGCGGCAGCACGCCGTGGCCGAGGTTGAAGATGTGCCCGCGGCGGTCACGTGCGCGGTCGAGCACGTCGAGCGCCGCCGCTTCGATGCGCTCCCACGGGCCGAGGAGAACCGCTGGGTCGAGATTGCCCTGCACCGCGGATGCGAGCTCCCAGCCGAGCTCGAGCGGGACGCGCCAGTCGAGGCCGATCACGTCGCCGCCGGCGCGCGCAAGCGCGCGCAGCAGCTCCTCGGTCGCGCCCGTGCCGAAGTGGATCGTCGGCGCGTCGACGGCGGCGAGGATGCGCGCCGAGTGCGGCGCGACGAACTCCTCGTAGTCAGCGGTCGAGAGCGCGCCGACCCACGAGTCGAAGACCTGGATCGCGTCGGCGCCCGCATCGACCTGGGCGACGACGTAACGCGCGAACTGCTCCGAGAGCTTCTCCATCAACGCGTGCCATGTCTCGGGGTCGCTGTACATGAGCGCCTTCGTGCGCGCGAAGTCGCGCGACGGTTTCCCTTCGACGAGATAGCCGGCGACCGTGAACGGCGCACCGCAGAAGCCCACCAGGGCCTTCTCCTCGTCGAGCTCCGCGCGGATGAGGCGCACGGCGTCGAGGATCCGCTCATCGGGCTCGGTGATGCTCAGCCGGTCGACATCGGCGCGCGAGGCGATCGGGCGCTCGACGACGGGACCGACGCCCTCGACGAGCTCGACGCCGACGCCCATGCCGAGCACCGGCGACATGATGTCGGCGAAGAGGACGGCGGCATCGACGCCGTGACGGCGCACCGGCTGAAGCGTCACCTTCGCGCAGAGCTCGGGCGTGCCTGCGACCTCGAAGAACGAGTGACGCTCGCGAATCACCCGGTACTCCGGAAGCGAGCGGCCGGCCTGGCGCATGAACCACACCGGTGTTCGCTCGACCTGTTCGCCACGCGCCGCGCGGATCAGAAGCGGGTCGGTCACGCGCCTAGACTAGCCCCGGCATGAATGCCTCCGGCCCCCTCGTCGCGCGCTGGCTCACCGTCGAGCACGCGCCGGTCGAGGCGGGCACGCTCACGCGCATGACCGTCGAGGTCGAGAACGCCGGCAGCGCGCCGTGGCGTACACGGGGGGTCGAGGACGGTTTGTTCATCTCGTACCACTGGCTCGACGAGCGCGGGAACCCGATCGTCTGGGACGGCCTGCGCACGCCGCTGGGCGAGCCCGTCGACCCGGGTGCGCGCGTCCGGCGCGAGCTCACCGTGCGCGCGCCCATTCCGCCCGGCCGGTACCGGTTCGCCGTCGACCTCGTCGAGGAGCATCGCTTCTGGCTCGCGGAGCTCGGCAACCCGCCCTACGACGAGGACGTCGACGTCGCGCCGCGCGACGCGAGTGGCGCCCGGGTCTACGGCGCGGAGCCGGACGACGAGTGGCTCGAGCGCGCACGGGAGCTCCACCGCGAAGGCTATTCGGCCGTCGGCGGCGCGATCGATGCGAAGGGCTTTGCGGACTACGCCGCCGGCGGCGGGCGGCACCCACGGTTCCCGCACCCGCTCATCTGCCCGTCGCTCCTGCCGCCGCTCGAGCCGAACACCGAGGTCGACGGGCTGCCGGCATACAAGCCGGAGGGCGACGAGCCGTTCATGTTCGACGGACGGCTCGTGCTGAAGCTGCGCCGGCGCTAGACGCCGGGCGACGCGTCCCGGTGTCAGATACCCGGACGTGTCCTCTCCGGCGAAACGCCTGCACACGCGGCGACTTCCGCAGACCGGCCGCGTCTATCGAGGGCATGCCCTGGTATCAAATACCGGTGGCCGGGGACGACCGCAACCAGGTTGGAAACCTGGTTGCATCGAGGTGGAGGGCCGGAAGGCCCTACACCTCGATCGCGATCTGATCGTCGACACGTGTGAAGACGAACGCGCCGAGGAGCAGCGAGACGACGCACGCGACTGCGAGGTAGAGCGCGTCGCCCCAGAACGGGAGCGTGCCTGCGAAGAGCGGTGCGCGCACAGCCTCGATCGCCGGTGCGAGCGGGTTCGCCCAGTGGATGAACTGCACGATCGTGTGGTGCTTGTCGAGCGGCGAGCCGGTGAGCGCATAGAGGATCGGCGTCAGGAAGAAAAGCGGGACGAGGAGCGCTGCGACGATGAACTCGACGTCGCGGAAGAGCACGTTCAGTGACGCGAGCGCGAGGGAGATCCCGCAGACGACGCCGACGAAGAGCAGACACAACGGGATTGCGAGCCACTCCGTCGCGCGCACGCGTGCCAGCACGATGAAGTTGAGCACGAGCAGAATCGCGAGCATCGCGGCGAAGCTCACGAGGTGCGCGAACACGACGGAGAGCGGCACGAGCTGCCGCGGAAAGCGCGTCTTCCGGATGAGGTTCGCGTTGTCGAGCATCGAGCGCGTCGACGACTGCACCGCCGCCGCGAAGAACGTCCAGAGCGCGAGCCCCGTCAGCAGGAAGAGCGCGTAGTGGCCGCCGTTCGCGAACGGCGACTTCCAGACGACGCCGAACACGAGCAGGTAGACACCCATCAGCATCACCGGGTTCGCGATCGTCCAGAGCACGCCGAGCGCCGAGCCCCGGTACTTCGCCTGGAGGTCGCGGCGGAAGAGATTGCCGAGGAGGTCGCGGTAGCGGACGACGTCGAGGTACGTGCTCATCCGCGGGCGAGCCTAGATGGTTGATCGGAGGAGAGGGGCGAGCTCGGCGGCGAAGACCGGCGAGGCGAACGACCGCTCGACCCTCGCGCGCGCGGCAGCGCCGAGCGACGCGGCAAGCTCCCGGTCGCCGAGCACGCGCTCGAGCGCCGCCCGGAGCGCCGCCTCATCCCCCGGCGGCACGAGCACGGCCTCGACGCCGTCGTCGACGTAGTCGTGCAGCACGGGGCGGTCGGTCGCGACGATCGCCTTCCCCATCGCCATCGCCTCGAGGAGGGCGGTGAGCCCGCCCCCTTCGGAGCCGAATGGGAACGCCTCGTCGTGCTGCGGCAACGCGACGCATGCGCTGCGCGCATAGAGGTCGCGAAGCTCCGTCGACGGCACGCCGCTCCGTACGGTCACGTTGGACGGCAGCTCGACGCCGGCGAGGTTGCGCGGATGCGCGACGACGATTGCCTCCGCGTCGACGGATCGCATCGCGCCGCCGAGCGTCGCATAGTCGCGCGCGAGGTCCTTGCCGACGGCGAGCACGCCACGGCCCTCACGCTCGTTCTGCGGCTCGAAGAACGCCGCATCGATTGGGACGTGCATCGTCACGACGTGCTCCGGCTCGAGACCGGCCAGCTCGACAAGCTCCGCGCGCTGCGACTCGCCGAGGCACACGATCCGCGCAGCCGACCGCAACGACGCACGAAGAAGCGCCCGGCGGGCGGGCGAGGCGCGCCGCCAGATCAGGTTCAGCCCGAAGTTCATCGCGACGACCGGCAGGCGCCGCGCACGAGCCGCAAGCGGCAGCAGAGCCGCGAGCGGCGTAACGACGACATCGGTGCGGCCGAGCTCGAACGGCGCGGACACCTCGCGCAGGCTCCACGCGGCGCGGCCGAGCGGCGACGGCAGCTCGCGCCGCGTCAGCAGCGGATCGTGGATGCGGACGTCGATACCGTGCTCGGGGAGCTGCAGCGCCCCGTACAACGAGCTGTCCGGCTCGTCACCGCGCCTGACGCCGTCGAGCAGGTCGCGGCGCGAGTTGAGATAGATGAACGTCGCGTTCATCCGCGCTTGCGCGCGTAGATCGACACACCCGCATAGCGCGCGGCGCTGAGGTGCGCGATCGTGCCGACCGTCATCCCGATCTTCGGGATGCGCGAGAGGAAGAAGCCGAACGGCACGGGCGGCCAGCCGTCGGAGCGCTCCATCCGCCGCAGAACAAGACCGGCGCGCATGAAGGCGGTCGCGTACGCAATCGGCGTATGCACGTGCTCGTTGATCCCGATCTCCTTCTCGCCGGCCTGATCCGGATTGTCCGAGTTGCGGCCGAGACCGCGCGTGCCCTCATTCAGGCCTGCGACGACGCCGCCGGGCTTCGTCACGCGCGCCATCTCCTTCACCATCTTGGGCAGGTCGAGCGCGTGATGCAGCGTCGCGACGCAGTAGGTGATGTCGAACGTCGCATCGCCGAACGGAAGATTCTCGCCGTCCGCCTGCACACGGCCGAAGTCGCCGTAGAACGCGCCGCGGCCGAGGCCGATGTTCGGATCGACGAGGATGTCGGTCGCGACGTACTCGCAGTCGCGCTCGAGCCAGAAGCGCGCCGCCCACGCCTTCGCGGCCCCGACCTCGAGCACGCGGAGCCCGCGCCCCTCCTGGACGTAGCGGTCGAGGAGCACCTGGAACGAGTGCCCGTTCGCGAGCCAGTTCGGGTCGTCCCAGCCGAGCTCGCGGTTCACGAACGGGAGCACGCGGTCGACGGCGTCGTCCGGCTCGTACCAGCCTTCGGCGCGCGCCTTCTCGAGCCAGCCCTCGGCCTCGATCAGCTTCTCGCGGGCGCCCGGCAGATCCTCGTGCAGCATCAGGGGGATGCCGTCGGGCGCGCGGCCGAACGTCCGGCCGCAGCCCGTGCAGGCGAGGCCCGCGCCGTCCTCGCGGAGCGGGCTCCGGCAGAACGGGCAGCGAAGGATCTCGAGGAGCGCCGGCACGCGGGTCAACCTACCGTGCCGGAACGCCGGGCCGTCCTCCCCAAACACCGTTCTTACAGCGCTTCGTTAGGCTGCGGCCGTGACGGTCGCCGTGGCTGCCCTTGCCGCGCTGCCGGCGAGTCTCCTGACGATCCGGGGCCTGCTGCACACCCCCGCAGCTCGCCACGTGGTGGCGGCACCGCGCGCGGACCGCTGGCACACCCGGTCGACGCCCCTGCTCGGCGGGAGCGGCATCTTCGCGGGCCTCCTCGTCGCAGTCGGAATCGCGCTCGCATTCGACCTGATTCCGGCATCCCGCGAGCTCGGCGGCATCCTCGGCGGCTGCGCCATCCTCTTCGCCGCCGGCCTTGCCGACGACCTCTTCCACCTGCCGCCGCTCGCGAAGCTCGGCGCGCAAGGCGCCGCCGCCGCACTCGTGCTCGTCGCGGGCGTGCGCGTGGAGATCGTCGGCAACCCGGTCGTCGCCACGGTGATCGGTGTCGCGTGGCTGATCGGCATGACGAACGCGTTCAACCTGCTCGACAACATGGACGGGCTCGCGGCGACGCTCGCCGCGATCGCGTGCGCGTTCTTCGCGGTCGACGCCTACACGGTGCACCCGAGCCACCTCGTCGCGCTGCTCTCGCTCGCCATCTGCTTCGCCTGCGTCGGCTTCCTGCCCTACAACCTCCGCCTGAGCCGGCCGGCCTCCGTCTTCATGGGCGACAGCGGCGCCCAGGTGCTCGGCTTCGCGCTTGCGGCGCTCGGGCTCGCGTCGAGCTGGACGGTCGCGGGCTCGACGGTGGCGACGCTGCTGCTGCCGGTGCTCGTTCTCGCGGTGCCGATCCTCGACACGACGCTCGTCACCGTCGTCCGCCTGCTCGAGGGACGCCCGGTCACGCGCGGCGGCCGCGACCACACGTCCCACCGGCTCGTGTACCAGGGGCTCTCCGACAAGCGTGCGGTCGTGCTGCTCGGCGTCGTATCCGCCGCGCTCGGGCTCACGAGCCTCGGCTACAAGGTCCTCGACGACACGCGCGTCACGCTCGCGGGCGTGCTGATCACGTTCGCGTTCCTGCTCCAGTTCGGCAGCTATCTCGCGGACATCAACCGCGCGCCCGTCGAGTCCGACACGACGTCGTTCCTCCGGTCGCTTTTCGTGCATCGCCGCCGCCTCGTCGAGGTGGTCGTCGACTTCGCCCTGATCGCCGCGTCGTTCACGGTCGCGTACATCATCCGGATCGAGGGGAAGGGCAGCATCTGGGACCGGCACCTCTACAACGTCGCCCTGCCGGCCGTCCTCGTCGCGCGTTACGTGTTCTTCGTCGGCTTCGGCCTGTACCGCGGCGTGTGGCGCTACGCGGGCGCGCGCGACGCGGCGAGCATCTTCGCGGCCGTCGTCCTCTCGGAGTGCGCCGCGTTCGCCTTCCTCGCCGCGACCGTCGACTGGCGCGAGTTCCCGCAGGGCGTCTTCGTGATCGACGCGCTCATCTGCATGCTGCTGATCGGCGCGTCCCGCTTCTGGGAGCGCGGCGTCGCGCATGCGCTCGGCTCCCTCGTCGGCCGCGGCACGCAGGACCGGACGCTGATCGTCGGCGCCGGCAGAAGCGGGCGAAGCCTGCTGCGTGAGCTGCGCGAGACGCCGGGCGTCCGCGTTGTCGGCTTCGTCGACGACGATCCCACGTTCCACCGTCGCCGCATCCAGGGCGTGCCCGTCGTCTCCGGTCTCGACGACATCGGCTGGACGCTCGGCCGCCTCTCTCCCGACACCGTGCTCGTGACGATCCCCGAAGCGGAGCGCGAGCGGCTCGACGGCGTCGTCGAAGCCTGCAAGCGTGCGGACATCCAGTGCCGGTTCGTGCGCAGGCACATCGACCTCGACCCGAGCGCCGTCCTCGGAGCGACCGCCGAGTGAGTGCCGTCGCAACGCCGCGGCGCGCCGAGGAGGAGGCGCGGCCGCGTCTCACCGTCGCGGACCGCCTGCTCGCAGCTGTGCCCCTGGCGAGCATCTACCTCTGGCTCTCGATCGTCTACTGCGTCGAGGCGTGGAAGCGGACGACGCCGTGGCTCTTCACGGACGAGCTCGAGATGACGCAGATCTCACGGGCGATCGCGGCAACCGGCCATGCCGCGCGACGCGGCGAGCCGTACAAGTTTCGCTCGCTCTACACGTACATGATCGCGCCGCTCTGGTGGATCGACGACGTCGCCAAGGCGTTCTCCGCCGTCAAGTACGTCGACGTGCTGGTGATGACGTCGGTCATCTTCCCGACGTACTTCCTCGCGCGGCTCTTCATGCGGCGAGGGTGGGCGCTCTTCGCCGCGGGAGGCGCCGCGGCGCTTCCGTCGCTCGCGTACTCGTCGTGGATCGTGGAAGAGACGCTCGCGTATCCGTTCGCGGCGCTCTGCTTCTTCCTCATCGTGAAGGCGTTCGTCGAGAAGAGCCGCTGGTGGGTGATCGGCGCGATCGCGGCTTCGCTCGTCGCGCCCTTTGTGCGCGGCGAACTGATCGTCATTCCGATCGTTCTCCTGATCGGCGGGAGCTTCGCGATCTGGTCGAGCGATCGCGAGAGAACGCGGCGAGAGTCGTGGACGACCGGCGACTACCTCGGCGTCGTTGTGCTCGTCCTCGGCGCGATCTTTGCGGTCAGCGCACTGGCGAGTCACCACTCACAGCAGTGGTACAGCGTCACGTATTACTACAAGCACCGCATCTTCGTTCTCGGCGACTGGGCCGCGGGTGCCCTTGCGATCGGCATGGGCGTCATCCCCTTCGTGGTCGGCCTTGCTGCACTCGCACCGACGCGTGGCGAGGCGCGAGTGCGCGAAGTACGAATGTTCCGCTCGGTCGCGGCAGCCGGGATCATCGGGTTCGCGCTGTATACCGGCATGAAGGCCGCGTACCTCTCGACCGTGTTCGCAACGCGAATCGAAGAACGCAACCTCATCTACATCGCACCGCTTCTCTTCATCGGGACGGCGCTCGTGTTCGAGCGGCGGCGCGTGAACTTGATCGCACTCGCGGCCGCCACTGCATACGGCTTCTATCTCGTCGTCGGCACCCCGTACCCGAGCGTTCAGCTCTACTCGGACGCGCTCGGCTTCTCCATCATCCAACAGGCGAACCGCTACTACGAGCTGACCTCGGGCTCCGCCCAGTGGCTCCTCATCGGGATCCTGCTCGTCGGGGCTGCCGTCGTCGCGGTGTCTGCATTCGTTCGCCGCACGTCGATCGCGCTGGGAACGCTCGCTGTCCTTGCGGTGGGAATCTTCGCCTGGAACGTCACAGGCCAGATCTCGGCGGCCGCCGGGAACGTCTCCATCGCACGGGAGACCGGCTCGATCCTTCGGCATCCGTACACCTGGGTCGACGACGTCACCCACGGCAAGCAGACGCTGTATCTCGGGCAGGGCGTCGCCGATCAGCGGTCGGAATGGCTCCTCGAGTTCTGGAACCGCTCGATCGTGACGGTCAACAGCCTGGACTCGTCGCTCGTCGGTCCGGGCCCGAGCGGCACGCCGAACATCGCCGCCGACGGCCGGATCTACTGGAGCCTCAACCCCGACGATCCCGGCCGCACGTACGACTACGCGGTCGAAGACTGGCCGTGCGTCGACCTCGCAGGCACGGTCGCGGCGACACACGGGTATCAGGGGCCATCCCAGACGGAGCTCCGGGAGTGGAAGCTCATCCAGCTGACGAAGCCGAACCGCCTTCGCGCCGCGTGCATTGGCCTCTATCCGGATGGCTGGTCGGGAGCGAACGACAGCACGTACTTCCACTTCGCGAACGCCGCCCACGGATGGCTTCGCATCAGGATCTCGCGTCAGAGCTGGCCGGGAAGCCCGGTGCACGTCCAGTTCGGCTCGATCCGCACGCAGTACAAGCAGCCCGTCGTCGGACGCATCTTCCGCGAGCTGCGCTTCGACACGCGCAGCGGCGAGACGAAGGTGATCTGGCTGCGCACCCCCGCGGGCCGCTTCGGCGCGCGGGTGGTCATCGACAAGAAGTTCGTCCCGCGCGAGCTCAATCCCGAAGGATCCTCCGACCCCCGGACGCTCGGTGCGCAGGTCGACTACCGCTTCTTCAAGAAGCTCCCGCGCGGCGTGACGCCGCGATCATCAGGGTGAACCGGTAGCGGAGCAGGAGCCGCGCGAGCGGGCCACTCCGCTCGAGCACCTGCAGGAACGGAAGCGCACGGGTCTGCGGCACGAAGAACGGCCGCGTGTCGATGCGGTCGAAGCCCGCTCCGTGCAGGTCGGCGGAGATGTCCGCGAGCGCGTACTGCCGCGGATTGAGGTCGAAGACGAGCTTCTTCTCCGTATACCCCGCGATCTGCGCGAGCAGTGCACGGCGATCGCGCGCGTAGTAGATCGCGCGAAAGATCGTCGTTGCCTGCACCGGCTGCGGCGGCACGTAGTCGTTGAGATCGGCGAGCGTGAGGTCGCGCGCTCGCCCCAGGCCCGCGTCGACCATCAGCTCGCTCGCATCGACGCCGACGTAGCGCTGCTCGGGGAGGTAGTCCGCGAGACCGCCGTCACCGCATGCGAGATCGAGCACGACGTCGCCGGGGGCGAGCGGCGGCCCGAGCGTGCGCACGATCTCTGCACGGTGGCTCAGGTAGGCCTGCGTGCTCGCATACTCGGTCTCGCTCCAGTCGCGGGCCTTGCCGGCGTACTTGTCCCAGCTCGTCATCGCAGTGCGAGCAGGCGCTCGGGATGCTTGCGCAGGAAGCGCAGCATCCCCCGCGCGTGCCAGAGCGTGTGACGCGTCAGGAACTTCTTGTCGATCACGGCGGACATGAAGTTGCGGAAATCCCGCGGGTCGCCCATCTTGATGTCTTCCATCATGGCGACGGTGCGGTCGCGGACTTCGTTCCAGATCGACTGCGCGACGTAGACACGGCTCGCGGCGGAGCACTTCTGGCCCTGGTATTCGAACCCGCCGCGCGCGATCGCGACCGCCACTTCCTGTGGATCGGCCGAGGAGTGCGCGACGATGAAGTCCTTGCCGCCCGTTTCACCAACGAGGCGGGGATAGCCGCGATACCGGCCCATGTTCTCCCCCACCTTTTTCCACATCCCGTTGAACACGAACGTGCTCCCGGTGAAGTGGATGCCGGCGAGGTCCGGCGAATCGAGCAGCGAGTTCGAAACCTGCACCGGGTCGCCCGGGAGGAAGTTGATCACGCCGGGCGGCATGCCCGCCGCTTCGAGCAGCTTGAACGTGTAGTACGACGACAACATCGCCGCGTGCGATGGCTTCCAGATGACGCTGTTGCCCATCAGCGCGGGCGCGGTCGTCAGGTTTCCGCCGATCGCCGTGAAGTTGAACGGCGTCACCGCGTAGACGAAGCCCTCGAGTGCGCGGTACTCCATCGAGT
>Ga0207657_10007257_pt1 | contig 11382 bp, 11 predicted proteins | sample KBSC33metaG_FD_184316 | JGI IMG/M metagenome (GOLD analysis project Ga0207657, IMG submission 184316) | Corn rhizosphere microbial communities from Kellogg Biological Station, Michigan, USA - KBS C3-3 metaG (SPAdes) (version 2) | ecosystem: Host-associated > Plants > Roots > Rhizosphere > Soil ... | reverse complement strand
GGCCCGGGCTGCCGGCTCGGACCGCGCGCGGTGCTCATGCAGGGCGTCACGCTGGGCAGCACGCCCGAGGGCTCGGCGAGCGTCGGCGAGAACGTCTTCCTCGGACCGGGCTCGTGCGTCGTCGGGGCGGTCACGATCGGCGACGACGTGATCGTCGGCGCCAATGCGGTGGTGGTCGACGACGTCGAGGCGGGGGTGGTCGTCGGCGGCGTTCCGGCCCGCGTGCTGCGGCGCCGGCAGGCTTCGTGACCAGCCTGGCGACGATCGGCCGCAACGCGGTCTTCTCGGCCGGCGGCGACCTGATCAGCAAGATCGCCTCGCTCGGCTTCTACGTCGTCATGGCCCGCGAGCTCGGCCGCACCGGGTTCGGCCACTACATGTTCGCGCTCTCGCTGACGGTGCTGCTCACGTCGCTGGCCGGCTTCGGGACCGACGCCCTGCTCACGCGCTCGGTCGCGCGCGACCGCGAGGCGCTGCACGACCTGTTCTTCAACTCGGTCGGGCTGAAGGTCGTGCTCGGCGTCGGGCTCGGCGCGGCGGCCGTCGGGGTCTCGGCCGCCAACGGCTACGGCGCCGCGGTGCAGCTGACCACGGCGATCCTCGGGGTCGCCGCGATCAGCGACCAGGTCATCAAGACGTTCGCGGCGACGTTCCTGGCCTACGACGACGTGCGGCCCTCGGCCGCCGGCATGATCCTCCAGCGCTTCGTCACCGCCGCGGCCGGGATCGCGGCGCTCGTCGCCGGCGCCGGGATCGTCCCGGTCGCGGTCATCTACCTCGGCGGGTCGCTGCTCGCGCTCGCCTACGTGTCCCGTGCGCTGATCCGCCGCGAGATCCGCCCGCGGCGCGAGCTGTCGGTCGCCCGCGCACGGGCCGTCGCCAAGGAGTCTGTGCCGTTCGGCCTCAAGCTGATCTTCTCGACCGCGATCTTCCGGATCGACTCGACGATCCTCTCGCTGATCAAGGGCGGCGCGGCGGTCGGCCTCTACAGCGCCGCCTACCGCGCGCTGGAGAGCACGCTGTTCGTCGTCTACGGCCTCGAGGCGGCGCTGTTCCCGACGTTCTCGCGCCTGCGCCGCGACAGCGAGCCCCCGGTCGGCTCGATCTACGCCGTCGCGCTCAAGGCCGTCCTCGCGCTGATGACGCCGGTCGGCCTGGTCTTCCTGCTCTACGCCGGGCCGATCCTGCGGCTGCTCTACGGCCATGACTTCGGCGCCGCCGCCACGGCGATGGAGTGGCTCGGCGGCGCGGCGGCCCTCTATGGCGTCTCGTTCATCTCGAGCTCGCTCGCCGTCGCCCAGGGCGCGGCGCGGCAGGTGGCGTGGGCGACGGGGCTGATCATGATCGAGAACGTCGTGCTCAACGTGATCGTGATCCCGCACTTCTCGCTCAACGGCGCCGCGGCGGTGACCACGATCACCGAGATCACCCAGGCGCTGGTGCTCGGCGCGCTCGCGCTGCGCTTCACCGGCGCGATCCCGGCGATGAGGATCGTCGCCGCCCCGCTGATCGGCTCCGCCGCCATGGTGGCGGTCGGCCTGGCCGCGCCCCGGACCGTGCCGCTCGTGGCCGCGGCGCTCGCCGCCTACGTGCTCGCGGCGATCGCCACCGAGCGCGCGCTGTACCCCGCCGACCTCGCGCGCCTGGTCGGGGGCCTCAGGCATCGCCTCGCCCACGATTAGGGTTTGAACGGTGGCGCGCACCCCGCCCCCGCTGATCCTCGCCTACCACGGCGTCAGCGACGTGCCGGCGCACCTCGACCCCGAGGGGCTGTTCATCGCCCCGCGCCAGCTGCGCGGCCAGATCCGGCGCCTGCGGCGCTGGGGCTATGAGTTCCTGACGTTCGGTGCGATCGCCGAGCGGCTCGCCGCCGGCCGGGCCGGCGGCTGCGTCGCGTTGACCTTCGACGACGGGCTCGTCGACAACCTCGAGCAGCTCGTCCCGATCCTTCGCGAAGAGCGCGCCGCGGCGACGACGTTCGTCTCGACGGGCTGGATGGGCTACGAGCATCCCAGCGTGCCGTACGCGCGCAACATGACGCCCGACGAGGTGCGTGCGCTGCACGAGGCGGGCGTCGAGATCGGCGGGCACACGGTCACGCACCCGGACCTCACGAAGCTGTCGTTCGAGGACGCCCGCCGCGAGATCGCCGACGGCTGCGCCGAGCTCGCCGAGATCGTCGGCGAGCCGGTCGACGTCTTCGCCTACCCGTTCGGCGCCGCGAGCGAGGAGACGATCCGCGCGGCCGGCGCGGCCGGCGTCCGCGCGGCGTGCCGCGTGGCCGCCGAGGGCAGCTTCGACGAGCCGCTGAACCTCCCGCGCCAGGACACCAACACGAAGTCGGCGCTCGGGCTGTGGCTCAAGCGCGACGACCGCTACGAATCCCTGATGCGCCACCGCCCGGCCAAGGCGGTGCGGCGCCTGGGCAAGGAGCGGCGCTTCCTGCTCAGCCGGCTGCGCCACCGCTGATGGACGCGGTCGTCGTCGATGCCGACCTCGTCGGCGCCGTCGCCGGCCTGCGCGGACTGGCCGCGGCCGGGCGCCGGTCGCTCGTGCTGGGCGTGGACCGCAGCGACGCCGCGCTGCTCTCGCGCCACGCCGCCGCGCGTGCCGTCGGGCCGCACCCGGCTGACGACCCGGCCGGCTTCATGGCCCGGCTGGGCGAGCTCGCCGGCCACTTCGGGCCGTTCGTCGTGCACCCGAGCCGTGAGGAGACGATCGACGCGCTGCTGGCCGCCCGGCTGCCCGAGGGCGTGCTCCTCCCGTTCCCCGCGGGCGACGTCGTCCATGCCCTGCGCGACAAGCGCCGGCTGGTCGACCTCGCTCCGGCGGGCGGGCTGAGCACGCCGGAGACGCTCGCCGAGGGCGCCGCCGGCCAGCTGGCCCACGGGACGTATCCGCTGCCGGTCATCGTCAAGCCCACACGCCGCGCTCCGGGGGTTCCGGAGGTCTCGCTCGCGCTGAGCGCGGAGCAGCTGCGGGCCCAGCTCCGCGCGTTCGCCCCCGGCGAGCCGCTCCTGCTCCAGGAGGCGATCGACGGCGACCTTCACTGCATCGCTGTCGTCGTCGACCGCGACGGCCGCCTCGTGGAGCGCTTCCAGCAGGCGGTCGGACGCGTGTGGCCGAAGGGCGCGGGCGCGGCGGCCACGGCCCTCTCGGTGGCGCCCGACGAGGAGCTGTGCCGCGCGAGCGCGCGGATGCTCGCCGAGGCGGGCTTCTGGGGGCTCGCCCAGCTCGACTTCATGATCGGGCCCGGCGGGGCGCGCGTCATCGACGTCAACCCGCGCTTCTACATCTCGATGGCGCTGGCGCACGCGTGCGGCGCGAACCTGGCCGGCGCCGGGCATGCCGTCGCCCGGGGCGAGAGCGCGGGCCCGCCCTCGCCCTACCGCACCGGCGCGAGCTACCGGCGGCTCGAATCCGACGTGTCGGCGGCGCTGCGCGGCGAGCCGCGGCTGCTGGTCGACCGGCCGCCGCGACCGGTCATCGGCTCCGTGTGGGCCGCGAGCGACCCGCTGCCCGCGCTGGGGATCGTCGCCAACCGCACGGCGCAGGCCGTCACCAAACGCGTCGCGCCGCGGCGGCGGGCGTGGACGGCGACGCGCGGCGTCGAGGTGTCGATCGGGCTGCCCGGTCCGGCGCTGGAGGCCGAATGGCGCGCCCTCGAGGACCCCGCCGGCGCGCCGCCGTACCTGTGCTGGGACTGGATCGCGGCCTGGCGCGACGTCTACGAGCCGCGCGACGTCCTGTCGATCCGGATCGCCGAGCCGGGCCGGCCGCCGTTCGCCCTCGGGCTCGTCGAGCGGCGCCGAGGCGGGCGCTGGCGGTTCGCCGGCGCCCCGGTGAGCACCGTGCGAGGGCTGGTCGTCGGCGCACACGACGCGCCCCGGGCGTGGGCCGCGCTGGGCCGGGCCCTCGAGTCGTCCGGCAACTGGCGCGCCCTCGAGGTCGAGGGCGCGGACACCGACGCACTGGTGCTCCCGCTCGGCCGGCGCGAGGCCACCTCGACCTGGGTGGTGACGCTGCCGGCGACGTTCGATGACTACCTGCGCGACCGCTCGCAGTCGCAACGCAAGGGCCACAAGCAGAAGCTGCGCCGCGTGGTGCGCGAGGGCGGGGAGGTCGTGGCGCTGCCGGACGCCGAGCGCGCCTGGGGCCTGCGCGAGTTCATTCGCCTGCACCGGCTGCGCGCCCAGGCCAAGGGCGAGCGCCATCCGCAGATGGACGAGCGCCTTGTCGAGCTGCTGGGGCGCCTCGAGGACTCCGACGCGATCGGCCTGCGGCTGTTCGTCCTGCGCGTCGGCGACCGCGTCGGCGGCATCACCGTCCGGCTCGACCGGCCGGCGCTGGGCGCCGCGTGGTTCTACAACGGCGGGATGGACCCGGCGTTCGAGCGCCTGGGTCCGGGCGTCACGCTCGAGCTGCACTCGATCCGCGACGCGATCGAGCGCGGCTACGGCGTGTTCGACCTCGGCGTCGGGCACTGGCGCTACAAGGAGGACCTCGGCGGCGTCGGCGAGCCGCTGTGCACGGGCACGATGTTCGCCCCGGGTGTGCGCGCCTCCGGGCTGCGCCTGGGCGAGACCGCTCTGGTGAGGGCGCGCCAAGGCGCGCCGGAGCCGGTGCGCGCGCTCTACCGCCGGGCGCGCAGCCGGCTGGCCGCCTCGCGCAGCCCGCGCGACGCGTAGCGCGCCCGGCCGGCGAGCGTCGGCGGGTACACGCGCAGCTCGTGGTGGGGATGCACATCGTCCGAGAACGGCGCCTTCCAGTCCTCGGCATCGCCGAGCATCTCGAGCACGTCGACATCCGGCTGCGCGTAGCACCAGTCGATCGTCGCCAGCTGAAGCACGCGCCCGGGCCGCAGCGGGCGGCGCGCCTCGTCGTAGGCGATCTTCAGCTCGTAGAGCCGGCGGCCCGCAAGCAGGCACAGCTCGAAGGCCACGAGGTCGCCGTCGAGCTCGATCTCGGTCAGGCGCAGCTCGTCGCGGACGTGGAACGCGGCGGCCATGCGCCGGTAGAAGTCCGCGGTCGCCTCGTCGGAGAGGATCGCGGTGCCGGCCTTCCCCTTCCAGCCGCTCGCCTCGAGCTCGAGGCCGCGCTCGAGCTGGCCCGCGGGATCGGCGGGTCGCTCGGCGATCGCGAAGCGCGCCTCGTGGTCGCGGGCCATCTTGCGCCGCAGCCGCTCGAGGCCCTTCGGGCGCGTGCGCTTGCGCCAGTCCTCGTAGGCGCCGTCGGTGGCGAGCCAGGGCGAGCGGTGGACCGGATGCGAGACGAACGGCGCCGACTCGTTCTCAAAGAGGGCGCGCGCGTCGTCCGAGACGGCCTGCAGCTCGAGGACCGGCGCCCGGGCGTCGAGCGCCGCGCGGACGACCGCGACACCGTCGCCCACCGGGCGAAAGGTCGGGGTGTGCGCGTTGGTCATGCTCGCCAGCCGGCCGCGCGCGTCGCGCACGAGCGGCAGGACGCCGGCCAGCGCGCGGTCGCGGCGGACCGTGCAGACCGCGAGCTCGCGTCCCGCGCCGAAGGACTCCCACCACGCCGCGTACCAGCAGTGCCGATCGAACGGCGTCAGGGCCAGCGCATCCCACTCCGGCTCGAGCGCCGCGAAGGCGCCCGGGTCCGAGATCCACTCGATGCCGTCGCTCACCCCTGGAGTGTCACCGACCGGCCGGTCCACGGCTGGCCGACCACGAGCCGGTCGCCCTGCACCTGGGAGGGCAGCGAGTAGGAGAAGGCCCCGAACCGGTCGGGCGCCAGGTTCGCCTGACCGGTGTACTGCTGCCCGTTGTAGAACTGGATCGTGACGATGTCGCCCGCCGGCACGGTCCCGCTCACGGTGCCGCCGCTGACGTGCGCGGTCGGCGCATGGGGGCGGCCGAGGCCCGACCCGAGCGCCCGCGCGACGACCGCGAAGGCGGGCTTGCGCGCGCCGCCGCTCGTCAACAGCCCGAAGTGCTCGTCGGTCTTGTCGCGCAGGTTGTAGACGACGGCGGCGTGGACCCACGAGTGGCCGCGGAGCGCGCGGAACAGGTCGCCGAGGTCGTTCGCCTGCTGGGCCGCGGTGACGCACGCGTGCTGGCCCTCGCTGTCGGACCCCGGGTAGCAGCTCGTCCAGCCGAACTCGGTGAGCCAGACCTGCTTGTGGTCGCCGTGCGCGGCCATGACCTGGCGGATCGAGCGCAGGCTGGCGAGCGTCAGGTCGTAGTAGTGGACCGCGAGGCCGTCGTAGTGGCCCTTGATGCCCTGCGCGTAGAGCGCCTTGAGAAACGCGCCGTTCGCTCCGACGAGCGATCCCGCCAGCACGGGCAGCCGGCGGTCGGCGCGCTTGATCGCCGAGTAGGCGGCCTTGAGGATCGCCGCGTAGCGCTGCGGCTTGTTCGGCCCCATGAAGTACAGCTGCTGGTCGTGGTCGGGCTCGTTCCAGACCTCGAAGCCCGCCAGCCGGCCGCGGTAGCGCCGCGCGATCCAGCCAGCGATCGCGCCGTAGTCGGCGGCGCTGCGCGGCGGGTAGTCGCTGCTCTGCGACCCCGACGGACAGCCGCCGGGCTGGCTGGTGGCCCAGCACGGGGTGCGCAGGACGAACAGCAGCGGGCGGATGTGACGCGCGTGCGCCGCGGAGACGAGGTGGTCGAGGCGGCTGACGAAGGCGGGGTCGCGCTTGCCCTTCCCGCCCGGCTCGAGCGCCGACCAGCTGATCTCGATGCGGACCGTGTTGGCGTGCAGCGTCCGCGCCTTGTCGAGGTCGGCGTCGATCGAGGCGAACGAGGAGTTCGTCTGCAGCGCCGTGATCCCGACGCCGCGGACGGCCGGCACCGGGTGGGCGTCGGCCCCGGCGGACGGCGCGAGCACGGCGAGGAGCGCGATGAGCGAGCGGCGCATCGCTCTCAGAACACCACAGAACCGCCGGCGATGCGCCTAGCTGTGCAGGGCGTCGTTGATCGCCAGGTCCGTGCGGTTGAGCGTGGCCGACACGCTCTGCGCCGCGACCGAGAGCTCGCGCTGGCCGTCGAGGACGCGCAGCGCGTTGCCCGAGACGAGCGCCGCACCCGCGTGGCGCAGGCTGCGGCTGAACGTCTGCATCGCGCCGATCAACCGCTGGTGCAGTGCCCGCACGCGCGCCGGGGGACGGATCGCCTGCAGCCGGCCGACGAACGAGTCGACGAGCGCGTAGAAGCGCCCGAGCGTCGGCCGCGCGGCGCCGGCGGACTCACCGGGCTTGATGTGCCGCAGCAGCGCCACGCTCTGCGCGGCGAAGGTGCGCTGCGCCGCGTTGACCGCGCTGATGTACTCGTTGCTCTCCTTGACCTTGCCGCTCGCGCAGCCGCCCACGGCGACGGCCGTGGCAAGCAGGAGCAGGAGCGACCGGCGAGGCACCCGGCGACCCTACCCTCGCGCCATGACGCACTGGATCGTCGACGGGATGAACGTGATCGGGTCGCGTCCCGACGGCTGGTGGCGCGATCGCCCGGGCGCGATGCGGCGCCTGGCCGGCGAGCTCGACCGCTGGGCGGGCGCCGAGCAGGAGCGCGTGACCCTGGTCCTCGACGGCCGGGAGCGCGACCTCGGCGAGCACGCGAACGTCGAGGTCCGCTTCGCGCCGGTGGCCGACGACCTGATCACCGAGATCGCCGGGCCGGGCGCGACGGTCGTGACCTCCGACCGCGGCCTCATCGAGCGCCTCGGCGGCGCGAAGGTCGAGGGCCCGAAGACGTTCCGCGAGCGGCTGGGCTGAGCGCTAGCCCCAGCGCAGCGGCAGGCGCGCGACGCCGTAGATGCCGTGCACGGCCTCGAGCTCGGCCTCGTCGTCGAGCCGCAGGCCGGGCATGCGGGGCGCCAGGAACGCGAGCGCCTCCTCGAGCTCGGCGCGGGCGAGGTTCACGCCGAGGCAGTAGTGCGGGCCGGCGCCGAACGTCAGCACGCGCTCGGAGTCCTCGCGCGCGATGTCGAACGAGTCGCCGTCGGGGATCCCGTCGCGGTTGCCGGTGACCGCCGCGACCATGACGAGCGTCCCGGCCGGGAACGTCACGTCGCGGAACTCGAGGTCCTCGCGCATGATCCGCGCGCTGAACGGCGTGATCGGCTCGAGCCGCACGATCTCGCTGACCGCCGCCGCGGCGCGCTCGGGCTCGCGCCCGAGCAGCTCCCACTGCTCCGGGTGCTCGGCGAACAGCTTGAGCCCGTGGGCGAGCTGGCTCTGCGTCGTGTCGACGCCGCCGACCAGCACGTTGAGCACGAGGTTGCGGCACTCGGCGTCGTCGAGCCGGTCGCCCGCCTCCTCGGCCTGGATGAGCGCGCTCACGAGGTCGTCGCCCGGCGTCTCGCGCCGCGCGTCGATCATCGGGCCGACCCAGTCGTAGAACTCCTGCACCGCGCGGTCGATCCGCTCGCGCTGGGACATCAGCGTCGGCCCGTCGAACTGCTTCTGGATCCAGTTCGACCACTCGTGCAGCTTCGGCGCGTCGGACAGCGGCGCGCCCATCACGGTCGCGATCGTCAGCGACGGGTAGGGCTTGCAGAGGTCCTCGACCGCCTCGAACGCCATGCGCTCCTCGATCGGCGCGAAGAGCTGCTCGAGGAAGCCCTGCATCGCCGGGCGCCAGCGCTGGGCGGCGCGCGGCGTGAAGAACGGGTTGACGAGCTGGCGCAGCCGCCGGTGGTCCTCGTCGCCGAGGTGCAGGATGTTGCGCTGCATCTCCTCGGCCAGCGGGCCGTCGGTCACGTCGAACATCTCGGCGATCTCGAGCCCGGGGAAACGCGCCGCGCGGGTGCGCAGGAACAGCTCCCCCGCCTCGCGGTCGAGGACGAACGTGATCCCCTCGGCGCGCGCCAGCCAGCCCCGCTCGGCGAGCCCGGAGAACAGCTCGTGGTAGCGCTCGCCGCCGAGCGTCGCGTCGGAGAGGAACTCGAACTCGGGCAGGTCGAGCTCTGTCACGAGGGCCATTGGCGCGACGATACTGTGGGCGGATGAGCGGCTACCACGAGGGATCGCGGGAGCTCCAGGACCGCTTCGACACGCGCCGGCTCGCGGACCGCATCGACGAGCGGCTCGTCCACGCCACGATCACCGCCGACGACCGCGCGTTCATCGAGGCGCGCGACATGTTCTTCCTGGCCACCGCCGACGCCGACGGCCGGCCGCAGTGCTCGTACAAGGGCGGCGACCCGGGCTTCGTCCGCGTCCTCGACGAGCAGACGCTCGGGTTCCCCACCTACGACGGCAACGGCATGTTCCTGTCGCTGGGGAACGTCAGCGTCAACCCGCACGTCGGCCTGCTGTTCATCGACTTCACGTCCGAGCGGCCCTCGCGCCTGCGCGTCAACGGGCGCGCCCGGCTGGCCGAGGATGCCGACGTCGTCGTCGAGGTCGACGAGGTCTTCCCCAACTGCCCGCGCTACATCCACCGGATGGCGCTCGTCGAGCGCTCCAAGTACGTCCCCCGCACCGAGGAGGAGCCGCCCGTGCCCAGCTGGAAGCGCGCCGAGTGGGCGCGCGACGTCCTGCCCGCCCACGACCCCGCCGCACGCTCGTGAAGTTCGGCCTGACGATCTTCCCCACGCTCGACACGCCGCGCCCCGACGAGATCGCGCGGCTGGCCGAGGAGCGCGGCTTCGAGTCGCTGCTGTTCCCCGAGCACACGCACATCCCCGCAAGTCGCGAGACGCCGTACCCCGCGGGCGGCGACCTGCCCGAGGAGTACCGCCGCACCTACGACCCGTTCATCGCGCTGACCGCGGCGGCGATGGCGACCGAGAAGCTGCTGATCGGCACCGCGATCTGCCTGGTCGTCGAGCGCGACCCGATCGTCACCGCGAAGGAGGTCGCGTCGCTCGACCAGCTCTCGGGCGGGCGCGTTCTGTTCGGCGTCGGGCTCGGCTGGAACAAGGAGGAGATGCGCAACCACGGCACCGAGCCGCGCACGCGCCGCCAGCTCATGACCGAGCGCGTCGAGGCGATCAAGGAGATCTGGACGCAGGACGAGGCCAGCTACCACGGCGAGTTCGTGAACTTCGACCGGATCTGGTCGTGGCCCAAGCCGGCGCAGCAGCCGCACCCGCCGATCCTCGTCGGCGGCAACGGCCCGACGGTGCTCGACCGCGTCCTGCGCTTCGGCGACGCGTGGTTCCCGAACGTCATCGACGACGACACGCTCCTGCGCCAGATCGCCGAGCTGCGCGAGCGCGCCGGCCGCGACGTCCCCGTGTCGCTGATGGCCGCGCCCCGCGACCCCGCGCGCCTGGCGCGGTTCGCCGAGGCCGGCGTCGAGCGCGCGCTGTTCTACCTGCCGCAGCGCAAGGACCTCGAGGAGCGCCTCGACAAGGACCGCAAGATCGTCGAGGAGCTGGGCTGATGGACATGACGCTGGAAGTCGTCGTGATCCCGGTCACCGACATCGGGGCCGCGCGCGAGGAGCTCGCCGGCCGCGGCCTCGACATCTCCGAGGTCCAGCACTTCACGACCTCCGGCCCGGAGCCCGGCCGCGGCGAGCCCTGGAACTCGTTCTGCTTCTTCAAGGACCCCGACGGCAACTCCTGGACGATCCAGGAGGTCCCGGCCGACCGCGCGGGTTAGCGCGCCACCCGCCCCGGGCGGATTCGACCGGGAGCCGCGCTTCGAACGCGCTTCGCAGCAAGCCGCTCAGCCAACCTGGATGCCGCCGCCATGATCGTCAGCGCGGGGTTCGCCGAGCCCTGCGTGGGCATCGCGGCGCCGTCGGCGACGAAGACGTTCGGCGTGTCCCAGACGCGGTGATCGGAGTCGCAGACCGATTCCTCGGGGTTGAAGCCCATGCGCGCCCCCCCGATCAGGTGCGCGTAGCGGTCGATCGTCAGCGTGTCCTGCGCGTCGGCCGCCTCCCAGATGCGCCGCAGCGTCTCCTTGCCGTAGGCGATGTTCGCCCGGTCGTTGTCGCACTGCGTGTAGTCGAAGCGGGCGACCGGCATGCCGTGCCGGTCGGTCACGCCATCGGCGAGCGTCACGCGGTTCTCGGGCAGCGGCAGCAGCTCGCACAGCGTGCCGAGCACCGACCAGTGGCGGTAGTCGCGCATGTACTCGCGCAGCGCGTGGCCCCAGTGGCCGTCCGCGAGAACGTGGTTGGCCCAGTCGATGGGCAGCGGGCCGACGGTCTGGATCGAGAACCCGCGGCGGAAGCCGCGTGACTCGTCGGTCTCGTAGAACTGCTCCGAGGAGATCTCCGGCGGCGGCGCCTTGAAGACGTCCATCGTCTCGGGGAACCGCGCCGCCACCTGCGAGGCGCCCTGGACCATCACGTAGCGGCCGACCTGGTCGAAGCCGTTGCCCAGCCCGTTCGGGAAGCGCGCGCTCGTCGAGTGCAGCAGCGGCCGCGGCGTCTCGATCGAGTAGCCGGCGACCGCCACCGCGGC
>Ga0207657_10007256_pt1 | contig 11382 bp, 8 predicted proteins | sample KBSC33metaG_FD_184316 | JGI IMG/M metagenome (GOLD analysis project Ga0207657, IMG submission 184316) | Corn rhizosphere microbial communities from Kellogg Biological Station, Michigan, USA - KBS C3-3 metaG (SPAdes) (version 2) | ecosystem: Host-associated > Plants > Roots > Rhizosphere > Soil ... | reverse complement strand
CCATTTCATAGCACATTTCAGATAAGCGATGCTTCATCTTCCGCATCGCTTGGCAATGTCGGACTGCCCTCTTGGTTTGGCCGCTCCGCCGGGCTATCCGCACAGGATGAGCGAGGAAACCATGGCGGCAGGACAGGGGGCAGGCGGGCGCTGGCAGGGCGGGAGGCTGCCGCGTGCCGAAGTGGACCGGCGCATCGATCATCTGCTTGACATCGCGTTGGAGGAATTTGCGCTTACCGGCTTCGGCGGAACCAGCCTCGACCGGCTGGTGGAGCGCTCCGGCGTCAGCAAGACAACCATTTACCGGCGCTTCGGCAGCAAGGAGGGGCTGTTCACGGCCCTGATCCACCGCAGCATGGAGTCGGTGCGTTCCGGCCTGTGGGCGCTGGAACTCGACCTCGACGATCCGCTGGGTACGATAGAGCGGTTCGTTACCACCTATACGGATGTGGCGGTGTGTCATCCACTAGGCAGAACGCTGCTCCAGATCGCCGTGGCGGAGGGGCGCGATTTCCCCCATCTCGGCGCGCAGCTTCTGGCCAATGCCTATATGGGTTTCCGGCCGATCAGCGATTATTTCGAGGAGTTGATGGCAAGGGGAATCTTGCGCCCGGGCGATCCGCAGGACGCCGCTTTCGACCTACAGGGCCTCATCACCCACGGCTTCCGCGTGATGGTGGACGATATCGCCTTTGTCCGCCGTCCGGGCCGCGCCCGCGAAATTGCCGAACGGTTCCTGCGCGGCTGGGCCTGAGACGCCCGCGCGGCTTCGGCCGCACCGTCAATCATACCCATGATGCATGCAGAGTTCATGTGATTTCTGCATGCAAAACCATTCCCTGCGGCATAGGCATTGCGCGAGCTTTCGGGGCGTTCGCCCCTGTGTCGACAATCAAGTCGACAATCCAGATGAGCGGGGAACCCATGACCAGATTCAGCCAGATCCTGCAATTGCTTGGCACCGGAACGGCCGTCATTGGCATCATCGGCGCCGCGTCCGCTCAAACCGACACAACGCCCCAGACGGGGCAGGGGAGCGACGACATCATCGTTACGGCGCAGCGCCGGGCTGAACGGTTGCAGGATGTGCCCGTGGCGGTGACGGCGCAAAGCGCGGAACAGTTGCAGAGCGCCAATATCAGCAACGCGCGCGACCTGACGCTGGTGACGCCGGGCCTGCGGGTCGAGGCAAACGGCATCAACGCACAGCCCGCGTTGCGCGGCGTTTCGTCCACCCTGGGTTCCTCCAATGCGGAAAACAATGTCGCGACCTATGTCGACGGCGTCTACCAACCCAATATCACCGGCGCGTTCTTCTCCCTGCCGGATGTCGAGAATGTCCAGGTGCTCAAGGGGCCTCAGGGTTCGCTTTACGGCCGTAACGCGACCGGCGGCGTCATCCTGATCAACAGCAAGTCGCCGTCCTTCACGCCGCATATGGATCTGGGCCTGTCCTGGGCTCATTATGGCCATGGCAGTGAAGGCGAGCTCAACGCCCAGGCGTTCGTCACGGGCCCGATCATCGACGATGTCCTCGCCGCCAGCCTGACGCTCAGCAGCCGGGAACTGGGCAGCTATGTCCGCAATGTCGCGACGGGCCGGAACACGCCGGACAATCACAACCGCTTCCTGCGCGCGAAACTGCTGTTTCAGCCGACCGACCGGATACGTCTGGAAGGCAGCTTCAGCTATAATCGCGAAAAGAACGCCATCGACCTTGCCTATACCAGTTACAGGGGCGTGAACGCGCTTGCCGGGCTGCCGGGCGTGGTAATCGCTGACCAGCCGTGGCAGACCTCATCGGATATCGACAGCTATATCGATATCGACATGAAGACCTATTCCCTCAAGGCAGACTTTGAGACGGACCTGGGCACTTTCACCAGCATGACGGGCTATATCGACTACAGCACGCCGATCCTGCAGGAGGCCGACTACAGCAACTTCGCGGGCGGCGTGTACGATATCTTCAGCTATTCGAAGTCCTTCTCGCAGGACGTCTATTTTACGTCCAAGCCGATCGGCCCCGTTTCGTTCATCGTCGGACTCAACTATTATCGGCGGAAGGTGGGTGACGACCCTGCCTTCATCAACATTCCTGCCTTCGGCTATATCGACCGAATTTACGATCACAGCGTCAACAAGTCGCTCTCGGGCTTTTTCGAAGTGACCTGGAAACTGTCCGACAGGCTGAAGCTCATCGGCGGCGGCCGTTATACCAGGGACAAGAATAATGGCTTCGCGAACGGCTTCAACAATGTGACGCCGCAAGCCCTTCTGGGCGAGGTGAAGTCGCGGAAGTTCACGCCCCGCGCCGCCGTCATGTTCGACGTGACGGACAGCCTCAATCTCTATTACAACTATGCGCAGGGCTTCAAGGCGGGCCTGTTCAACGCCATCGCCCGCCAGGCGACGCCGGTTCGCCCGGAACTGTTGAAATCGCATGAGGTGGGCGCAAAGTTCAAGTCGGGCGCCATGGCGCTTAACGTTGCGGGCTTCCATTATGATTACAAGAACCTGCAGGCGACGACGACCGTCGGCGGCGTCAGCACCCTGCAAAATGCCGGATCGGCGGAGATATACGGCATCGACGCAGACGCGAGTTTGCGAGCCAGCGAAGACCTGACCCTGACTCTGGGCGCGGCCTGGCTGCACGCGAAATATAAGAGCTTTCCCAATGCCAGCCTGGTGGAAATGGCGACGGATCCCGATTTCGACGGCACGCTGGACGGCCGGGCAGACGTCAGTGGCCAGCGAATGATCCGCGCGCCCAGCTTCACGCTGAATGGCCTTGTCGATTATCATCATGACTTCGACGCCGGGCGCCTGGCCCTGTCGCTCAACGGCTATTATTCGACGAGGGTGCGCATGGCGCTGGAAAGCCGGGTGAGCCAGAAGGCCTATTTCACCGGCAATGCCCGTCTGGCCTTCACTCCCGCCGGTACCGGGCTGACATTGTCGGTGTTCACGCGCAACTTCACCAATGCGAAGGTGATCGGATCGACCTTCGTCAATCCCAGTGCGGACGCGGTCATCTTTTCGCCGCCACGGCAGATCGGCGCCGGCCTGAACTACAGCTTCTGACGGGCGCAAGGGGGCGCGCCTGCGGCAGGCGCGCTTTCCCCGGCCGGGATATTGCTCCGGTGAGCGCCGGCTGCGATCAAAGAGTCTGCACGTCGCTCACGGGCCTCGCGGATTGCAGCGGCAATATCTGGACGGGAATGCCGCCCATGCGGGGCAGGCCGGTCACGGGATCGTAGCCGTCTTCCACCGAAATAAGGCGCCCGGTGTTCGCGCCAAGTGTCAACGGATCGTCGGATCCGGGATTGGCGCCGAAGCCGTGCGCCATGGATATGGTGCCGCGTCGCAGGTTTGCCTCAGCCGCCACGATGCCCTGGATTTCGCCATGCGGGGACCGGATCGTCACGCAATCACCCTCGCCAAGGGCCAGATCGGTCAGATCGTCGGGGTGCATATAGGCGGGGTTCACCCCGCTACCGGCCAGCCTGCCGATCCGCCGGCCGAAGCTGTTGAGGATATTGTTCGTGCGCCGGGGCAGCAACCGGAACGGGTAGTCCGCCTCAATGGCGCGGCTATCCTCCGCCAGCAACTCGGCCAGTTCCTCCACCATGGGCCGGGCGGCCAGTTCAAGGCGGTCGTCATTGCCGGCGGCGCGGGGCAGCACGCGCTGGTCGCTTTCGAAAATCTGCCCGTCGGGATATTGCTTCACCCGGTCGAGCGGAATGCGCGAACCCCGGCATGACAATTCGATCAGCTCGTCCGTGGTTGGTTTCGGGCCTGCGGGGTCGAGCGTGAAGGTCATGGGCGGCGCCTCGGCCTGCGGACCGTTGCCATAGCGCAGCGTGGCGTCGATGCGCGTGCCCATCCGCTCGGCCAGTCCCCAGAAAAATTCCCAGTCCTCCATGACGTCGCTGCCGGCGGGCGGCTTTATCAGCGCCGGGGTATAGGCTGCGTAGGGGTCGGGGAAGCCGCGCGTCGTTCCATAATATTTGACGCTCTCGGGCATATAGGTCGTCATCGGCGTTTCCAGCGTCAGCTTGGGCGCGATCACATAATGGGAAAGCTCGGCCGTGGCGGTCATCTCCGTATCCATGGTGACCAGCAGATCGAGCGCATTGAGCGCCGCGAAGGCGCGGTTCTGGTCGGGCCAGGCCATCATCGGGTTCCCGCCCGCCACGATCAGCGCCTTCACCTGACCCGGTCCGGGCAGCAGGATCTCATCGGCCAGCGCGGCGGCTGACAGGCCGCTGGCGCAGCCGCCCAGGCCCCGGACGCGCAGGCGCGGTTCGAAACCCCAGGCCTGGAATGGGGCCCAGGGCTGGGCCCGCGCCTCATAGGCGGGCAGCAGCACATTGGGCTTGGCCAGCAAGTCGCCCTCCCGCGCCCAATGTCCGCAAAGGCTGGCAAGGCAAAGCGCGAGATATTCGGTCAGCGTGGAATGGGTCGCGAAACTGGGTCCGGTACCGCAGCTCACCCCGGCATTGCGCGCGCCCGCGAATATGCGTGCCGCCGCAATCAGATCCGCTTCCGAAATATCCGCGCGCCGGGCGACATAGTCGGTGGTGAACGGCTCGACCGCTTCCCTCAACGCGGCGACGCCCTGCGTGTTGGCGGCAACGAATTCGCTGTCCTCCAGCCCTTCCGCCAGGATGATGCGGATCATGCCCGCCAATATGGCGGCGTCCTCTCCAGGCCGGGCCTGCATGTGGATGTGGGCGCGCCTGGCCGTTTCGGTGACGCGCGGATCGATGACGATCAGCTTGGCCTGCGCCTTTTCCATGTCCTTCAGCACGCGTCCGGGATTTTGCCCCGGAAAGCCCGGCGATTTGCTGATCACCGGGTTGATGCCGACCAGCAGCCAGGCATCGGCCGTATCGAAATGCGGTTGCCCGGCCTGCCACATGCCATGATGGGCGAGCGCGATCAGTATGCCCGGTTTGTCGATCGAACCCGCGGTGAAGAACATGGGCGATCCGATGCCGTTCAGCCATCCCGCAGCGATGGCCGTGGATGCAACGAAGGGGACCAGTCCCATCCCGACATACATGGCGACCGAACGGGGGCCATGCTCGGCAATGATCGCGTTCAGCCGTTCGGCGATCTCGTCCATCGCCTGTGCGGAGGGGATCGCGCCAAAACCCTCCGGGCCACGCTTCAGGCTGTGGAGCAGGCGCTGCTCGCCATGATGCTGTTCGGGCAGGGCACGCCCCTTGGGACAGCTATAGCCGCCATAGAGAGGAGCGCGCGGATTGCCCGTGACCTTGGTCGCAAGGCCATTTTCAACGGTCACCTGGATCGGGCAATAGGCCGTGCACAGACGGCAGATGCTCGGATGAACCTGTGCGCTCATAACGCCGTTCAGTCCACCAGCCGCTTCACTTCGCGATCCCGGTCTAGGGTTGGGTCGAGATAGCGTCCGACCTTGTAGTCGCCGGCTATGGTCGTGCGCCGGGCGGTCCGCTTGCAATCCAGCGGAACGCCGTTGGCGGAATGCACGATCCGCCAATTGTCCCAGACGACCATGTCGTTTTCCTGCCATTTATGGAAATAGGCATGGGCCGGATCCCCCAGATGCGCCGCAAGTTCCGTCAGCAGCGCATCGCTTTCCGCCTTTTCCATGCCCAGCACATAGCGGGCATGCATGGGCGAGAGCTTCAGCACCTTCCTGCCCGTTTCCATCTGGGTGATCACCAGCGGATGAACGACCGGCGGGAAGTTGTACTTCGCACCGGCCTTGACCGTCGCGCCGACGTTGAGCCGCTCTATGTCCGTGGGGAAGCCGAATTGGCCGGAACAGAAATCCGGGTTGAATTCGTAAACGACCTCCAGCCCCTCAATGCGTTTCTGCATGTCGGGCGACAGCCGGTCATAGGCCTGAATGGCATCGATGAAGCCGGTTTCGCCCATGACGCGCGCCGGTTCGGTCATGCGCAGCACGGCGCCGCGCACGATGGTGGGCATGAAACTCTGGTCCCAATGCCAGCCGAGCCACCCCGCGCGATCGATGCCGTTCACGCGATAGAAGGGATTGGGGCGTCCTGACGGATCCTCCGGATCATAGGCCAGCGTCATCATGAACTGATTGACGGGATCGTTCAGATCGGCCGTCGCGGCGGGCTCCATTTCTCCGAAAATGGCGCTGAGGCGCATCTGCGCCATGTCGTCATTGCGCATATCGCGGAAGAGCAGGATGCCGGCATCGATCCAGGCGTCGCGGATCGCCTTTCGCGTGCCTTCGTCAATGTCGCGCGTCAGGTCCGCGCCGACTATTTCCAGGCCGAAGGGCGCGTCCAGCGGGCGGCGTTCGATGGTGGTGGCTAGGTTCAGCATGCGATCGGCTCCGGTTGCAGGATGAGGCGGCGCAGATCCTGCACCGCGCGATAGGCGTCGCGCACCGCTTCGCCGATCCGCGCGACCTGCGCGGAGTCGCCGATGCGGATCATCGGAATGTCGATACCGCCCAGAGTATCGGGCAATTCGCTGTCGGGAACCAGGCCATGGGCCAGCAGCAGCGCCGCCGCCGGCTGATCGGTCAAACCGCCCTGGGCCGAAAGCGTGACATGCTCGCCATCGACGGCATGCAACGTCGTGTTGTCCAGGATCCGGATGGACGCATTGCCGTGCAGTCTCTGCAACAGCGCAACACGATAGAGCGCCTCGGCATTGCGGGCGAGGAACTTGGCGTCGGACCGGGTTACCAGCAGGACATGATGTCCGCCCTGGGCCAGATATTCCGCTGTTTCCGTGCCCGTTTCACCTCCGCCATAGATGACGATCGGCCGCTCAGGGGTCGATGGCGGGACATCCGTTTCCCCCATCAGCACCTCATAGGCAGGCGCGGTCGGCAGATTGCCCCAGCCGGCGAGGTCGAGCGGCGCCAATCGCGAGCCGTTGGCGAGGATCAGGACGTCGGGCTGGTCCTTTTCAATCACGTCCCTGGTCACCTGCGTCCCGGTGCGCACGTCGATGGTGCTGCGCTCGACCCGGTTCAGCAGGAACTTGTGATACCAGAACAGCTTGTCCTTCCCAGGAGGCACGGCCGAAGTGATCAGATTTCCGCCCAGACGCTGGCGTTTCTCATAGAGAGTGACGGCAAAGCCGGCCTGGTCCAGCAACAGCGCGGCCGCCATGCCGCCTGGTCCCGCGCCGATCACGGCCGCCTTCATGCCATTGGCGAAGCGATCCAGTTCCGGCTCGGTCTCCTTGCCGCAACGCGGGTTTTCCGCGCATGCGACGGACCGGCTTTGCGCCAGTTCGCGAATGCACCAGTTGCATGATGTGCATGGCCGGATGTCGTCGACAAGGCCCCGCTGCGCCTTGATCGGCCACATCGGATCGGCCAGCAGCGCGCGGCCCAGCGACACTATGTCGGTGTCGCCATTGATAACCGCCTGTTCGCATTTGTCGGGCCAGCGCATCACGCCGGCGGTGATGACGGGCCGGCCGGTCGCTTCGCGAATGCGGCGAGCATAGGGCAGGCGATCCCCTTCCTCGACGGACATTGGTTCCAATATGAGATGGGCGCTTTCCAGAAAGCCCCAGCTGATGTCGATCGCATCCACGCCAGCCTCGCAAAGGCGCGGCGCGATCTTCTCGCTGTCCTCGATGGTGATGCCGCCTTCGACGCCGTCGACCACGGACATGCGGTACATCAGCGGCTTGTTTCCGATCTGCGCCTTCACCGCCTTGATGACCTCGGTCGGGAAGTGCAGCCGCCTTTCAAAGTCACCGCCCCATTCATCTTCGCGATGATTCATCAACGGCGAAAGAAATTGCTGGAGCAGATAGCCATGGGCGCCGTGCAGCATCACGCCGTCATAACCCGCGAGCATCGCAAGCCGCGCCGTATTCGCATAGCGCCCGATGAGGTGATGGATCTCCGCATCCTCCAGCGGCCGGGGAACCGCGTTCATATAGATGCTGTTGAGAGGGATCGCGCTGGCTGAGACCGGCTGGCGTCCGATGACGCTTTCCTTGGTCTGCCGGCCGGCATGGGAGATCTGGATGACCGCCTTTGCGCCAGCCGCGTGGATGGCCGCGACCAGCCGGGCGTGCCCAGCCTTGAACCTGTCGTTGTCCAGGCGCAATTGCGGAACGTTGGAGCTGAATCCCGTCTCCGCGTCGACGCAGGTGAATTCAGTGATGATAAGGCCGGCGCCGCCGCGTGCGCGCTCGCTGTAATAGGCGATGATCGCGTCGTTCACGCCGCCGTCGGGCGCGCCCAGATGCGTCTCCATGGGTGCCATGGAAATACGGTTCTTGAGCGTCAGGTTGCCGATGCTGAACGGCTCGAACAAGCGTGGATAAGCCATGCATCCTCTCAATTGATGATTTGAATTGAATCCCTTTTACCATTGCGTTGTGATTGGATAATCACCACATTTCGAGACGCATTATACGATAAGAAGAGATAATCATGGACAGGTTGACTGGCTTCGAGGTGTTCGTGGCAATCGTGGATTCGGGCAGCTTCAGCCGAGCGGCCGAGCGGCTTGCCCTTTCCCCCACCATGGTTTCGACCCATCTGGCACGGCTGGAGGATAGGCTGGGTACGCGACTGATAAACCGGACCACGCGCCGCTTTGGCCTGACGCCCCATGGTCACATGTTCCTGGAGCAGGCGCGCGCCATTCTGGAAGCGGTGGAGCAGGCCGAAAGCCTGGTGCAGATGCGCGACATGGGGCCAAGCGGGCACGTTGCCCTGGATGCGCCCGGCGCGATCGGATTACGATTCGTCGTGCCCGCGCTGCCGCATTTGCGTGCGCTGCATCCTCGCATTGCCCTGGACCTCAGCGTTGGGGACCGCAGCATGATGTTTCGGCCAGAGGGGTTCGACATGCTCATCCGTATCGGCGTGCCGGCGGAAGGAAAGGGGGAGGTCATCAATCTTGGGCACACGCGCTTCGTGCAGGTTGCCTCGCCCGATTATCTGGCGCGGCGCGGAGAGCCGGTCACGCCCGATGATCTGCATGATCATGATTGCGTCCTCTATGCGACGGTTGATCGGCCGGTGGGCCAGTGGCGCTTCGTGCGGGGAAAGGAGCGGCGATCGCTCCGCCCCGCCAGCGTCGCGACCTTCAACCATGGGGATGCGATTGCGGCTGCCGCTGTTGCCGGTGTGGGCATAGGGCAGACGCTGGAAATGCTGGTCGCGCCCGAACTGGCGTCGGGCCGCCTGAAGCCGGTGCTGACGGAATGGAACCGGGAAAGCGTGGATGTTCAGCTTTTCATTCCGCAGGACCGCGTGAAGCGCCAGGCCGTCCGCGCCGTCGCGCAATTCCTGCGGGACCAGGTCGACTGGTTGCATGCTTCCTAAGACTGCCGCCTCCGCAGGGCACCGACGATCAGATCGATGGTCAGCAGTGCCTGGACAGATAATGTCCGCCGCGCAAGGGACGCCACGACCAGTTCCAGCGGTTGCGCGACAGGCAGGCCGTGGACCATTGCATATCGGTCATCCGCGAGGGATTCCGCTGTGATCCATATGGCATCGCTCGCCAGCGTGACCTGGCCTGCGATCTCGAAATTGTCGCAGCTGATCGTCGGCGCGTAGACCGGACTGGCGCCTGTCCCGCCGATGATGGGAAAGGCGGCGATTTCATCCTCATGCACCGTGCGGCCGGCAAGCGGATGGCCACGCCGCACCAATGCACCGAGCCGGATCTGGCCGATTCGACGAAAGCTGAGGTCAGGCCTGTCCTCGACAAGCAAATGCGCCAGAACGGCGAAGTCCAGTTCGCCGTCGTGGAGCAGCGACAGCAATTCCGCCACGTCCCCCAGTTTCGTGCGGACGCGCAGCGCGCCGTGTTCCTGAACGACATGCGACAGCATGTCTTCAAGCATCAGTGCCGCGGCGAGCGGGCCGAAGCCGCAGCGCACCTCCCCGCTCCCATGGTGGGAAAGCAAGGCCATGTTTCGTTCGAGTATCTCCATCTGGCGGAGCAAAGGCGCCGCGTCGGCCAGCAGCGCTTCGCCGGCGCGCGTCGGATGCACCCCGTCGCGTCCGCGGTCGAACAGCCGCACGCCCAGCTCCGCCTCCGCGGCCTGGATGCTCCGCGTCAGAGCCGACTGCGTGAGGCCCAGGCGATCAGCAGCGACGCGATAATGCCGATCCTGCCCCAATGCGACGATATGGCGAAGCTTGCGGATATTCATGCATGATACTCATCAAAATCGCCATATCAATGAACTGGAAGCCCTTTCCGCGCCAGCGTAAAACTGACGGACAAGGAGAGGAACAATGTCCTATTACGGTCCAGTGCTTGCCGTGACGGCGATCATCCTGTTGACGGAAATCCTGACCGGCCGCCACCGCGGCATCTATCGCCGCGACGACATATTGGTGATCGGGCTATGCGCGCTGCTCAATCCGCTGGTCACGCGGTCCCTGGCCGGGCTGCTGATCGCCGGCGCGGCGGCGCTGTTGCTGCCGCAGGGAAAAGGCGCCCTCGCGCATCTTCCGTTGCTGCCATCCTATATCGTCCTGTTCCTGCTCGTGGAGTTCGCCTTTTACTGGGGTCACAGATGGGCGCATGAAGGGCAACGACGTCCCGCGCTTCGCTGGCTCTGGAAGATTCACAGGACGCACCACGCGGGCCGATACATGAATGTGCTCGTGACCCAGCGCGTCAATCTCTTCTGGTCCTTTGTCGTGCCGACCGCCTGGATCACCGGTTTCGCCGTCTATCTGGGGCAGGGGGTTGCGGCCGGGCTCGTCGTCCTCACCATTTTCTGGTGGAACCTCATTACCCACAGTCATTTTCGCTGGGATGACGCGATCCGGCGCCATCCCCGTTTCGGCAGCCTGTTTCGCGCGGTGGAGCATCTGTTGATCAGCCCCGGCATGCATCACACGCATCATGGCTATGGCAAGGACGGCGCTTCCTACCGCAACTATGCCGTGACTTTCGCCTTTCTCGACTGGATGTTCGGGACGCTCCACATCCCGGAGGGGCGCCCCTGGCGCTATGGCATTCCGGGCGCGCAGCCGCACTGGGCCGAGGAAATTTTCTATCCGCTCGTAAGCATCCCCGCCAAGGCGCAGGATGAGGGGAAAGCCCAGCCCCCTGATCCCACGGAAACGGCAGCGGCCTGAGAGACCGTTCATGATTTGGTGCCAAGCTTGCCAAAATAATTTACTGGGTGCATCATGTCTTCGATAAAAGGCCAATATTCATCAATATAGAGAACAATCGTTCGATTATTGGATGATAGCGGAGGACGCTGCCGGCCTGCTTGGGAGAAGGATGCGATGCCCCTTGATACCGGCGATTATTTCCTGTCAGCGATCAATCCGGTCGCCAATGTCGACCAGCGCGATCTTGAACGATTGGCGATCCGGCTGTTCGAGCGGCCGGACGT
>Ga0207657_10007255_pt1 | contig 11382 bp, 11 predicted proteins | sample KBSC33metaG_FD_184316 | JGI IMG/M metagenome (GOLD analysis project Ga0207657, IMG submission 184316) | Corn rhizosphere microbial communities from Kellogg Biological Station, Michigan, USA - KBS C3-3 metaG (SPAdes) (version 2) | ecosystem: Host-associated > Plants > Roots > Rhizosphere > Soil ... | reverse complement strand
CGGCGCAGTCGGAATTCGTCGTGCCACACGGAATCCGCTCCGTACTCGGGTTCGGCGGGGTGCTGCCGTCGGGAGAGCTGTACGCCATGATTCTCTTCACCCGCGTGCCGATCGCTCGTCAGGTCGCCGAGCTGTTCAAGACATTGTCGCTCAACCTGAAGATGGCTCTGCTTCCCTTCGTGGATCGGAGAACGTTCGCGTGAGCGACATGCGCACGGCGACGCCCGGGGCAGGTTGGGTGGAAGCCGACACGCCGAGCGAGGCGGCGCGGCTGCGCTCGCAGGTCGCCGCGCTCGAACAGCTGCTGGAGGTCTACGAGCAGACCTCGCTCGAACAGGCCGAACGCCTCGAGCAGGCACTGGCAACCGTGGACCGGGCGCTCGCCGAGGCGAAGGTGGAGCGACAGCGGCTCTACGACGTGTCCATGCAGGCGCCGGCGGCCATCGCGGTCCTCGAGGGCCCCACTCACGTCTACACGGTCGCCAATCCGCGCTATCGTGAGCTCGTCGGAGGCCGCGCGGTGCTGGGCAAGACGGTCCGCGATGCGCTGCCGGAGATCGAGAGGCAGGGCATCATCGACCTGCTGGACCGCGTCTACGAATCCGGAGAACCATATGCGGCCCACGAGATGGGAATTCAACTCGATCGCGACGGCGACGGCGTCGTCGAGACGATCTATGTGGACTTCGTCTACCAACCCTTGCAATCGGCGGAGGGCCGTTCGTTCGGCATCATGGTGCACGCCGTGGACGTCACGACGCAGGTGGAGGCGCGCCACGACGCCGAGCGGCGTGCCGAGGAGCTGGCCCGGCTGAGCACGGAGCTGAAGCGCTCGAATCAGGATCTCGATCAGTTCGCGTATGTCGCATCGCATGACCTCAAGGCTCCGCTGCGTGGCATCGCGAACCTGACGGAATGGATCGAGGAGGATCTGGGGGACAAGCTCTCGGCGGAAAGCCGCGAGCACATGAAGCTGCTCAAGGGTCGCGTGCACCGGATGGAAGCGCTGATCGATGGCATCCTCACCTACTCGCGCGCTGGGCGCGTGCACGAGGAGCCGGTAGAGGTGGATGTCGGCGCGCTGGTCGCAGAATGCGTCGAGCTGCTCGCGCCGCCGCCGGAGATGGAGGTCCTCATTCGGCCCGGGATGCCGACAATGGTGACGGAGCGCGTTCCGATGCAGCAGGTGTTCATGAACCTCATCGGCAACGCCATCAAGTACAACCGCCGTCCCGGGGCCCGCGTGGAGATCGCGGCAGAGCCGGACGAGGATGAGTATCGATTCGCCGTGTCCGACAATGGTCCCGGCATCGAGCCGCGCTACCGCGAGCGGATCTGGCAGATCTTCCAGACCCTCGCGGCGCGCGACAAGGTGGAGGGGACCGGCATCGGCCTGTCGGTGGTGCGCAAGATCGTCGAGACACGGGGCGGTGCGACGTGGCTCGAGTCCGAGGTGGGCAAGGGAACGACCTTCTACTTCACATGGCCCAGTCGATCGGTGAGACGTCCGTGACAAGTCCAGGCGAACGCCTGCTGAACATTCTCCTCGTCGAGGACGACGAGGTGGATGTGCTGAACGTGCGACGCGCGTTCCAGAAGAATCACATCACCAACCCTCTGTTCGTCGCGTCGAACGGGCTCGAGGCGCTGGAGCAGCTGCGCGGCAACATGATTCCGCGTGACCGCCGCATCGTGCTTCTCGATCTCAACATGCCGAAGATGAACGGCATCGAGTTCCTGCAGGAACTGCGTCGTGATCCGGAGCTCAGGGTCACGCCGGTGGTGGTGCTCACCACGTCGAACGACGAGCGCGACCGCATCGAGGCGTACAACCTCAACGTGGCCGGCTACCTGCTGAAGCCAGTCACCTTCTCGAACTTCTGCGAGGTGATGACGACGCTCAACAAGTACTGGGCCCTCGTGGAGCTGCCGTGATCACGTCGTCGCCGCTCTGATGAGCGCCGAGCGGTCGGAGGCACAGCCCGGCGCACCGACGGCACTTCGTCTCCTCGTCGTGGACGATGACGCGGTGGACCGTCAGGCCGTGCGCCGGACGATTGCCCGGTCCGGACTGGCCGGTGCGTCGATCCGGGAGGCGAGTGATGCGCGCGAGGCGCTGGCGCTGCTGCTCGACGACGTCGCCGGCGGCTTCGACTGCGTCCTGCTCGACTTCGAGCTCGCGGGGGACTCCGGGCTCGACGTGCTGCGCGACCTGCGGGAGCACGGAAAAGACGTTCCCGTGGTGGTGCTGACGGGGCACGCTGACCCGAACATGGCCGTGGCGCTGATGAAAGGCGGCGCCACCGAATTCCTCACCAAGGACCTGATCACCCCCGGTCGGCTCGAGCAGGTCGTCAGCGCGGCAATGCGCATTGCCGCCGCCGAACGGGCGGCGGCCGACTCCCGCCGGCGCCTCGAAACCACGCTCGTCGAACTGGCCGAAGCGCACGCCCGCCTCCGGGAACAGGCCGCGGAGCTCGAACAGCAGGTGGACGAGTCCCAGGCGATCGCGACGGAGCTCGAGCAGTCGAACGAGCACCTGCAGGAGGTGAACACCGACCTCGAGTCGGCGCGCAATGAAATCGAGACGCTGAACCGCATCGGCAACACGCTCGCCTCGGAGCTGAATGTCGAGCGCATCGTGCAGACCGTGACGGATGCGGCGACGGAGCTTTCCGGAGCCCAGTTCGGTGCCTTCTTCTACAATGTCGTGGACAAGCAGGGGGAGAAGCTCACCCTGTACGCGCTGTCCGGTGCGCCGCGAGAGGCGTTCGAGCACTTCGGCCACCCGCGTCCGACGCCGGTGTTCGGGCCCACGTTCTACGGGGAGGGAATCGTCCGCAGCGACGACATCACGAGGGATCCGCGCTACGGGCAGGTGTCGCCGTACCACGGCATGCCCCCCGGACACCTGCCAGTGCGCAGCTATCTCGCCGTGCCCGTCATCTCCCGCACCGGTGACGTGATCGGTGGCCTGTTCTTCGGGCACGAGGAAGTCGGCATGTTCGGCGCGCGCCAGGAGCGCGTGGCGTCCAGCATCGCGGGATGGGCCGCGGTGGCGATGGACAATGCGCGCCTCTACGAGGCAGAGCGCCGCGCACGGGCGGACGCCGAGGTGGCCAACCAGGCGAAGAGCGAGTTTCTGGCCAACATGTCACACGAGCTGCGTACGCCGCTCAACGCCATCGGCGGCTACGCGGACCTGCTCATGGCGGGGATCCGTGGCGAGCTGACCGAGCAACAGCGCGCCGATCTCGTGCGCATCAAGCGCAACCAGCATCACCTGCTCTCGCTCATCAATGACATCCTGAACTTCGCGAAGCTCGAGGCAGGCCGCGTGCGCTTCGACCTGCGCGACGTCTCGATGAACGACGCGCTGGGCCAGCTCGAGGCGCTCATCGCACCGCAAGTCCACGAGAAGCGCCTGCAGTACGAGTATTTCTGCTGCGATGCGCGCTACACGGCGTACGTGGACCGCGAGCGGTTGCAGCAGATCCTTCTCAACCTCATGTCCAACGCGGTGAAGTTTACCCCGGTTGGCGGGCGAATCACGGTGACGTGCGGCGCCACGCGCGACGCCATGCAGGTACGCGTTACCGACACGGGAATCGGCATCCCGCCGGACAAGCTCGAACAGATCTTCGAGCCGTTCGTTCAGCTCGACCGTGGTCAATCGCCGATGAATGCCGGCACGGGCCTCGGTCTCGCCATCAGTCGCGACCTGGCGCGGTCGATGGGCGGCGAGCTCGCTGTGGAAAGCGAGGTCGATCGCGGTTCCACGTTCATCCTGTCGTTGCCCCGCCGGCCGGTGGGCGCAACAACCCACGAATCCACCGTCGCCAAGGCACGGACCGACATCAATTCCGAGGGCAAGCCATGACTACCATTTCCGCTGCTTCAGCAGGAACCGTCACCCTCGGGGGCGACCTTACCGTCAACCGCCTCGGTTTCGGCGCGATGCGCATCACGGGGAAGGGCATCTGGGGCGAGCCCGCTGATCGCGCCGAGTGTCTGCGCGTACTGCGCCGGCTCCCCGAGCTCGGCGTGGACTTCATCGACACTGCCGATTCCTACGGACCGTTCGTGAGCGAAGCGCTCATCCGCGAAGCGCTGCATCCGTATCGGGGCATGGTGATCGCCACCAAGGCCGGACTCACCCGACAGGGCCCCGATATCTGGCGTCCCGTCGGGCGTCCCGAGTACCTGCGTCAGTGCGTACTCATGAGCCTGCGGCGCCTCGGTGTGGAGCGCATCGATCTCTGGCAACTGCATCGCATCGACAACAAGGTGCCGCGCGACGAGCAGTTCGGGGTCATCGCCGACATGCAGCGCGAGGGGCTCATCCGACACGTCGGGCTGAGCGAGGTGAACGTGGAGGAGATCGAGGCGGCGCGGAAGTTCTTCCCTGTCGTGAGCGTGCAGAACCTGTTCAACCTCGTCACCCGGAAGTACGAAGACGTGCTCGACTTCTGCGAAGGCGAGGGGATCGCGTTCATCCCGTGGTATCCGCTCGCCGCGGGCGGACTGGCGAAGGAGGGCAGCGCGCTGAGCGAGGTGGCGCGTCGCGCTGCAGCCACGCCGGCGCAGGCAGCGCTCGCGTGGGTGCTGAAGCGGAGCCCGGTCATGCTGCCCATTCCGGGCACGAGCAAGGTGAAGCACCTCGAGGAAAACGTCGCTGCTGCGGGGCTCGAGCTCACCGACGAGGAGTTCCGCCGGCTCGACGAGCTCGGGCGCGAGGAGTCGAAGCGGAAGTCCTGAACGTGATCTGTCTCAGTCGCGTCGAGGACGACGAAGAACCGGCGTCGCGGTCGTCAGGCGCTCTTCGGTGTCATCCCTGTCGCTCCCCTGAACGAGAAGGCCGCCAGACCAGGAATCGGAGTCCGAGACCATCGGCCACGAAGTCGTCGACGCGTGCTTCTTCGTGGAAGCCGCCGTCGCGCAGCGTGATGACCGCCTGATGAAATGCAGGATCGTCGGGCACTTCGGCGACCACCATTCGCTCGCCCGACTCCGACGCCATCGTGCGCACCGCTGAGGCGAGGGCGGCGCAGGTACCTCCGTCATCGCCGAGCAGCACGTGGAGCTTCGTGACGCGCTGCGCCCCAGCGACGGCGCCGAACATCGCGAGGCCGAAGAGATGGCTCGATCCAGGCGCCCCTGCCAGCACCGCCATGTACTCGGGATCCTCGAACGACAGCGCGACCTCGAGTTGCTCGAGGACGCGCGCTTCGTAGCGCGTGCCGCCGAGCCGTGCGACGACCACCGCGCGCGCGGCGTCGGCATCCTCGGGCATCAGAGGCCGCAGCTCGATCTCATCCATGGGAGCCGTGAAGCGGAGGACCGAGGAACGTGGGATCGGAGACCGGGATGAAGCTTCGGTTCAGATGTGGATTGCGCGCCCGAGCACGGCGAGCGCTGCTTCCTTCGTCGTCTCGCTCAAGGTGGGATGCGCGTGCACGGTGATGCCGATGTCCTCCGATGAGCCGCGGTACTCCATCGCGAGCACGACTTCCGAGATCAGCTCCGACACCGTGGGGCCGATCATGTGCACGCCGAGGATCTCGTCGGTGTGCGCATCGGAAACGAACTTGATGAAACCCGTCGCTTCACCCGCCGTGCGCGCGCGGCCGTTGGCGGAGAAGGGGAACTTGCCGACCTTGTACTCGCGGCCGCTCTCCTTCACCAGCTTCTCCGTCATCCCGACGACGGCGATCTCCGGCCAGGTGTAGACGACGCCCGGGATCGTGTGGTGATGCGTGTGCGCGGGCTTGCCGGCAATCACTTCCGCGGCGACGACGCCCTCTTCTTCCGCCTTGTGGGCGAGCATGGGACCCGGCGTGCAGTCACCGATCGCGTACACGTTCGGCAGGTTGGTGCGCTGCTGGTCATCGACCATGATCTCCCCGCGCCGGCCGAGGTTCAGGCCGAGCGCCTTTGCGTCGATGCCCGCCATCGCCGGCTTGCGTCCGACGCAGACGAGCACGTGGTCGCCCTCGAGCCGCTCCCTCTGGCCGTCCTTCTCCACTTCGATGAATGCGCCGGTGTCGGTGCGACCGCCGTTGACGACCTTCGTCCCGGTACGGACGTCGAGGCCCTGCTTGCGGAAGCCTCTCTCCGCTTCCTTCACGATCTCGTCGTCGAAGCCGGGCAGGATGTTCGGCAGGAGCTCGACGACGGTGACCTTCGCGCCAAGCCGGCGCCACACGCTGCCGAGCTCGAGACCGATGATGCCGCCGCCGACGACAATGAGGTGCTGCGGCACCTTCGGGATGGTAAGGGCGCCGACGTTGGAGAGGATTCGCTCCTCGTCGAACTTCAGGAAGGGGAGCTCGATCGGTACGGAGCCCGTTGCAATGATGACGTGCTTCGCCTGGTAGGACGTTACGTTGTTGTCGGGGGGGCCCCCCGCGACCTCGACGACATTCCCCGCCCTCAGCGTCCCACGCCCCTTCGCCCAGGTGATCTTGTTCTTCCGAAACAGGAACTCGATCCCCTTCGTGTTCTGCCCCACCACGTCGTCCTTCCGCTTCAGCATCGCCTCGACGTCGATGCGGAGGTCCGCGAGCCCGATACCGTGCTTCGACGCATCGTGGCCCATGAACTCGAAGTGATGCGACGACTCGAGCAACGCCTTGCTGGGAATGCAGCCGACGTTCACGCACGTGCCACCGAGCGTCCTGTCCATCTCGACACAGACGACACTGAGGCCAAGCTGTGCGGCACGAATCGCGGCCACATAGCCGCCGGGTCCGCCGCCGATGACGACGACGTCAGCAGGAGTAGGAGAGTCAGGCATTGATTGCGTTCACGGTCTTGGTGGTAGGGGAAAGTTAGTGTGAGCACTCGGTGAAGGCATCTCGACCATTCGAAAAGCGGGATGAACGGAAACGGCCGGAACGAACCGAAACCGCCGGATTTGTCCCTGTCGCGATCCCTCCTCCGCGCGCCGAGGCTGGCTGCTACACCCCCAGAAGTTGCTTGGATTGATTGGAACGGCCTCAGGACGCTCCGCGGCGAATGGAAGCTCGAGCGTAGAGGAGAGGATCCGGCCGTTCTGTAGTTCAAATCCGGCAGTTGCCGTTCATCTCGCTTTCATGAACGGCGCAGAAACAAAAGCACGAGGCGCCCTTTCGAGCGCCTCGATGTTCCTGCCGCCGGCCAGCGATCAATCCACCAGCATCGTCGCCGGATCTTCCATCAGCTCCTTCACCTTCACCAGGTAGAGCACCGCCTGCTGGCCGTCGATCACGCGATGATCATACGACAGCGCGACGTACATCATCGGCCGGATGACGACCTCGCCGTTCACGGCGACCGGCCGGTCCTGGGTCTTGTGCAGGCCGAGGATCGCCACCTGCGGGTAGTTGATGATCGGCGTCGAAACGAGCGATCCGAACACGCCGCCGTTCGTGATCGTGAACGTGCCGCCCGTGAGGTCGTCCATCGTCAGCTTGCCGTCGCGGGCGCGCTTCGCGATTTCGCCGATGTCGCGCGAGACCTCGAGCATTCCCTTGCGGTCGGCGTCCTTCACGTTGGGGACGACGAGCCCCGCGTCGGAGGCGACGGCGATCCCCATGTTGACGTAATTCTTGTAGATGATCGTGTCGCCGTCGACCTGCGAGTTCACGACGGGATACGCCTTGAGCGCCATCGTCGCCGCCTTCACGAAGAAGGGCATGAAGCTCAGCTTCACGCCATGCTCCTTCTCCACGCGATCCTTCATCCGCGCGCGGAGATCGGTGACGGCCGACATGTCGATCTCGTTGAACGTCGTCAGCGTGGCGGTCGCGCTCTGCGACAGCAGCAGGTTCTCGGCGATACGCTTGCGGCGCGTCGTCATCTTCTCGCGCGTCTCACGCTCGCCGGGGGCGGCGCGCAGCGCACTGGCTGACGGAGCCGCTGGCGCGCTCGGCGCCTTCGGCGTTGCAGGAGCTGGAGGAGCTGCAGGAGCTGCAGCCGGTGCCGCGGCGGCAGCGGGAGCCGCGCCGCGCGTCGCCTGCTCGATCACGTCGGGCTTGCTCACCACGCCGCCGCGGCCCGTGCCGGTGACCGAGGCGAGGTCCACCTTCTGCTCCGCTGCCACTCGCTGCGCCGCGGGCGAGACCTTCACCGCGCTGCCGCTCGGTGCGGTAGTGGGAGCCGACGGTGCGGCGGGCGCCGACTTCGGCGCAGCAGCAGCCGGCGCGGCAGAGGCCTGTGCGGCGGGCGCCGGCGCGGCGCCCGCACTCGCACCTTCCGCGAGGTCGCCCAGCACATCACCGACATTCACGACGTCGCCTTCCTTCGCGGCCTGCTTCGACAGCACGCCCGCGGCGAGTGCCGGCACCTCGACGGTGATCTTGTCGGTGTCGAGCTCGACGAGGGTGTCGCCAGCGGCGACCGCCTCGCCCTCTTTCTTCAGCCAGCGGGACACTGTGGCCTCGACGATGGACTCGCCGAGCGGAGGAACCTTGATTGCAGTCATGAGTGCGCTGGAGCGGAACGATTCATCGGTGGCCGCGGCCGCCTTTCGCGCCCGCATGTCGCCGCGTAGCATTCGCGTCAAATATAACCCCAGGCCACAGGCGTGCGAGGACTCACCATCTCCGCTCACGGCGGGCTCGATCGCATCGAGCTGCGTGACGACCTTCCCGTGCCGGAGCCGAGCCACGACACCGACGTCCGTGTCCGGATCCGCGCCGCAGCGATCAACCACCTCGACCTCTTCGTCATCGGGGGGTTGCCCAACGTCGAGATCACACCGCCATGGATCCTCGGTTCCGATGGCATGGGCGTGGTGGACAGCGTCGGCAGTGCCGTCACGAGCGTGTCGCCGGGCGACACCGTGCTCATCAACCCCGGCCTCAGCGATCGCACCTGCCGGTACTGTCTCGCGGGTGACCAGCCCCTGTGCCCCAACTACTCGATCCTCGGCGAGCAGCGACCCGGCACGCTCACCGAGTACGTGGTGGTGCCCGAGGTGAACGTCGCGCGCATCCCGGCGACGAGCGACGAGGCGGAAGCGGCCGCGTTCACCCTCGCCACGCTCACCGCGTGGCGCATGCTCATCACGCGCGCGGACCTGCAGCCGGGTGAGCACGTGCTGATCTGGGGAATCGGCGGCGGCGTCGCGCTCGCCTGCCTGCAGATCGCCAAGCTCGTCGGTGCCCACGTGACGGTGACGTCGAGCAGCGACGCCAAGCTGGCGCGCGCGCGCGACCTTGGCGCCGACGATACGATCAACCATGTCGGCGTCGATGTGGGGAAGGAGATGCGGCGGCGCACGAACAAGCGCGGCGTCAACGTGGTGGTGGACTCGGTCGGCGAGGCCACCTGGGCGCAGTCACTTGGCGCGCTCGGGAAGAAGGGACGCCTCGTCACCTGCGGCGGCACGTCGGGGCCAATGGTGACCACTGACGTGCGCCGCCTGTTCTGGAACCAGTGGAGCATCCTCGGCTCGACCATGGGAAGTGAATCGGAGTTCTGCGCCATCGTGGCGCATTTCAATGCCGGCCGGCTGCGCCCGCCGGTGGACAGCGTGTACCCGCTTGCCGACGGCCGCGACGCGTTCGAGCGCATGCAGAATCGGGAGCAGTTCGGAAAGCTCGTCGTGCGGGTGGCCTGATGCGCATCCCACTGCAGCCCCGCTACAGCGACTACGACTCGCGCGGCCACGTCAACAACGCCGTCTATCTCACCTATTTCGAGATCGGTCGCGTCTACGCCTGGCTCGCTGCGGCAGGAAGCTCGGATCCCAACTTCATCATCGCCGAGGCGCGGATCACCTATCGGAGCCCGGCGATGCTCGGTGAACCGCTGGCGATCGAGGTGACGACGACGGAGATCCGGAACAAGGCGTGGGTGTGGAGCTACCGCGTGCTCGACGAGCGTGATGACCGTGTCGTCGCCGAAGGCGCGACGACGCAGGTGATGTACGATTACCGCGCGCAGAAGTCGGTGCTGATCCCCGACGACCTCCGAGCTGCACTCGACCGCACATGAGTGACGACGAGCGCCGCAACGATCCGACCGAGGCCACGTCCGAGGGTGGCCATGCGCAATACGAACCAGCGGAGCAGAAGGCGGTTCGCGAGCAGTACGCGGCGGGCGAGAAGCCCGTCTGCCCGCGCGACGGCACGCCGATGACGGTGCGATCGATCGGCGGCGGCTCCTTCGGCCTCGGCTACGCGCGGCGGCGGGAGTGGCTCATCTGCCCGACCTGCAAGCGGAGCGTGATCTTCGACTTGCGGAGAGGGACGAGGAACTGAACTACCGGTGAGCCGTGCATCGTGAGACGCGAGACGTGAGACGTGACTGCCGACGCCATCACGATTCACGTCTCACGATTCACGCTTCACGGGTCATTTGAGTAGCTTATCTCGGCGCCACGACAGTCGCTCTTACACATCACGCCCATGTTCCTCCAGGACACCTCCACCGACGGCTTCGGCGACCGGCTCCAGTCGAGCTTCACCCAGGTCTTCGGTGACATCGTACCGGCACTGCTCGGCGCGCTCGTCATCCTCTTCGCGGGCTACCTGCTGGCGAAGGTGCTCGAGAAGCTGATCGAGCGATTCCTGAGGCGAATCCGGCTCAACCGCATGCTCGAGCGCGGCGGAGTGATGCAGGCGGTGGAGCGAAGCGGGTCGCACATCAACCCCGTGCGCGTGCTCGCCAACTTGGTGTTCTGGCTGGTGATGTTCGCCGTCATCCTCGTGGCTGCCAACGCGCTGGGCCTCGAGTCGCTGGCGAACGTGTTCTCGGAGCTGGTGAGCTACATCCCGAGCGTGATCGCGGCGATCGTGATCATCCTCGTCGGCATCGTGCTCGGCGGATTCGTCGGCGGGCTCATCGCCGCGTCGGCCGGCGCGCTCCACGGCGGCCGCGCACTGGCGCGCGTCGGGCGTGGAGGCGTGATCCTGCTCGCCATCTTCATGGCGCTGCAGGAGCTCGGCATCGCCACCGACATCGTGACGACGGCGTTCGCCATCCTCTTCGGCGCGATTGCGCTCGCCATGGCACTCGCCTTCGGACTCGGCAATCGCGACCTCGCCGGAGAGGTGACACGCGAGTGGTACGAGCAGTATCGCGCCGAGCGTGACGACGCACTTCGTCGTGAGCGCGAGATCGAGGCGATGGAAGAGGCCGAGATGGAGCGCGAGTACCCGGAGAATCCGCCGACGGAGAGCGAAGGGAAGGAATAGCGGCGCATAGCGCCGCAGCTAGTCGGGGCGCGCCGCGTGGAACGAACTGCCGGCTAGTCGGGGCGGCCCGCGTGGAACGCGGGCCTGTCCGGGCGCTTGGCCCGTCGCTTTGCTCGGGCCTATGCTCTCGGGGTGCGCGCGGCGCGCGCTGTCGGCGAAACGCTTCTCCGATCCGGTGAAACGCGCCACCGAAACGCCG
>Ga0207657_10007254_pt1 | contig 11383 bp, 14 predicted proteins | sample KBSC33metaG_FD_184316 | JGI IMG/M metagenome (GOLD analysis project Ga0207657, IMG submission 184316) | Corn rhizosphere microbial communities from Kellogg Biological Station, Michigan, USA - KBS C3-3 metaG (SPAdes) (version 2) | ecosystem: Host-associated > Plants > Roots > Rhizosphere > Soil ... | reverse complement strand
ATCGCGCCGCCGAGATAGCCGGTCAGCAGGATCGCGCCGAGGATCGAGGTGGGCGGAATCGCATAGAGAACGGTGCAGGCGACGGTGATGAATCCGAGGCTTCGCGCCAGATTTTCGCTCGAACCATGGCCGATCCTGTCCATCGTTTCCGTGACAACCGGCCACGGCACCAGCTTGATGGCGCCGTCGAACAGCAGGAACAGAATCACGAGGCTGCTGAGAACGCGGCCCAGCCAGAGCGCGGGTTTTGCAATCGGCGCTTCCTCCGCAATCGCGGGTATGGCTTCGTCGATGGCTTTGCTGTCTTGCATGTTCATCGCCCGGCTCCTTCGCTGGATTGGGATGCATGATTCAAAGACGAACGGGGCCGGCGCAATTCGACAGCAGGGATGAGATTTTTTTGACTCCGTCATGGATGGCCGGGCATAGGCGAGCGGAAGCGACGCCGTCCTTCGGACGGCTATGCCCGGCCATGACGACCTTATAAGTCCACCGGTTTACTTCCCCGCCTTCACGCCGCGCGGCTGGCTGTCGCGCATCAGGCGGTCGAGATGCATCCGGATGTGGGCGGCTTCCGCCGAGGTATTGGCGAGCGCAATGGCGCGGTCGAAGGCGACGCGGGCCTCGTCGTTACGGCCGAGCTGCATCAGGAAGGCGCCGCGCACGCCGAAGAAATGAAAATAATTCGAAAGCCGCTGACCCAGCGGCTCGATCATCTCGAGCGCGGCTTGCGGCCCGCGCACCTTGGATACCGCGACCGCGCGATTGAGCGTGACCACCGGCGACGGCTGCATGATCTCGAGCGCCCCGTAGAGCAGATCGATCTGGGTCCAGTCGGTATCTTCGGGCTTTGCGGCGCGGGCATGCAAGGCCGCGATCGCCGCCTGAATCTGATAGGGCCCGCTGCGACGATGGCGCATCGCCTTGTCGATCAGCGCCAGCCCCTCGGCTATCATCTTCTGATTCCATAACGCGCGGTCCTGATCGTCGAGCAGCACCAGCGCGCCCCCGGCGTCGAAGCGCGCCGCCGCGCGGGCATGCTGCAACAGCAAGAGCGCCGTAAGTCCCATGATCTCGGGCTCGCCCTGGAACAGCCGCAGCAACAGCCGCGCCAGCCGGATTGCCTCCTCGCACAGCGGCGCGCGGATCTCCGCGGTGTCACCGCTGGCGGAATAGCCCTCGTTGAAAATCAGGTAGATCATCGCCGCAACTGCAGCGAGCCGCTCGGTACGCTCCACCGCGCCCGGGGTCTCAAACGGCACGTCGGCATCGGCGACCCGCGCTTTGGCGCGGGTGATGCGCTGCTCCATCGCGGCCTCAGAGACCAGGAACGCGCGCGCGATCTGTTTCACCGTCAATCCAGAGACAATGCGCAGCGCCAGCGCGATCTGCTGCGTCGCCGGCAGCTCGGGATGGCAGCAGATGAACAGCAGCCGCAAAATGTCGTCGCGGTAATGCGAGCCGTCGAGCCGTTCGGCCAGCGCGTCCTCGGCGTCGTCGAGATCGGAGATCGCCTCGTCCGCGGGCAGCGGCTCCTGCTTGCGGCTCCGCCTGATATCGTCGATCGCGACATTGCGCCCGACCATGATCAGCCAGCCCGCGGGATCGCGCGGCGGCCCGTTCTGCGGCCAGCTTTTCAGCGCGCGCAAGGACGCGTTCTGGAACGCTTCCTCGGCAGTGTCGAGATTGCGGAAATAGCGTAACAGCGCGCCGACCGCCTGGGGACGCGCCGACGTCAGTGCGGCATCGATCCAGGCGGCGTCGGTCACGTCGCCGCGCTCCCGGGCTCAAACAGGCCCACGGGGCGAATTTCGTACGCGCCGCCGGGATTGGCCGCGCCGAGATCGCGCGCGACGTCAAGCGCCTCGTCGAGATTGTTGCAGTCGACGACATAGAAGCCGAGCAACTGCTCCTTGGTTTCGGCATAGGGACCGTCGAGCACAACCGGCGGATCGTCCTTGCGTAGCGTGGTCGCCGATGTCGTCGGCAACAGCCGTGCCACCGGCCCGAGCCGGCCCTGTTTTGTCAGTTTATCCTGCACGACGGCGAGCTTCTTCATCACAGCGGCGTCCTGTTCCCTGGTCCAGGAACCGACGGTGTCTTCGTCGTGATAGCAGAGGATGGCGTAGAGCATGAGGGATGGGTTCCTGTTGATTGGAAGACGAACGAGTATGCCCGGAGCCGACAGGGAATCGGAAACATTTTGCGCAGCCAAGCCGGGCCGATAAGGTTATCTGCAATTCCGCGAACTATGAGGCAAAAATCCGATGAACAAAGGCGCGCTCGCCCTGCTGGTGCACGGCGGGACCGAAAACTGGTCTCCGGAACGATGGAAGAGCCGGTTCGATGAGGTGTGCAGGGATCGGCGGGTTCTGCTGTTGCCCGATGTGGCGTTCGATCCCGCCGAGGTCCATTACGCCGCGGTCTGGAAGCCGGCTCAAGGCGAGCTTGCGGCATTCCCGAACCTGCGCGTCATTTTCAATCTCGGCGCGGGCGTCGATGCGCTGATGGCTGATTCGAGCTTGCCGAAAGTGCCGCTGGTTCGCGTGGCGGTCGGCGACCTCACCGATCGAATGGCCGAATATGTCGTGCTTCACGTGCTGATGCATCATCGCCAGGAAATATACCTGCGAGCCAGCCAGCGCGAGAAGCGGTGGGCGCCAAAATTTCAATGGCCGGCGAACGCAATTTCGATTGGCATCATGGGCCTCGGCACGCTGGGGTTGAACGCGGCCGGGGTGCTGGGGCGGCTCGGCTTTCGCGTGTCGGGCTGGAGCCGGGGTCCAAGGCAGATCGATGGTATCGACTGCTTTCACGGCAACGCACAACTCGAAGCGTTTCTGCAGCGAACCGATATCCTGGTCTGCCTGCTGCCGCTGACGCCGGATACGCGGCACATCTTGAACCGCGAATTGTTTGCCAAACTCAACCGGAATAGCCCGCTTGGCGCGCCGGTCCTGATCAATGCCGGGCGCGGCGGGCTGCAGAACGAGGCTGACATTCTGCAATGCCTTGACGACGGCACGCTCGGCGCCGCGTCGCTGGATGTTTTCGCAAACGAACCGCTGCCGGCGGACAGCCGGTTCTGGACGCATCCAAGGGTCGTCCTGACGCCGCACAACGCCGCCGATACCGATCCCGATGAAATATCCAAATACGTCGCGCGCCAGATCCAACGCTTTGAGGCCGGCGCGCGGCTTGAAAATGTCGTCGATCCCGCGCGCGGCTATTAGAATTTGATGGTCGTTCCCGCGAAAGCGGGAACCCATACGCCGCGGATTCTCGTTTCATACGGGAGTCGAGACCTTAGCCGCGCACCATCACGTCGATCGCGCCTTTCACGATCGCCTCCAGCTCCTTGCGCGGCACCCGCGCGCGGGCGCGGATCGCGATGGTGTGGATGGTCGCCGACGCCAGCTGCGCCAGCACCACGGGATCGGCGCTTTCAGCCAACTCGCCTTTTTCCCTGGCGAGGCGGAAGCAGGCCGCGAATGCCTTGTCGAGCTCGGAAAATCCTTCCAGCACCAGGGCACGGATATCGGGATCGGACACCGCTTCCGACGCCGCCGTCATCACCGTGAAGCAGCCGCGCGGACCGGCCTCGCCGGACAGATAAATATCGAGCGCCACCGCGTAGATGCGCTCGAGCCGTTTGCGGATCGGCAGTTCGTCCCTGAAGATGTCGAGCATCGCCGCGCGCGCATCGGCGCGGTAGCGCTGGTAGCTCTTGATGTAGAGTTCGCGCTTGTCACCGAACGCGCCGTAGAGGCTCGGCCGGTTCATGCCGGTGGCGGCGCTGAGATCATCGAGCGATGTCGCGGCGAATCCATCTTTGCGAAACAGATCGAGCGCTTTGCCGAGTGCAATTTCGGGCTGATAGGCGCGCGGCCGCCCGCGGCGCTTTGGCGCGATAGACGCGGTTGACGGGGCCGGCGACGGCTTTTTACTTTTTTGTACCACTTCGCAATAAATCCCTTGACGCGGGTTATATTATGCGGAACAGTATAAAAATCAACCCCGGTTCGAAAGCCGAACCGAAAGCCAAGGAGGCACCATGGACCTGTATTTCTCGCCGCTGGCCTGCTCGCTGGCGACCCGCATTGCGCTCTATGAAGCCGGCGCCGAGGCCAACTATCTCGAGGTCGATCCCAGGACCAAGGTGGTGCAGAACGACGGCGCCGATTTTTATCAAGTCAACCCGCTCGGCCTGGTGCCGACGCTGCGCACCGACGAGGGGCTCGTGCTCACCGAGAACGCGGCGATCCTGCAATATGTCGCGGATCGTTTTCCGCAGGCCGGCATCGCGACCGGCCCCGGCATGGCGCGCAGCCGGCTGCATCAATGGCTCTGCTTCATCGGCACCGAACTGCACAAGGGATTGTTCGTGCCGGTGCTCGACAAGAAGGCGCCGCCTGAAGTGAAGACCTATATCCTCGGCAAGGGGCTGTCGCGGCTCGACTATCTCGAGAAATATCTTGAAGGCCGAGAATTCCTGCTCGACCATTTCAGCGTCGCCGACGCCTACCTCGTCACCGTGATCAACTGGACCATGGCAACGCCGCCGATCGAACTGGCGAAATGGCCCGTCGTGAAAGCCTATTACGAGCGGCTGCGCGCACGCCCCAGCATCGCCAAGGCGGTCGCCGAGGAATTCAAGCTCTACCAGGCCGAACTCGCGCGGCACAAGGCGGCGGCTTAAACATCACCTCTCCACGAGTCGTCCCCGCGAAAGCGGGGACCCATCACCCCTGGCGTTCGTGATTTAGGGCAGTCGTCGCGCATGGCACTTGAATCGAAAGTCCTCGGCGCCGCGATGAGCGCACTTGCGCTCGCGCTGGGGTCACCGCGTTCGCGGGGACGACTTGGGTGAATCCATGCGAAACTCAAAACGGACTTTCACCCAGTCCCGGAATATCCGCCGGTCTCGGGCCAGGTGCTGCCCAACGAAAGCGTCGGTCGGCTTCAGCAATCGCAACATCGTTGATGCTGGCTTCGCGCCGGCGCATCAGGCCGTGTTCGTCGAATTCCCACTGTTCGTTGCCGTAGGAACGGTGCCACTGCCCGGCATCGTCGTGCCATTCGTACTGAAACCGCACCGCGATGCGGTTGCCGTCGAACGCCCAGAGGTCCTTGATCAGGCGATACTCATGTTCACTGCTCCATTTGCGGGTCAGGAAGGCCACGATCGCGGCGCGGCCTTGGAAAAATTCGGAACGATTGCGCCAGCGGCTGTCCTCGGTATAGGCCAGCGCGACGCGTTCGGGGTCCCTGGAATTCCAGGCGTCCTCGGCCATGCGGGCTTTCTGGGCGGCGGTCTCTTTCGAAAACGGCGGAAGCGGGGGACGCGACATGGTGACCTCGAGGTTTGCTGTGGCCCGGGAGCGTATCGTCTCAACGTGGTGAGTTGCCGGCGATTTGCCTACCGCCCGACAGCTAGATTTGATCGGCCTTCATCAAAGTCCGCAGCGCTTTCGGTATTGGCTTCGCCCGTCCCTCGCTGATGAAGGCGACGCGCACCTCGGCCTTGACCAGCACGTCCTCGCCGCGCCGCACCTCCTGCGCCAGCGTGATCGAGGCGCCCTTCACCGCGACCGGCCAGGTCACCACCTCAAGCATGTCATCCATGCGCGCGGGCTTGAGGAAATCGATCTGCATCGAACGCACCACGAAAGCGAAGCTGGGCGTTTCCGCCTGCGCTTCGGCAAACAATGCGTGTTGCTCGGCGCCCATCAGCCGCAGATGATTGGTCCGCCCCCGCTCCATGAAACGCAGATAATTGGCGTGATAAACAATGCCGGAAAAATCGGTATCCTCGTAATAGACGCGGATCTGCAGGTAATGGCGGCCGTTGCGGATCGCGCCGTCGAGGGGAGTATCAGCGTAGCTCATCGTTGAGGGCGGCGGCGCGGGGGTGCCTTGGCGTCCGGTTGCGTACCCCCCAGGCGGGCAAGCCGGCGGGCGGCTTCGCGCTCGACAAAGGCCTTCAACGCTTCTCTCACGACGGCAGATTTCTCGGTGACACCCGCATATTGCTGCGCCTTGGCAAACAATTCGTCGTCGATCGCGATTGTGGTTCTCATCAGACCAGCTCCAGTTGCACCAAATATGACATCATCTGATGCACATTTCTATGCCCACTGCTCGCCAGGGGTCGGAAACTGCGTGACGCTACAACTCGAGCATCCCGGCGAGCTATGAAACCGTCGGAGATGACCCGCCCAATGTCACCAGCACGATCTCGGGCGGGACGCCGAGACGGAACGGCATGATGCTGCAGCCCAGGCCGCCGGAGACGATGACATCGCAATTCTCGCGCGCGTGCCCGTAGGCGAATCTTTCGCCGTAGCGCGACGGCACCACCGGCGACCAGCCGAACAACCGCACCTGGCCGCCGTGGGTATGTCCCGAAAGCTGCAACGCCACCCGCGCCGGCACGCGCATCGCGACGTCGGGCTCGTGCGCCAGAAGAACGACCGGCGCGTCGTCGGTCACTTTTCCTAGCGTCGCTGTGAGGTCATCGACGCCGATACGCTTGACCGGCCGGAACCGCCGTGCCGGAAAATAGGCCAGCTGATCGCCGAGCCCGGCAAGCCAGAACGCGCGACCGCCTTTGGTAAGCCGCCGTGCGTCGTTTTCGTAAACCGGAATGCCGGCGGCTTCGAGCGCGCGCCGCGACATCGTCGGCCCCTGCCCCTCGCGTTGCACGATTTTGTCATCCCACCAGTCGTGATTGCCGAGGATCGCATGGACGCCAAGCGGGGCCTTCAGGCCGGCAAGCACGGGCGCCCATTCGCTGCCCGGAATGTAGCGCGTCACATGGCGATGTCCGGCCACATAGTCGCCCAGCATGACGATGATATCCGCATTGAGCAAATTGGTGCGTTCGACGATCGCCGCAATGTGTTCCAGCGACATCCAGGGATCGCAGGCATGAAGGTCGGCGATGACGGCTATCGTGAGATGGAAATCGGCCGGCCATTGCGGCGGCAGGATGTTGTAGCGCGCGACGCGAAGCCGCAGCACAGGCTCGATGCCGAACCCGTATGCCGTGGTTGAAGCGCTGAAGGCGCCCAGCCCGGCAAGGAAACGCAAAAACTGACGGCGTGAAAGCATGAATGGTTAATCGTGATGCATCGCCGTTTTAGTCGGCGATTGCAGCCGAATTGGGGAACGTTTGTGCAGATAGTGAGCAGTCGCGACGTTAATCGTCGCTGTCCTCCCCGCCAAACAATCCGAACTGCGCCGGATCGCGCGCGGGCTCGGCAAGGCCGAGATGGCGAAACGCATGCGAGGTCAACAACCGTCCGCGCGGCGTGCGCTGCAGATAGCCGCACTGGATCAAAAACGGCTCGATGATGTCCTCGATGGCATCGCGCGGCTCCGACAAAGCCGCCGCCATGGTCTCCACGCCAACCGGACCGCCGCCGTAATTCATCGCGATGGTCGAGAGATAACGCCGGTCCATGGCATCGAGGCCGGCGGCATCGACTTCGAGCGCGCTCAGCGCGTTGTCGGCAATGGCGCGGTCGATCGAGGCGGCGTCGGCCGCGGAGGCGAAATCCCGCACCCGCCGCAACAGCCGGCCGGCGATGCGCGGCGTGCCGCGAGCGCGGCGCGCGATTTCGTTGGCGCCATCCGGCGTCATGCCGATCTTGAGCACGCGGGCGCCGCGGGTGACGATCCTTTCCAGCTCTTCCTCGGTGTAGAAATTCAGCCGCACCGGAATCCCGAAGCGGTCGCGCAGCGGATTGGTCAGCAGGCCCGCGCGTGTCGTGGCGCCGACCAGGGTGAACTTTGCCAGTTCGATCTTGACCGAGCGCGCCGCCGGTCCCTCGCCGATGATGAGGTCGAGCTGAAAATCCTCCATCGCCGGATACAGCACTTCCTCGACCGCGGGGCTGAGGCGATGGATTTCGTCGATGAACAAGACGTCGCGTTCTTCGAGATTGGTCAGCAATGCCGCGAGATCGCCGGCCTTGGCGATCACCGGACCCGAAGTGGCTCGAAAGCCGACGCCCAATTCGCGCGCCACGATTTGCGCCAGCGTGGTCTTGCCGAGGCCGGGAGGACCGACGAACAGCACATGGTCCAGCGCCTCGCCTCGCTTGCGCGCCGCCTCGATGAAGATCGCAAGATTGGCGCGCGCCTGCGCCTGGCCGACGAATTCGGACAAGAGTTGCGGGCGCAGCGCGGTGTCGGGCGTATCATCCATGCGGCGCTCAGGCGAAACGATGCGGGAGGGCGTGGTCATGGTTGAAGTTTGCCAGTTAACTTGCCGATAAAAAGAGAAAATTGGTAACCAGCAAACAACACCAAACTTGCAGCGAAGAAAAAGGGGGGATCAAACATCACTTCTTTTGCAAGCGAGGCGAGCTTAATCGGCAAGATGCCAACTCCTAAAATAGAAACTGGCGCCACGATAAGACCGCCCCACCAAACCGGAGCGCGGCGCATTTGCGCGATCGTTGCGGCGAAGAACGCCGCCACCAGAGCTAGCATAAACCATATCTCGGCAGCGCTTGAGATCACCCCAAATGTATCTCCAGCAATTGAAAAACAGCGAACATGCGTGTTCCAAGTACATGCCGTAGCAGACACCAGGAGTACAACGAAAACGCCCGTGATCAAAATTCCAGCGAAGAACGTAAATAAGGTGCATCCAAAGCACCATATTCGCAGGCCCATGGACTCTGGATTGCCATCTGCAAAACATTCACCGCCACTCACTTCGCCAATTCCTTCAGCCCCAGCTTGATCAGCTGCGCGGTCTCTGCCCCCTCGCCCGCAATGCGCGAGGCGCCGGCGATGGCGGCGGCCGCCTGCGGCGGACCGTAGCCGAGATTGACCAGCGCCGAGATCGCATCGGTGATCGGGCGCGGCGCGCGGTGATCGTCGATCGCGCCGGACAGATGCACCAGCGCCGGATCGATAGTGGCAAAGGCCGGCACCTTGTCCTTCAATTCGGTGACGATCCGCTCGGCGACTTTCGGACCGACGCCGGGGGTGCGCGTCACCGCGGCCTTGTCGCGCAGTGCAATCGCATTCGCAAGATCCGATGGCGGCAAGGTGCCGAGCACGGCGAGTGCCACCTTCGCGCCGACGCCCTGCACGGTCTGCAGCAGCCGAAACCATTCGCGCTCGATGTCGCTGCGAAAGCCGAACAGTTTTATCTGATCCTCGCGCACATAGGTTTCGATCGACAGCACCGCGGCCTCGCCGGGTGCGGGCAGCGCCTGCAGCGTCCGCGCCGAGCAATGCACCTGATAGCCGACGCCGCCGACGTCGAGGATCACATAGTCCTCGCCGTAGCCCTCGATCAGGCCTTTCAGTTTGCCGATCATAACCCGACCACCTTCAGCCGCAGCGCCGCACTCTGGCGGTGATGCGCGTGCGTGATGGCGACCGCGAGCGCGTCGGCGGCGTCCGGCGATTTCGGCTCGGCCTTCGGCAGCAGAATCTTCAGCATCACCAGAATCTGGTTCTTGTCGGCGTGACCGGCGCCGACCACGGTCTTCTTCACCTGGTTGGGAGCGTATTCCGCGACCGAAATCCCGAACATCGCCGGCGCCAGCATCGCCACGCCCCGCGCCTGCCCGAGTTTCAGGGTGGCGACGCCATCCTTGTTGACGAAAGTCTGTTCGATCGCGGCTTCCGCCGGACGGAAATCGCCGAGCACGGCGGCGAGGCCTTCATGGATCGCCAGCAGGCGGCTCGCCAGCGGCAGGGCCTCCGGCGGTTCCACCGAGCCGCAGCCGACGAAAACAAGCCGGTTGCCATCGATCTCGATCACGCCCCAACCGGTGCGGCGCAGGCCCGGATCGATGCCAAGAATGCGGACGGGATGGCGAATCGGCTGAGCTGTCATGGGGTTTTATAACCCATGCCGGAGTTTCAAGCCTAGCGTGGGGCCATCTCTTTTAACTGTCATCAGCCGCGCGGAGCGGCGCCGGAAGATCAGGTCACCCGCCCATCCTGGCGATCAGCGCATCGGAGACTTCGAAATTGGCGTAGACGTTCTGCACGTCGTCGTGCTCGTTCAATAAATCGATCAGCTTCAACAGCTTCTCGCCGGTGTCGTCGTCCACCGGCACGGTGTTATGCGGTTTCCAGGTCAGCGCCGCCTTGCGGGCTTCGCCGAATTTCGCCTCCAGCGCCTTTGCGACGTCGCGAAAGGTCTCCGGCGAGGCGTAAATCTCGTGGCCGTTCTCGCTCGACGACACGTCGTCGGCGCCGGCCTCGACTGCGGCCTCCAGCATCGCATCGTCGGAGGCAACCCTGGAGTCGTATTCGATGACACCGGTGCGATCGAACATGAAGGCGACCGATCCGGTTTCGCCGAGATTGCCGCCGGACTTGGTGAAGTAGGACCGGATGTCGGACGCCGCGCGGTTGCGGTTGTCGGTCAGCGCCTCGACGATCACGGCGACGCCGCCCGGGCCATAACCCTCGTAGCGAATCTCGTCGTAATTCTCGCCCTCGGAGCCGATCGCCTTCTTCACCGCGCGCTCGATTGAGTCCTTCGACATGTTTTCCTGGCGGGCGGAGATGATCGCCGCGCGCAGCCGCGCATTCATGGAGGGATCGGGCTGGCCCATCTTGGCCGCAACCGTGATTTCCCGCGCCAGCTTGGAGAACAGTTTCGACTTCTGGGCATCCTGACGGCCCTTGCGGTGCATGATGTTCTTGAACTGGGAATGTCCGGCCATGCGGTCTCTTTCAGGATTCGTCCGGGGGATATCGGGATGGAAAACGCGGCGTTATAGGCCGCGGCAGCGCCAAAATCAAAGATTTGGCAGGGCTTTTGGTATGCCGGTAGTGCCGCCTCCCCGTAAATAAGGCAATTGTTCTCATGCGGGGTATCCAGCACGCCGCGCCTTCTCGATTCCATCATCAGCGTCTCTGGAATACTGGATCACCCGCATGCGCGGGTGATGACGACTAAGAGTGTGGCGCGTGTTCGTATTTATCGGACATACATTCGCATTCTCGCGGCGCGAGGCGCGCCCAAGTTGTGCACGAAATTTGTCCCTCTGATAACAGAGGGCGCAGGGAATGCCGGGTGCCCGCTGCACCCGCAGCCTCGCGTGCGAAATTAAGTGAAGCACACGAGCGTAGTCACCGAGGGTCCACCGGTTTCACCCGGCATTCCCCGCGCAATGGTTTTAACGGTTTCCTTCGCGCTCCCCCCGGTGTGCGAATTCTAGGTTGCCACCGTCATCTGCGGATTAAAGGTTTGTCCGATCCCGGTCAGGATGACTAACCTCCGCCGATTTAGCACCAGCAACGGGTGCCAGGACCACACGACTTCGCCGTCCGCTAAAGCGTCGTTCGTCTCGCGTGCCATTCGTCAGCTCACGGGCTTTCGACCCGCCCTGCCATCCCC